>OEIU01000193.1_pt1 | contig 62770 bp, 49 predicted proteins | sample 1539221 | NCBI WGS metagenome assembly OEIU01 (sample SAMN03792071, study PRJEB22550) | activated sludge metagenome | feature: wastewater treatment plant; material: activated sludge; isolation source: Wastewater treatment plant of a petroleum refinery complex | place: Argentina: Zarate | collected...
CCGCTCGCTCTCGGTGAGCAGCGGCGTCCACCCACTGCCCTGGAACCGCTGCGCCAGCGTCCGGGCTGCATCGGCCGGAGACCCGCGCAACTGCCCTTCGACCACAAGCCCGGGGCCGACCCGGCGCTGCGTCGCATCGGTCATCAGATCGGCGACCTGGATGTCCGGCGGGGCCGGAGGTACGGGCACGCCGGCCGAGCCGCCCGGCATCGAGGCGGAGTGCCGCCCGGCCTCGGAGCCCATCGACCCCAACAGGAAGAACAGCGCCATCATCACAAACACGAGGTACAGAATCGGGATGCCGCGCCCCGATGTCGTCCCGTCCACAAACAGCGAAAAGAGCGCGACGAGCACCATGAAGCTCACGAGCACGCCCGCAAGAGGAGAAAGAAGCCGTGGTCGAGGCATTGGTACACTCCGGTGGACGCCCCTACACCCCGCCGGCGGCTCGGCCGCTATCCGAAGAGCATTGCGGACGCGGATGGAGCGCTCCATGCGGACGCTTCCCCAATCGACCGCACGGTTCCGACTCGATTGCGACTCCACGGGCGGATCGCCGCCGCGCAAGGCGTGGAAAAGAACAGGTTGCACCCACGCCCGAGGCGGATTGGGGAACGATGCTCATTGAGGTGGGCGAACCAGCGAGCCAGCATGTGACCAGTCGAGACGGACACGGAGCATCTCCGGCTTTCTCTCCTCGGCCCATCCCCTCGGACCTTCCCCGGAGGATGAATAATGTATGCCGTCGCGTCACTTCCCGCGCAGGAACGTTCCATGGCACATCCCAATCGTCACACGCCGCACTCCGCGTCCACCGAGCCCCGGCACACCCCCGGTGGCACCGTTGATCGCAACGGTCGTCGCGTCGTAGGCCGCCTCCGCCTCCGTGCCCATCTACTCTCTCAACGCCGGACCGACGGCCCGGAGAACTCGCTCGCGGATTGGGTTCGGGCGACGGGGGAACCCGCGGCCGCACACGGCGCGCAACGCTGACGGGTGTGTGCCGCAACCGCGTGTCGCACCACGCGCCGAAGCTGCGGGTCGCGTGTGCCTGTCCGACGAGTGTTCATGGAGCCGTCTATGCAACTGGGAATGATCGGATTGGGCCGGATGGGCACGAACATGGTGCGTCGCCTAACGAAGGCCGGCCATCAGTGCGTCGTGTACGACGTCCGACCCGAGGCGGCGCGGGCGCTTGCCAGGGAGGGCGCCATCGCCGCAAGCTCGCCCGAAGACTTTGCGAGGCGGCTGAGCAAGCCCCGCGCAGCGTGGATGATGGTTCCCGCGGCCGCCGTGGACGCGACGCTCAAGACGTTCGTCCCGCTGCTGGAGAAGGACGATGTGCTCGTGGACGGCGGCAACTCGTACTACCACGACGACATCCGGCGCGCGAAGGAACTCAAAGGCAACGGCATCCACTACCTCGATGTCGGCACGAGTGGGGGCGTGTGGGGGATGGAGCGCGGCTACTGCCTGATGATCGGCGGGGACAAAGCGGCGGCCGAGCGCCTGGACCCGATATTTGCCGCGCTCGCGCCCGGCGCGGGGTCGGCGGCGCGAACTCCGGGCAGGGCCGAGGTCGGCGGGACGGCCGAGAAGGGCTACCTGCACTGCGGGCCGTCCGGGGCGGGCCACTTCGTGAAGATGGTGCACAACGGGATCGAGTACGGGCTGATGGCCGCGTACGCGGAGGGAATGAACATCCTCCGCCACGCCAACGTCGGGAAACAGCGACGCGAGGAGAGTGCCGAGACCACGCCGCTGCGTCACCCCGAGTTCTACCAGTACGACCTGAACCTGGCCGACATCGCCGAGGTCTGGCGGCGCGGCACGGTCATCGCCTCGTGGCTGCTCGATCTCACCGCGGCGGCACTGCTGGAGAATCCCGAGCTCGACAAGTACGCGGGAAGAGTGTCGGACTCCGGCGAGGGGCGCTGGACGATCGCCGCGGCGCTCGAGGAGTCGATCCCGGCTCCCGTTCTGAGCGCCGCGCTCTACGAGCGGTTCAGTTCTCGCGCCCGGGCCGACTTCGCCAACCGGATGCTCTCGGCCCTCCGCTTCGAGTTCGGCGGGCACCACGAGCGGGAAGCGACCGCGGAGGGCCGGGACTAAATGGCTACCTCCCACTCCGATGCGCTGGTGGTCTTCGGTGCAACCGGCGACCTCGCCCACAAGCGGATCTTCCCCGCGCTGTACGCCCTGGCCAAGCGGGGCGCGCTCAAGCTCCCCGTCATCGGCGTCGCCTTCCCCGAGTGGAGCATCGAACGCCTGCACACCCGCGTGAAGGACAGCCTCCGCCACGCCGGCGGGATCGACGACACGCGCGCCCTGAAAGACTTCCTGTCCCGGCTCCAATACGTCAGCGGCGACTACAACGACGCGGCCACCTTCGCCGCGCTCAAGCGGGCGCTCGGCAAGTCCAGGCGCCCCGCCCACTACCTGGCCATCCCGCCCTCCCTCTTCGCGACCGTCATCCGCGGCATCGGCGCCGCGGGCCTGGCCGACGGCGCCAGGGTCATCGTCGAGAAGCCCTTCGGGCGTGACCTCGCCTCCGCGCGAAGCCTCAACGCCGTCGCCCACGAGGTCTTCCCGGAAAAGGCGATCTTCCGCATCGATCACTTCCTCGGCAAGGAAGCGATCATGAACATCCTCTACTTCCGCTTCGCCAACTCGTTCCTCGAGCCGATCTGGAACAGAGACCACATCGCCAGCGTGCAGATCACCCTCGCCGAGAAGTTCGGCGTCCAGAACCGCGGCGCGTTCTACGAGACCGCCGGCTGCCTGCGCGACGTCATCGAGAACCACCTCTTCGAGGTCGTCGCGCTGCTGGCGATGGAGCCGCCCTCCTATCGAGGGTTCGAGGCCGTCCACAACGAGAAGGCCCGCGTCTTCAAGGCCATGCGTCCCGTGCGATCGACCGACGTCGTGCGTGGCCAGTACGCCGGCTATCGCACCGAGCCCGGCGTCGCGAAAAACTCAGATGTCGAGACCTTCTGCGCCATGCGCCTCTTCATCGACACCTGGCGCTGGAACGGTGTCCCCTGGTACCTGCGCTCGGGCAAGTGCCTCACCGAGACGGCCGCGGAGATCATGGTTGAACTCAAACCGCCCCCGCAGGCGCTCTTCGCGGACTCGGCCCCCGGCCGCGGCCGGACCAACTACCTGCGATTCCGCCTCTCGCCGCGCTCCGCGATCGCCCTCGCCGCCCGTGTGAAGCGCATGGGCAAGGAGTTCGTCGGCGAACAGAAGGAGCTGTACCTGCTCGAAGAGGAGCCGGGCGAAGAGATGCCCTACGAGCGCCTGCTCGGCGATGCCATGGCCGGCGACGGGGCGCTCTTCACGCGCGAGGACGCCGTCGAGGCCGCGTGGGCCGTCGTCGATCCCGTCCTCAAGCGCCACGCGCGTGCGGTCCCCTACCGCCGCGGCTCCTGGGGACCCGGGCAGGCCGACATCCTCATCGCCCACGACGGCGCTTGGCACAACCCCGCCGCCCCGAGGGCCACCCGATGACGAAGCCCCGAGTCCTGGTCGTTGATGTGGGCGGCACGCACGTCAAGCTCCTGGCGAGCGGCCGCACCTCCCGCCGCGAGTTTGTCTCGGGGCCCGAGATGACCGCCGCGGCGATGGTCGCCGGGGTCCTCAAGGCCGCGAACGGGTGGTCGTTCGACGTGGTCTCGATGGGCTACCCCGGCCCCGTGCTTCGCGGCCGCCCGGCGGCGGAGCCGCACAACCTCGCGCCCGGATGGGTCGGGTTCGACTTCGCCACCGGCTTCGGACGCCCCGTCAGGATCATCAACGATGCGGCGATGCAGGCCCTGGGCAGCTACAAGGGGGGCGGGAACATGCTCTTCCTGGGCCTCGGCGCCGGGCTCGGATCGGCCATGATCGTGGGCGGCATCGTCGCGCCGATGGAGCTGGGCCACCTTCCCTACCGGAAGAAGACGTTCGAGCACTCCGTGGGCCTCCGGGGGCTGGATCGCCTCGGGAAGAAGAAATGGCGGCGCTGCGTCGACGACGCCGTCGCCCGCCTCATCGCGGCCCTCCAGCCCGACGATGTGGTGCTGGGCGGCGGCAACATCCACCACCTCAGGGCGCTACCCAAGGGCTGCCGCGCCGGCGACAACGCCAACGCCTTCAAGGGCGGGTTCCGGATGTGGGACGATGCGCGGAATACGCCGGCGGGGACGCGCACGCCGGGCGCGTCGGCGTTCCCCACGTTCGAGATGCAGAAGAAGGCGTTGGGCGCCAACGGCGCGAGCAAGCCGAAGCGGAAGTGACTCTGGCCCGCGCCGCGGATCGACCCCGCCTTCCTCCCCTCTTCTCCGCCCGCCGTCGGCCCTCGCGGCAGGCGTCTCGAGCCGCTGGCTACGCATCCCAATCCAACCCTCGGGCGGGCATCCCGAGCGATTCGGCAAGACCCGCCCCGGAAACGCAAACGCCCCGGCCTTGCGGTCGGGGCGTTCACTTCTAACGGTGGATCGCGTATCTGTCCAGAAGGGCCGAGTAGCCATCGGGCCGGGTTGTCGCCTTTGGCTGGTCCATCGCGGCTCCTCAAAACGAGCACGAAGTCGCGAAAGTCGTTACGGAACGCCAGCCCAACACCAGGACAGCTACAGAATGGGCCATTTGGTTTCGATCTTGGTGCTTGGAAGGCGTGCCGGCCAAGAGACTGGTACGACAAGCGACTCTGGACCACAATCGCGCCCCTTGAGGCCCGAACCGGCCAGAACCGGTCATGGCCATGCTGTCGGACAGAGACCCGCCCCGCGGGCGACCCGCCCGGCGAACCCTTCGCAACGTGGGCCCAAAAGCGAAACCACCGCCGAAGTCTCTCGGCAGCGTTCCCTGAAAACCAAAGGGCCGGCTGCTTTCGCAACCGGCCCGGCAATAGCGGGGGTAGGATTTGAACCTACGACCTCCGGGTTATGAGCCCGACGAGCTACCAGGCTGCTCTACCCCGCAATCAATGGGGCGAGTGTAGGGCGGGGCGAGGGGGGATTCAACAGATTCCGGGAATACCGACGCGACGGGTGGTGGTTGCGCAACGAAAAACCCGCCGTTGGCGGCGGGTGGGTGGGGCGTTGAGAGCAGGAGCGACGCACGATTCCGCCACGGAGTGTCGGGGTACCCGGTCTCCCGATCAGGCCGACTCCTTGCGCTGGATGCGCAGCTCGGCCAGCCTGCGGGGCTTGAGGACATCCCCCTCGTCGATGACGACCTCGACGCCGGCGTGGTTGCCCTCCGGCAGGTCGTACATCAGCCCGATCATGACCTCCTCGAGCACGGCGCGAAGGGCCCGGGCCCCGGTGTCGCGCTTGAGGGCCTTCTCGGCGATGGCCCGGAGGGCGTCGTCGGTGAAACGGAGCTTGGCCCGCTCGAGGTTGAACATGTGCTGGTACTGGCGCACCAGCGCGTTGCGGGGCTCCGTGAGGATGTTGATCATCGCCTCGACGGTGAGGGGCATGAGCGGGGCGAGCACCGGCAGGCGGCCGACGAACTCCGGGATCATGCCGAACTCGATGAGGTCGTCGGCGGTCACCTGCGAGAGCACCATCTCGCGGTCGCGCTCCACCGCCCCGGCCGTGGCGGCCTCGACGTTGAACCCGATGCGCTTGCGGCCGATGCGCCGGCGGATGATGTCCTCGATGCCTACGAACGTGCCGCCGCAGATGAACAGGATGTGCGACGTGTCGATCTGGATGTACTGCTGCTCGGGGTGCTTGCGCCCGCCCTGGGGCGGCACGTTGGCGACGGTGCCCTCGAGCATCTTCAGGAGGCTCTGCTGCACGCCCTCGCCGGAGACGTCGCGGGTGATCGAGACGTTCTGGCTGGTCTTGCCGATCTTGTCGATCTCGTCGATGTAGATGATGCCGCGCTGGCAGGCCTCGACGTCGAAGTCCGCGCTCTGGAGGAGTTTGAGCAGCAGGTTCTCCACGTCCTCGCCGACGTAGCCGGCCTCGGTGAGGGTGGTGGCGTCGCCGATGGCGAAGGGGACGTTGAGGATCTTGGCGAGGGTGCGGGCCAGGAGCGTCTTGCCCGAGCCGGTGGGGCCCATGAGCAGGATGTTGCTCTTGTCGAGCTCGACGTCGGTCTCTTCCTTCTCGACGTGCAGCAGCCGCTTGTAGTGGTTGTGCACGGCCACGGAGAGGGCCTTCTTGGCCATGTCCTGGCCGATGACGTACTGGTCGAGGAACTCCTTCATGGTGCGCGGCGTGGGCACCGTGGTGAGCATCGAGCTCGCCGACGAGACCTTGCGGCGTTCCTGCTTGAAGATGTTCTGGCACAGGTCGGTGCAGTTGGAGCAGATGTAGACGTCGCCCGGGCCCTCGACCATGGGGCCGACGTCGCGGCTGGTCTTGCCGCAGAACGAGCAGGTGGTGATCTTGCGGCCGCGGAAGCCGGAGTCACCGCCCCCGCCCCCCCCACCGCCTCCGCCGGACTGTCCGGCGCGGTTGCCCTGGTTCATGTCGTTGCGGTTCGGGGGCATGGCCATGCAGCCGTTCCTCTGGGTCTTGGGTTGGTCCGGGGGAAGGAGTCTCGCCCGGCACGGAGGTTGTTTGCGAACACGAATGTATCGGCGAGCGGGCGGAACGGCTGGAACGAATCCCCTCAATGGGCGAGTCGCGGGGCCCCGCGTCGCCGCGCGAGGCCGGCCGGGCCGGTCGTGAGGAGATTCTACCCCGGCCCTCATGGAATGCCGCGCGGAAAGTGAGTTTGCGCGCAACGACGATCGGATTCGGGCGTTATGGACGACCCCCCGGATTTGCGGACCCGGCGTTCGAAGCGCCAGGGTCGTCATAACCGGGCGGCAGGTCCGGGACGGGAGGGGTTCCGGGTGGAGGTGCGGGCGCCGCGCGGGGCGGGGCTATCGGGCCACGCGCGGCCGGGCGCACGCCGGCGATGCGGCGCTTGGGATCGGGGAGCTCGAAGAGGCCGTCGGATCGCTCGGTGTCGAGCATGACCGAGACGCGCGAGGCGATGGAGCGTCGGGTCTGCTCGTACTCGTCGGTGGAGATCTCGCCGCGTGCGTGCATGTCGCGCAGGGTCTCCATGAGCGAGGCGCTGGAGTTCGTGCCCCGCTGCTGCTCGAGCATCTTGCGGCGGAGGTACATGACGACAACGCCGCCGACCATGGCGCAAACGATGAGGATGCCGGCCCAGATGAGCGCGGGCGTCGGGTTCGAGGGCTTGGCTTGGGCGAGGATGGTCGGGAGCCAGTCGGGGGCGTTGGTCATGGATGGCCCGTCCGCCGCCCCGAGAGTGTTACCCGCCGGTGACGATGGCGTCGCGGATCGGGCTGAGCAAGCGGGGAAGCACGACCGAGTCGAGCAGATCCTCGCCCTTGGCCGTGAGCTGGTCGAACACCGTCTCCAGGTCCTTGACCTTGTCGAAGGGGCCGTACTTACGGACGATGAGGTAGACGCTGATGGGATCTTCCCGGAAATCTCCGCCGGGACGCCCCTGTCGGTTCCCGGAGCGGGTCTTGACCTCGAAATGGGCCTGGAGTTCGGAGTCGTCGGAGAGGGAAAGGCCGATGAGCGGCTGGCAGTCGACCAGACGCAGGCTGTGGTCGGACTTCACCTGCAGCCCATCCACAAGCTGGGCCAGGGGCGAGCCGGCGTGGAGAGCGTTGAAGACGATGCCGTCGTGGTTGCCCGAGGCCATCATGTCGAAGCCGTAGAGCACCTCGAGGTGGTCGATGTCGAGGGGGCTGATGTCGAGGTAGTACGGGGCGGACTCCAGCGCGAGGCGGTGGAGGCGGTACCCGTCTTCGGGGGTTTCCGGGTTCACGCTGCCCGAGCGGACGCTGGTCTTGCGGACGGCGACCCACTGCTGGGCCCCCCCGCTCGCGCCCCCGTGGCTCGAGGCCGTGAGCCCATGGTCCGACGCTGGGCGAGATTCGAGGGCGAGCTCGTCCGTGTAGCGCTTGAAGCGATCCATCTCGGGAATGTCGCGCCGGACCCGGTCGAAGAGCGACAGGACCGTGTCGCGGCGCATGGACAGGTCCATCTTGAGGTTCAACCGCTGGTTGATGTAGAAGTCGGCCGCGTAGGCAGAGTACTCGCTGCGCATGGAACTCACTCTCGACCCACCATAGTCCTTCCTTCGGAGCGATGCGAGCGGGAACTTTGGCGATCCGAGGTGTTCCCGGGCGTGCGCTGTCGGTTCCGGCGGCGGCGTGCATGTCCCAGTCAGCGTGCGATCTCGAAGCCGCGCTCGTCGGGGAGGTCGGCGATCGTCGTCTCGTCGGCAAGGCGGATGAAGCGCTCCATCTCGCGGGCGATCTCGTGGAGCACGCGCCGGACGGCCGAGGCGTCGCCCTGGACCTCCAGCAGCACCGACCCGTCGTCCTCGTTGCGGACCCAGCCGGACACGGGCGCACGCCCGGCGATGGCGCGGCACGTAGCCCTGAAGCCGACCCCCTGGACCCGCCCGGAATACCGGACTCGAATGCGCATGGCGACCTCTATTCTAAGCGTTTCCTCATGCCAATCTGGGCAACCGGCGAGAATTCTCCCGAATCGAGATTACCCAGATAGACAGGTTTTTCCAAAACTCCCAAGTAGTTTGACCATCATCCCTTACGTGCTAAGGTTGGCACAGACCACGGCGGCCTCCTCGTTGGTCCGTTCGTCCCGGGTTTGCCCCTTCGGGGAGTCTCCCGCGCGACGCGGACAAACCCTTTTTCGGACATCCGCCCGAGTCTCGTCGCCCCGCGCCATGGTGCGCGATTCCGAGTTCCTCCGTTCCGGATTCGGCCGCTTCCCGGCGATGTTCTTCAACTACCGAACTTGTTCGATCTGCTCGGCTCGACGGCGTCCGCGTTTCCAGTCGCGGCCGCCGAAGCGTGTGTGGGTTGGTTTCCGGATCGTCGTGCCCCGGCTCTCGGGACACGCGGTCCACTCTCTTTCGTGGTGAGCATGCTCCCAACGGGTCGCACCTTCGGTCGGTCGGATGATCGCCAGCGCGTCCTCGACGCGACGGATCTGGTCCGCCTCATCGGCGACCACCTCGCGCTCAAGCCCAAGGGTCGCGAGTTCGTCTCGCTCTGCCCGTTCCACGACGACCACAAGCCTTCGATGTGCGTGGTGCCGCACAAGCAGATCTACCACTGCTTCTCCTGCGGGGCGGGCGGCAACGCCATCACGTTCGTGATGGAGTACCACAAGATGTCCTACGGCGAGGCGCTCAAGTACCTCGCCGAGAGGGCCGGGATCGAACTGACGCCCTGGAGGCCGCAACGCGCGGCCTTCACCGGCGCCTCCGGCGAGGACAACGCCGAGGCGGACGAGACGACCTCGCGCGGGGCCATGCTCGGCGCCTCGGCCACCGCGCAGGGGTTCTTCCGGGCGATCCTGAATCACCCCGAGCACGGCGCGGCGGCGCGCGCGATCATCGAGAAGCGCGGGATCTCGCCGGAGATGGCCGAACTGTTCCAGCTCGGGGCCGCGCCGGACAAGTGGGATGGGCTGCTCCTGACGATCAACGCCAAGGGCCTGGCGATGGAGCCGTTCCGGGCGGCGGGGCTGGTCAAGGCCCGCGACTCGGGCGGATACTTCGACATGTTCCGCAACCGGGTGATGTTCCCGATCCACGACCAGATCGGGCGCGTGATCGCCTTCGGCGGGCGGCGGATCAACGAGGAGGAGGAGCCGAAGTACATCAACTCGTCGGAGTCGGCGATCTTCGACAAGTCGAGCACGCTCTACGGATTGCACCAGGCGGCGCAGGGGATCCGGCAGACGAGGATCGCGATCATCACCGAGGGATACATGGACACCATCGCCTGCCACCAGGCGGGCGTGCGGAACGCGGTGGCGACGCTGGGCACGGCGATGACCGCGGGAAACGCGAAGGTGCTCCGGCGGCTGTGCGACACCGTTGTTCTGCTCTTCGACGGGGATGAGGCGGGACAGAAGGCCGCGGAGCGGGCCGTCGAGGTGTTCTTCGCCGAGCCGGTGGATGTGCGTATCGCAACGCTCGCCGCCGTGACCGACGCGAAGGATCCCGACGAGCTGCTCAAGCGCGAGGGCGGGCGGGCGATCTTCGATCAGGTCATCGCCAGGGCGATCGATCCGCTGGAACTGCTCTTCTCCCGAATCCGCGCCCAGATCGGCGCGGGCGGAGGCGGCGTGTCGGCCCGGGCCCGAATCGTGGAAGAGTTCGTGGCTCGCCTGGTGGACCTCGGCCTGGATCGCGTGGACAAGGTGCGGTACCAGTTGATCGTCAAGCGGCTCTCGCAGATCGCGGATGTGGATTGGGAGACGATCTCCGGAGCGATCGCCGCACGCCGGGCCCGGGTCGGCGGGGCGGCGAGGTTCGGCGCGGCGACTCCGTCGGCGGAGGTCGAGCCGAACGCCCTCGGGCCGGGCGAGCACCTGCTCGGGTGCATCCTCAACGACCCGTCGCTGCCCCTCTCCCTGGTCGAGGACGATTCGGAGTTGATCGACCCGGAAACGTTCGAGGATCCGGGCTTCCGGGCCGTGGCGTCGGCCATCTCCAACCTGATCATCGACGAGCACACGCCCTCGCTGGCGCAGGTGCTCGCCGCGACCGAAGAGCCGGGCGTGCAGCGGGCCGCGACGCGTCTGGCCGCCGAGGTCGAGCGGCTGACCGACGGCGCGCCCGACAAGCTCGCCCGCCTGTGGCAGAGCCGTCTCGCCGATGCCCGGTCGCTGCGCAAGCGATCGACACAAACCACCTACTCCCCCGCGTCTTCCGATGCGCCCGGTCAGGAGAGCCTCGCCGATCGCGTCGCCCGCATCCGGGCCCAGCGGGCCCAGTCCCCCGACGACCCGCGGGCCATTCCCCGGCCCGTGTAGTCCAACTTGTTCCACCGTTCCGCCTCGGCGCCCAGGACGGCCGCCGAGCACGGAACTTCCAGACGACCCGCTCGATTCGCAGCAGCTGCAGGAGGCACCCGTGATTCTCGATCTGCACCCCGCCCTCTCGGACCTGATCGACCTGGCCACCAAGCGCGGCTGGCTCTCGTACGAGGAACTCAACAACACGCTCCCCGACGAGTGGGTTGACCCGGACCGCCTGCACGAGCTGCTCGTCTACATCGACCACCTCGGCGTGGAGCTCATCGACGAGATGGAGTTCCGATCCCGCCGCTGGCGCGACACGGGCACGGCGGTGGAGACCACCCCGACGCTCAAGGTGCGTGGGATGTCGCAGCCCGTGCGGGCGATGAGCGTGGCGGGCGGGGATCGGCAGTCTCCGACGGCGAGCGCGTGGGCCAGGGCCTCCGGGCTGGAGGCGGCGGCGCGGTACGACCCGGAGCCGACCGACGCCGAGGACGCGGAACTCCAGGAGGACCTCAACGAGGTGATCCGCGAGAGCGCGAGCAAGCGGATCGACGACCCGGTGCGGATGTACCTCTCACAGATGGGCTCGATCCCGCTGCTGACGCGCGAGGAGGAGGTCCGGCTGGCCAAGAAGATCGAGACCACGCGGATGATCTTCCGCCGACGCAGCCTCGAGAGCGACTACGTCGTGGCCCAGGCCGCGAACCTGCTCCGGCAGGTGGACGCGGGGACGCTCCCCTTCGACCGAACCATGCGCATCTCAACGGCGGAGGAGAACGCTCGCGAGAAGATCTCGCGCCGGATCCCGTACAACCTCGGGACGCTCGACAAGCTCCTCTCGCTCAACCGGGCCGACTGGGAGTCGCTCCAGGGGGCGAAGGCCGCGGGCGAACCCGACGCCGTCGCGGACGCGGGGGAGCGCATCGCGACGCGCCGCAGAAAGATGGCCGCGCTCACCGAGGAGCTCAGCCTGCGAACGGGCAAGATCATCCCGCTGTTCAAGAAGCTGCGGTCGATCGCCAAGAAGATGAACGAGCTGGCGGGGGACCTTCGCCGCGCCGAGCGCTCCCCGAAGAAGTACGAGGCCGAGGACATCGCGGTGATGAAAGAGGAGCTCGCGGGCCTGCGTGCCCTCGCCCTGGAAGATCCCGAAGACCTCGCCCGCCGGGTGCGGGACCTTGCGACGGTGTTCTGGGAGTACGAGCAGGCCAAGCGCGACCTCTCGGGCGGGAACCTTCGTCTGGTCGTGTCGATCGCCAAGAAGTACCGCAACCGCGGCCTGTCGTTCCTGGATGTGATCCAGGAGGGCAACACCGGCCTGATGCGGGCGGTGGACAAGTACGAGTACAAGCGCGGGTACAAGTTCTCGACCTACGCCACGTGGTGGATCCGCCAGGCCATCACCCGCGCCATCGCCGACCACGCCCGCACGATCCGCATCCCCGTTCACATGATCGAGACGATGACGCGCCTGCGGAACATCCAGAAGCTCATGCTCCAGGAAAACGGCGTGGAGCCGACGATCGAGGAGCTCTCCGAGCGGGCGGGCATGACCGTGCCCGACACCCGCAAGGTGCTCAAGATCTCCAAGCACCCCGTGAGCCTCGACAAGCCCGTGGGCGACGAGGCCGACAGCTCCATCTCCGACTTCCTCGAGGACAAGCGGACCCAGTCCCCCGCGGGCACGGCCGGGCAGGACATGCTCAAGCAGCGCATCGAACTGGTCCTCAAAAGCCTGACCTACCGCGAGCGGGAGATCATCAAGCTCCGCTACGGCATCGGCGACGGGTACACCTACACCCTCGAGGAGGTCGGGCGCATCTTCAAGGTCACCCGCGAGCGTGTGCGCCAGGTGGAGGCCAAGGCCCTGCGAAAACTCCAGCATCCGGTGCGGATCCGCAAGCTGGCGGGGTTTATCGAGGGGGACATCTACCCCGCCGTGGCGCGCCCCGCCGCATCGGCATGAGCCCTCGTATCATTCGAACAGCATGAACGAAATCGTCTTCATCGTCGAAGAGGCTCCCGAGGGCGGATTCACCGCGCGGGCTCTCGGTGCGTCGATCTTCACCGAGGGGGAGACGATGCAGGAGATCCGCGACAACGTCCTCGAGGCGGTGCAGTGTCATTTCGAGGGTCAGACGGCTCGCCCCAAGGTCATTCGTTTGCACCACGTGCATGATGAAGTGCTGCCGGTAGACGGCTTGGCCGCCTGAACCGTGCATCGCGCGCCTGGTGTCGCTTGCTGTCGTCCTCGACCGTATCGCTTCTAGATCGCTGGCAATCGGCGATATGCTGGCGTCATGGGCAGTCGAATACCCCGCGACATCGGACCAGGCGAACTCATCCGAGTTCTTGCAATGTTCGACTACGCCGTCACCCGACAACGCGGGAGTCACATCCGATTGAGCACCCAGCGACGCAGCGAGCATCACATCACCATTCCGAACCACTCGCCCCTTCGACTCGGCACCCTCGCCGCGATCATCCGTGACGTGGCCGATCACCTGGACATCGCCAAAGCAGAGATCATCGACCAGTTGAGCAAGTGATGAAGGCCCGCGAACTCGCGAATCTCGGCATCCCCACCGGTGGGCCCCTCCGCCTCGCCGTGCGCTCCTGCGCCCGGGCCGCACAGGCCGGCCTTTCCCGCGACGCCCTGCGCGCCGCCATCAAGGGCGTGATCGAGAACCCCGCGGGCTATCTCTCCGATCCGATCTTCGATCGGCTCGCGGCCGAACTCGCCCGGGCGCCGGGGCCGGCGGTCTTCACCGGACGCGAGACCGCCGCCCCGTGGGCGAACTGGGGCGAGGGCCTCGAGGCCGAGTCGATCGCCCAGATGGAGCGGGCCTGCCGCCTGCCCATCACGGCCGCGGGGGCGCCCATGCCCGACGCCCATGTCGGCTACGGCCTGCCCATCGGCGGCGTGCTGGCGTGCGAGAACGCGATCATCCCCTACGCAGTCGGCGTGGACATCGCCTGCCGGATGCGGCTGAGCGTCCTCGACATGCCCATCCAGACGCTCGACACCGAGCACGGCCTCGGCCGCCTCACCCGTGCCATCCAGACGCAGACACGCTTCGGCATCGGTGCTGCGTTCCAGAAGCCGCGCGACCACCACGTGCTCGACGCCGACTGGTCGGTCTCTCCCATCACCCGCGCCGGCAAGGACAAGGCCCGCAACCAGCTCGGAACCTCCGGCTCCGGGAACCACTTCGTGGAGTTCGGGGTGCTCACTATCACCCCGGAGCAGGCCGCGGCCCGCGCGGGGGTTGCGCCCGCGCCCGATTCGCCGGACCTTCACGGCTCCGGGTGGTCGTTCGACCCGCCGCCCGGAACCTACCTTGCGCTGCTCTCGCACTCGGGCTCGCGCGGGACCGGCGCGACCGTCTGCGACCACTACTCGCGTATCGCCATCGAGCGCCACCCCGAACTCCCCAAGGACCTCAAGCACCTCGCCTGGCTCGACATGGACTCGCACGAGGGCGCCGAGTACTTCGCGGCCATGAACCTCATGGGCGAGTACGCCTCGGCAAACCACGAGTGCATCCACCGCCACATCGCGGGCCAACTCGGGGCACGGGCCATCGCGTTCGTGGAGAACCACCACAACTTCGCGTGGAAGGAGTCGCACGACCTCGGCGACGGGCGCGGCCCCCGCGAGTTCATCGTGCATCGCAAGGGGGCGACGCCGGCAGGGGCGAACGTGCTCGGCGTGATTCCCGGGTCGATGGCCGCGCCCGGCTTCGTCGTGCGCGGGCGCGGCAACGCCCCCTCGCTGCGCTCGGCGAGCCACGGGGCGGGGCGGGTGATGTCACGGACCAAGGCCCGCGCGACGTTCGCGTGGGGAAACGTGAAGCGGGACCTGTCGAGCCTGAACGTGCGCGTCCTGAGCGCAGGGATCGACGAGGCGCCGGGCGTGTACAAGGACATCCACAAAGTCATGGCCCTCCAGGCAGACCTTGTTGACGTGGTCGGCCGGTTCGACCCGCGCCTGGTCAAGATGGCCCCCGAGGGCGAACGGGCGGAAGATTGACCCCGTCCCGCCGGGCACGCCGCGCCGTGGCCCCCACCCACCCTCGTTCGCCCGCCCATCGGAGCATCCGATAACGTGCGGACTCGACCGGTCCGGACGGGTCTCCCCCAATCCGGGACGCGATCTCGCCGATTGGTGCGGTGCCCATGCCCGCCTCATCCAAGAACCATGCCCCGCCAGCGCACACCGCTCGCCCCCCCTACGGCGTGGTCGCGGGCGTGCTCGTCTGCGCGGCCGCGCTGTTGCTGACCATTGGCTGGACGCTCACGGAGGTGCAGAAGCACCTGTCTCGCATCCGAGACGATCAGGCCCGGCTCCAAGACGTGACCTCTGAGATCCACAACCTGACGGAGGCGCTCACGATGTCGGCCCAGATGGGCGCGGCGACGGCCGAGCCCGTGTGGGAAGATCGGTACCGGGAGCACCAGCGGCTCCTGAGCGAGGCGTTCAAGAACCTCGCGGTCATGGCGCCGGACATCTACATCTCGCAGGGCGGAAAGGACATCGACGAGGCCAGCGACTGGTTGCAGGCCATCGAGCGCCGCGCGTTCGACAAGGCCCGCGGCGGGAACATCCGCATGGCCCGCAAGGAACTCGCCTCCGAGGAGTATCTCGACCTGCGGCGCAAGTACGGCTTCGGCCTCGAGAAACTCCACAAGGCTCTCGGCGCGTACATCGACGAGACCGCCTCGGCGCTCTACCACGGGCTGTGGATGCTCGTGGCCATCTCGGTGGGCGCGGTGTTCATCGCCGGGATCGTCTGCGTGGTCATCGCCTCGCGCACGCACCGGCGGGCCGTGGCGCTGGCCACGGTGATGACCGAGGCCATTCGGCGCGGCGAGACGGAGCTGCGCAAACTCGCCCTCGTGGCGTCCAAGACGGACAACTCGGTGCTCATCGCCGACGCCTTCGGACGCATCGAGTGGGTCAACGACGGCTTCGTGCGATTGACCGGCTTCGCCCTCGACGAGGTGAAGGGCACCTCGCCCGTCGCGCTGCTCCAGTGCCCCGGCGCCGAGCGGACGCAGCTGAGCAAGCTCGAGCGGGCCCTCAGGCAGGGCGACCGGCTGCGCGACGAGTTCGTCGGCTTCAGCAAGAGCGGGCGCAAGTACTGGTGCTCGCTCGACCTCGAGCCGATCCGCGACGAGAAGGGCGAGCTCGTCCAGTTCTTCGCCATCCAGCGCGACGCCACGGCCCGGCGTGAGGCCGACGAGCGGCTCAAGCGGTACAACGAGGACATCCTCGAGGCCAACGAGAAGCTCGGCGAGCAGGCCGGCGAGCTGGCCCGGCGCGCCGTGGAGCTCGAACGCGCCACCGCCGCCGCCGAGGCCGCCTCCACGGCCAAGAGCGAGTTCCTCGCCAACATGAGCCACGAGATCCGCACGCCCCTCAACGGCGTCGTCGGCGCCCTGGAACTCCTCGAGCGCACCTCGCTCGACGCCAAGCAACTCCGCTACTCGCGCATGGCGTCGGTCTCGAGCGTCACGCTCCTCTCGCTCATCAACGACATCCTCGACTACTCCAAGCTCGGCGCCGGCAAGGTGGAACTCGAGACCATCGACATCCACCTCGCGGGCGTCTGCTCCGAGATCAACGACATGTTCGCACGGAAAGTCGAGGAGAAGGCCATCTCGCTCTCGTGCGAGGTCTCCCCCTTCCTGCCGCGCGTCGTGCGGGGCGACCCCACCCGCCTGCGGCAGGTGCTGCTCAACCTGATATCCAACGCGATCAAGTTCACCAAGGAGGGCGGCGTCACCGTCCGCGTCACCCCGGAGCGCGAGGAGCCCGCCAGGGACGGCAAGCCCGCCCGCGTGGTCGCCCGCTTCACCGTGACCGATTCGGGCATCGGCATCCCGCCCGAGCGCGTGGACCGGCTCTTCAAGTCCTTCTCGCAGGTGGACGCCTCCACGACGCGCCGCTACGGCGGCACCGGCCTGGGCCTGGCGATCTGCAAGAGCCTCATCGCCGTCATGGGCGGCGAGATCGGCGTGGACAGCGAGCCGGGCCTCGGCTCGACCTTCTGGTTCACCATCCCGCTCGAGGTCCCCGAGGAGCAGCCCGCGGTCCCCGGCTCGGCCGACCGCCCACTGCACATGGCCAACATCCTGTGCATCTCCCACGACGCCGAGGAGCGCAAGTCGCTCCAGTCCCTGCTCGAAGGTTGGAAGTTCCGCAACTTCGCCGGCGCCCCCGACGAGGAGGCCCTCCGCATCGCCCGCGCGGCCTCCGGCGCGGGCACGCCCTTCGACGTGGTGGTGCTGCGTGCCCACAACCTCGGGGCCGCGCTCGAGTTCTCGCACCGCCTCACGACCGACAGCCTCTCCGTGCGATGTTCTGTGCTGCTGCTTGTAGACCCGGCCGAGTCCGAAACGCTCGACCCGCAGCGGCTCAAGGCCGCGGGCATCTCCGCCTGGGTGCAGTTCCCCGGACCCGACTCCGACCTGCTCGACGGCATCGTGGCGGCGATCGCTGCCTGCCGGCGGCCGACCCACCCGGCGCCGATGCCCAAGCCCGTCGCCCAGCCCGCCGTGCCCATGTTCCAGGTGCGGGTGCTCGTCGCCGAGGACAACGAGGTCAACCAGACCATCACCACCGAACTCCTCGCCGACGCGGGGTTCCTCTGCTTCGTCGCCCCCAACGGCGCCCGCGCCGTCGAGGAGGCCCTCACCGGCCGCTACGACCTGATCCTGATGGACTGCCAGATGCCCGAACTCGACGGGTTCGAGGCGAGCCAACAGATCCGCGCCGCCGAGGCGGAGGGAAAGACCACCTCGCGCCGGGGGCCGGGCGGGCACGTGCCCATCATCGCCCTGACCGCCAACGCGCTCCCCCCGGACCGGGAGCGCTGCCTCGCGGCGGGCATGGACGACTACCTCACCAAGCCGCTCAACCCGCAGGCGCTCATCGTCGCGCTGCAGAAGCACCTGCCCGAGCAAATGCCCGGCGCGTCCGCAGCCCCCGCGCCCGCAGCCATCGGGCTGCCAGCGGCCCAGACCGCGTCGAACACCCCGCCCGCGCACCCCGAACCCGCGTCCACATCGACCCTCGACCTCAACGATCTCCAAAACCGCTGCCGCGCCCGCGACGACCTGATGCGGACGATCCTCTCCAAGTTCCACGCGCTGCTGCGCGGATACGTCGCCGACTGTCGCGACCCGGCCCAGCACTCGGACCTGCCCACGTGCGCCAAGGCCGCCCACACCCTCAAGGGCGCGGCGGCGAACATCGGGGCCAAGGACCTCGCCGCGGCCGCGCTGGGCGTTGAACAGGCGGCCAAGGCGGCGGACGCCGAGTCCACGACCCTCGCGCTGGCCACGCTGGACACGCGGGCGAACGAACTCCTCGCGGCCATCGACGCCGCGCTGCCCTCGTTCGCTGGCCCGACCGCGACACCCGCGACGCCCGCCTCCGCGGAGGCCCGGACATGAACATCGTGATCGCCGAGGACGATCCGATCGCGCAGGAACTCCTCCGCGAGTCGCTCCTTGCCGACGGTCACCACGTCGAGGTCGCGGACAACGGCGAGGAGGCCCTTGAACTCATCGAGCGCGGCCAGGCCCGGGTGCTCATCTCCGACTGGGAGATGCCGCGCATGACCGGGCCGGAGCTCTGCCGGCGGATTCGCGCCTCGGCCCTCTCGCGGTACGTGTTCATCATCCTGCTCACGGGGCGCAATGCCCGGGCGGACCTGGTCGAAGGGCTTCGCGCGGGCGCGGACGACTTCCTGACCAAGCCGTTCGATCCGCTCGAACTCTCGGTGCGTCTGGGCGTGGCCGAGCGGATCACAAGCCTGGAGACCCGCGACCTGATGATCTTCGGCATGGCGAAACTCGCCGAGAGCCGCGACCGCGACACCGGGGCCCATCTCGAGCGCGTGCGGCTGTACTGCCACATTCTCGCCGAGCATCTCGCATCGCAGGAGCGGTTCGCCGGGGCGCCGTTCAACGTGGATCGCGAGTTCGTCCGGCTGATCTTCGCCACCAGCCCGCTCCACGACATCGGCAAGGTGGGCATCCCGGACGCGATCCTGCTCAAGAGCGATCGGCTGATGCCCGCCGAGTTCGAGGTGATGAAGTCGCACACGCTCATCGGGGCCCAGACCCTCGACGCCGCGCTCAGGGAGTTTCCCGAGGCCAAGTTCCTGCACATGGCCCGGGACATCGCGCTGGGCCACCACGAGAAGTGGGACGGCTCGGGCTACCCGCGCGGCCTCTCGGGCGACGCGATCCCGCTCTCGGCCCGGATCGTGGCCGTGGCGGATGTGTACGACGCGCTGCGCTCGGCCCGCGTGTACAAGGAATCCCAGACCCACGCCAAGGCCCGCGAGACCATCGTCGCGGGGAGCGGACGGCACTTTGATCCGGACATCGTCGGCGCATTTTTGGCGACCGAGGAGCGGATCGAGGCGATCGCGAATCGGCTGGCGGACGCGGCGGAGGAGACGCTGCGGTTGGCGGCGTGACAGCACCCTGAGCGCAAGCGAGGGAAGAGCAGGGCCGCACGCCCCTCGCTTACGCTCAGGGTGCCGTTGGATCGTGCCGTCACGCCGGTTCTTGCTGCGTCAAACAGTGAATCGCCCCCAGCCCCCAGATCAGTTCCACGCAGTCGATCCCTACGACTTCGTGCTTGGGCAGGTGTTCCTGCAGCGTCTTCAGGGCCAGCCGATCGTTCTTTCGGTTCCGGAACGTCGGCACCAAGCACGCACCGTTCACGAACAAGAAGTTCAGGTACGTCGCGGGCAGCCGCTGGCCGTCGAACTCCACCACGCCCGGCATGGGGAGCGTCACCACGCGGAAGGGTTCGCCGTCCTGATCGCGCAACCTGAGTGTGCGGTCCAGATTTTCCCCAAGGATGTGGTAGTTGCCGTCGCGCCGGTCGTTCTCGACGGCGACGGCGATGGTGCGCGGGTCGAGGAATCGGGCCAGGTCGTCGATGTGCCCGTCGGTGTCGTCGCCGACGATGCCGTCGCCGAGCCAGCAGACGTGGGTCTGGCCGTAGTACTCCTTCAGGGCCTTCTCGATCTCCCACTTGCTCATGCCCGGGTTGCGGTTGGGGTTGAGCAGGCAGGACTCGGTGGTGAGCACCGTGCCGCGCCCGTTGAACTCGACGGCGCCGCCCTCCATCACGATGCGGCGGAGTTTCCCGACCGCCTCGCCCCCGGCGCGCGGGTGCAGGGGCGAGTACACGCCGACGATCTTGCTCCCCCACGCCTCGGCGATGCGCACCGGCACGGCGTCGTCGGCATCGAACGGCGGATACTTGCCGCCCCAGGCGTTGAAGCCCCAGTCCACGATCGCCTTCTGCTTCTTGCCGTTGCGGGTGCGGACGACGAACGCGGGGCCATGGTCGCGGCACCAGGATTCGTTGGTCGGGATGTCGTGGAAGTTCACCCGCGGCCTCTTGCCCACAAACCACACTTTGGGAACGCCCGCCTCGGTGAGTTGCTCGCGGACGATCCGGCGGTAGTTCTCGTTGGGCACGTTGATGTGGACGAGTTGCCTCTTGCCGATCTCGCGGATGATCGCCGCGATGTTCGTGGGGATCGTGTGGTACTTGCCGGGGAAACTGATCCCCTCCGGACGCGGCCAGGAAAACCACGTGCCGCTCTGCCGCTCCCACTCGGCGGGAAACCGAAACCCGTCGCGCAGGGGTGTGCCTTTGAGATGCTTGACGGCGGGACGCTTGGCCACGGCGGACTCCTTGGTGCACGCGAGAGTAGCAGAGTTGAAACACGGAGGGCCACGGGGGGCCACGGAGGAATGCACGGAGAAGTAGAGCGTGGATCGAATGGCCGAGAGTGTTGTACGGCTCGCCCATAATCCGATCCCTCGCCCCCATCCGTGTTTCTCTCCGTGGCCCCCCGTTGGCCCTCCGTGTTTCATCCCCTCTTCGCTCCTACGCTTTCTCCCTTGCTTCCCGCACATCGGGTGGTGGGGCTCGTGCCGGACGGTCGCTCTTGTGGAGTGGACCCGGGGCCGGGCCCCTGGACCCCGGAGAACGACCATGGCCGACACCGCAACAACCGAACGTCCGAACAAAGTCAAGATCACCGACGCGGGCCCGTGCTCGAAGAAGATCTCGATCGAGATCCCGGCCGAGACCGTCAACGAGCAGCTCGGCTCCTCGCTCGACACGCTGATTTCCGAGGCCGCGCTCCCCGGCTTCCGAAAGGGCCACGCCCCCAAGCGCCTCGTCGAGAAGAAGTTCGGTTCGACGATCCGCAAGGAGGCCAAGAACCAGCTCGTGGGCCAGGCGTTCTCCAAGGCGATCGAGGACTCGAAACTGCGCGTCATCGGCGACGCGGCGAGCGAGACGCTCGACAAGATCGAGATCATCGACGGCAAGCCCCTCGCGTTCGAGGTCGATGTCGAGGTCGTGCCGGAGTTCGAGCTTCCCGCCCTCGAGGGCGTGGAGATCAAGAAGCCCGCGATCTCCGTCACCGACGACATGGTCAACCAGGAGCTCGACCGCCTCAAGCTCAACGAGGGCAAGCTCGAGTCGCGCGAGAAGGCGGCGCTGGGCGACTACCTCACCGGCCACGCCGTGATGAAGGACGCCGAGGGGACGACCATCCTCGACATCCAGGACGCCGTCGTGCAGATTCCTACCGCGGACAAGAACGGCAAGGGCATGATCCTCGGCGTGGTCGTCGATGACTTCGGCGCGCAGCTGGGCACCCCCGCGGTCGGCTCGACCGTGACCATCAAAGCCACCGGCCCGGAGAACCACGAGGACGAGCGCGTCCGCGGCAAGACACTGACCATCACGTTCCACCCCAAGCGGGCCGACCGCATCATCCCCGGCGAGCTCCCCGAGATCGCGACGCGGTACGGCATGGAGTCCGTCGAGGCCCTCACCGAGGCCGTCCGTCAGCGCATCGACCAGCGCGTGCAGGTCGATCAGCAGACGGCCCTCCGCACGCAGATCGCCAAGCACCTGCTCGAGAACACCACCATCGACCTGCCCCAGCGGCTCACCGCCTCGCAGGCCGCTCGCAACCTTGAGCGGGCCCGTCTCGAACTCATGTATCGCGGCGTCGATGCCCAGCAGGTTGAGGAGAAGCTCGGGGATCTCCGTGCCGCGTCCGCGGCGTCGGCCGCGCGTGATCTGAAGCTCTTCTTCGTCCTCGATCGCGCCGCCGAGAAGCTCGACGTCAAGGTCTCCGATGCGGAACTCAACGGCCGCATCGCCCAGATCGCCCTCTCGCGCGGCGAGCGCCCCGAGAAACTCCGCCAGGACCTGATCAGCCGCAACCAGGTCGGCACCGTCTACGGCCAGATCCGCGAGCACAAGACCCTCGACGCCATCATCGCCAAGGCGAAGATCAGCGAGATGGGGCTCGAGGAGTACAACAAGTCCGTGACCGAAGAGAACGAGAAGTCCAAGTCCAAGGCGTCCTCCCCGGCCAAGAAGGAGGCCAAGGCCGAGAAGAAGGACGAGAAGAAGGACGAGGACAAGCCCAAGTCCAAGGCCAAGAAGTAATCGTCCCCGAATCCCGCCACGGAGTGTCGGGGTACTCGCGATCACCCAGGCCCCCGCCATGCGGGGGCCTTTTTCTTGGTTCCTTCGCAACCATTACCTCCGATCGAGCGGCGCCACGCGATGTCCCGCTTTCCTACACTCCGCCTCGCACCACCTGGAACCGAGGTCACTGTTGGCAAAGAGCACAAACACCCGCCGCGCCGCGTCGTCGAGCACCATCCGCCTCGCCCTCTCGCAGATGGCGTGCGGCGAGGATGTTCGCGCCAATCGGGCCCGCCAGGTCCGCCTCGCCGAGGCCGCGGGGAAGAAGGGGGCCCGCATCTTCTGCACGCAGGAGTTGTTCGCGTCGCAGTATTTCTGCCAGTCCGAGGACCACCGGTTCTTCGCGCTGGCCGAGAGCATCCCCGGCCCATCCACCGATGCCCTCGCGAAGATCGCCAAGCGCTACTCCATGGTCGTCATCGCCAGCCTCTTCGAGAAGCGGGCCAGCGGCCTGTACCACAACACCGCGGCCGTCATCGACGCCGACGGCTCGCTCCTGGGCATCTATCGCAAGATGCACATTCCCGATGACCCGTACTACTACGAGAAGTTCTACTTCACGCCCGGCGATACCGGCTTCCGCACGTGGCAGACCAGGCACGCCAAGATCGGCGTGCTCATCTGCTGGGACCAATGGTTCCCCGAGGGCGCACGCCTGACGGCCATGGGCGGGGCGGAGATCCTCTTCTACCCGACGGCCATCGGCTGGCACCCCGCCGAAAAGGCCGAGTACGGCAAGGCCCAGCACGAGTCGTGGGAACTCATGCAGCGCTCCCACGCCGTCGCCAACGGGTGCTATGTCGTCGCTCCCAACCGCATCGGCCACGAGATCATCCGCGGCCTCGACGGCAAGCCCGTGCACAAAGACGGCATCCAGTTCTGGGGCCAGTCGTTCATCTGCCAGCCCGACGGCCAGATCGCGGCCAAGGCGTCGGTGGACAAGGAAGAAGTCCTTCTCCACGACGCCGACCTGGCGAAGGTCGAGTTCGCCCGCACCCACTGGCCGTTCCTGCGGGATCGGCGCATCGATGCGTATGGGAATATGACCAAGCGGTTTCTGGTTGCTCCCTGAAGATTCACCGCAGAGAACACCGAGAACACCGAGCAATGCGGGAAGTGGGAGTGGGACATTCCACCTCTCGGTCTTTTCTCGGTGATCTCGGTGCTCTCAGTGGTGAACTGCTTCCGACGCCGCGCCGATATCGGTGCGCATCTGCTTCCCTTTGAAGCGGATCACGCTCGCGGCCTCGTACGCCCGCGCGCGGGCCTGGGCGAGGGTCTCGCCGACGCCGACAACGTTGAGCACGCGCCCGCCCGCGGTGACGATCTCCCCCTTCTCGTTCTTCTTCACGCCCGCGTAGAAGACTCGCACGCCCTCCATCGCCTCGGCCTTCTCGATGCCGGTGATCACGGCCCCCGCGACGGGCTTGGCGGGGTAGTTCTCCGCCGCGAGCACCACGCAGCACGATGCCGCCGCCTGGGCGCCCTCGCCCTGCGACCACCGCACCTCCGCCTCATCCAGCGTCCGCTGCCCCACGGCCATGAGCAGGTCGATCAGGTCCGATTCCAGCCGCACCATCAGCGCCTGGCACTCCGGATCGCCGAAGCGGCAGTTGTACTCGAGCACCTTCGGCCCCGCTGGCGTGAGCATGATCCCCGCGTACAGCACGCCGCGGTAGTCGATGCCGTCGCGCCGGAGCGCATCGAGCGTCGGCACGAGGATCTCGCTCTCGATCTGCTTGAGGAGTTCCTCGTCCTTCTCGTGCCCGCCGCCGCTCAGCCCGCTCGGACAGATCACGCCCATGCCGCCGGTGTTGGGGCCGGTGTCGCCGTCGCCCAATCGCTTGTGGTCCTGGCAGGTCTCGAGCATGTAGATCGACCGCCCGTCGGTGAGCGCGAGCACGCTCACCTCCCGACCCTCCAGCCGCTCCTCGATCACCACCGTCTTGCCCGCCTCGCCGAACTCCTTGCGGACCATGATCCGCTCGATCACGTCCATCGCCTCCAGCAGCGTCGTGGGCAGGAAGACCCCCTTGCCCTTGGCCAGGCCCGCCGCCTTGATCACCGGCAGGTCGTCGTGGCGCTTGCGATACGCCGCGGCCATGGTCTTGTCGGCCTCGATCTTCCGCCGGATGAACGTCCGCCGGTCGGCCGGGTCGCGGTACTTCGAAGCCTCCTCGTACAAGGCCTTGAGGGCATCCTCGTCGTGCACGCGGCTCTCGACATACGCCCGGGCCCCCTCGGGGTCGGAGAAGATGCGTCCCTCGCCCGTCGGGATCGACGCGGCCCGCATGAGCTGCTTGCACCACGCCTTGTCGGCCTCGAGCCTCGACGCGGCCTGCACGGGCCCGAAGACCACGCGCCCGGGAGTGATCAGCGCATCGGCGTACCCCTGCGCCAGGGGCTCCTCGGGCCCGATCACCACCAGCCCGATGGCGTTCTTCTCGCAGAAACTCCGCAGGCGGTAGATCTGCTTGATGTCCACGGGAACATCCACAACCCTGCCCAGCGCATTCAAGCCGGGATTCGAGCTGTCGGTGAGCCAGAGCCGGCCCATCCGCGGCGACCGCGCCATCTTCCACGCCAAGGCGTGCTCCCGCCCGCCCGAACCCACCAGCAGCACATTCACCTTCCCGTCGGTTGTCATGGCCGATCGTACGGACGGCGGGCCCGCCGTGCCAAGAAAAAGACCCGCCCTCCTGACGGGGGGCGGGTCGTAATGCCCGTAGGTGGACGGGCGAATGGGCGCACGTTCACGTCACGATCGCGTGCCGCTGTCGGAAACTCTCGTGGTCGCGAGATGATCGGCGGGGGTCGCTGTTGCGCCGGCGCCGATCGCGACGGCATCGAACGAAGCGCGACAGGCTCTCGCGGCCCGGGAGTCCACGTGGACCAGGGGGGCCCCGGGTTGCGGGGTTTGCGGACTCGGAGCGACTCGGCGCGCCGAACCGCGGCATGCGGATCAGATCGGGAGAGCACGGTTGGGTCGCTTGCCACCAAGGTTTGTGCTGGGTCATCGCATCCGGCCGCCCGAGGCACGGGCTCAATCCAAGCCGGTCCGATCTCGGTGAGAGAGTACCCGCAAGACGAAGAAGTGCAAGTATTTCAAACTCATTCAGAATATTTTGGTTCCGGAAAACCCTGAGGTAGACTTGCGGAACATTGCACGAAAGGCCCGATCGGGTCGTATTGTGGACGGACTGCACGGAGATTTCACGGCCATGGGCGCGGATCACGCATCAGATGACTTGGGGCCGCCCGCGGCGGGCGGCACAATCAATAGTGAGCCTGCCGTCCGTACCCCAACCCCAACGTCGCGTGGCTCCTTTCATGAGCGAGCCTCTTCCGTGCTCGGAGGCTTGCAGGCGGCCATGCTCGACCTGGTCCGGGCCGTCTCGGCCTCGACCAAGCGGGCCTCGGACGTCGAGAAGGCCTTCGGCGTGGACTACAAACTCGGCTGGCAGGTCCACCGCATCGCCACCGTGCGAAACCCGCTCGAAGCCGGGGCCCACGTTCCCGCCCGTGTCTCCATGGAAAGGCTCCTCAAGTCCGCGACCAAACGCAAGGCCCCCGCCGGCGTTGTCGAGCGTGTCGCCGGCGCGTTCGCCGCGTTCGAGCAACTCGTCGAATCGGAGGCCGGCGACCGCGCCGAACTCGACGCGATGATCGCCGAGTTCGTGCCCGAGATCCGCGAGAAGCGGGATCGCGCGGCCCGCGTCACCGCGTTCAAGGGCATCTCCCAGATCCGAGGTGTCGCCATGGAGGCCCACGTCGGCACGTTCATCCTCCATCCCTCGGCGAACGGTTCGACCGTGGATCGCGCCACCTTCTCGGCGTACCTGGGCCTTCGCAGGCTGCGCCCCGGCTCCACCATCGGATTCACGACCATCGGCCTCTCGGGCGCAACCGTTCTCACCCTCGACGGGCGGCCGCCGGAGGAGCCGCACGGGATCCTGCTTCCGCAGTTCTGCTCCGCGCCGATCCCGCGGTTCGACGTCCGCCGAAACGGCGAGTTCACCGACTATTTCGTCGCGGGAAATGCGGTCGGGCTGAGCGCCGCGGTGGACCTCGTCATGGGCGAGTACCGCCCCCAGGCCATCAAACGCTACCGCCAGCCCGAGGGGCGGAGCATGACCGGCGTGATGAACCTCGTTGATACCCCGCTCAAGCGCATGACGATCGACGTGATGGTCCACAGCGACCTCTTCCCGGGCGGGCCGCCGGCCCTCGAGGCCTACGACTTCGTGCCCCGCGGCCAGGTGTCGCAGGGCATCGGCGATCCGACGCGGGAGCGCGACAGACTCACCCTCTACGAGCACATCCGGCCGATCCCCGGCGGCATCGCGGGAGCCGGACTGCCCGAATCACCAACATACGTCAAGATGCTTGGGCATGTGTGCTCGACGCTCGGCTGGCAACCCGGGGCGTTCCGCGCGTACCGCCTCGAAGTGGACTATCCCCTCTACGGCTCGCAGTACCTCATCGGGTTCACGTTGCCGGAAGCGCCTTCGAATGGGTGAGCAGCCATGCCCGCGAACACGCACGGTCCCTGCCCGCTCGCCGCCGCCGCGCTGATCACGTGGAAACGCAACGGCGAGTACGGCGCGCGGCTCGTCGCGGACCTGACGCCGGGACAGTGGCTCGCCCAGCCCGTGGCGGGGCGGGTGATGAACCATCCGGCGTGGGTCTTCGCCCATCTGATCCTCTACGCCCACATCGCCGTCCGCCTTGCGAGCGCCGAACCGTTCGACGACCCCGCGGAGCACCGGTACGGGCAGAAATCGGAGCCCCTGTCCGAGGCGAACGCCTACCAGACGCCGGAGCGGATGCTCGCGACGTGGCGCGCCGTCCACGCCGAGGGCGCGGCCGCGCTGGCGGCGGCGACGCCGGCCCTGACGAGCGCCCCCAACCCGCTGGCCCGTTGGCGGACGCTCCACCCAACGGTCGGGGACATGCTCATCACGCTCATGGTCAAGCACGAGTCGGGGCATCTCGGGCAGCTATCGGCGTGGCGGCGGGGGATGGGGATGGGGCCGGTGGCGGTTTGACCTCGAAAAGACCCCTGCCAACAGGCGGTCGCCACCCGCCGGAACGCCGGTCTTCCGACCAGCGAGCAGCAATTTCATGGGTCGGCGCACGAATCGCGGTGAACAATCGTTTCGTCCCAGACGGCGGGTCCGTGTCTCTCACGAAAAGGCGAACATGCGAACTCTGCGTGCGGCGTGCTTGGCGGCGGGGGCGGCGATGGCGCTGGCGACGGGCGCGACGGCGTATCCACCGCTGACGGTGGAGCTCGCGTTCCCGACCACGTTCACATCGGGGACCGAGTCGGCGACCGTGGACTATCCCCAATACTTTCTCATCGACGCGGCCGGCCGGGTGATGACCGAGGCCCACCCGACCACCGGGGCGCAGTACTTCAGCGTCGTCACCAACGCCGGCACGCCCGAGTTCGTCGGGTATCGCTCCGTGCTCGGGTCCACGTTCACGCCCGCTCGACCCGACGGCTGGAATGTCAACGCGAGCGCCTTCAACGCGGCCGGGAAGCTCTTCGTGCACGCCCGAGCCTCGTTGCAGTTCTATCCCGACGCGTTCGCCCTGGTCATGCACGCACCCCCCGGGCCGCCCATCGCCCTGCTCGACTCGAGCCTGCCCGATGCCGGCACGCGCCCTCCGGGGGATTCGTTCTGCACGCCGGGGCCGGGCAACTGGATCATCCTTGGAGAGGGTTCGGCCGCGTCGGGGTTGTGGGCGGGAGACCTGTCCGTGAGTCCGCCCGCCTTCACCCACGTGTTGCAGGCCGGCATGACCCCAACGGGCCTGCCCAACGACGTCACGGTGTCCGGCGTGAACTCGATGCGGTGCATCAACGCCTCGGGCACCTACGCCTACGTGGGGACGCTCGCCGGGAACGTCACCGATCCCACACGCAACGCCATCGTTCGCGGCTTTGGAACGAGCCAGGATCTCATGGCCCGCACGGGTGATCCCGCGCCCGGAATGGCCGGCGCAACGATGTACTCGCTGCCATACGGCTATCAATACGACTACCTCTTCATATCCGACTCCGGCGAGGTCGCGTTCAAGGCCCAGGTCACGCACCCGACCCTCGGCGGGCAGGCGATCTTCGCCGGCATGCCGGGCTCGCTCTCCCCGATCGTCACGAGCGGACGGGACGTCATCGCCGGAGTCGCGGGACGGGTCAACCAACTACGGTTCGATCAGGCTCCGAACGGGGAGCGCGTGGTCTGGGTGGGATACAACCCCAACGGAAGCACCGGGGGATACTCGTCCACGCTGCTCATGAAGGGCACCGCGACCACCCCGCAGATTCTCGTCCGACAGGGCCAGGCGGCTCCGGGCTTGCCGCTGGGCACCACGCTCGGCACGATCCGCGAGTTTCTCATCAACGACCAGGGCGCCGTCGTGTTCATCGCGGACTTCTCCGCCTCGACCCAGTACCCCACGGGCGGCAAGGCCGTCTTCGGATGGGCCGGCGGTCCCGCACCATTTCTTGTCCTCGCTCCCGGCGAGATGTTCACGCTTCCAGACAACTCGCCCCGCACGGTCCAGTCCATCCAGCCCCTCTTCGGCGGCTGGCCGGGCAAGTGCTTCAGCGCCCAGGGCAGGCTCGCAATGTGGGTGTTCACCGGAACCAACGCCGGTGCGATCGTGAGCCGAACGATCGAGAACACACCGCCCCCCGCGACCTTCGGCCTGCTGTATCCCCCCGCCAATGCCGTGTCGATCGAGACCCGGCCCACCCTCTCGTGGGGCGCGTCGCCCAACGCGGAGTCCTACACCCTCACCATCACCCCCGACGGCGGAAGCGCCACCACGATCCAGACGACCTCCACCACCCTGCCGCTCCCCGCCGGACTCCTGCAAGGCTGCCAGCAGGCCACATGGAGCGTGGTCGCCACCAACGAGCACGGCTCCACGGCCTCCGCGCCCGTTTCACAGGTCTTCACGACGTTCAGCCCCGGCTGCGTCACACCCCCGGTGTACACCATCCGGCGCGTGGGCCTGTACGGCGGAACCTACACGGACAACCTCGCCACGCTCGTCACGCCCGAAGGCCGCGTCGCGGGAGCCAGCACAAACGTCCTGAGCTCGGTGAACACCGTGACCGAAGCATGGATCGAGTGGAACGGCCAGACCGCCGGCCCGCTCGGCCTCACGGGAACCCCCTTCGGCAAGTCGCACTCGGTCGTCGCGATCAACCCGGCGGGCGCCGCCATCGGCACCAGTGCCCGCACGGCCCCCGGCAATGTCGCGGCCGGCTCCGACGCCTGGTACTACGACGGCACGAACGTCTCGCCCATCGGCCCCGCCGGCACGCTCTACGACCAGACCCCCGGCTCCCCCACCACCCGCCGCAACAGCTACGCAACCGCCATCAACAACCAGGGCGACGCCATCGGTAGCACGTCGCGCTGGGCCAACGGGGTGAGCATCGGCAACGACACCTGGCGATACCACGCCGGCGTCACCGAGCTCCTCCCCGGCCCCACCGGCGGCGGCTACGAGTTCACCACCGCCAACGGCGTCTGGCGTTCACCCGCCGCCGTCGCGATCAACGACGCCGGCGACATCCTCGGGTATTCCGGCCGCTACACCTCCACCGGCGGCGGGCTGGGCATCGACTCGTGGGTCTGGCACGACGGAGCTACCACGCTCGTGGCTCGCACCGGCCCCGGCTTCGAGGGCACCATCGCCACGGGCGTGCGCCGATCCACCTGGACCACGCACATGAACAACGCGGGACAGGTCGTCGGCACAAGTGCCCACTACGACGCCACCGGCACCTACCTCGGTCTCTCCGCCTTCCTCTGGACAAACGGGGCGTTCCAGACCGTCAGCCCCACCGACGCCGTCCACCCGCTCAGCCCCTCGGTTTCGGGCATTCCCTCCAACTTTGTCAAGGGGCTCTCGCCCCAGGGCTATGTTGTCGGCGAGTTCCCCCGTCTGGACGCCTCCCTCGCCAGCATCGGCACCGACACCTGGTACTTCGACGGCACCGCCACTCGCATCCTCGGGCTCACAGGCGATGAGTTCCAAACGCCCGTCGGTGCCCCGGACACCCAGGCCCGCAAGGAGCACCGGTTCGTCGCGATGAACGCGGCCGGCCAGGTGGTCGGTCGCTCGATCGTGCAGGGAGTAAGCCCATCTCGCAACGCCGGATGGCTGTTCGATCCCGCTTCCGGGGCCATCACACGGATCAACGGCCTGCCCGGCGTCACCGGGGCACAGTCCATCACTCCCCTCGCCCTCACGCCCGACGGCGCCGTCCTCGGCACGTACACCTACCCCAACGCCCTCGGCACCGGCACCATCACCACGCCCTTCATCTGGTCCATCGCCGCTGGAATGAAGACGCTCGAGTCCCGCGTCATCGGCGCCCTTCCGCCGCAGGGATGGCAGGCGCTCATCACGCCCATCGGCGGCGGCGGGGGCGAGGCCTCGCACTCGTGGCCCGTCCTCATCGCCGGCAACGGATCGCACATCAACAACTACGGCCAGACCGCCTTCGTCCTCGTCGCCGTCCCCACGCCCGGCTCGTTCCCGCTGCTCAACCCGCCCGACGGCGCCACCGTGGCGTCGGCCCAGCCCGTGCAGACATGGACCCCCTCGCCGGGCGCGCGGTACTACTCCGTCTCCATCACCCCGCAGGGCGGGCCGACCACCATCCTCGAGACCTCTTCGGCCTCGCTCGTCGTCCCGCCATCGATCATCCACGACTGCGAGCACGTGGAGTGGAGCGTCGTCGCCAACAGCCCCAGCGGCTCAACGCTCTCCACGCCCCCGATCCGGACGTTCTCGTACATGCGGGCCGACTTCAATCTCAGCGGCCAGATCTCCGTCCAGGACATCTTCGATTTCCTCAACGCCTGGCTGGCCGGCGACCCTCGTGCCGACTTCAACGGCGGAGGGCTTACCGTGCAGGACATCTTCGACTACCTCAACGCGTGGTTCGTGTCCTGCCCGTAGACCCGCGGCGTCACGCGCTCGCCGGCCCGGGCGATCCCACCGTCCGCCCGTAGACGATGCCCTTGGCCCTCAGCATGCCGACCACCGAGTCGAGAATCCCCGGGGTCCGGCCCAGCCGCTCCGGAGGAATCACGCCCGGCTCGCGGACGCGTCCGTCCGCGATCATCCGGGCCACGCCGGTGCACGCGAGGCCCGTGGTGCGCGACATGCTCGTGGCGCCCGCCGCCCGGTCGTAGACGTCGCAGAGGTCCCACGTCACGCGCTCCCGCTTCCCCGCTCGCGTGCCCTCGACGATGATCCGCATCACGGTCAGGTCCTCTTCGCCGGGGGCGTAGGTCCACTCGGGGAACATGAGCGCGGCCGTGACGTCGCGCGGCCGGATCATGGTTCCTCCCACGTCCACCTCCTCCTCGGAGAACAGCCCAGCCGCCTTGAGGCCGCGCATAAGGTCGTAGTGCCCCGCGTACCGCAGCGTCTTCTCCTTCATGCTCGGAACGTCGAGCGTGTCGGCGAGCGAGCGCAGGCCGTCGGTGTTCACGGCCTCGAGGCGGCCCACGCCCGCGAACTCCAGAAACTCCGGTTCGGTCAGCGCTTCTTTCACGACCGTCCGCCCGCCCTCGACGATGCGAACCGGACGGGTGTATTCCTCGATCACATCCGACGGCGCGAACGCGGCCTTGTAGAAATACGGCGGCTCGGGCCGGCGCGGCAGGCCGCCGACGTAGATCGCCAGCGCCTCCGCTGCCCCCCCGCTTCCCTCAAATCCGGCCACCTCCGCGCCGCAGATCATGTTGGACATGCCCGGGGCAACGCCGCAATCTACTACGGCCGTGACGCCATGCTCCTTGGCCAGTCCGTCCAGGCCGAGAGCATTCTGCGCGAAGAACGAGATATCGCAATACGGCTTGCGGGCCTCGATCACGGCCCGGAGGGCGTTGAACCCGATCCGGCTGGAGAGGGCGCCAACGACAAGGTCGAAGGGGGCGACGGTCCGCTTGAGCGCGGCCGCGTCGGAGAGGTCTGCCAGCAGTGGCGCAACGCTCCGCCCGAGCTTCCCCGAGCGGGCAACGGCCGCGTCGAGCGAGGACCGGCGGGCGTCGGCGATCGAGACCCGGAAGTCGGCGGCGAGATCGGCGGCCATCACCGAGCCGACCATCCCCGCACCAAGGACAATGGCGGTTTGCATGGTCGGGTAGACTACGCCCCGAATCGCCCGTCCCCTTTCAGGAACCCCCCATGGCCTCCCACGCCCCCACCGCCGCGAAACGCTACCTCTCCCACGACCTCGCCGACTGGGCCTGTGGCCTGGAATACCAGCACCTGAGCCCGAAGGCCATCGAGGCCGCCAGGTTGTTCTGGTACGACTCGATGGGGTGCGGGCTGGGCGGAAGCCAGCAGGAAGACGCCCACATTCTCCTCGCCCACTACCGCGAGATGGCCGGCCTGAAGGCGGGCGAGAAGGGCACGGGCCCGTGCACCTGTTTCGTCACGGGCTTCAAGACCAACCCCGTAGACGCGGCGTTCCTCAACAACCACATGATCCGCGCCATGGACTACAACGACATCTACTGGAAGGCCGACCCCTGCCATCCCTCGGACATCATCGCCGGGCCGCTCGCCCTGTGCGAGTATCTCGGCCTCTCCGGCAAGGACCTCATCCTCGCGACGGTGATCGCCTACGAGGTCGAGCAGCGGCTGTGCGAGTTCGGCATCCCCGGGATTCGCGAGTACGGCTGGCACCACGCGACCCTGACGGCCTTCGCCGCGCCGATCGCGGCCGGTCGCGTGCTGAACCTCACGCCCGAGCAGATGGTGCAGGCGATCGGCATCTCGGCGTCTCGCACGTTCACCCCCGGGGCGGTCACGGCGGGCAAGCTCACGAACATGAAGAACACCGTGGACCCGTGGGCCACGCGCATGGGCGTCGAGTCCGCGCTGCTGGCCAAGCGCGGCTTTTCCGGCCCGGAACACATGATCGACGGCAAGGAAGGCCTGTACGCGGTCTTCGGCCACGTCCACTACAAGGGCGCCCCCGCCAGGTTCGATTCCGCGATGCTCATGAAGGACCTGCCCAGGGCCTCGGCCGACCACTACCGCATCCTCGACTGCGGCATGAAGTCCTTCCCCATCGAGGCCCTCTCCCACGCGCCGCTCACGGCCATGATGAAGTGCGTGAAGGAGAACGCCATCAAGCCCGCCGATGTTGCGGAGATCAAGGTGGAAGTCATCGCCCGCGCGGCCGACATCCTCGGCGATCCGCACAAGTATCGCCCGGACTCCAAGGAAACCGCCGACCACTCCCTCCCCTACTGCATGGCCGTCGGCCTCATCGACGGCATGGTCACGCCGCTCCAGTTCAAGGAGGAGCGCGTCCTCGACAAATCGCTCATCCCCGTCATGGACAAGGTCAAGGTCGTGGCCAACGACGAGTTCGAGAAACTCTTCCCCAAGTTCCAGCCCTCGCAGGTGACGATCACCACGACCGGCGGCAGGTCGTTCACCAAGCGCGTGGATGTCCCCAGGGGCGACCCCCGCGACCCGATGACGGCCGACGAGATCGGCGTGAAGTTCCACGCCCTCGGGGACGCCGTGATCGGCAAGGGCGCGTGCGACAAACTGGCCGCGGCGGTGCTGGGGATGGAGACCATGGGGAACGTGCGAGAGTTGACGGCGCTGACGGTCAAGGGCTGAGGTATGGCACAGTCGTTCGCGACTCGCTCGAACCTGACGCCGGGACAGGCCCGCACCGTTGCCGCGTGGCGATTCGACGATGCCCGCCGTCTGTGGCAAAGCGGCATGGCCAAGCACATGAACGGGGCGGTATACCTTGGCGGCCTGGCCTTGGATTGCCTGCTCAAGGCGCGGCTTCTGGAGAAGCACCCGGCGCTCAGATCGACACTCCCCGAGAACCTCGCCCAGCGGGAGCGGGCGCGTTGGAACCTGGTCTACCGGACCCACGACCTGGAGGCGATCGTGGGCGAGTTGCCGGATGTGACGCGCCGCCTGCAGGACGCCAGTGTCTTCGGCGCACCCAGACTCGATACAATGCTCAAGTCGGCCTGCTCTCGCTGGTCGATCCACGTTCGATATCTGCCCAAACGCGTCGACGCCGCGGAGGCCGACGAGTTTCTCAGACAGGTCGAGGAGCTCAGACGATGGCTGTGAAGAAAACCCGCACTAGGTCCCCCGCGTTCATCGCCCGGGTACGGAACGCCCTCATGCAAGACCTGGCCCGGGCCGGTATCGCCGCCGAGGTGACGGTCGAGCCGATCCGCGGCACCAAGCTCCATCGAATCACCGTGATCGCGGGCAAGTTCGCCAAACTTCGCTTCACCGAGCGTCAGGCGGTGGTCTGGAAGATCATCGATCAGGTGCTGGACAAAAAGGACCAACTGTTCATCAGCATGGTGCTCACCCTCACTCCAAGCGAAGCGTCCGGCGAATCCGCCGCCTGATCATCCCCGGGTCCGCTCGGTCACCCGCGGTCGCTCCACGGTAACGGCTTGTCTTTGTTTTCAGACCACGCCCCAGATCACAAACGCCACGAGCACGCCGACCACCCCCACCACCACGAGCACGCCCACGATCGCGCCCATGCGGACGGCCATCCCCGTCTCCCCCGCCGCCCCCGGCCTCGGCGCCAGCGTGATCCGCCGCCGAAGGTCGATGTATTTCGCCCCGCATTCCGGGCATCGCTCCTGCTGCTCCAGCCCGCCCAGGTCATAGCCGCACGCCGAGCATCGCATCGGGGCGCCCGCGCCGAGAACCGCCTCATCCAGCGCGGCAGCAGCCCGGTCGTAGTCGCCGCGCGGCACCAGAACGGTCACGGGCACGATCGCGCCCATCAGCGGCAGGGTGCTGGCGGAGTGCTCCCCCACCACCACCGCGTGGATGCCCGCATCGTCGAGCACGCACTTGATCATGTGGGCGGACGTGGCCGCGGACACGATGGCCAGTGGCACCGGACCGGAGAGTTCGGACCGCGAAACAGGCGATGGTGCGGATCGTTCGTCCACGGAGGAAGCATACAGGACGCAGAGCGGACCTCGGCCGAGCACGTGCCGATCCACGGAGAATCTCATTGAACACCCGCATATCCTGAATACGATCCATGCTCGTGCCGTTCGACCACATCCCCGACTTCGCGTGGGCCGCCCTCAAACGCGGCGCCGACGACCCGACGCACCCGATGCACCTGCTCACCATGGCCACAGTCGGGCCCGACGGGCGACCCTCGGCCCGCCTGATGACCAACCGCGGGGCCGACCAGACAGGCCCCATCGCACGCCTGTGGTTCCACACCGACAGCCACACACCCAAAGTCGGCGAACTCCACACCTCCCCCTTCGCCTGCCTCACCGCCTGGGACGCCGCCGGCGGCATCCACCTGCGCCTTCACGGACGCGTGACAATCCACCAGCACGACGAGTGCTCGCGGCGGCACTGGGAACAACTCTCCAGCGCGGCCCGGTGGCTGTATTCCGCGACTGATCGGCCGGCCGACAACTCTCCTGTCCCCATCGCCGCGCCCGAACCTCCCGACCTCCGTCTCCCGCGCGACAAGCGCCAACTGCCCCACAAGCTCACGGCCCGCGAGCGGGACCGGTTCGTCGTCATCGAGGTCCGGGTCGAGACCATCGACTGGTTGCAGGCGACCCAGGCCGAGCAGCGGCGAGCGGTCCTGCGCGCAGACGAGCGCTGGATCGCCCAGCCAGCGTGAACGCTCCCCTCATCCTCGCCGTCGCCACCCGGCGGCCAGCATCACAAGGGCCGGCGCCACGCACCCCGGCGAGGGAATCGGCTGGGTGAAGTTCACATAGTCGTAATACCCGGCCGCGTTGCTTCCCCCGCTGCCGTCGCCGAGCCTGAGATTCGTCGAGCCGCTCCCGATCCCGCTGTTGCCGGTGCCGCGCTGCACCCCATCGATGCTGAACGTCCACGAGTGGTTCACCTGCACGTCGAAGCGATACACGTGGAACCCGTCGGTGGAATCGAACGCGCCCGTCGTCGTTCCCCCGGTGGTCGGCAGCGTGAACCGGTCGGCGTTGATGCCCACCCACACCTGGCTGGTCCCGAAGAGCATCCCCTGATAGCTCCCGAAGAACTCGCTCTGGTCCAGCCGCAGCCGCGCCTCGATGAGATACGACTGCGCCCAGTCCGGCGTGATCGAGCGCGTGTAGTAGATCGAACTCCCCCCCGCCTGCGACCCGGTCCCGATGGTGGTCTGGTGCAGCAGACCGCCGCCCGCCAGCGAGAACACCCCGGCCTCCGTCGGCGGGCTCGCTCCGAATCCGGTCGGCACAAACGCGAATCCGTTCGCGCTGGGCAGAGTGCCCATGTCGAGCGTGACGATGATCCCGCGAGCCGGCGCCGCGAGCATCGCGCCGATCCCACCGGCAATCGCAAAGGCCAGAAAACGCATGATCTCTCTCCTCGTCCGGCCGGAAGGCGGCACGGCAGCGCCAGTCTACCAATCCAGCCCCCCGCGCCGCAAGACCTATGTGCGGGATTTCTCCCGGAACCATGCCTACTATTGCCCTCAATCGCCGGTGGCCTCAGACTCGTCCTCCGTGGAAACACGGCCAAAAGGACGGCAAAAGACTGGGAATCTGCTGGCAGCGCCCTCGCATCGTCGCGAGAGGCGTTCCGCCCCAGTACGGCCGCTCGCGCTCCATTCAACCCAACACGGGACTGGTGCAGGGAAGCCCGAACACACGACTTCATCCGTGCGCGCTGTCGCCGGTGAGGTCACACTCTCGCCCAGGCAACGGCCACAAGGCCGCCGCCGCGGCGGAGCAGGAGTCATTGTTTCATGGCGTTCAAAGCTCTCAACCTCAACCCCACCATCCTCAAGGCCCTCGACGCGCAGGGATACCACACACCCACGCCGATCCAGGCCAAGGCCATCCCCCCGATCCTCGAGGGCAAGGACGTCCTCGGGTGCGCCCAGACCGGCACCGGCAAGACCGCCGCGTTCGCCCTGCCCATCATCCAGCGCCTCTCCGAGATGCCCGTCGACAAGACCAGGCGCGGCCCGGCCCATCCCCGCGCCCTGATCCTCTCGCCCACGCGCGAGCTCGCGGCCCAGATCGGCGAGTCCTTCGGCACCTACGGCAAGCACTCGGGACTCTCCCACACCGTCATCTACGGCGGCGTCTCCCAGTACCACCAGGCCAAGGCCATCCACCGCGGCGTGGACATCCTCGTTGCGACGCCCGGCCGGCTCATGGACCTCATGGACCAGCGGATCGTCACGCTCAAGGACGTCAAGGTGTTCATCCTCGACGAGGCCGACCGCATGCTCGACATGGGCTTCATCCAGCCAATCCGCAAAATCGCCGCGGCCGTGCCCGCGGGACGCCAGACGCTGCTCTTCTCGGCCACCATGCCGCGCGAGATCATGCACCTGGCCGACTCGCTGCTCAAGAACCCCGTCAAGGTGTCCGTGACGCCGGTGGCCTCCGCCGCGCCGCTCATCACCCAGTCGGTCTACCAGGTCCCCTTCCACAACAAGCAGGCCCTGCTGGAAGTGCTGCTCGACGAGCCCGGCGTGGACCGCGCCGTGGTCTTCACCCGCACCAAGCACGGGGCCGATCGCGTCTGCATGCGGCTGGAGCGCGACGGCATCGCGGCCGTGGCCATCCACGGCAACAAGGCCCAGAACTACCGCACGCGGGCCCTCGACTCCTTCAAGTCCGGCAAGACCCGCGTGCTCGTCGCCACCGACGTCGCCGCACGCGGCCTCGACGTGGACAACATCACCCACGTCTTCAACTTCGACCTCCCCATGGAGCCCGAGGCGTACGTTCACCGCATCGGGCGCACCGGCCGCGCCGGGGCCACGGGCATCGCCATCTCCTTCTGCGACCGGGCCGAGTTCGATCAGCTCCGCCAGATCGAGCGGCTCACCGGCAAGCAGATCCCTCGGATGGAAACCCCCGTCCTGCCCAGCAACGACCACCAGCGCGAAGAGCGCGAGGGACGCGCCGGGCAGTGGCAGGATCGGCGCGACAGCCGGCCCTCGAAGTTCGCCTCATCCGGCCCAGCACGCGGCCGCCCGCAGCGAGGCGGCTTCGGCGATCGGCCCTCGCAGGCCCAGCGCGATTCCTACGGCGACGGCCCCGCCTCGCGCCCGAGCGCTCCCCGCGCTCCCCGTCCGGCATTCGCACCCGCGGCGACGAAACCGGCCCCCGCACCCCGCCACCCCCCCGCCCCCCACCCCCCCGCCCCCCGCCCCGCCCCCCCACCCAAGCATCCGGCGTTCGTCCCCCACCCGCACGGCGCTCGCCCCGCGCCCCATCCGTCCTCGAAGAAGCCCCACCGCATGGGCCCCGGACCGAGCGCCCGCCCGGGCGGCGCTCCCGCCTCAACCGGCCACCACGCGCCCAGGCCCGCGCACGCGTCATCGCATCCCAAGCAGGGCGGCGGGCACGCCGCCCCGCATCCCAAGAAGATGCCCTTCGCCCGCCGTGGCCCGGCCAAGGGCGGGCACTGATCGGCGCACGAGTCGAAAGCAACAGCCGACTTGGTTGCATGTCTCCGAGGCCCCTCCGGGGCCTCGGAGACGTACCATCCCGGCCCACATCGGAAGGAGCCTCGGTCCATGAAGAACGTTCTCGTCCTCGGCGGCGGCAAGGTCGGCAAGTCGGTCGCGGAACTCTTTCTGGCCTGCGGGCGCGGCGAGTATCGCGTCACCCTCGCCGACCGCGACGAGGCCAACCTGCGCGAGGCGGCCGAGAACATCGGACGCCTCAAGTCGCTCGTGCCGCACCCGACCGAGTTCATCACCCTGAAACTCGACGCCAGCGACAAGGCCGCCGTACGCGAGGCCCTCAAGGGCCAGCACTACGTCGTCTGCATGCTCCCCTACAACTTCGTCGCCGGCATCGCCGAGGCCGCCAACGACATGGGCGTGCACTACTTCGACGTCACCGAGGACGTCGAGACCACCGAGCAGGTCAAACAGATTGCCGCCGGCGGCAAGGCCAAGGTCGCGCTGGTCCCCCAGTGCGGGCTCGCCCCGGGGTACGTGGCCATCGCGGCCTACGACATCACCCGCGACTTCACCATGCTCCACGATCTGACGCTCCGCGTCGGAGCCCTGCCGCAGTTCCCCACCAACGCGCCCAAGTACAACATCACCTGGTCGGCCGCGGGGGTCGTCAACGAGTATTGCGAGCCGTGCAACGTGATGCTCGACGGGCGGACGGTGAAGGTGCCCGCGCTCGAGGGTCTGGAACACTTCTCCTTCGAGGCCCTGGAATACGAGGCGTTCTATACCTCCGGCGGCGTGGGGACGCTCATCGAAACGCTCGTCGGAGAGAAGAAGACCTGCGATGAGACTCGCATCGCCTACAAGACCATCCGCTATCCCGGCCACCGCGACCTGATGAAGTTCCTGCTCCAGGACCTGCGGCTGAACGTCGAGCATGTTCCGGCAAACAAGAACGGCCGCACCTTCGACCGCGCCCTCGCCATCGATCTGCTCGACCACGCCGTGGCCCGCACGCTCCAGGACGTCGTCGTGGTCTTCATCAACGCCATCGGCGTCAAGGACGGGCGCCGGGAGCAGATCAACTTCCGCCGGTCCATCCACTCCACCAAAATGTTCGGGCGCGTCTGGCCCGCCATCGAGCTCACCACCGCCGCCGGCGTCTGCGCCATGGTGGACCTCCACCGCCTGGGCAAGATCCGCCAGACCGGCCTGGTCCGCCAGGAAGAGTGCTCGCTCGAGACCTTCAACAAGACGATCTTCGGCCTCGCCTACGAGGCCCCCGACAAGATCGAGGCCGCGGCCCTCGCCAAGTAGCGTCCCTCCAAGACACTACAGCATGAACGCCCCGACGAGGATGTCGCCGATGCCCACAAGCGCGGCCCCGGCGATCAGCCCGGCGCAGATCGGCTCGTGCGTGTCCACGAACACACGCTTGGCCAAACTCGGCTCGGGCATCCCCACCACCACCGGCTCGCCGTGCGCCTCGCCCTTCTTGCCCCAGATCAGCCCGCTGGCCCAGAAGAACGAGGCCCCGAGGAACATCCACAACGTCGAGTCCGGCGGGAGCAGGAACCCCAGCCCGAAGGCCACCGGCGCGAACGGGCTCTTCCCCTTGGTCATCGTGCGAACGACCTCGAACACCACCCCGATCACGGCCGCCGCGGCCATCATCTGCAGCGCGCTGACGTGGATGATCGACGAGAGCTTCGCGTCCCCCGTCAGCCCCTGGATGAACTCGCTGATCCCCTTCCACTGCAGCGCGGCCGTGAAGGTGAACTTGTCGGTCACCAGCGTGGACTGGATGTCATCGCCCTTCACGTGCTTGTTCATGAACAGCAGATAGAACAGCGGCGTGCTGGCCGCGGCCCCGGCGATGATGCCGATGATGTGCCCCCACACCTGGTGCCGCGGCTTGCCGCCGAGCATGTACCCCGGCTTGATGTCCATGAGAAGGTTGCTGGCGTTGGAGGCCACCTCCGTGGTGAGCGTCGCCGTCATCAGGTTCGTCGGCGGGTGGTTCGGGTTCATCACGCCGAAGGTGAACTGCGTGATCTTCGAGAGCGAGCCCGTCGGCGTGATGCTCGTGGCCGCCGTGGCGTTGGCCGCGATGAGCGTCAGCACGATCGTCAGCAACACCGCCAGCGCGCCATACTGCACCCTCACGCCGAACCACTCGTGGGCCATGTACACGCCGATCGCCCCCACGATCGGGATGCCGATCCAGGACACCTTCAGCGGCACCTCGATGTGGCCGAGCACATCCGAGCCCGTGGGCTTCTTGCTGAACAGGCCCGCGAAGGCCGAGATGATCACCTTCGGCTTGGCGAAGAACGCCGTCATGCTCGCGCACACCAGCATCGCCACGCCCGGCCACAGCAGCCACCCCGTCAGAATATCCCGGAACGAGAACGCGTCCGCGGGCGTGAGCACCACGCCCTTGCGCTTCACCCACTCGTTGCCAGTGGCGATCGGCGCGGCCACGGCGTACGCCACGAGCATCCCCAGGAACATGTTGACCGCGTAGCGGATATTCATCAGCCCGCCCGCGCCGAACATCGCCAGATCGACCGTCGGCGAGAGGCCCAGCTTGCGAATATCCACGCCGTTGATCATCGGAAGCGGGGCCCTGCCCGACGCCACGAGGTGGTAGTACCACCCGTCCAGGCTCTCGCTGAGCCAGCGGACCCTGTCCATCCCGAAGAGCTTGGCCTGGATGAGCGTCTGGTACGCCTCGCCCGAGAGAAACTTGAGCGTTCCCGCAAACAGCGCGGCCCCCGCGAGCACGACGGCCTTGAACACCCCCACCCGGGCGTCCGAGGAATACAGCGTGTCGAGCACCACCCCGCACGCCGCGCCCTCCGGAAACGGCGCCTGCTCGTCGTTGATGAAGCGCCGCTTCATCGGGAACGCCACCAGCACGCCCAGCACGCTGAGCACCACGTTGAAGAGCATCATCTGCCACCACGGCATCACCGTGTTGGTCACCATCATGTACGCGGCGAGGCCCGAGATCAGCGGCCCGGTCATGTACCCCGCCGCCGTGGCCACGCTCTGCGAGGCGTTGTTCTCAAGAATCGTCATGTCCTTCGCCCCGAAGGTGGCCATGACCTTGAACGAGGCGAACGCAAGGATCACGCTCGTGAGTCCAACGCCGAGGGTCCACCCCGTCTTGGCCCCGATGTACAGGTTCGTCGCCGAGAGAATCCCGCCCAGAAGAAACCCCGTGACCGCCGAGCGCAGCGTGAGTTGCGGCATGTCGCCGCGGTAGATGTTGGCCAGCCACCACTCGTCCTTCTGCTGGCGGGTCCACGTGCGGATCTGCTCTTCGTTGAGTTGCTTGATGGCCATGGGTGGTCCGGGATGATGGAAACAAACGTCCTGATCGGACACGCGACGATGGAACAACAACCGATCCGATCCACTACCACCAGTGCCGCATGGTCGCGATGCCCACCAGCGTTCCGGCGATCGCGATAAACGCCGCCAGCAGCGACTCGCCCGCCACCAGCCCCGACGCGATCGGCACGTTGTACTTGTCCGCCGCCTTCGGGAAGATCCTGGTCCAGATGTACGTGATCACGGCGCCGATCGCGAACGAGAACGCGTTCTGGAACGGCACCACCCACGCGAGCCCCAGCCCCATCGCCGAGGGGAAATACTTGCGGTACTTCGCCGGAAGCACGAGGACCTCGATGAGCGGCATGAGGATGCCCAGCAGCCCGCCGATGACGATGCCGATCTGCGCCGTCTTGGGCACAAAGTCCAGCCCCTGCGTGAGCGCCTCGGCCACCGCCCGCCACATGTTCGCCGCCGGCGGGTTGTAACTGTCCAGCGTCGCCTTGTCCGGGAACATCAGATACCACGCCGGAACGATCATCAGCGTGCCGAAAAAGCACCCGTAGAACTGCGCCAGGAACTGCCGCCGGGGATTCGCGCCCAGCAGGTACCCCGACTTCAGGTCGGTGAGCAGATCGGCCGAGGCCCCGGCCGCGCCCGCCGTCACCCCCGCCGACGTGAGGTTGATCACCGAGTCGCCCCGCGCCACCAGCGCGTAGATCAACTGCGTCACCTTGCCCATCGCCCCGATCGGCGTCGTGTCGGTCTCGCCCGTGGCCCGGCAGGCCACCAGCCCGAGCGGGAACGACATCGCCACCGCGATCGCCCCCAGCCACCACGACATCTGGAACGCGTAGTGCTGCAGAATGATCAGGCCGATGCCGATGGGGATCAGGCCGACGACCAGCCACGAGCCGGGAACCTCGATCGCGTCCGCCGCGTCCGGGCTCGATTTCGTCCCACGCCCGACCTTGAACGCGCGCAGCACGGTCTTCCACTGGATCGCGACCACCGTGAGGCTCGAAAACACCATCAGCGCCGTCCCCGCCCACAGCGACCACCGCATCGGATTGAAATCTCCGGCGGCCGAGAGCGTGAACGAGGCGCGGTAGTTGGCGGTTCCCGCGGCGATCTCGGCCGCGTCCATGCCGTGCAGCCACGGCACGAAGCCCACGTACAGGATCAGCGACCCGACCAGCATCGAGAGCGACACCCGCAGACCGACGATCATCCCCGCCGCGACCAGCAGCGCGCTGGGCTCGAATCCCCACCCCGCGACCTTGCCGCGCGACACGAGCCAGACGCTCGGAAAGTCCATCAGATCGGGGATCTTGAGCCAGTGCGACACGTTGACGAGCCACTCCGGAGCCTTCTTGGCGGCCTTGAGCAGCTCCACCAGCCCCTCGTAGCTCCGGAAGAACGCGACGACCATGCCGGCGAACATCGCGATCACCAGCGAGTACGCCTTCTCCACCGCCTCGCGCCCCTCGCTGTAGAGGCTGCGGAGAGTCTCGGCCGCCGCGATCCCCGAGGGAAACGGCAACTGCTCGTGGTTGATCATCTGACGCTTCATGGGGATGGCCAGGAAGACGCCGAGCGCGGCGGTCAGGAACACAAACGGCGTCACGATGGTCCAGTCCATGTGCACGCCCTGGATCAGCAGGAGCGCGCCGAACGCCGTGCCGACCGTGCCGCCGGTGGAGTATCCCGCGGCCGAGGCCGTCGAGGCCATGCACGTGTTCTCCAGGATCGACATCTGGCTCATCCGCTTGCCCGTCAGGGCCCGCACGGCGTTCCAGATGACGTACGAGAGCACGCAGGCCGTGATGGCCACGCCGAACGACCACCCCAGCTTGACGGTGGTGTACAGGTTGGACACCGACATGAGCATCCCGATGAACCCGCCCATCAGCACCGCGCGAAGGGTCAGCTGGGGAACCCGGTCGCCCGCGTAGACGTGCTTGTACCAGTGCGCGTCCTTCTGTTCCGGCGTCGCGTCCGGGGGAAGCGGGGGAACATCGCCACCGGGCAGAACCGAGGTTGGCGCAGAGTTCGGAACGGTGGGGCCTGCCATAGGGGTTCCTCGGGTCGGACGGGGCCTGCGGGCGGATGGACGCGAAGCGTAAAGGAAAGCTTCATCGGAAGCAAACCCGAACAGGGTGCAAAGGTCGGGGAATGCCCCGGGCGGCCGACGGGCGGTGTTCGGCCGCGCTAGCGTCAGCCGGAGACCATCCCCATGCACCCCACCCGAAACGACCTGTCCCCCAAGACCCGATCCGCCGTCTGCGACCTCTTCGGCGATCTGCTCGCCGACGCCGTGGACCTCCAGACCCAGCTCAAGCAGGCCCACTGGAACGTCAAGGGGCCCACCTTCATCGCCCTCCACGAGCTCTTCGACACCGTCGCCGGCGAGGCGAACGGGTGGATCGACGTGATCGCCGAGCGGATCGTGCAGCTCGGCGGCACCGCCCTGGGCACCGCCCGGATCGCCGCCAAACACTCCCGCCTCGACGAGTATCCACTCAAGGCCGTCCGCTCGCGCGACCACGTCGAGGCCGTGGCCGTCGCCCTCTCGACCTTCGGCGCCCGTGTCCGCGCCGGCATCGACGCGGCCGACAAAGCCGGCGACAAGGACGCGGCCGACATCTGCACCGAGATCAGCCTCGGCGTGGACAAGCACCTGTGGTTTGTCGAGAGCCACTCGCAGCGGTTCGCCTGATCGCTCCGCCCCGCACCACGGTCTCGCCTCGCAAACGATCGCACACGATTCGGTTCGGACGCCCGCGCCCCCACCGGCAGCGCCGGGGCACCGCGCTCGAGCTCCACAACGCAAAGATCGAAGAAAGCTCTCGCTTCGGCGACGCGATCCGCACGAGATCTCGAACGCACGCGGGAGGAAGGCGGGGGGGGAGTCGGCGTGCCCGTGGGGGAGATTTCCGTCGCCCGTGAACGGGCGATGCGCGATGCACGACCCACGGCCCCGCGGGCCACACGAGCACGCATCGCCACTCCGACGCATCGATGCCCGGATCGATCGGTTCGGTTCGACGGCGACCGTCGGACCGCCGGCGACCTCTTCGACTTCCCGAACACCCGCTTCGGCGGTTGCCGAGCCGCCCACTCTCCCACGGGGAATCTCCTCCAGCCCCGCCGCACGCCGGGGCCCTTCTATGGAGAGAGCAAGATCCGAGAACTTCCCAGGCCGTAAGCGGATGTTCATGCAATCCCCCGGCACGGGAACCGTCTAGCGTGTGGGGTGCGAAAGATGAAGTGGGCCCGCGCTCGCGTTCTGTGGACGACGGGAATCCCCAACGCCTCGTGAACACGGAGTTGGACATGAGCGGATACCCCGTTTCTGGACAAGTTCCTCCTTCGGGACAACGGGCCACCCCCAAGGTCCGTGCCCCGGCCGAGCCCCCGCCTGTTTCCGACACTGCCCCCGTCGCCGCGGGCCGCCCCCGCCCGGAAAAGTCCGACACCCGGGTGCTGCTGGTCGAGGACAACGCCAAACTCGTGGACTCCCTCGTGCGCGGCCTGCGCGAGCACGGGTACACCGTGGACGCCGCCCTCACCGCCGCCGCCGGCGAGAAGCAGGCCGCCAGCGTCGCCTACGACCTGGTGATCCTCGACCTCATGCTCCCCGACCGCGACGGGCTCGAAGTCTGCCGCTCGCTCCGCAAGACCGGCGTGCGGGCCCCGATCCTGATCCTCAGCGCGCTCTCCTCCACGCGCGAGAAGGTCACGGGCCTCGACGCGGGCGCCGACGACTATCTCACCAAGCCCTTCGAGCTCGACGAGCTCCTCTCCCGCCTCCGGGCCCTGATGCGCCGCGGCGCGGGCGGAGACGCGACCACGCTGCGCTACGCCGACCTCGAACTCGACCTGACCAAGCGGACGGCCATTCGCGCCGGCCGGCTCATCACGCTCACCAACAAGGAGTTCGCGCTGCTCGAGTTCTTCATGCGCAAGGCCGGAGCCGTGCTCTCGCGGACCCAGATCGGCGAGCAGGTGTGGGACATGAACTTCGATCCAAGCTCCAACGTCATCGACGTGTACGTCTCGATGCTCCGACGCAAGATCGACCGCGGCTTCCCCTCCCCGCTCATCCACACCGTCGTCGGCACCGGCTACATCTTCTCCGACAAGGCCCCGGCGTAGTCGCCCCGGCCTCGTCCGGGCGCCGGCCCCTCGCCCGGCCGCCCGGCCTCCCGGAGAGGCCGCCACTACCATCCGCCCGTGCTCGCGATCCGCAAAACCCTCCGGTATCGCCTGACCCTCGCCTTCCTGCTCTGGACGGCCGGCATCCAGATCGCCGTCGCCGTCGCGTTCGTCCTCGGCCGGCAGATCCTCGTGGTCGAGAGCATCGACCGCGCGCTCGCCGACGCGGCCGTCCGCCTCCGCCGCACCCTCGAGGCCGACCCCACCTGGCCGCCCGCCCTCGAGCAAGCCTCGTTCGAGCTCCAGTCCCAGCCCAACGCCCCGCTGCTCCCGCTGGTGATGCGGGCCCGCTCGGTGCAGGGCGAGACGATCGCGCGCTGGCCCGACCGCGAGCCCTGGCTCGACATCGCCGCCCCCCTCTCGCCCGAAGCGCCCCAGCGCATGGTCTTCGCGACCCAGTTGCTCCAGGCCGCCTCCGACGAGGACGACACCGTCGGCCCCGTCCGCTTCCGCTCCGCCTCGATGACCATCCACACCGTCGAGGGGATCTCCTACCAGCTCGACTTTGGCGCGTCCCTCGAACTCGCCGACCGCTTCACCTCCGTCATGGGCCGCATCCTCGCCGCGGGACTGCTCGTGGGAATCTGCGGCGCGGGCATCGCCGGTTGGATCGTCGCCGGACGCGCCTCCCGCCGCATCGAGCGCGTCACCCGCGCCGTCGAGCGCGTCTCTCCCACCCGCCTCGACGAGCCCCGCGAACTCCCCACCCCCCTCACCGGCGACGACGAGATCGGCCGCATGGGCGCCGCCGTGGACGCCATGCTCAAACGCCTGGCCAGCGCCTTCCGCAGCCAGGAGTACTTCATCTCCAACGTCTCCCACGAGCTCAAGACGCCCATCGCCTCCCTCCTGGCCGAGGCCCAGGTCTTGCGCGGCGCCCGCGCCCGAAACGACAGCGGCACGCCGCGGACCGACGCCCGCGACCCCGCCCGGCACGCCGATCCCGAGCAACTCCTCGCCTTCACCCGGAGCGTCGAGGAGGAGATGCGCCGCCTCGGCAGCCTCGTCGAGACCTTCCTGGCCATGGCCCGCTTCGGCGAGGGCCAGCGCGGACGCTCCGACTCCGTCGTCTCCATCTACGACACCGCCCTCGACTCCGTCAAGCACAACTCCCTCTACGCCGACCAGCAGGGAGTGCCCGTCCGCCTGCAACTCGCCGACCCCGGCGATGCCGACCACCCCACACACCACCTCCACCACGCCGAGCCCATGGTGCGCGGCGACGGCCACCTCCTCCGTGTCGCCATCGACAACCTCCTCCGCAACGCCATCGGCGTCTCCGAGCGCGGCCGGCCGGTGGACATCGGCGTCTCCATCCACGACCACACCGTCTCCGTCGAGGTCGCCGACCACGGCCCGGGCGTGCCCCCGGGCTTCGTGGATCGCATGTTCGATCGCTTCGCCAAGCGGGCCGACCGCGCCGTCGGCTATCGAGGCACCGGCCTCGGGCTCAACATCGCCAAGACCATCGTGGACCTGCACGGCGGGCGCATCGAGGTCGCCAACCGGCCCGCCCCGCTCGGAGGCGCCGTGTTCACCATTCGGTTTCCCATGGCCGCGCCCGGCGAGACGACGCCGCCCGACCAGCCGGGCCGCGCCCCCACGCCCGCATGATCGTCAGGCCGACTTCGCCGCCTTGCCCGTCGCGCTCTCGCGGATCCGCCCGAACTCAAACGCCCGCACAATGAAGTGAACCCCCGCCGCGAGCAGGCCCAGGGCCGCCACCGCCGCGGCCAGCCCCACCAGCGTCGCCACAAACGGCCCCAGCCGGCCTATCGCGCCCCGCAGGGCCCAGCCCCCCCCCACGATCGCCACGAACGCGCCGAGCGCCGCCAACCCGCGCACCAGGCTTCCCGCGGACTCTCTCGGACGCCGGGCCAGCACGACCCACCCCGCGCCGACCCCGATCAACCCCGCCGCCACCAACCGGAGCGCGAAGAAGAGCGTGACGTCCCACTCGACCTGCGCGCGGCGCACCTGGACCACGATCGGACCCGAGAGCGGATTCGTCAGTTTGGCCGTCTGGTCTCCCAGCAGCGACCCGATCGCCACGATCGCGGCCACGCACAACAGCGTCAGGCCCGGCCCCTCGGCAAACCGGCCCATCGCCGCCAGCACCCCGAACACCCCCGCCACAAGGATCACCACCTCGAAGCCCATCAGAAAATACAGCGGCTTGGCCGCAAACAGCGCCAGCGGCGCGCCGGCCAGCGCGCTGAGCGCGACCGCCCCGCACACGATCGCGAGAACCAGCCCGATGGGCTTCTTGGGGGACAGATCGGGCATGTGGAGGTGCGGACCGGGTGGTGTTGCGGCAAAGACCGGCAGACAGAGTATCGGCGAGTCTTCGCCCGGCGAGCGAAACCTTGCTCAGGACATACGCCCCCCGAGCGGCTCCGGGTTCTCTCATCGACTCCGACCCACCAGATTCGGTGGTGCCCCCACAGATTCGTCGCATCACCCGCAAGGGTCCACCCAAGTGCCCCTCCGTTCTCGACGATCTGGCGGGTGCTCACTCACCCCACATCACCCGCATCGGATTCCAGACAGGCTCCTCACAAAGCCGATGACCTGCACAGCGCGGGTCGGAGACGACCATGACCATCCAGCCCGCCACACCCACGACCGTCACCGTCGGCACGACCCACGCGGCCGTCCCCGGAAGCCCCCGAGAATCGCTGATGAACGCCCGATCTATGTTCCAGAGAGTTCTCAGCACCTGGGCGGTTGACGTGCTGAGCCTGCGGCGGCGGGGATGGGATCGGCCCTGCTTGCGCCTGTGCGCCGCTCGTCCGGCGGAGGCGGCCGGCAGGCGCTCCCGCCGCGCGGCGGGACGACGCAGGGCCGCCTGAACGCCGGCGCCCGGCGGGTTCGATGGGTTCGACTATTTGATCGGAGCGGCACATGAGCGGGATCTCCTCGAGCACCGGGCTGATCAGCGGGATCAACACCAGCCAGATCATCGACCAGTTGCTCCAGATCGAGGCCCGCCCGCAGACGCTCGTCCGCCAGCAGGTTCTCAAGCTCCAGACCCGCCAGGCCGCGTACCTCGACCTCAACAGCCGCATCGGCGCCCTCAAGTCCGCGGCCCAGAAACTCCGCCTCAACCGGATCTTCGACGCCACCACCGTCGCCTCGTCCAACGCCAACGTCCTCACCGGCACCACCCGCCCGGGAACCCCCGCGGGAAACTACTCGTTCCTCGTGGACCGAACCGTCAGCACCCACCAGTCGCTCTCGCGCGGCTTCGTTGACCGCAACACCTCCGGCCTCGGCCTCACCTCCGTCACGCTCGAGTCCAGCCAGGCCCGCCTCGACGCCGACGTGCAGCTCAGCTCCCTCAACGGCGGCGCGGGCGTCGCCCGCGGCAAGGTCATCGTCACCAACCGCGCCGGAACCTCCACCACCATCGACCTCTCCCGCACCGCGACCGTCGCCGAGGTCCTCAGCGCCTTCAACGACGCCGTGGACTCCAAGGTCACCGCCAGCCTCAGCGGCGGCAAGATCGTCCTCACCGACACCTCCGGCGGCGGCGGATCGCTCGCCGTGCGCAGCGCGGCCGGCTACACCACCGCCGCCAGCCTCGGCATCGAACAGTCCGTCGCCGCCGACACGCTCACCGGCTCGACGATCTCCTATCTCGGCGACAACACCACCGTCCAGTCGCTCAACGATGGCAACGGCATCCGCATCACAAGTCGGTCCGGCTCCGGCGCGTTCGACTTCCACGTGACCGCCAAGGACGGCACCGAGCTCGACGTGCTGCTCGGCGACGTCTACACCACCACGCCCGCGGTCCCACCCGCCACGACCCCCACGCTCACCAAGACCGAATCGGCCGTCACCACCATCGCCCAGCTCACGGCCCGCGTCTCCGCCCAGACCGGCGGAAAGATCACCGTCGCCATCAAGTCCGATGGCTCCGGCATCCAGCTCGTCGACAACACCGGGGGCGGCGGGAACCTCGTCGTGCGCGACATCAGCGGCGCCGCCGCGGACCTCGGCCTGACCTCCGCCCTCGAAGCAACCGCCACCTACACCGGCACGACCGCCGACGGTCGCACGCTCCTGGCCAGCCTGGGCAGCCGCCTTTCCAGCACCCTCAACGGCGGCCGGGGCCTGCGCTACGCCGACTTCGCCATCACCGCCCGCGACGGCAGCGCGTTCTCCTTCAACGCCGACACCACCGGCTCGGTGAGCGACTACCTCGCCTCCATCAACACCGCCACCGGCGGAAAAGTCACCGCGTCCCTCGACTCCGCCGGAACCTCCATCGTCTTCACCGACACCACCGGCGGCACCGGCAACCTCGTCCTCGGCGGCGCGGCCTCGGCCGAACTGGGCGTGTTCACCTTCGGCGCCCCCCTCTCCTCCATCACCTCGCAGCGCCTCAACCGCCAGTACGTCGCCGAGAGCACCACCCTCGCGAGCCTCAACGGCGGACGCGGCGTGGGCGTCGGCTCCTTCACCATCGTCGGCGCCGACGGCCAGAGCAAGACCGTCAGCATCTCCGACTCGGTCAAGACCGTCGGCGACCTGCTCACCCAGATCAACGGCGGCCTCGGCCTGGGCATCAAGGCCCGCATCAACGACGCCGGCAACGGCATCATCGTCGAGAAGGACCCGGACTTCGCCGGCTCCGACCAGAAGATCACCATCACCGACAACATCGGCGCCGTCGCCAAGGCCCTCAACCTCGCCGGGACCGCCGGCGGAACCGGCGCCGACAACTCCATCGACGGGTCGTTCCGCAGGGTCGTCTCCATCTCCGCGACCGACACCCTCGACCAGGCCGTGCAGAAGATCAACTCCGCCAACGCCGGCGTCTCGGCCTCCGTGATCACCGACGGCTCCTCGGGCTCGCCCTTCCGCCTCAAACTCACCTCCAAGTACGCCGGCGACACCGGCCAGTTCCAGGCCCAGAGCGGGGGCATCGATCTCGGCCTCTCCGTGATCTCGCAGGGGAGCGACTCGCGCGTCTTCTACGGCTCCGACGACCCCGCCCGGGCCATCCTCGTCAAACGGGCCTCGAACACCATCGACGGCGTCATCGACGGCCTCAGCGCCGATATCCAGAGCGCCAGCTCCACCCCCGTCACCCTCACGGTCACCACCGACACCGAATCCACCGTGACCGCCATCCAGGACTTCATCACCGCCTTCAACAACCTCTCCTCCAAGCTCAAGGACCAGACCGCCTACAACGCCGACACCCAGACGGGCGGCACGCTCCTGGGCGATTCCACCGCGCTGAGCCTGCAGAGCGACCTGTTCTCCGTCGTGCAGAGCTCGGGGCTGGGCATCGGCGGTCGCTATCGTGTGCTCGCCCAGGTCGGCCTGAGCGTCAGCCGCGACGGCTCCATCGCCATCGACGACACCAAACTCCGCGCCGCCCTGCAGACCGATCCCGCGGCCGTCGCCGAGGTCTTCAGCGCCTTCGACCAGACCACCCCCCCCACCACCGTGGACATCCCCGGCGCTCCCGGCGCAACCGTCAACAACACCTCCACCACGCCCACCTTCACCCGCCTGGGCGTCCTCGAGCGCATCGGCCAACTCGCCGACCGCTACATCGACTCGGTCTCCGGCATCCTCACCAGCCGCAAGAAAACCCTCGACGACCAGATCAAGGCCGGCAACGACCGCATCGCCGACTACGACACGCGCCTGGACGCCAAGCGCACGCTCCTGCAGACCCAGTTCGCCGCCATGGAATCCACGCTGGCCAAGCTCCAGTCCCAGCAGTCCTCCATCAGCGGGATCGCGGCTCTGAGCCTCGCCAGGTAGCCACGCCGCGCACCCCGCCGGTCCCCGGCGGTGATCCCGCCGATCGGAGCGCGCCGCCCTCCTCGCAGACCCTCGATCCACCCCGTTATCGGACGGCCATTCCTGCCGACGCCGCGCCCGGCCGCGCCCCGCTCAAGCCGCGTTCTTCTCGGACCGATGACCCCTTCGCCATGTCGGACACACCCACCCCACAGACCCCGTCGTCTTCCACGCCCAACGCCTACCTGCGCACCCGCGTGATGACCTCCAGCCCCGAGCAGCTCCGCCTGATGCTCCTCGAAGGCGCTGTGCGATTCGCCCGCCAGGGCCGCGACGCCCTGCTCGCAAAGGACCACGAGGGCATCTACACCGGCTTCAGCCGCGCCCGCGACATCGTCGTGGAGCTCATGACCGCCATCCGCCCCGACACCGAGACGGAGCTCAAGTCCAACGTCCAGGGCCTGTACACGTTCATCTTCAAGCTCCTCGTAGACGCCTCATTCGACAAGGACGCCGACAAGGCCGAGCAGGCCGCCAAACTCCTCGAGTACGAGGTGGAGACGTGGCGCATGGCCATGCAGAGGCTCACGCAGGACCGCGCCACGCCCGGCCTGGCCCTCGCGGGCGGCCCCGGCGCGCCGAGCGCCGAGCGCCCGGCGCTGAGCCTGCAGGCCTGAGATTCGATCGCCCGCCGGCGACGCCCCGCGGTCAAGTCGCGATCGTCCCCACCCTCTCCGCCGCCACATACTCCGCCCCCGTCTTCTGCTTCACCTCCTCCGCCGTCACCCCGGGCGCCAGCTCCGTCAGCCGGAACATCCTCTTCCCCTCGTCAAACTCGAACACCGCCAGATCGGTGATGAGCATGTTCACGCACTTCTGCCCCGTGAGCGGCAGCGTGCACGCCTTCACGAACTTGTGCCCCCCGTCCTTGGCCGTGTGCTCCATCACCACCACGACCTTCTTCACCCCCGCCACAAGGTCCATCGCCCCGCCCATCCCCTTGACCATCTTCCCCGGGATCATCCAGTTGGCGATGTCGCCGCTCTGCGACACCTGCATGGCCCCGAGGATGCACATGTCGATGTGCCCGCCGCGGATCATGGCGAACGAATCGCTCGACGAGAAGTACGACGACCCCTTCCGGGCCGTGATGGTCTGCTTGCCCGCGTTGATCAGGTCCGCATCCACATCCGCGTCCTTCGGGAACGGCCCGATCCCCAGCAGCCCGTTCTCGGATTGCAGCCACACATCCATCCCCGCCGGGATGGAGTTGGCCACCAGCGTGGGCATGCCGATGCCGAGGTTCACGATGTACCCGTCGCGGAGTTCCTTCGACGCACGGATGGCGAGTTGGTCTCTTGTCAGGGGCATTCCGGAGCATATGCGGAGACGCTGCGATAGGTCCTATGGGTCCCATAGGACCTATCGCCCACACCCTATGATCCGCCATGCGCTCCGCTCTCGGCGCCCTCGCCCTGCTCCTGACCTCCACGCTCGCCGCCGGCGACCAACCCTCGCCCATCGCCCCCCGCGACATCCGCTCCTTCCGCCCCTCCGCCAACGGCTTCGCCTTCGTCAACCACTTCACCGGCACCCCCCTCCCCGGCGGCCTCGCCGCCCTCACCGAGGGCCTCGGCAAGAGACTCGGCGCACCCTCCACCTTCGGCCTCTGCGGCGGAATGTCCTTCGCCGCCGCCGACCTCTTCCTCGCCGGCCGCACCCCACCCGCCCAAACCACCCAGCCCACGCGCGCCGAGCCCCTCCTCGAGGACATCCAGACCCGCCAGACCGACTCCGTCGGCCCCGGCATGTCCCTCGCCGGAACCTTCGGACGCTGGATGAGCCTCCCCGACAACGGCGCCCCCGGAACCCGCGCCCTGAGCATCGCCGAGATCGACGCCCTCGACGCGTCCCTCGACGCCGGAGCCCCCGCCGTCATCGGCCTCGTCTTCACACGCCACCCCGGCAACAACGACTCCACCGCCCGCGCCGGCTCGTCATGGGAGAACCATCAGGTGCTCGCCTACGCCGCCACACGCAACGCCAGCGCCGGCACCATCGAGTTTCGCATCTACGACCCGAACTACCCCAAAGACGACGCCGCCGTCATCCGCTGCCGCGCCGTGCAGACGGGCACGATGCTCGTCGCCCCGTGGGGCGGGTGGAGCGTGCCGGTCATGGGCTACACCAGCGAACGCCGCGTGACGGGATCGAGGCCGGGGCACGTGTACATCACCCCGGTGCGAGGCGTGATCGCGATGCCGTACGCGCCGAGCGTGCCGCCCGACGGGCTGAACTGATCACGCCTTCATCAACCCCACCAGCGCCTCCAACCCCCGCTCCAGGTTCTTCTCGCTCGTCGCGTACGACAGCCTGAAGTGCGTGTCGCGCAGCGAGAACACGTTGCCGGGGATCACCAGCACGCTCTTCTCCAGGCACTTCTCGATGAACCTGCTCGCCGTCAGGCCCAGCCGCTCGGGCACCCTGGGGAACGCATAGAACGCCCCGCCCGGCGTGGCGACCTCCGTCACCTCGCGCAGCCGACCCACCACCATGTCGCGCCGCTTCTGGTACTCCGCAATGTGCCCCGACATATTCACGTCCAGCGCGGCCGCCGCCCCCCACTGCAGCGCGCTCGGGGCGCACACAAAGGTGTACTGCTGGAGTTTGGTCATCTCCTCGATGATCCGGCGCGGCCCGGCCGCGTATCCCATCCGCCACCCCGTCATCCCGTACGTCTTCCCGAAGCCGCGCAGCAGCAGCACATCCCGCTCGGTCTCCACCGCCCGGGCCGGGCTCGGACACCGCATCGTCTTGTCCCCCACCGCCGAGAGCACCCGCGCATCCGAGTACGTGAACTCGTCGTAGATCTCATCCGACACCAGCAGCACGCCCTTGCGCTTGCACAGACCGAGCAACTCCTCGCACTGTTCCTGCCCCGCGACGATCCCCGACGGATTCCCGGGCGTGTTGAGCAGCACCAGCTTCGTCCGCGCCGTGATCAGCGGCTCCACCCGCGCCGCGGTCATCTGGCAATCCGGATACGTGTCGCACACCACCGGCACCGCGCCGACCATCCGGCACAAGTGCGGGTACATCACGAAGTACGGATCCGGAATGATCGCCTCATCCCCCGGATTCAAGAGCGCCAGGAACGCCAGCAGCAGCCCGCCCGAGGTCCCGGAGGTCACCAGCACCCCCGGCCGATCATGGTCCGCCTCAGACGCCGGGCGCGGATCGATGTTCCACCCGACGTCATCCGAGAGATGGCGAGCCAGACGGTTCCGCAGCGGCGCGATCCCCTGCGTCACGGTGTACCCGTTGGAGTTGCCCTCGATGTGCTCGATCGCCGCCCGCTTGATCGGCTCGGGCACCGGAAAGTCCGGCTGCCCGATCGACAGGTTGATCGGGTCCTTGAGTTTCGCGCCCAGGTCAAACACGCGCCGGATGCCGGAGGCATCGATCGATCGCGAGCGTTCGGAGATCAGACGTGCGACATCCATCGCCAACCATAGGGGATGCCTCGCTCACGGGCACCCTGCAAACCACGCGTTGAGGAACGCGAAGATGTCCGCGACGGTCAGCCCGCCGACCAGGTCGAAGTCCGCACGCCGATCACCCGCAAGCCACGCGTTGAGAAAATCGAAGATATCCCCCACGGTCGGCTCGCCGTCGCAGTTGAAGTCCCCGTCGCACACCAGCGCCATGTCCGCCGCGTCCACCACGTTGTTCCCATCCAGGTCGCCCCCGCTCCAGAACTTGCTGAACATCCCCATGTTCGCCGAGATGACGGCCCGATCGGCCCCGTTCATCACCCCGTCGAGGTTCACATCGCCACGGCACCGCGGGCACGCGGCAAAGCCGACCGTCACACTCGCTGCGCCGATCAGCAGTCCCGGAATCCGCGCCGCCCCAACGACCCCCGCGGCCGCGCCCAGGTGGTAGTTCGTGTACGTGACCTGCTGATGCGCGAAGCCCCTCACCGCGGTCCACGAGACCCCGTCCCAGGCCATCGCTGTGCCCGCCGGCTGGAGGTGTGCAAAGAGCTCGCCATTCCCGGTGAACGCGTACAGGCGTTGGCCGACCGGTCCGAGCGAGTCGTTGAGCACGACGAGGCCGTACGCCGTGCCCCAACTGCTCGTCGTCAGGAGTTGCCCGACCGGGTCCCACCGCTGGGCCGGACTGTTCCATCGCGCGATCGTGTTGCCGGGAGACGCGTGCCCGGAGATGTACAGCGCCGGACCGGCCCCATCATCGAACACCGCCGCCGCCTTGATCCACTTCTGGTACGGCAGCGTCATCGACGTCGCGCCGGCAAACGAGTCGGACATCGCAAAGAACGCCTGCCCGTCCCACCGCACCAGCCCCGAGGCCGGCGTGACCGTTCCCCCCGTCGCGCTCGGCGAGGCGCTGTTGACGCCCGAAGCGATGTACAGGCTCGGCGGGAGCGGTCCGGGACCGTCCTCGTCGAACACCACCACACGCTGCACCAGTCGCTTCGGATCGGCAAACGCGAGCGTCCCCCGCTGCTCCCACAAACCCGCCGGGCTCCGCCGCAACAACTTGCTGTCCGTCACGACGTGGATCGACGGCCCGCCCCCCTGCCCGTCGTCGAACATCACCACCGCGAACACCCAGCCGGGCGACGGTCCGATCGATGTCCATTGCGTTCCGGTCCACCGGTGCAGGCCGCCGGTCGAGCCCGCGTACAGCGACGGCCCGCCCCCCGGCCCAAGCCCATCCTCCAGCGACTCGAGCGCGTAGACCGTCCCCAGCACGCCCACGCCCCCGCCTTGCCACCCCGAGGGCGTCAGCACGGCCACGCTGCCCATCATCGACGCGAGATTGCCGCCGACGTAGAAACGCGGACCGTTCACGCCGTCGTCGAAAGACGTTGCGGTGTACGGCAGCCCCAGTCCCAGGTTGGGAATACCCGTGGGCCCCACATGTACGGGTGCGCACACCTGCGCACGCGACGGGGCCGACGCGATGCCAACCAACGCCGAAACGAGCAGCAACCTCATGATCCCGTCGCGCACAACACCCTCCAACATCGCACCAACCGGGCGCGACGGGAACAAGTGTACACGCACACGAGGGAAAACCCAGCCCCCATCGCCTCGCGGGGCCGAACTCCGCATGTCTCAAGAACCACCACGCTCCCTCTCGAGCCACCTACTTCTTGATGATGCGAGTCTTCGGCAGACCAATCGGGCTCGACTTCTTGTCGTCGAACTTCTTGTCCACCTTCATCTTCTCAATGCGCTCCGCACGCGTGTGCACGCTCCGAACGCCCGCCATGCCCGCTCTGACCTTCAGGGATCGATCCATGCTCATGACGCTTCAACTCCTGCCCGTGGGCTATTTGTACTTCGCCCACATGGGCTCCCCGAAATCGCTCGGGCCTCTTTCTTCGCTCTGCCACTTCTTCCCGATCCGCCGAACCCGGTCGATCAACTCCTGTCGCCTGCGCTCGGTTGCTCGATACTGCTCCGACGGGATGGCCTCCAGAGCGAAGACCAAATGGGGCAGATTCTTGGCTCGTGCCTCCAAGGGGTCAACCGCCTTTGCGGGCACGGCGGCCGCCGGAACCCCGTTTTTCTCCAGATATGCCACGGCCCGCTGGGCGTCTTTCCAGACCAAAGTCACCACATGCAGGTAGTTATTCCCCGACAGACGCGGATCGGCGGGCACCGCCTCGCCCGGAACGGTCGATCCCTCCGGCGCCCCCTGAGCCCCCCCGCCGCCGCTCGGATTCGCCACGCCCGGCACCCTCACCGTAGGAATCACCGTCGCCGGCGCCGGTGTCACCGTGTCGAGGTAGTCGTTGATCTGCTGCCTCTGGCGCGCCTGCTGGTCGCGCTTGGCCATCTCCGATGCGAGGACCCACACCCCGAACACCAGCACCAGCACCACCGCCGCGATCGTCGCGATCACCCCGACCACCCGCCGGTTCCCCCACATCGACCCCTCGGCGTCCGCCGCCGTTCCCCGCGCCGACCCGCCCCGCCCCGGAATCCGCACCTCGATCGGCACGCGCGCTCCATAGCCGCCGGGCCCCGGCCGCCGCGCGGGGCCGCTGAGGACCTCAAAGAGCGGGGGTGTGCGCCGCTTGGCCATTGACACGATTATGGGAGGGCAGGCGCGCCCAAGCAAACCACCGGCCAGCTCCGTGAAAACGGCCCGATATACTCGTGCCATGTCGATCAAGCCCGAAGATCTGGTCGTGATTGAGCCCCCGGTGATGACCCGCGCCGAGGCCACCTACCTCCCCGAGGTCATCAAGGGCTTCGGCACCACCCTGCGTCACTTCGTCACCTCCTTCGGCGCCGGCCGCACCAACCGCACCATGCAGTACCCGGAGGTCCGTCGTGAGGACTTCCCGCCCGAGATCAGCGGCTTCGAGCCGAGCAACTTCCGCGGCTTCCACCGCCTCAACCGCGACGAGCGCGGACGCGTCAAGTGCGTCGCCTGCATGATGTGCCCCACCCTCTGCCCCGCCAACTGCATCCACATCACCGCCGCCGAAAGCCCCTGGGACGACCGCGAGAAATACCCCGCCAAGTTCGAGATCGACGAGCTCCGCTGCATCTTCTGCGGCATGTGCGAGGAGGCCTGCCCGGTGGACGCGATCGAACTCACCACCGAGTACGACATCGTCGGCACGACGCGCCAGGAGATGATCTTCGATAAAGAAAAACTCCTGAGCATCTACGACATCACGATCGAGCAGAAGCCGATGTGAAGAGACGCCACGCCATCGAGACAGAAGTCCCAAGCCCCGGACCCCGCGTCCGGGGCTTTTTTCGTGGCTTTTCGGCCTGATCCTCTCCGCCGCTCGATGCCCGGTGGCCTCCGTTGCCTCGATGCCTCGCCTGTCGGTTCTGGGCGTTTCGCGGAGATAGGCAGTCTGGGAAAGGCCAATGGAGGCCCAAATACGCAGAAAACACGCGAGTTGTTCCCGCAATCCGCTTGCGGCGTCGGGGGCATCGGGTATATTCGCATTGGTCCGGCGAGCATCTCACTCCGCCCGGAACACCACGACATTCCAGAGGTGAGGGAGCCGTCCGAGAGGGTACATCGTTCCGGATGCCGCTTTGTCATTTTCCCGAGACTCGCCGCGGGTCTCGTTGGTTGTGTATGCGACAGAAGCCCGCTCGGCGAGAGCGGCGTATCTCGGAGGCCCATCGCACTTGAGCAAACATCCCGCCGGCGAGCACAGCATCGCCGCTCCAGACAAACCACGACGGCCGTGAATGTGTGAACGCGCCAGGAAATTGCGCCCCGCTTGTGCGGGAGAGTGAGGCGGCCGCCGTGAACAACGAAACCCCATCGGGTAACTCCGGTGGGGTTTTCATTCTTGCACTCGGCACTCGGCACTCGGCACTGACTATCCCAGTTTCCTCAACTCCCCCACTAGCCTTTTCGCCGCCGCCGTCACCGCCATCCGCCAGTTCGCACTCGCCGCACCCTTGGGCAACTCCGGATAGATCACCGACCGGCTCGCCGTCACCAGCACGCCCAGACTCGCGGGCGAACCAGCCTTCCGCGAAGCCCGCAGCCCCGGCCGGATGTCCTCCAGCGTTCCCCCCTGCGCCCCGTATCCCGGGATGAGAAACATCGCATCCGGCATCCGCGCCCGCAGCGACGCGGCCTCCGCGCTCTTGGTCGCCCCCCCCACCGCCCCGATGTCGGAGAGCCCGCACCGCCCGCGATGCCTCGCCCCAAGCCCCGCCACCATGTCCGCCATCGCCCCCGCCACCGTCCGCCCATCCGCCAGCGGAAGCGACTGGAACGCATCCGACCCGGGGTTTGATGTCCGCACCAGCACGAACAGGCCGCGCCCGGGCCGGATCAGCGGCTCGATGGTGTCCGGCCCAAGGTACCCGCTGCACGTGAGGGCATCCGCCGCGGCCGACCCATCAAACGCAGCCGCGGCGTAGTGCTCGGCCGAAATCCCGATGTCTCCCCGCTTGGCATCCAGCAGCACCAGCAGCCCAGCCTGATGGGCATGGATGATCGAGTGCCGCAGGGCCGAGAGCCCATGCTCCCCATACCGCTCAAAGCACGCCGACTGGAACTTGACGATCGGCACCAGCGGCGCCACCGCATCAATCACCCCATCGCAGAACCGTCGGAGCGAGTTTCCCGAAGCCCCATGATCCGCCGGGTTCGCCGGCTTGAAGTCCGCCGGGAACTTCTCGACCACCGGATCAATCCCCACGCACGCGACGGTCCCCTTGGCCTCCATCGCGGCGGCCAGACGGTCAGAAAACGGCGTCGGCGACGAACCAGACTGGGCAGAAGTGCTCATCGCCATACCGTAGCACGCCAGTACTCGACGCTCGGCATTGAGCACTCCCTCATGGACTCCCCCGCCAAACTCGACCTCAAACTCGACCGCGGCCTCACCGTCGAATGGTCCGACGGCACGACGTCCTACTACTCCATCGCCTATCTCCGCCGCATGTCCCCCTCCGCCGAGATGCGGCAACTGCGCGAATCCCAAGCCAAGAACCCCCTCACCGTCCTCCCCGCCTCCGCCGCCAAGGCCGCCCAGGGCCCCCTCACCGCCCTCGGCGCAGAGATGGTCGGCAACTACGCGATCCGCATCCGCTTCAGCGACGGCCACGACACGGGAATCTACTCGTGGGGGTACCTGCGCGAGATCGATCCAACACAAACGCGGCCCTCCGAAGACGAGCCCCGAACGCAGTGAGGGGTCCGCACTCGTGAGACCTCCAACCCCCTCACTGCGTTCGGGGCTCGTCGCTCCGCTCCGCTATTCTGCGGACATGCCAGGGCCCTCGCCCAAAGCCATCCCCCTGACCACCCCCCTCCCCGCCATCCGCGGCATCCGCTCCGACCGCGCCGAGGCCCTCGCCCGCCTCGGCGTCCACACCGTCGCCGACCTCATCCGCCACCTCCCCATGCGCTACGAGCGCCAGGAGGCCGAGGCCACCATCGCCCAGATCGTCCCCGGAACCATCGCCTCCGCACGCGGCGAGGTCACCGCCACGCGCATCGTGCGCGGCGGCAAACGCCCCCGTTTCGAGGTCGTCCTCGTGGACGACACCGGCCGCCTCGACCTCGTCTGGTTCAACATGACCTTCCTGAAGAACCAGATCTTCCCCGGCCTCCGCCTGCGCGTGCAGGGCACGGCCAGGAAGCACGGTCCGGGCCTGCAGATGGCCAACCCCCGGATGGAGATTCTCTCCGCCGATGGGGAGCCGGCGCCCGGGTCGGGCGAGGGTGCCGCGCCGGAAGTCCCCGCCGCGGAGCGTCGGGGTACCCAAAGCCAAGAGCCCGAAGCCCGCGAGGCCCGCATCCGCCCCGTGTATCCGGCCAGCGAGGCCATCAACTCCTCGCAAATCGAGAAGGCCGTCGGCGTCGTGCTCGACGCCGCGCTCCAGCAGATTCCCGACCATCTCTCGCCCGAGTTCCGCACCAAGCGCTCCCTCCCCGAGCTCGCCGCGGCCTACCGCATGGCCCACCAGCCCGAGTCCCTCGCCGACGCCCGCGAGGCCACCCGCCGCCTCGCCTACGACGAACTGCTCATGCTCCAACTCGGCGTCTTCCTCCGCCGGGCCCAGCTCCGCCGCACCGTCCGGGCCCCGCGCCTGCAATGGTCCGAGGCCATCGACCGCCGCATCCGCGAGCGTTTCCCCTTCACGCTCACCGGCGCGCAGGAACGCGTCATCAAGGAGATCATCGCCGACCTCGCGAGCGACGAGGCGGGCAACCGCCTCATCCAGGGCGACGTCGGCAGCGGCAAGACCGTCGTCGCCCTCTACGCCATGCTCATGGCCGTCGCCAACAAGCAGCAGGCCGCGCTCATGGCCCCCACCGAACTCCTCGCCGAGCAGCACTTCGCCTCGATCTCGAAAATGCTCGAAGGCGCGGCCGTCAAGGTCGAACTCCTCATCGGCGCCCTCACCGACACCGACAAAGCCGGCATCCGCACCCGCCTCGCCTCCGGCGACATCGACATCCTCATCGGCACCCACGCCCTGCTCACCGAGGGCGTCCGATTCGAGTCCCTCGCGGTGGCCATCATCGACGAGCAGCATCGCTTCGGCGTGCACCAGCGGGCGGCGCTGCGGTCCAAGGGAACGCCGTCAGCAGGGGAGCATGGGAGCAGGGGAGCAGGGGAGCAAGGACAGGGCGCCGACCCTTTGCCTTCCGCTCCCATGCTCCCTCGCTCCCCTGCTCCCCCGCTGGATCTTCCCCTCGCCCCCCACGTCATCGTCATGACCGCCACCCCCATCCCGCGCACCCTCGCCCTCACGCTCCTCGGCGATCTCGATATCTCCACCATCGACGAACTCCCCCCCGGCCGCACGCCCATCGCCACCCGCGTGGTCTCTCCGGATCGCTCCGGCGAGGTCTACCAATACATCCGCACCCGACTCGACGCGGGCGAACAGGCGTATGTCGTCGTCCCGCTCATCGACGGCGGCCCGGGTACCCCGACACTCCGTGGCGGGCCTTCTCCGGGTACCCCCACCCCCCGTGGCGGGCCTTCTCCCGGGACCCCGCCACCCCCCGGCGGGGCCTCCCCCGGGGCCCCCCACCCCCCCGCGCGGCGGGGGGCCC
>OEIU01000194.1_pt1 | contig 62333 bp, 63 predicted proteins | sample 1539221 | NCBI WGS metagenome assembly OEIU01 (sample SAMN03792071, study PRJEB22550) | activated sludge metagenome | feature: wastewater treatment plant; material: activated sludge; isolation source: Wastewater treatment plant of a petroleum refinery complex | place: Argentina: Zarate | collected...
TGCTGCGCGCCCGCCACCGCCGCCCTCCCCGCCAGTCCCTCCCATTCCCCCGCCCGTACCGCCTTTTCCGCCATCGCCTCCAACCCCTCCAGAGCCTGAGGGCGAACCGCCCGCTCCACCAGTGCCACCTTGTCCTCCAGTACCGCCGTCGTCGCCTCCTTGACCTCCCTTTCCGCCAGTGCTGCCGGACCCGCTCGGACTTTTTCCGGAACCACCGTCACCGCCTGTTCCACCTCTTCCAGGTTCGATACCCGGAGCCCTGCCACCGCCCTTTCCACCGTCTCCGCCTTTTCCGGGTCCACCCAGATCGTCCCCATCTCGCCCTTTTCCACCGGCACCTCCGTCATGACCTGGGGCACCATCTCCACCCTTGCCGCCGTGGGGAAAGTTGGGGTTGTACGGGTCGTCTCCCGGGAAACCGGGTGCACCTTCTGGTTTGGCTGGGTTGGATGGGTCGCCGCCATTGCATCCGTAGCAATGCGGATTGCAGGCCTTGTGGAACTGGCCGGGGTGGCTTCGGTTCCACGTCTTGCAGATGGCGCACTGCTGGGCTTCGGTCGGCTCATCGCCAGCTGCGGTCTTGGCCTGAGCAGTCTCGCACTCGCTCGGCATTGAGCTGTCAGGCTTGGACTGACCGTTCACGTACTGGGTCACAAATACGGTCACGTCATAGCCATCGATAACTCCGTCCCCATTTGCGTCTGCGATCGTCTGACCAACAAAGAAACTATCGGCAAACCTCATTGCATCTTGAAGATCGACAGCACCCTCACCGGTCTTGTCGGCCAGTGTCGGCTCAAGCATCACACCTGCGATCGATCCGTCAGGCCTGCGCGCGGTAGCACAAATGCGCCCCGCCTCATCGATATAGTTGGCCCTCAGGATGGTCCATCCTTCAACCCCCACCAGCGCGGATTCCAATCGCACCCACCCGGACGTGCGCCACATGTACGCCGCTTCGCGTGATCGAAGTTCGGAAGAGGTCAGCCAGCCCGCCCGTGCACCACCAAGATCGAACGCGTTGGCAACCACATCTCCACGCGAGTTCATCGCCGTAAACTCAACATGGGAGAAGTCGCCGGGTGCGGTGAGAACGAGCGAGTCGCCGCTCGATGACCACACAACACCCAACTCCCGCGGGTTTCCAAAAGAATCCGACGCCGTCTGCGACTCTGCACGGCCAACCAAGTTTCCGAGAATGGATGCCCCAAGAGGATCGCCGTTGGCAACACCGAACGGCAGCGTCAGTTGATCGTCGATTGGCGAGTCGACCATCCAGGCATAGGCTCGCAGAACCTGTTGTCCCGCGTCGTCTTTCTCAACCTGAGAAAAGCCCCATCGAACCGGCCCTATGGCCACTGGCTCAATATCGCCCTTGAAAATGCTCGACGCCGTGAACTGAGCACCTGATTGATCCGTTGCGGGTTTCCATTGCGCAGACAAAAAAAGCCCGTTTCCTGCCGCCAGTCCTCCGACAACCGTCGAGTCGTTCAACACGCGGAGTGGAATGAACTTCGCAGTCGGGTCGCCAGCTTGGCTGGCAAAGTCAATGATCCTGTAAGACTGACCGTTCGCAACGCTGGAAACCGCCAGAACCAAGGAGACAACCAATCCGGTGTACCAGCGAAAGTTCATGGAAGCAACTCCTCGGCCAAGGGTATGAAATCTCAATACCTTGACCATGATCGGCTGTGAGTGCTTCGAAACTTTAGGCCAGAGTAAGGGCCAATGTCCCGCTTCGTTTCACCTGCATGGAGGGCTCATTGCGCCGCGATGGAGGCCTTGCGGATCTTGGCGGCAAACGCGGTGCGACGGTCGGCCTGACGACGACGGGTCGAGGGACGACCGCCGATCTCGGGGCCTTCCTCCGCGCCGACGAACTGGATCAGGCAGATCTCGCCACCATCGCCGATGCGGGCCTTCTGGAGCTTGACAATGCGGGTGTACCCGCCCGCCCGATCCTTGAACCGCGGGGCGACGTTCTCGAAAATGTGCTTGACGAGCTTCGGGGCCTTGCGCAGCTCGCCGTAGCGGTTGCGCTCGACCTTGGCGCCGTCGGGGATTGCGAAGTACTTCTCGGCCCGGTCGCGAAGCGCGGCCACGGCGTCCTTCTCCGCGTCCGTCGCGGACTTGGAAAGGTACAGCCAGTCGAAGGCGAGCTTGTCGCCGCCGAGCTTGGCGATCACCCGACGGCGGGCGGCCACGGTGCCCTCCTTGGCGTCGGTGACGATCTTCTCCACGAACGGCTGGAGGCACTTGGCCTTCGGGACGGTCGTGGTGATCTGGCCGTGCTGGAACAGACCCAGCGCAAGGTTGCGCAGGGTGGAAGCCCGGTGAGCGGTCGTGCGACCGAGTCGATATCCGCCTCTACGGTGACGCATGGGAAAACTCCTGCTTCGAACGAATCAGACGGGCTGGCCCGGCGTGAAAGGACTGGTGGGATGAACGCCCTCAGGCAGTTTCATGCCGAGGTCGAGACCGATGTCGATGAGCTTCTTCTTCACCTCGCGGAGGCTGGTGCGTCCGAACGAGCGGACCTTGAGCAGGTCGGCCTCGGAGCGGACGACCAGATCGGCGACGTTCTGGATGCGGGCCGACTCCAGGCAGTTGCTCGCCCGGACAGACAGCTCCAGCTCGCCGATGGGCATGTTCATCTTGCGGATGAGCTCCTCGTCCACGCCGGCGGCCTTGGCGGCCTCCTCGCTGACGAGTTCCTGCCCGATGTCGAAGTACTGGACGAAGGGATTGAGGTGCTTGCGGAGGATCTTGGCCGCCTCGACGAGGGCCATCTCGGGCACCACGGTGCCGTTGGTCCAGATGTCGAGGATCAGCTTGTCGTAGTTGGTCTTCTGGCCCACGCGGGTCTCTTCGACCTTGTAGCGCACGCGCTGCACGGGGGAGTAGATCGCGTCCACGGGGATCAGGCCGATCTCCTGCTCTTCCTGCTTGTTGTACTGCTCGCTGGCGGGGATGTAGCCGCGCCCTTTGCCGACGCGCAGCTCCATCTCGAAATCAACCTTGTCCGTGAGCGTGCACAGGACGAGGTCCTTGTTCATGATGGTGACGGCCGCGTCGCCCTCGATGAGGTCGGCGGTGACGTCGCCCGGGCCGGTGGCGGCGACGGTGAGCACCTTGGGCTCGTCGGTCTCCATCTTCACGACCAGGTTCTTGACGTTGAGGATGATGTCCGTCACGTCCTGCATGACGCCCGGGAGCGAGTGGAACTCGTGCGGGGCCCCCTTGATCTTCACGGCCGTGACGGCCGCGCCCTCGAGGGACGAGAGCAGGATGCGGCGGAGCGAGTTGCCGATGGTCGTGCCGAACCCCTGCTCGAAGGGCTCGACGATGAAGCGGCCGAAAACGTCGCTCTTGAACTTGGGGTCGGTGACGACCTTGCTGGGCAACTCGAGCCCACGCCAGCGGATGCGCATAAGAAAAACCCTTCTTCGTTCGGCGGAACCTTGCGGATGTGAGCCGCTCCACGCCTGACGAGTCATTCCCGGCCGCCGAACCACCCGGGACGCTCTGCTGTGCGAGAAACGGACCAGAAACAGAATCTGAGATCTCAAATCTGAGATCTCAGATTGGAGAATCGATCAGACACGGCGCTTCTTGCGGGGCCGGCAGCCGTTGTGCGGGATGGGCGTGTGGTCCTCGACGGCCGTCACGCGGATGCCGGTGGAGACCATGCCCGTCACCGCGGACTCGCGTCCGGCGCCGGTGCCCTTGACGTACACCTCGACCTCGGAGACGCCGATCTTGCGGGCCTTCTGCCCGGCGCTCTCGCCGGCGCGGGTGGCCGCGAAGGGCGTGCTCTTGCGGGCGCCCTTGAAGCCGATCGTCCCCGCCGAGTCCCAGCAGAGGGTCTCGCCGTTGATGTCGGTGATCGTGACGATCGTGTTGTTGTGCGTCGCCTTGACGTGGGCGATGCCGCGGGTGACGTTCTTGCGGACCTTCTTTGCCTTCTTCGCCATCGTGTGCTCCTCGGATCGTCCGACAGGTGTCGTACCCGGGGTGTGTGTGGTGTGTTTTCCCGATAGGTCCCATAGGACCTATTCCTGGTGTGTCTACTTGGCCTTGACGCCCTTCTTGCCGGCGACCGTCTTCTTCTTGCCCTTGCGCGTGCGGGCGTTGGAGCGGGTCCGCTGCCCGCGGGTGGGCAGGCCGCGCCGGTGACGCTCGCCGCGGTAGGTGCGGACGTCCTTGAGGCGCTGGATGTTCTGCTGCACGGCGCGTCGGAGGGCGCCCTCGACGACGAGGCCGTTGTCGATGATCTCGTTGATCCGCGCCAGCGCGGTCTCGTCCACCTGGCCGGCGCGCTGGTCGGGGTCGATCTTCGCCTCCGTCAGGATGTCCATGGCGACCTTGCGGCCGATCCCGTGGACGTACTGCAGGGCGAAGTAGATCTTCTTCTTCTCGGGAATGTCGATGCCGGCGATACGGGGCATTGGTCGTTCCTGTCTTCCTCGGGGCACCGCCACGCTCCGCGTGGCGATTCTTCCGTAGTTGCTCGTTCAATCCGCCGCGCGGAGCGCGGCGGCACCCATCAACCCTGGACCTGCTTGTGCTTCGGGTCCGCCTTGCAGATCACGCGGACCTTGCCCTTGCGGCGGACGACCTGGCAGGAGCCGCAGATCTTCTTGACACTGGCCTTGACCTTCATGGCGGAGACTCGCTTTCAACACTCTTGGAGAGTGCGTTTTTCGGGGCGGAGATAATAGGCGGGACAGGCCTTCCTTTCCCGCGCTCGGACCGTCGATTGCCGTGCTTCCCTGCACGATTCCACCCCCCGGGTGGCCCCGGGGCACCCGCCCGGATTCAGTGCCGGTAGGTGATCCGGGCCTTGGTCAGGTCGTACGGGCTGAGCTCGACGGTCACCTTGTCCCCCGGCAGGATGCGGATGTAGTTCATCCGCATCTTCCCGGACACATAGGCGAGCACCCGCACGTCGTTGGGGAGTTTGACCTTGAACATCGCGTTCGGGAGAGACTCCTCCACGATCGCGTCGAGACTGACCTTGTCTTCCTGCTTCGTCACTGGGTTCCTTCGGACTGTCGGGTACGAACTGGGAGGGTTGGGGATCGGAGCGAACGGAGAATGTTAGGCGGCGGTACGCCCACCCTTGGCCGATTCATCCGGCCCAAGGAACCCCGCGTAGTTGCGCATGAGCAGGTTGGCCTCCACGCGCTGGATGACGTCGAGCACGACCGACACCACGATGAGCAGCCCCGTTCCGCCGAGGAACTGCGTGACCGAGTAGGGGATATTCAGCGAACGGTTGACCACCATGGGGGCCACGGCGATCACGGCCAGGAAGGCCGCGCCGACGTAGGTGATGCGCTCCATCACGGTTTCGAGATACTCCGCCGTGCGCGGCCCGGGCCGGAGCCCGGGGATGAACGACCCGTGGTCGCGGAGCTGCTTGGACATTTCCTCGGGATTGAACTGGACGGTGATCCAGAAGTACGAGAAGAAATAGATCAGGACGACCTCGCACACGGTGTAGATGAACTCGCCGTTGCCGAAGTTGGTGCTCAGCCACTGCGAGGCCTGCTCCCACCACGAGCCGGGGGCCGAGACGCGGGCCTGGGCCGAGAGCATGGACAGGATCACCGACGGGAAGATCATCAGCGACGAGGCGAAGATCACGGGCATGACGCCGCCGTGGTTCACCCGGAGCGGCAGGTACGAGCGCTGCCCGCCGAAGACCTTGCGCCCGCGCGTGTGCTTGGCCTGCTGGATGGGCACCCGTCTCTGGGCCACGGTCATGAGCACCGACCCCGCCACGACGACCACGAACCCCGCGAGGATGAAGAAGACGCTCGACCAGCCGATCCGCTGCGGATCGCGCGGGTTGAAGTTGTTGTACATGTACTCGATCGCGCCGGGCATCTGCGTGAGGATGCCCGCCGTGATGATCAGCGAGACGCCGTTGCCGATGCCGTGCTTGTCGATCTGCTCGCCCAGCCACATCAGGAACATGCACCCGGCCGTCAGCGCGGCCACGGCCATGATCCACCACACCGGGTTCATCCCGTAGGTGGACTGCACCATGCCCAGCTTGTTGATGTAGCTCAGCCAGCCGATCCCCTGCACGATGCACAGGCCGATCGTGGTCAGGCGGGTCCACTCCATGATCTTCTGCCGGCCCGTCGGGCCCTCGTTCTGCAGGGTCTTGAGGCTCGGCAGCACGCTCGCCAGGAGCTGGAAGATGATCGACGCCGAGATGTAGGGCATCACGCCCAGGCCGAAGATCGTCGACCGTCCGAAGGCGCCGCCCGAGAACACCGACACGAACGTCGCCATCCGGCCCGCCGCCGACCCCTCGGTGTCGAAGGTGTCGAACTGCTTGGCCAGAAGCGTCTGGTCCAGCCCGGGCAGGGGCACCCAGTGGCCGATGCGGAAGACCGCCAGCATCCCCAGTGTGAAGAGGATCTTCGTGCGGAGTTCCGCGATCCGAAAGACATTGACGAGGGCTTGCAGCATTCGTTTGAGTCCGGGGGCCTTCTGTTCCGTCCTGGGTACCACCACGCTCCGCGTGGTGTCGGGTCCCGCCGCGCCCTGCGCGGCGACGTCAAGCCCTCAACCTTACTCCGCCTTCGGAGCCTCCTTGGCCGGAGCCTTCGGCGCGGCGCCCTTCTCGGGAGCCTCCTTGGCGGGCTTGGCGCCCTTCTTCGCGTCCTTGCCGTCCTTGGCGTCCTTGGCGTCGGCGTCGAGATCCTCGATGACGACCTTCTTGGGCCCGCTGGAACGCTTGAGCTTCTTGGTCAGGTTCTTCGGGGTCAGGTCGTCGGAGGAGCGGTCGATGCCGCGGACCTTGTCGCGACGCGTGCCCGTCTCCTTGACCGTGCCGCCCGAGCCGGTCACGAGCGTCTTGACCTTGGCCGAGACGCGGTTGGCGGTGATGGCAAGCTTCACGCCCACCTTCTCGTCCTTGGCCAGATCGCCGAGGATCTTCAGGTCGCGGCTGTCGTCGCGGACCAGGCCCGCCTTCTGCAGCGTGGCCATGCTCACCTCGCCGCCCTTGGCGAAGGCGGGGTGCTGCAGGATGGAGCGCAGGTTGACGATCCAGTAGCGCGTGGTGAAGTTGAAGTTGGAGAAGCCGAACTTCCGCAGGCGGCGGAAGTAGGGCATCTGCCCTCCCTCGAAGGCGAGCTTGGCCGCGTAGCCCGAGCGCGACGACGCACCCTTCTGGCCGCGTCCGGACCGACGGCCGGTGCCCGAGCCGGTGCCGCGCCCGACGCGCTTGCGCGCCTTGTACTTGCCGGCGAGGGTGGTGATGTCGTGGATCATCATGGCGGGAAACTCCCGAAATCAGTGCTGGATGCGTGTGCGAGTACCAAAACAGAACAAACCAAATCAGGCCTTGGGAGCCTCCGACGCGGGGTTGCCGGCGCTGGGCGAGCCGCCCTCGGGAGCGCCCCCGCCACCGCCGCCGCCCATGTTCCGGCGCGGGCCGCGCCCGCCGCCGCCCGGACCGCCGCGACCGCGACCCTTGCGCTCGTCGGCCACGGTGTTCACCGGACCGCGGGCCTTCTTGGGGCCGGCGGTGGCGGTGGCCATGGTGGACTTGGAGGCCTCGATGACCTCGACGATGCGGGTCTTGCCGAGTTCCTGGCCGCGCAGGGCCGCGACGTTCTCGGGGATGCTCAGGCGGCCGAGACCGTCGAACACGGCCTTGACCGTGTTTCGGGCGTTGGTCGAGCCGTAGCACTTGGACAGACAGTCGGAGACGCCGGCCATGTCCATGATGGCGCGGACCACGCCGCCGGCGACCACGCCCGTGCCGGGCGAGGCGGGGATCAGTCGCACCTTCGAGGCGGAGAACTTCCCCTCGACCTCGTGGTGGATGGTCGTGCCGATGCGGGTGATGTCCACCATGGAGCGCTTGGCGTACTTCTGGGCCTTCTCGATGGCCTGGGGCACCTCGTTGGCCTTGCCGTAGCCGTAGCCCACCTGGCCGCGCCGGTTGCCGACGACGACGAGCGCGCCGAAGGAGAACCGGCGTCCGCCCTTGACGGTGCTGGCCGTGCGGTACACGCCGATCGTGGTGGATTCGAGTTGCGATGATTCGTCGAGGATCTCGGGCATGGTCTGATTTCCTGCGATAGGTCCTATGGGTCGTATTGGTCGTATAAGACCTATTCAAACTGCTTAGAACTTGAGGCCTTCCTTGCGGGCCGCGTCGCCCAGGGCCTTCACGCGCCCGTGGTACTTGAACCCGCCGCGGTCGAAGCAGACGGCGGTCACCCCGGCCTTCTTGGCCCGGTCGGCGATGAGCTTGCCCACGGCCTCGGCGGCCTTGGAGTTGCCCGTCTTCCCGTCGAGCCCGGCGGCCGCCTCCACCGTGCTGGCGCTCACGAGCGTCTTGCCCGCCAGGTCGTCGATGACCTGCACGTGCATGTGCTTGAGCGACTTGTACACGGCCAGGCGGGGGCGGCTGGGCGTTCCGGTCATTCTGCTCCGCACGCGCTTGTGGCGCTTGACGCGGCGAAGGGCCTTGCTCTTGTTCTTGTTCATGGCTGATTCTCGATTCGTCGAACTCGTGTGTGCAAATGCCTTGGTTGCACCGGCGAAGGCCGGCGGACTCAGGCCCCGAACTGCTTGCCCTGCTTGCGCTTGATGGTCTCGGTGGTGTACTTGATCCCCTTGCCGTTGTAGGGCTCGGGCTTGCGGACGGCCCGCGTCTTGGCCGCGAACTGCCCCACCATCTGCTTGTCCGCCCCGGAGATCGTGATGATCTGCTTGTCCACCTTGACGTTGAGCCCCTTGGGGATGTCCACCATGATGGGGTTGGCAAAGCCGACCACGAGCTTGAGCTTCGGGCCCGCCACCGCCGCCGTCCAGCCCACGCCCACCACTTCCAGGGCCTTCTCGTACCCGGTCTGCACGCCCGTGATCGCGTTCTGGATCAGGGCGCGGCTGGTGCCCCACAGGGCCCGGGCCAGCGAGTCGTCGCTCTGCGCATCGTCGATCGTGCACTTGATCGACTTCTCGCTCTCGTTCCAGGCGACCTTCACCTCGGGGTGGACGTTCACCACGAGCGTGCCCTTGGGCCCGGTCGCGGAGACTTCCTGGCCCTTGAGGCTGATCTTGACCCCGGCGGGGACGGTGATGATTTTTCGGCCGATACGGGACATGGTCTTGTGCTCCTCACCGAGCGGGGCTCGGCGGCTTCAGAACCCCGGGATTGCCATCCCCGGGGTTCTTAGTTAGTTCACCTGCGCGAGGAGCTCGCCGCCGAGCCGCTCGACGCGGCACTTGCGGTCGCTCATCACGCCCTTGGACGTGGACACGATGCAGATTCCCAGGCCCTGGAGCGGGCGGGGGATCTCCTCGACGCCCTTGTAGACGCGCCGGCCCGGCTTGCTCTCGCGCTTCACCGCGTGCAGGATCGTCTCGCCGCGCGGGCCGTACTTGAGCTTGATCTTGATCTTCCCCTGGCGGCCGTCCTCGGCGAGCTCGTAGGAAGTGATGTACCCCTCGTCCTTCAGGACGGAGGCGATGCCGACGCACACCTTGCTCTTGAGGCAGGTGACTTCCTTGGCGCGGTTGCTCGCCGCGTTGCGGATTCTGGTCAGCATGTCCGAGATCGGATCGTTGATCGCCATGTTCTGTTCTCGTCTCGTTCGTTGCGCCCATAGGTCCTATGGGTCGTATGGGTCCTATCCGTGAGCCTGAGTCCGCACGATCACCAGGAAGACTTCCGCATCCCGGGGATCTTCCCCTCCAGGGCCAGCTTCCGCAGCATGATGCGGCTGATGCGGAACTTGCGGTACACCCCGCGGGCTCGCCCCGTCAGCTCGCACCGGCGCACGATGCGCGAGGAGAACTTGGGGGTGCGTGCGGTCTTGGCCATCTGTGCCTTGGTCGTCATGGTGCGGGCCTCTGGAGTCGATCGTGCGGGTCTTCTGCGTCGTGCGGGGTGGGGATGCTGGTCAGTTGTTCTTCTCGTCCTTGCGGAACGGGAAGCCGAGTTCGGTGAGCAGGTGCCGGCTCATGTCCGGGGTCGAGCCCGAGAACTGCAGGTTGATGTTCATGCCGTGGGTGAAGTTCACCTCGGCCATGTTGATCTCCGGGAACACGCCCTGCTCGGTCAGGCCCATGGAGTAGTTGCCCTGCTTGTCGAAGGCCTTGGGCGAGAGCCCGCGGAAGTCCTTGATGCGGGGCGTGGCCAGGTGGATCAGGCGATCGAGGAAGTACCACATGCGGTCGCGCCGCAGGGTCACCATCGCCGAGGTCTCGTAGCCGGCGCGGACCTTGAAGTTCGACACGCTCTTCTTGGCCTTGATCACCACCGGCTTCTGGCCGCTGATCTTCACCAGCGTGTCGAGCACCGTCTGGCGGACCAGCGGCGGGAGCTTCGTGCCCTCCAGGTGCCGGCCCATGTTCACGTTGATCGTGATGGTCTTCAGGCGGGGGCGCTGCATCGGGTTCTTGAGCCCGAACTTCTCGCCCACCGAGGCGTCCACCTTCTCGCGGAAGAGCGCCTTGAGGCGCGCCTCGGGGAGCGGACCGACCGGGGCGTCGTCGTGCTTGCCCTTCTTGCCGCCGCCCCCGCCGGCGCCCTTGGCGCGTTCCGGCTTGGTTCCCTGCTGTGCGTGTTCCTTGGCCATGGTTCAGACTCGTGTTCTTGGTGCGTGTGTTCGTTCGGGGGGAGTGCGGGCGGGACTGTGGGTTCAGGACTTCTTCTTGGCGTCGGCCGAGCGGATCGGCTGGCCGATCGTCTCGCCGGTGGTCGCGGCCACGCGCAGCTTGCTCCCGTCGGAGTTGAGCTTCACGCGGACGCGCGTCGCCTTGCCGTTCTTGTCCACGGGGCTCACGTTGGAGATGTGGATCGGGGCCTCGCGCGTGATGATGCCCCCCTGCGGCGCCTTCTGCGTCGGCTTGAGGTGCTTGGTGCGCATGTTGAGACCCTTGATCACCACGCGCTCGCGCCCGGGTTCATCCCCCGAGATCACGCGGACGATCGTGCCGGTCTTGCCCTTGTGCGAGCCGCTGGTCACCATCACCAGGTCGCCTTTGCGTACGTGCCGTGCCATATCACACCACCTCCGGAGCGAGGGAGACGATCTTCATGTAGTTCTTGTCGCGCAGCTCGCGGGCGACGGGCCCGAAGATGCGTGTTCCCTTGGGATTGCCGTCGTCCTGGATCAGGACGACCGCGTTCGCGTCGAACTTGACGTACGACCCGTCGGCGCGGCGCGTCGACTTGGTCGTCCGCACCACCACCGCCTTGGACTTGTCCCCCGCCTTCACGTCCGAGCCCGGGAGCGCCTTCTTGATGGACACGAGCACGCGGTCGCCCACGCCCGCCATCTTGCGCTGGAACTTGCCCGTGCGCGTCGAGGCGCCGTACACGCGGATCACGTACGCGATCTTCGCGCCCGAGTTGTCCGCCACTTCACATCTGGTTTCTTGCTGCAGCATGGTCTTGTCTTTCTAGGTCTGCTCTCGGCACCACTCTCAGGCCTTCGCGTTCGGGTCCGTCCGGACCAGGTCCACCAGGTCCCCCTTCTGAACCACCCGCACCAGCGTCCAGTGCTTGGTCCGCGACATCGGGCGGCACGGCTTGACCTCCACGGTGTCCCCGGTCTTCGAGTCGTTGGCCTCGTCGTGGACCTGCAGCACCGTCTTGCGCGAGACGAACTTGCCGTACTTGGGGTGCATCGCCTTGTAGCGCACCACCACCGTGCGCGACTTGGAACGCTTGTCGGACTCCACCGTCCCGACCATGGTGACGATCTTCCTGGGCTCGGTGGTGGACGCGGGGGCTTTGTTCGTGGCTGTCGGCATGGGGAGGTTCGTGTCTGGTGGGTCGGGGGTCTGGTGCTCGTTCAACTCGCGGGGACTCTGGGGGTCTTACTTGCTCGCCTTGGCCGTCCTGGCCGACTTGGCGGATCGGGCCGACGCGCCCGCCTTCCGCGGGGTCTTCGCGGCCGTGGCCTTGGGGGGCGCCTTGGGCGCGGGCTTGGCCGGGGCCTTGGCCCGCTTGCCCGCCGCGGCGGGGGAGCGGGGGGCTCGCGGGGCGCTGGGCTCGCCGGTGCCGGCGCGGCCGCGGGCGTTCTGCTCGGTCAGGATCCTCGCGATGTTCCGCTTGGTGATCCCGAACTGCGAGACGTCCTCGACCTTCTCGGTGACCGACTGCGAGCGGAGCGTGTACATCCGCTCCCGCAGCGCGTTGAGCTCGATGCCGAGCTCCTCGCCCGTCATCTTCTTCACCTTCTCGGCGAACGTCTTTTCCTGGTGCTTGGCCATTGTGAAACTCGTGTCTCGTGTAGTCGGGGTTCGGAACTCGATCAGACGCTCAACCGGCGGCCCACGAAGCGGCACTTCACCGGCATCTTCATCGCCACGCGGACCAGCGCCTTCTTGGCCGAGGCCTCCGGCACGCCGGCGATCTCGAAGAGGATGGTGCCGGGCTTCACGCGGGCCGCCCAGTACTCCACCTCCGCCTTGCCGGTGCCCATTCGCGTCTCCAGCGGCTTCTTGCTGATGGGCTTGTCCGGGAAGACGCGGATGAACAGCTTGCCCTCGCGCTTGAGGAAGTGCATCGCGGCGACGCGCCCGGCCTCGATCACGCGAGCGGGGAGCCACTGCCCCTCCATCGCCTGCAGGCCGTAGTCGCCGAAGGCGACGTAGTTGCCCTTGGTCGCCTTGCGCGGGCGCACCCGGCGCTGCTCCTTGCGAAACTTCACTCTTTTGGGCATCAGGGCCATCGAACGATCTCCGTCAAATCAGGGTCAACTCTGCATTCTGCACTTTGGACCAACTCAGCGACGACCACGGGCACGCGCCCGTCCGCCAGCCGCCTTGGACTCGGCCTCGTCGGCCTCGCCCTGCTTGTACATCCCCTTGTAGACCCACACCTGCACGCCGATCATGCCGTAGGACATCAGCGCCTCCGCCGTGCCGTAGTCGATGTGCGCCTGCAGCGTGGAGAGCGGCAGCGAGCCCAGACGCATGTCCAGCGTCCGGCTCATCTCCGCCCCGCCCAGACGGCCGGCCATCTGGATCTTCACGCCCTGGGCCCCCGCGGCCATCACCGCGTCGGCCTTCATCTTCATGGCGCGACGGAAGGCCACGCGCTTCTTGAGCTGGTCGGCCACGCCCTCGGCGATCAGCTTCGCCTCGATGTCCGGGTTCTTGATCTCGAGGATCGAGATCGAGACCTTGCGGCCCGTCTGCAGCTGCAGCTCCTCGGTCAGGCGGTCCACCTCGGCCCCTTTGGGCCCGATCACCAGGCCCGGGCGGGCCGTCTTGATGATCACCTTGAGCTCCTCGCGGGTGCGCTCGATGTGGATGTCGCTCACCGCGGCGTGCGGTGGCTGGCGGTTGAGCCGCTTGTCCAGGAAGCGGCGGATCTTCTCGTCCTCGATGAGCAACTCGCCGTACACCGCCTTGGGGGCGTACCAGCGCGAGCGGTGGGCCTCGGTGATGCCGACGCGGAAGCCGAATGGTTGGGTCTTCTGTCCCATGATTACTTCCGCTCCTCCAGACCAATGGTGATGTGTGCCATGCGCTTGAGAATGGGGTGGGCCCGGCCGCGGTCCTTGGGCTGGAACCGCTTCATCCGCGGCGCATCCCCGACCGTCGACTGCGAGACCACCAGCGACTCCACGTCCGCCTCGGCCAGCTGGGCCTCGGCGAAGGCCGCGTTCAGGGCCTTCTTGATGTCCACCGCCGCCCGCTTGGTGGTGAACGTCAGCAGGTTCAGGGCGGTGTCGTACTTCTTGCCGCGGATCAGGTCCACGAGCAGCTTGGCCTTGCGGGGCGAGCCCCGGTGGTACTTATAGATGGAGGTGAACGACGCGATGTCCGCGACGGTGCATCCGAGCGCACCGGCCAGGCCCACGATGTCCTCGCGCTTGCAGCGCGGGTGGTCGCGTCCTCGCATCCAGTTCTGCACCGCGCTGGCGGCGCGGTCCCCGGCCAGGCCGGTCCGCTCGATCGCCTGCGCGAGCTGCTCCACGCCCAGCCCCTTGGCCGCGGCGACTTTCACCAGATTGGGTCCGTTGATCTTCACGGTGTCATCCTCGATCTGCATCGGTGGCACGGGCGCTGAGCCCGTGAGCCGTTGGCTGTGTCAATCCGACTGGTCCGATCACTTGTTCCCCGCCGGCGCTCCGGTGGCCCCGCCCTCGATGCCTTCCTTCTTGTTCGTGTGCCCGCGGAACGTGCGGGTGTTCGAGAACTCGCCCAGCTTGTGCCCCACCATGTCCTCGGTGATGAACACGTCGTTGAACTTGTTCCCGTTGTGCACCTTGAAGGTGTGCCCGATGAACTCGGGAACGATCGTGCACGCGCGCTTCCACGTCTTGAGCGGCTCGCGCTTGCCCATCTGGTTGAGCCTCTCGGCCCGACGAAACAGTCGCTCGTCCACGTACGGTCCCTTCTTGCTGCTGCGGCTCATGCGTATTCCTCTTCCGAACTCGATGCCTGGGTGTCTCGTTGCCTTCTGGTTCGCTTAGTGCTTCTGGCCGTACCGCTTGCTCACCCGGCGACGGATGATCAGCTTGCTGGAGTGCTTCTTCGGGTCGCGGGTGTTGCCGCCCTTGGCCTCCACGCCCGACGGGCCCACCGGCGGCCGGTTGCCCTTCGACCGACCCGAGCCGCCGCCCAGCGGGTGGGCGTTGTGGCTCTTGGCCACGCCGCGGGTGATCGGCCGAACGCCCAGGTGGCGGTTCAGACCGGCCTTGCCCAGCCGGCGGTTCTGGTGATCGATGTTGCCCGTCTGCCCGAGCGTCGCGCGGCAGTCGATATGAATCTTGCGGACCTCGCCCGAGGGCAACTGCAGTGTCGCGTAGTCACCCTCCTTGTTGAGCAGGCGGGCGTAGGTCCCGGCGCTGCGGCACATCTGGGCCCCGCGCCCGGGCTGCATCTCCACCGAGTGCACGTCCAGGCCCGTGGGGATGTCCCGCAGACGCATGTTGTTGCCGACCTTCGGGTCCACCGGGCCCGTGCCGCTCGAGTCGAGCTTCTCGCCCGTCTTGAGGCCCACGGGCGCGATGATGTAGCGCTTCACGCCGTCGGCGTACTGGAGCAGCGCGATGTGCGACGAGCGGTTGGGGTCGTACTCGACGCCGACGACCGTCGCGACCTGGCCGTCGCGGTCGTTGCGGCGGAAGTCGATCATGCGGTACTGCCGCTTGGCGCCGCCGCCGCGCCCGCGCACGGTGATCTTGCCGTGGTGGTTGCGCCCGGAGGTCTTGGGCAGCGGGCCGGTGAGCGACTTCTCCGAGGTGAACTTGGTCACCTCGGCGTGCAGGTTGACCGACGCGTTGCGTCGGCCGGCGCTGGTGGGTTTGTAAATGCGGATGGGCATGGCTTGGTCTCGTTCGTTCGTCTGCTGGAGAGTTGCCTTGGCTGCACCGGCGCAGGCCGGCGAAGCTAGAACAACTCGATCGTGCTGCCTTCCTTCAGGCGAACAATCGCCGTCTTCGTCGTGGACATCTGCGTCAGGCCGAACTTCATGCGGCGGAACTTGCCCCGCCGCTTGAGCGTGTTGACCTTCTCGACCTTGACCTTGTACAGGCTCTCGATCGCCGACTTGATGTCGTTCTTGGTCGCCTTCGGGTCCACCTCGAAGGTGTACCGGTTCTGCTCGTTCATCGCGAACGTGCCCTTCTCGGTCACGGTCGGACGCTTGATGACGTAGTGGGCTTGCATGGCTTACACGCTCTCCTTCGCGGCCTTCGCACGCCCGAGGGGGTTCACCTTCGCCGCCTTGGTGATCTGCGACGAGGGGCCCCTGAGGAACGCCTCCAGGTCGGCCCTCGTGATCACCAGGTAGCGGTGGTTGAGCATGTCGAAGCAGGTCAGCTGGTGCGCCGGCACCAGCGTCACGTTGTCCAGGTTGCGGGCGCTCTTGCGGACCGAGTCGTTCTCCAGGCCCACGGCCACCAGCGCCGAGCGCTCGGCCTTGATGGCCCCGAGGAACGCCACGAAGTCCTTGGTCCTCGGCGCGCCCAGGGCGAGCGTGTCGAGCACCTTGACCTCGTTGTCGATGAGCTTCGCCAGCAGCGCGTTGAGATTCGCCTTGCGGCGCATCTTCTTGGGCATGTCCTTGCGGTAGTCCGACGGGTCGCGCTGCTTGTGGTGCGCGTGGCCGCCGCCGCGGAAGTGCGGGACCTTGCGGTCGCCGTGGCGGGCGCCGCCCGAGCCCTTCTGCTTGAGGAACTTCTTGGTCGAGCCCTCGACGTTCTCGCGGTTGAGCGTGCGCGACGTGCCCCGACGCAGATTCGCGTGGTACATCACGTACGCCTGCTTGATCAGCGAGGCGTTGACCTCGCCGCCAAGGGTCTCGGCGTCGACGGCCAGCTTGCCGACCTCGACACCCTTCATGTTCAAGACGGGGACATCCATCTGTCTTACCTCGTCCGACGCCTTCGTTGACCCCGGGGCCGCTCGGCCCCGCGGGGTGGACTCGGGTGCCCCCCGACTGTGTCGGAAGGGTCCGTCGTCCTCGAAATCCTCGCCTATCCGGGAAACGCCTGTTATTGAGCGGCGGGCCCCGGAATCGACTCGGCATCATCTGCCCACCGGGGCGGTACTCCCCGATGAGCCGAACTCTTGTTTCCGCCCGGCGGTTTCTTCGGATTGGATCTGAAATTTCAAATTTGAAATTTCAAATTCAGATCTTCCGACCTTCCGGGCCCGCCGACCGGCACGAAGCCGACCGTCGGACACTCACGACCGCTCGCCCCGCGTCACTTCGACGCGCCGTCGGCGAGCTTCTTCTGCTTGCTCCGATTCAGACGCGTGCACGCCCGAATCGATACGAATCCTGTGTTCGCCCCCGGGATCGGCCCCTTCACCAGAATCAGGTTCTGGGCCGGGTCGATCTTGATGACATCCAGCGATCGGACCGTCACCTGCTCGTCGCCCATGTGCCCGGGCATCTTCTTGCCCTTCTTCAGGCCGCCGCCGAACCCGCGGTTCGACGCGTGGGCGCCGATGGAGCCGGGGGAGCGGTGCTTGCGCTCGGTGCCGTGGCTGGCGCACATGCCCTTGAAGCGGTAGCGCTTCATGACGCCCGCGAAGCCCTTGCCCTTGCTGATGCCGGTGACGTCAACATACTTCTGATCCCCCAGAGCCTCGACCGTCAGCGTCTGACCGAGGGAGTATTCCCCGATCTTGTCCGCCGCGACCTTGAACTCCTTGTGCATCCGCTTCGGCCCGGTTCCGGCCTTCGCGTCGTGCGCGATGACCTGGAACGTCGAGTTGCGGGCCTTCTGGTCGCCGAAGCCGACCTGCACCGCGGCGTACCCGTCGGTCTCGACGGTGCGGAGCTGCGTGACCACGCACGGGCCGCACTCGATGACGGTCACGGGAATGCTCGCGCCGTTCTCGCCGAAGACGCGAGTCATGCCGAGCTTTTTGCCAAGGAGCGTGAGAGACATAGTTCCGTCCAAACCCTTCTGCCCATCGCACCCGAAGGTGGCGGGCGCTTCATGCACACGGCAGAGGAAGCGAAAAACGATCCGAAAAAACAACCCCACGCGCGGGCGTGGGGTCGCAAATCAAGCCTTGATCTTCACGAACACACCGGCGGGCACAACCAGCCGATTCAGAGCCTCCACCGTGCGCGCGTTGGGCTCGATGATGTCGATGATCCGCTTGTGCGTGCGGATCTCGAACTGCTCGCGGCTTTTCTTGTCGATGAAGATCGACCGCAGCACCGTGTAGCGCTCGATGCGCGTCGGCAGCGGAACCGGGCCCGCGACCTTGGCGTTCGTGCGCTTGGCGTGATCGACGATTTCCTTCGCCGACGCGTCCAGCGCCAGATGGTCGTAGGCCTCCATGCGAATTCGAATCTTGCCGCCGGTCATCTTTGGTGCGCCTCGTTCAAGTCCGACTCGATCCCGATCCCGAACATTCCCATCCGACCAACAGCCCTCGCCGCTCGGGCCGATGGGGCGGGCCCTTCGCAGCGACTTCTCCGGACCCTCAGGCGATCCTCGCCCTCGATTCCAGCGGCCGCACCCGGTGAAGAGCGCCGACCCGCCCGCGCCCTTCCTTTTCTTGCGGCCCCTGTCCACGGGCCGGCGAATCGTGACTCCGACAGCCGCGGCCAAGGCCGCTTCGTGTCGGACGGAGATTCACGGAAGGAACCAGGCAACGAACGTCGCCCGGTTGCGAGCCGACAAGGCTAGGTGGCCGCGCTTCAATGTCAATCCGCGGTCACCTCGCCGCTCCACAATTGACCCGCCACCCCCGTTCGCCCAACCCTCGCGCAAGTCCCGCCGCCCGCGCCACCCCCCCACCGTATCCTTATGACGGATTCGCCGATGCCCCGCCCCACCCGCGAGCCGATCCTCAACCGGGGTTCGCTCGCCGCCCAATCGCTCACCCAGGGAAACTCCCGATGTTCCGCATTGCCCGCCTCGCACTGTCAACCGCTTCGATTCTCTGCCTCAGCGCGCTCGCCCCCGCGCAGCCAGGCGCAGGCCCCGGTTCCGGTGGATCCGAGGTCCGCGTCCCCGCCAAGGCCGGCCAACCCGCCACCGGCGCGCTGGTCCTCTCCGACGAGGCCTTCCGCCTCGACTCGGTCGGCCTCTCCGTCCGCTTCCCCGTCGGTTGCCAGGTCCGCTCAAACCGGGTGGGCGATCGCCAGACCGTGCAGATCGTGCCCGAATCCAGCACCTGGATACTCAACATCCAGACGCCCCAGACGACCAACGCGGGCGCGACCATCCAGGAGGCGATGGACCAGACCATCACCCTCATCCAGGGTTCCAACGCCGTCACCGACAAGGACCAGCAGAACTTCTACGACAACTCCGTCGAGGCCAAACTCCTCGAAAAGACCGACAACCTCACCCTCCCCGGCGGCCCCGCCGCTCGCTTCTACATCTCCGTCCCCCGCGGCGACAAGTCCTACCTCAACAAGGGCTACACCATCTTCAAGCCCACCGCCCACCAGTTCGTCGTCTTCGAGTTCATCTGCCACGAGGTCGATTTCCCCAAGCTCCGCGGCACGTACGAGACCATCGTCGGCACCGCCAACTTCGAGAAGGCCGACGCCCTCATGCTCTCCCGCGGCACGGCCATCAAGGCCGGCGCCGCCCTCATCGCCGGCCTGTCCGAGCAGGACTACGCCGCCGCCATGGGCGACAAGGAACTCTGGTTCCGCCTCTACCGCCCCGCCAAGAGCGGCCTGAAGGTGGACGACACCGAGATCGGCTACAAGGGCCTGAAGTTCTGGAAGGGCAAGCGCGGCGAGATCAACCCCGACAAGCCCCGGGCCAACTGGAGCAAGTCCGAGCAGCAGGAGGGCTACCTCGCCCAGCTCCGCACCCGGATCATGCGCGAGGACAACAAGATCATCGACGCCGTCTCCATCGCCTACATGACGCCCGATCGCTCCGAGGAGACGTGGATGATCGTCACGAGCGTGAAGGAGCCCGACGGCCGGGAGGTCGCCCACGCCTCCGAGACCGGCGCCCGCAACAAGTCCAACATCATGATCTCCAAGTCCGAGGCCCGCCGCCCCCCGATGACCCTCAACCCCCCGATGCCCCCCGAGGGCTACCTCTCGCAGTTCGAGTGGATGATCCTCCCGCGCCTGCTGGTGCTGAAGAGGACCCTTGTCGAGACCGGCTTCTACTGGTGGGGCGACTTCGTCGGGGCCGACGGCGGGGCGGTCTCGTTCCACCGGTGCTCGCTGACCCAGCAGGGCCCGCTCCTGACGCTCACGATCACCGCCCGCGACGCCACGCAGTCGCAGACCTCTCTCTACGGCGAGAAGGGCGAGTTCATCCGTTCCGACCTCTCCGGCGGAGCGTTGGTCTGGGAGCCCACCGAACTCTCGCCGCTCAAGCAACTCTGGGAGCGCAAGGGCCTCCCCGTGGACCGCTGAGCCCCCGGTGGCACGGGTCGCTTCGTGGCACGGGTCTCCAGACCCGTGCCCCGTCCGCGCGCCTACAAACCCCGATGCACCACACCTTCCGCACCCTGCTCTGCGCCGCGCTGGCCCTCCCCCTGGTCGCCTGCTCATCCTCTCCCGGCCCCGCCGCGTCCGGCTATCCGCGGCCCGTGTGCATCCGCGAGGGCAAGGAGTGCGTCGTGCCGCCCATCCCGATGGGCGACCCCGCCACCATCCGGCGAATCCTCGACGAGGGCAAGCACCGCAACCAGGTGATGAGCCCCCCCCACTATCTGCCCCAGACCATCGGCCCCCGCCTCACCGGATCGACCAACGCCGAGAGGGCCAACAACTGGACCCTCGAGAAGTTCCGCTCCTGGGGCCTCGACGCCTCCCTCTTCCAGTGGGGCACCGCCAACACCCGCTTCGACCGCGGGCCATCCTCGGGCAAACTGCTCGTGAAAGAGGTCAAGAAAAACGAGGACGGCTCCGCCGAAGACACCTGGAAGCCCGTCCGTGATTTCGAGTTCACGACCCTGTGCTGGACCCGCGGCACCGACGGCCCGAAGCGCGGCCCCGTGGTCCGCATGCCCGAGACCGAAGAGGAGTACGCCAAGGTCAGAGAATCGCTCCGCGGCGCGTGGGTCCTGCTCGAGCCCGTCTCGATCGAAGGACGCACCGGCGTCCGCCAGCCCGGCCAGCGCGCCGGCGACCGCGCCTTCGCCCGCAAGGAGGCCCGCCAGCAGGTCGCCGCGGGAAAGAACCCCGCCGAACTCTCCATCGAAGAGCGGGTGATCTTCGACGGGATTCTCGGGTTCATCTCTTCCTCCACCGACGCCCGCAACCGCGTCTGGACCACCTCCGCCGAGCCCTCTCGCGACGGCCCGTACAAGGACACGCCCAAGGCGATGTTCCGCGCCCTCGAAGACATCACCCCGGACGTCGAGGCCATCGTCCGCCTGTGCGACTACGACAACATGCGCGTCCGCATGGCCGACAACAAGGAGTTCCAGGTCGAGTTTGATCTCCGGCACAGCCTCACCCCCGGACCCATCCCTCTCTACGACACCATCGCCGAGATCAAGGGCACGGAAAAGCCCGGCGAGGTCGTCGTCGTCTGCGGCCACCTCGACTCCTGGAACGGCCCCGGCTCGCAGGGCGCCACCGACAACGGCACCGGCTCCATGGTCGCCCTCGAGGCCGCCCGCATCCTCTCCGCCGCCGGCGCCCGCCCCAAGCGCACCATTCGCTTCTGCCTCTGGACCGGCGAGGAGCAGGGGCTTCTCGGCTCCGACGCCTATGTCAAGTCGATCGGCGACGCCGCCGGCACCATCTCCGTCTGCCTCAACGACGACGGCGGCACCAACTACGAGGGCGGCCTGCAGTGCACCGCCGACATGGCCGACTACCTCGCCGCCGCCACCGCCCCCATCAACCACCAGTTCACCGATTCCATGGACGGCAAGCCCCTGAACGTCAACATCCGCGTCGTCAAGAAGTTCCTGCGCGGCGGGAGCAGCGACCACGCCTCGTTCACCAAGGTCGGCGTCCCCGGCTTCTTCTGGGACGAGTCCGGGCGCGCCGACTACGGCTACGGCTGGCACACCCAGCACGACCGCCTCGACCTGGCCATCCCGGAGTACCTCCAGCAGTCGGCCACCTGCCAGGCGATCACGGCGTACAACCTCGCCTGCGCCCCGGACCTGCTCCCGCGCGTCCCGCCGGCCAATCCCGAGGACGAAAAGGCCGCGCAGGCGCAGCGCGAGGAACGCCGCCGCCAGCGTGAATCCCGGTAGCGGTATTCCCCGCCGGCAACGAGCCCCGAACGAAGCAAGCGGGCCGGGATTCGAGCGAACGCCGACCCCGAACCGCGTTCGGGGCTCGTCACAACTCTTCGCCGACGGTTCGGGTATCCTCGCACCATGCCCACGGACGGCGACTCGCAACCACTCCCCCACGTCCTCCTCTTCACCGACGGCGCGTGCTCGGGCAATCCCGGCCCGGGCGGCTGGGCCTACATCCTCCGCCACCCCACCTCCGCCGCCGAGCGCGAGGACTCCGGCGGCGAGGCCCGGACGACGAACAACCGCATGGAGCTCATGGCCGCAATTATGGGCCTTTCCGCGCTCACCAAACGCTCACGCGTCGAGCTCTGGTCCGATAGCAAGTACGTTCTCGACGGCCTCAAGTCCTGGCTCCCCGGCTGGAAGGCCAAGGGCTGGAAGACCGCCAACAAGAAACCGGTGAAGAACCAGGACCTCTGGATGCGTCTGGACGACCTGCTTTCCAAGCACCAGATCACTTTCCACTGGGTGCGCGGCCACGACGACCACCCGGAGAACGAGCGCTGCGACCAGCTCGCCGTCGCCGCGCGAGACGCCGCCGCCGCGGGTTCTCGGCCCTCGCGATAACCGCCGGCCCGCCCCACTCCCGTCGCCCCATAACGGCGCGGGCCCGCGACTCTGCCGTCTATGCGGCCTGCTCCGCGTGCGCGGCGCGGGCCGTCCGCAAACGCCCCATCAACCCTGAACACCTCTCCGGCGTGCGCCGATCTTTCCGGCCATGTCCCCCACCTCCACAAACTCGCCGGCCTCTCCCTCCCCCCGCGGCTCGTCCACCATGGACGGGCCCATCGGCACCGCTCCCGCGCCGCACATGACGGCCGAGAAGCCCAAGAGCGAGGCGGGCATCAAGCTCCTCGAGCTCCTGCGCTCGGCGCAGGAGAACGACGCCTCCGACGTGCACCTGGTCACCGGGCACGTCCCGATGATGCGCGTCCACCAGGTCATGGCCCCGATGGACTACCCCGTCCTCACGGCCGACCTGGTCCGCTCGATGGTCGAGCACATGGCCTCCAAGGAGGCCTTCGCCAAGTTCGACCAGGTCAAGGACAGCGACTTTTCGTACGCCGCGCCGGGCCTGGCCCGCTACCGCGTGAACGCCCACATGCAGCGGTCGTGCTCGGCGATCGCCATGCGTTCGATCAAGACCAAGGTCCCGCCGCTGGCGGCGTTGAACCTCCCCGAGGTCATCGCCCGCCTCACGTACCTCCCCCGCGGCCTCGTGCTCGTCACGGGCGACACCGGCTCGGGCAAGTCCACCACGCTCGCGGCCATGATCCAGGCGATGAACGAGCGCTACCGCAAGCACATCATCACGCTCGAGGACCCCGTCGAGTACGCCTTCACGTCCAACCGCTGCCTGATCGAGCAGCGCGAGCTCGGCGCCGACATGCCGTCGTTCGCCTCGGGCCTCAAGCACGCCCTGCGTCAGGACCCGGACATCGTGCTCGTGGGCGAGATGCGCGACCTCGAGACCACGGCCCTGGCCATCTCGGCCGCCGAGACGGGCCACCTGGTGCTCTCGACCCTGCACACCGTCAACGCCTCGCAGACCGTCGAGCGCATCATCGATATGTACCCGGCCGGCCAGCAGAACCAGATCCGCTCCATGCTCGCCAACACCCTGCAGGCCGTCATCTCGCAGACCCTCTTCAGCCGCATCGACAAGCCGGGCATGGTCCCCGCCGTCGAAGTCCTTCTCTGTACTCCGGCTGTTCGCAACCTCATCCGCGAGAACCGCTCCTTCGAGATCCCCAACGTCATCGAGACCAACCGCGCCCTGGGCATGTGCTCGCTCGACACGGCCATCGCCGAGCTCTACTTCAACGGCATGGTCAGCCGCGAGGACGCCATCGCCCAGGCCGCGTACCCGGACAAGCTGGAGCGCATGCTCGTCGCGTAAGGCCAGGTGTCGAGGTGTCAAGGTATCAAGGTGTCGAGTGAACGCCCAGATCAGGAGACAACGAGCGTGAAGAGACCGCGGTCGTCGGATGCTCGGGGAACAGGCCCCTTGACACCTTGACACCTCGGCATCTCGACACCTCCGCCCACCATGCCCAACTACCGCTACCAGGTCAAGACCACCGCCGGGGACCTCCAGATCGGCGTCCTCGCCGCCGACTCGGTCGCCACCGCCGCCAGCGTCCTGCGCAACCAGGGCCATCGCGTCGTCTCCGTCAGCCCCGTCCTCTCGGGCGCGTCCTCCAGCGGCCTGGGCGCCCGCCTGGCCGAGATCAACGCCGGCAAGCCCAAGCAGCGCCACGTCCTGGAGTTCACCACCCAGCTCGCCGTCATGATCCGCGCCGGCATCAACCTGCGCGCCGCCCTCGACGGCATCGCCGACCAGACCGAGCACCCCAACTTCAAGAAGATCATCATCGGCCTCAAGACCGACGTGGAGAGCGGCAAGCAGTTCTCCGAGGCCCTCGCCCGCCACCCCAAGCTCTTCGGCCCCCTCTACATCAACATGACCCGGGCCTCGGAAATGTCCGGCTCGTTCTCCAAGATGCTCGACCGGATCTCCGGATACATCGCCCAGGAGATCGAGACCCGCAAGATGGTCGTCGGCGCCTCCATCTACCCCGGCGTCATCGGCACCATGGCCGTCGCCGTCACCATCTTCCTCCTCACCTTCGTGCTCCCCAAGTTCCGCGCCGTCTTCCAGGGCAAGGAAGAGGTCCTCCCCTGGGCCACCAAGTTCCTCATGGGCCTCTCCGACTTCATGGTGAACTACTGGTACTTCGTCATCGCCGCCATCCTGCTGGTCATCGGCTCCATCTACGCCGTCGCCAAGACCGAGGTCGGCGGGTGGTGGTTCGACAAGATGCGCCTCACCGTCCCCGTCGTCAAGGGCATGTTCCGCGCCCTCTACATCGGCCGCTCGCTCCACACCATGGGCCAGCTCATCAACGCCGGCGTGCCCATGCTCGACACCCTCGCCATCACCGGCGATATCTCCGGCAACCGCATGTACAAGGCCATGTGGCGCTCGGTCTACTCCAGCGTCAAGCAGGGCAAGAAGATCGCCCAGCCCCTCCAGAAGACCGGCCTGCTCCCCCAGGCCGTCGGCCAGATGATCGCCGCGGGCGAGGAGTCCGGCAAGCTCGGCGAGGTCCTCGACGAGATCTCCGCCTACTACCAGAAGCAGCTCCGCGAGAAGATCAAGGCCGTCACCAGCATGATCGAGCCCATCATGATCATCCTCATGGGCTCCGTCGTCGGGTTCATCGCCATGGCCATCATCCTCCCGATCTTCAAGATGTCGTCCCTCGTCAAATAACACGGCGAGGGCGGAGCCCGGACGGCACACCAGCGATCTCGGACGTGGCACGCCCGCCGTCCGAATTGGACATACCGATAGCCCCCGCCCCCGCGCGCCGCCCCGAGCCCGCCCATGAACCACCTCCCGCCAGCCAACCCCCTGACGACGCAGCGCCCGGCGGCGGCGCGACCCGCCGCGACCCGCCCTCGCCCCGCCCCCCTCCGGCGCGGCTTCACCCTCATCGAGACCGCCCTCGCCACCGTCATCATCGGCGTCGGCGTCCTCGCCCTGGTCCAGGCCCAGGAGTCCTTCATCAAGTCCAACGCCTGGTCCAGCCAGGCCGCCACCGCCAACTACCTCGCCGGAGAGATCCGCGAGCTCACCCGCAGGCTCCCCAAGTTCGATCCCGTCAACGGCCTCTTCGTGGACGGCGCGGGCACGCTGCGCGGCTGGATCCCCCGCCCCACCGACACGGGCCCGCGCGACTTCGCCTACGTCACCGCCTTCGACGGCCTCAAGTTCGCCTCCGGAGGCAGCACCGGCTGGGCCGACGGCGACCTCCCGGGCCCCATCGACGCCTTCGGCACCGTCATCCCCGACGTCGACGGCAACGGCGAGATCCGCACCACCTTCGGCGGCGCGCCCATCCCCCTCCAGGGCTGGTCGCAGGAGGTCTTCGTCACCAAGATCGACCCCTTCAACAACTCCATCACCTACGCCAAGACCGACACCCTCGCCGCCAACCCCACCACCGGCTTCAAGGGTCTGGCCATCGACAAGTTCCCCCTCCGCGTCACCGTCGTCGTCAAGTACCGCGGGCCCTTCGATTCCGCCGACTCCGAGATGGCCCGCGTCAGTTGGATCGTTCCATGACCAGCAGCCCGACCGCCAGGGATGGCCCAACGGCCCCGAGGTGTTCACCGTGACCACGCCGCTCAACCGCAACTCGCGCCCGAAGGCCCGGCCCTCCCGGCGCCAGGAGGTCCGCCAGAGGGCCGTCGCCAGCATCCTGGCCATGATGTTCCTGGTCATGTTCGGCTCGCTCTCGGTCGCCATGGCCATCGCCAGCCAGGGCAACCTCCGCACCGCCGCCACGCACCTCCACGTCGTGAAGGCCATGGGCGCGGCCGAGACCGGCATGGCCATCGCCCAGAAGCAGCTCGGCAACGCCATCGCCCGATTCGTGTGCAGCAAGGGCGTCGTGGACTCCGGCATGGGCGGGCGCCTCTGGACGGGCACCACCACCTCCTCCGACGGCACCGTCACCATCCTGCCCGCCTCCAACGGGCGCATCGACTCGGTCCTTGTCCGCGGCGTCGCCGACGCCCTCATCAGCGCCCACTCGGCCGACGCCAACATCGTCACCGCCTCCGGCTTCCCCACCACCCCCGGCATGTTCACCCCCGGCAGCGTCGATACGCTCGTCTACAAGGCCTCCGACTGGGTCCGCACCCCGCTCATCGGCCTCGACACCGACGTCTCCGTCGCCGGCTCCAAGGCCAGCGCCTACCAGATCACCTACGCGCCGCTGGCCAACGGCACCGACGTCCGCATCATCGTCACCGGCTACTCCAGCGTCGGCGCCTCGGGCTCGGGCTACCTCTACCAGGGCAGCACCACCGACACCTCCGCCCGCCTGGTCGGGCGCACCATCCAGCAGGACGTCCGCATCGCCAAACGCCCCCGCCAGGCCATGCTCAGCCCCAGCCGCATCATGCTCGGCAAGAACGTCGTCGTCAACGGCAACCTCGGGGCACGCTACACCGACGTGGCCCGCACCAACGGAGACCCCATCCAGACCAAGGGCGACTTCGACAAGCTCAACAACTCCCTCGACGCCAAGCTCGCCCGCTTCCGCCTGGGATGCAAGCAGTACGACACCGACGGCGACAACCGCCTGCGCATCTCCCACCCCACCGAGAGCCAGGGCCTCCCCGGCGCGGCCGAGCTCACCTCCAACGGCTGGCCCGCCGGGGCCTTCGCCGACGCCACCCACGACGGCTACGTCGATGAGTTCGACATCTTCCTCAACCACTACGACACCAACGGCGACGGCGACGTCGTCCTCTCCTCCCGCTTCACCACCGGCACCATCAACGCCGGCCGCTCGCCCGAGTTCACCGACGACGACGACCTCGCCCTCCTCATCGACTCCGGCAACGCCGACCGCAACCGCAACGGCGTCTCCGGCTTCGCCGACCCCAACGACAACAACCGCATCACCCCCGTCTCCTCCATGCTCGACCCCGGCGACCGCGGCCTCGGATGGCGCGACGGCGTGATCAACTACAAGGACCAGTACGCCAAGATCCGCGGCCGCATGCTCTTCAGCGCGAACTCCGGCGATTGGGCCGCCGCCCGCGGCGGGTCCTACGCCGACCTCCTCCAGGGCCCCGTCATCCCCGCCGCCGGCGACACCGCCACACACTTCGACGCGGGCGCCGACGAACTCCCCGCGCTCGACCAGACCTCCTTCAACTCCGCCGGCGATTCCCTCAAGGCCATCGCCAACGGCACCGCCTTCGACACCCAGGTCGCCGCCAACCTGGGCATCTCCACCGTCTCCCTGGCCACCTATACCGAGGCCGCGGCCAGCCTCACCGCCCCCATGTACTTCCGCAAGGACCTCGCCGACTCCTACGTGGTCGGCAAGGTCGGCCAGCACATCTGGGAGAAGATGCCCTTCAACTCCCCGGCCTACGCCGACTACTACTACCGGCCCCGCTACCAGAACATGACGTTCAAGAACGTGCAGATCCCCATGGGCACCAACGCCCTGTTCGTCAAGTGCACGTTCATCGGCGTCACCTACGTCCGCTCCTACGCCGACAACACCCACCCCAACTGGTCCCTCTACGGCCAGATGGTCTGGGACACCTCCGCCGGCTCGCCCGTCGCCAACACCCAGGCCCTCGACAAGAGCGACTTCCCCCGCTACACCACCGGCAACGTCGCCGACGGACCCGCCAACTACTCCTCCTTCCCCGATCCGCCCGTCATCAACGGCTCCACCAAGACCGGCGCCAGCCGCGACACCAAGCTCTATTCCAACAACATCCGCTTCCACGACTGCCTCTTCGTCGGCTCCATCGTCGGCGACACCCCCACCACGTACACCAACATCCGCAACAAGATGCAGTTCACCGGCTCGACCCGCTTCACCACCTCCAACCCCACCGACTCGAGCCCCTCGGCCAACCCCAGCGCCTCCGACCTCGTCGAGATCAACAAGTCCAGCCTCATGCTCCCCAACTACTCCGTGGACGTCGGCTCCTACGACGCCCCCACCGACGCCTACACCGGCTCCGGCGCGCCGGCCAGCCAGAACATCCATCTCAGCGGTTCGATCGTCGCGGGGGTCATGGACATCCGCGGCAACGCCAGGGTGGACGGCGCCCTCTTCATGACCTTCGCCCCCGTCTTCGGCCAGGGCCCCCTCCAGCAGAACGGCGTCGGCGTGGGCAACCCCGCCAACTTCAACTCCACCATCGGCTACTTCGGCACCACCGACGGCGACGGCGAGGCCATCGACCCCTCCACCCTGCCCATCGTCGGCGGCCAGCGCATCGTCGGCTACGACACCGACGGCGACGGCATCCCCGACGTGGACGCCACCCAGACCCAGCCGGGCGGCTCCACCCCCATCCCCTTCTACGGATACGGGCGCGTCGAGATCAACTACAACCCCACCATCCAGATGCCCGACGGAATCCCCCTCGCGCTCTCCGCCGTGCCGCTCATGATGACATACCGAGAAGGGAAGCCGTGATGAACACGCACGACGTTCGATGCCCGATGCACGAGGTCCCCCGCCCCGCGAGCGCGGGTCTCGGCCCACGTCCCGCACGATACCCGCCGCGGCGCGCCCGAGCATCCAACGTCCACCACCGCACTTCCTCCGGTTTCAGCATCGTCGAGTTGCTCGTCGCGCTCACCATCTCCGCGACCCTCCTGGCCGCCACGCTCCAGGCCTTCGACGCCGCGTGGCGCGGCTACAAGCACACCACCGAGTCCGCCTCCACCCACGTCGTCTCCCGCATCGTCGTCCACCGCGTCCTGGCGATGATCCGCACCGGCTCGCAGTTCGGCCCCGCTCCGGCCGACGTGCTCAATAGCGCCCAGAACCCCCTCACCAGCAACTTCATGGAGTTCGTCTCCGACGCCGATACGCAGGCCGGGCTCAACCGCGTGACCCGCCTGGAGCGCCGAAACTCCACCGCCAACCCCGGCCAGTTCGAGCTCTGGTACAAGGTCACCGACCTCACCACCGGCAACATCATCCAGGAGCGCCCGCTCCTGGCCGGCGTCACCGAGTGCGCCTTCATCCTCCAGTTCGAGCCCGGCCCGCGCCTGGTCAAGGCCACCATGGACCTCACCATCGCCCCCAACGACGACCGCGACCTCAGCATCGGCGTCGGCAACGACGCCCCGCCGATCCGCCTGGTGGCCTCGACCGGGCCGCGACAGTTGCAATAGCAACGTCGCTCCGAGTCAATAGGACCAATGCGACCCATTCGACCGATGGGTCGTATGGGTCCTCTCCGTCCTACGGCTTCGCCGCTCGGAGAGTCTCCATCACGCGCGGCACCAATCCCGCCAGTTCCGCGGCCAGCATCCCCCCACTCGCCCCACTCGCCGCGGCCCACGCCTCCCCCGCCACCGCGTGAACCCACACACCCACCCGGGCCGCGTCGAACAAGTCCAGCGGCCTGGCAGCATCCACGGGCACCGCCGGCACTCTAGCCCGCGTGACCGCGTGCTCCGTTCTCGGACAGAACTGCGCGATCAGCCCGGCGATCACGCCCGTGAGCACATCCCCCGTCCCCCCCGTCGCCATGCACGGGTGCCCGCGCGTGCACACCCACGTCCGCAGCCCGTCCGACACCACCGTTCCCTCGCCCTTGAGCACCACCACGCGCCCCAGCCGCTGGGCCATCTGCTCGCACGCCCTCTCTCGCGACTGTCCCAGCCCCAGTTCACCCTTCATCCCCAACCCCTCGCACAGCCGCCGGAACTCGCCCGGGTGCGGCGTGAGCACCGCCGCGGCCCGGAAGTCCCGCACAAACTCCGGCATCGCCGCCAGGCAGTTCAAGGCGTCCGCGTCCACAACCACGGGCAACTCCTCCTGCCGAATCGCCCGCAACGTCGCCGCCCGTGATCCCGCCCAGTGCCCGAGCCCCGGCCCCACGGCGACGACCGTCGCCGACTCGAACACGCCGTCGAGCGTGCTCGCCGCCTCGTGCGCGATCACCTCTCCCGTCAGTTCATCCACCGCCAGCGGCACCCCCGTCGCGCTCGGGCAGATCGTCAGTGCGCCATCCAGCACCGGCCCCGGCATCACCAACTTCGCCAGCCCAGCCCCCGCCCGCAGCGCCCCCATCGCCGCCAGCGCGGGCGCCCCGATCACCCGCACCCCCCCCGCGGCACACCCCCCGACCACCGCCACCGTCCCGAACGTCCCCTTGTGCCCATCGCCCGCTCGCGCGGGCAGTCGCGGCAAATCACTCGGTGGCTCGATCTCGTGCATGTCCACGCTCACTCACTCGTTGTCACACTCGGCACTCGGCACTCGGCACTCGGCACTGGGCACTGGGCACTGGGCACTTCTCACTTCTCACTCTTCACTTCAACCCTCAACTTCCCCAGCGTCGGCAGAATATCCAGCAGCGCATTGACCGTCTCCCCGTCCGCCAGCGACAGCGTCGTGATCGCCAGGTGCGTCGCATCCATCGGCCGCGTCTCCGAGAGCGCGGCGTCCAGGTCCAGCCAGCATGGCTTCCCGTCCTTCGCCAGCATCGCCTGCGTCCACATGTGGTACCCGAAGAATCCCTTGCCCGGCACCGGCCCGTCCACATACACCAGCCCGCTCACGCACCGCGCCGGAACCCCATCCGCCCGCAACATCGCGCAGAGCAGCACGGCGTGCTCCGTGCAATCCCCGCACGCCGTCCGCGCCGTCTCCGCCGCCGACGCGAATCCCACGTCGAAGTTCTTCTTCTTGATGAACCGGTGCACGTACGACCGCATCCGCCCCGCCCGCTCCGACCTCTTCTCCTTCTCCATGTCTCCGACCGCAAGCCCCACCAACCGCACCACCTCCGCGTCGTCCGAGTTGATCATCGACGACGGCTTCCGATACGCCTCGTCCTCGATCTCGGCCCTGGTGGCCTCCGTGCACGCCGTCGAGTCCACGTGGACCCTCAGGGTGCGGTCGTCCACCCTCGCGACCGACTGCGCTCCCGCGCTCGGCCACTCGCCGATCGGTCCTCCCTCGCTCCGCACAACATAGTCCCCAAGGGTGCGATCCCGAGGCGATCGGATCTGCCGGTCGGGCCTGATGAACGTCGATTCCAACAGTTCCGGCGGGTCCGCCCTCGCCATCGCGACCGCCCGATCCGCCCGCACCAGCACCACCCTCATCCCCCCGATGTCGTTCTCGCTCCGCAGCGAGACACCCTTCTCGTCGGTGTACTCGGTGGACTCGGCGCTCGGCATCATCTCGTTCTTCGCCGACCACTTCAGCGCGGGCACGGTCTTGCCCACCACGTCCAGCGTCGTCCTCTCCAGCAACGTCATCGTCTGGCGCGCCGGCGTCAGGCCCACCGTCGGCTCGATCGTCCGCGCCGAAAACCCCTTCTCCCCCGCCGCGATCTTCCCCGCGATGAACCGCCCGAGCGCCACCGGCGTCATCCACTCCCCCTCGGGCAGCGGTTTCTTCTCGCTCGTCTTCGATCCTCCCGCCACGCGGCTCACGTCCACCCCATCGGCCTTGAACACATACTCGTCGATCGTCGGCATCGTCCCGAACTTCACCTCGGATCGCATCCGCACCGGCTTCCCCTCCGCCGTCTCCGTGAACTCCGACGACAGCCCCACCGGAACCACCGCCTCGCCCCGCCTCAGGCTCATCGCCATCACGCTCTTGGTCACGAACCGCTCCCCATCCTTCACGGTCGAAGCGTGCATGTGCCCGCACCTCTTCCCCTGGATCTCCACCACGTACCAGTAGTCCTCCACCACCTGCCCGTGCGCCGAGCCAAGCAGCACCAGCAACCCAACCAGCGCGCCCGCCGCACGCACGCCCCACGCCCGGCGCTCCAACCCGCGATCATCCGTGTTCATCTGTGGCCCTTTCGCGGCATTCCGCTCTCCAAGGATATCGCCCTCCGCTCCTACTCTTCGCCGCCCCCCATGATCGACACCCACTGCCACCTCACCTTCCCCGACTTCCACGGGAAGATCGACCAGACCCTCCGCGAGGCCGCGGCCGCCGGCGTCACCGGGTGCATCACCATCTCCACCACCACCCTCGACTGCCTCGACGCCCTCGCCATCGCCCAAGCCCACGAGCGCGTCTGGTGCTCCGCCGGCGTCCACCCCCTCTACGCCGACCTCAACGACGACCGCGCGGCCGGCCGCGCCGGCCCCGCCCACATCTGGGACAACCTCAAACGCGTCGCCACGCACCCCAAGTGCGTCGGCTGGGGCGAACTCGGCCTCGACAACCACTATCCCACCCCCACCCACGACATCCAACTCGCGGTCCTCGAAGAGCAACTCGCCTTCATCGAGTCCGTCAACCACGACAAGCCCGGCGGCATCGGCAAGCCGGGCGGCCTCCCCATCGTCATCCACTGCCGCGAGGCCTTCGACGATCTCCTCCCCATCCTGCGCTCCACCCGCCTTCCTCCCGAGCGCTTCGTCTTCCACTGCTTCACCGGCACCCCCGGCGACATGATGCAGGTCTTCGACTTCGGCGCCTTCGTCAGTTTCACCGGCGTGCTCACCTACCCCAACGCGCCCGAGCTCCGCGACGCGGCCAAGTTCATGCCCCTCGACCGCATCATGGTCGAGACCGACGCCCCCTTTCTTCCGCCCGTTCCCCATCGCGGCAAGCGCCCCTGCCTCCCCGCCTACACCGCCGACACCGCCAACACCCTCGCCGAACTCCGCAAGGTCTCCTGGCCGGAGTTCCACCACCAACTCAACGAGAACACCCGCACGTTCTTCAACATCGACGCTCGATAGTCTGTCTCCGTCCTTCCTTCCCCCTTCCGCCACCCCCCCTCCACCTTTCCCATGACCCTCGCCGCCTGGTTCCACACCCTCTCCCCCTTCGCCGTCAGGTTCGGCCCCGACTTGGGCATCCGCTGGTACGGCCTGGCCTACCTCGCGGGCTTTGCCGTCGCGTACTTCGCCATGCGGGCCATGTCCCGGCGCGCCCTCATCGCCATCCCCTACGACCGCGTCGGCGACGCCCTCCTCTGGCTCATCGGCGGCGCGCTCATCGGCGGCCGCATCGGCTACGCCCTCTTCTACGACCCGCGTCTTCTCTACACGTTCTCCGACCACTTCCCCTTCTGGTCCCTGCTCGCCATCAACGAGGGCGGCATGGCCAGCCACGGCGGCATCGCCGGCACCATCATCGCCGCGTGGCGCATCAGCCGAGGGTTCCGCGACTCCACCGGCGCGATCGTCGGGCGTACTTCATTCATGCACGTCTGCGACGCCATGGCCCTCGTCGCCCCCGCCGGCCTGATGTTCGGGCGCCTCGCGAACTTCGTCAACGGCGAACTCCTCGGCAAGATTGTGGCCAAGCCGGGCGAGGCCTCGCCGTGGTGGGCCGTGCAATACCCGCAGGAGATCGACCTCTGCGCCACCGACCGCCTCGGCAACACGTCTCCCGGCCCGGACCTCGTCCAGACACCCGAGCAGTGGCAGAAGATCCTCGACCTCGCCCGCCCCCTCGCCCCCGACAACACCATCGAGGGCCTGCGCGTGGGCGTGCATCGCCTCGCCCACGAGGGCTGGAAGCACGTCGAGCAACTCAGGCCCCTCATCTCCGCCCGCCACCCCAGCCAGCTCTACCAGGGCGCGGCCGAGGGCCTCATCCTCGGCGCGGTCCTCTGGATCGTCTGGGCCAAGCCCCGCAAGCCCGGCGTCATCGGCGCCATCTTCCTCATCGCCTACGGCATTCTCCGCATCCTCACCGAACTCATCCGCCTCCCGGACGCCCAACTCGCGGTCCGGCGCATCCTCGGCCTCTCGCGCGGCCAGTGGCTCAGCGTCGCCATGATCGCCGTGGGCTTATGGGTGCTGGTCTACGCCACGCGCAGAGCGGCGCCGAAAATGGGCGGATGGCTCCGCCCTGCGCGAACCTGACGTCCGCGCAGCCTCGTATCATCCCGGCTTCTGTCCTTTTCTCCGGAGTTCCCGCATGACGGTGATGGTTACAGGCGGCGCAGGCTACATCGGTTCCCACGCCGTCCTTCGGCTTCTTCGCGATGGCCAGCGCGTCGTCGCCGTGGACAACCTCTTCCGCGGCCACCGCGAGGCCATCGAGCGCCTCCAGACCGTCGCCGATGGTCGCCTGACCTTCGTCCCCGCCGACGTCGGCGATGGCCCGCTCATGGCCCGCCTGCTCGCCGAGCACAAGGTCAAGACCGTCATGCACTTCGCGGCGATGGCCTACGTCGGCGAGAGCGTGACCCAGCCCCTGCGCTACTACCGCAACAACACCGGCGCGACGCTGGCGCTCCTCGAAGCGATCCAGCAGAGTTGGATGGATTCCAGCGCCGGCGGAGGCGTCGAGAAACTCGTGTTCTCCTCCACCTGCGCCTCCTATGGCGAGCCGCCCAAGCAGTTCATCCCCATCCCCGAGACCTGCCCGCAGCAGCCGGTGAACCCGTATGGGTGGTCGAAACTCTTCTGCGAACTCATGATGCGCGACTTCGCGGCCCAGGCGTGGCGCGATAAGCGGGCCTTCTCGTGGGCCGCGCTGCGATACTTCAACGTCGCCGGATCGGACTCCTCCGGCCTCATCGGCGAGCACCACGAGCCCGAGACCCACCTGATCCCCGTCTGCCTGCAAGTGGTCCTCGGCCAGCGCGAAGCCCTCTCCATCCACGGCACGGATTATCCCACTCCCGACGGCACCTGCATCCGCGACTACGTCCACGTGGAGGACCTCATCGACGCCCACGTCACCGTCATGAAGGCCCTCAACCCGGGGGAGCACCGCTTCTACAACCTCGGCATCGGCAACGGCCTCTCCGTTCGCCAGATCATCGACTCGGTCAAGCGCGTCACCGGCAAGGACTTCAAAGTCATTGAAGGCCCTCGCCGCCCCGGCGACCCCCCGGAACTCTTTGCCGACCCCCGCAAAATCGCCGCCGACCTCAACTGGAAGGCCCGCATTACCGATCCGGACAAGATCGTTTCGACCGCTTGGAACTGGTTTCAGAAACACCCGCGTGGATACTCGAAGTCATGAACAGGTGAGCAGGTGAAGAGGTGAACAGGTGAATAATCCAAGTCCCCTGCTCCCCTGCTCCCCTGCTCCCCTGCTCCCCCGCTCCCCCGCTCCCCCGCTCCCTCCCCCTCATGCTCCGCCTCGCCCTCAGCCCCTATCACCTCGCCACGCGTGAAGCGCCGGCCATGGCCGCGCTCATTCTCGCCGATCGTGTCGTCACGCTTATGCCCCAGCCCGTCGCGGGCGCGACGCGCACCGCCGTTCGCGCGGCGGTGAACGAATCCCCCCACTACCTCCGCCTCATGGAATCGTGGCGCTGGTCCTCGCCCCTGTGGACCGCGGGCCTGATCTCCTCGGGCATCGACGGGGATGAGTCGAGCGGCGAACTTCCGGGCGTGTACCAGTCCATCGCCGAGGAGGACGAGCTTGCCAGCCTCCGCCCGCTCACCCGCGGCGCGGAAGAGCGCGCCGCCCAGAGCGCGGCCAAGTCGCTCGACCACATGGCCGCCGACCTGCTCCGCGGCGGGCCGGACCCCGGCATCAACATCCCCGTCTGCGCTGCGCTCGACCGCTTCGCGCAGCGCCACGACCTGTGCGTGGTGCGCTCGGGCATCTCGTCCATCGCGCAGCGGGCCGAGGCCCGCATGGGCACGCGCCTGTTCTCGGTGGCGATCCCCATCCTCATGCGGGCAGGGGGCGGACGCATCCAACTCCTCCGCAACGACCTGCACCTGGAACTCTCCGCCCTGCGCGAGGCCATCGCCGAAGTCCTCGGCGCCGTCCCCGGGTCCGGGGCCAGCGGTCCGCAACTCGCCAGCCGCGTCGATGAACTCCACGCCGCGGCGGAGGCCTATTCCGCGGCCTTCGCCGCGTGGGCCCCGACGGGCGCCAAGGGCGACGACGAGAACGCCCAGCGCATCACCACCGGGTTCGTGAGCCTCACGGCGAAGTCCGTCCCGGCCGACGCCATCCTCCGCTCCAGCCGCGCGGCCATACGTGCCTTGGTGCCCCACGGCCACCACTCCGACGAGGTGTCGGCGTGCGACGACCGACTCGTCGCGCTGGTGGTTCGCGAGATGAGCCTGCGGCCGGAGTGACCCGTGCGGGGCCGCTACCGTACCCCATGCCCACCCCTCCGGCGAAGGCCAACCGCCTCGCCCGCGAAACCAGCCCGTACCTGCTCCAGCACCAGTTCAATCCGGTGGACTGGTTCGCTTGGGGTGACGAGGCCTTCGCCGAGGCCCGCAAGCGCAACGTCCCGATCTTTCTCTCCGTGGGCTACTCCACGTGCTACTGGTGCCACGTGATGGAGCGCGAGTCGTTCGAGAACGAGGCCGTCGCCGCCAAGATGAACGCGGGCTTCGTGTGCGTCAAGGTCGATCGCGAGGAGCGCCCGGATGTGGACGACATCTACATGGCCGCGGTGCAGGCCTTCACGCAGCGCGGCGGGTGGCCGATGAGCGTCTTCCTCGAGCCGGCCACGCTCAAGCCCTTCTGGGCGGGCACGTACTTCCCCGCCGAGGCGCGCCGGGGCATGGGGAACATGCCGACATTCCCGCAGATCCTCGACTCGATCAGCGCGGCGTGGCGCGACCGGCACGCGGAGATCGTGAAACAGGCCGACACGCTCGCCGACGCGGTGCGCGAGCGGGTCGGGGCGTCGGCCGCGCCGGTGCGCATCGGCGAGGCGCAGATCACGCAGGGCGCGTCGCAGTTGCTGCGCATCCACGATTCCATCCACGGCGGCTTTGGCGGGGCGCCGAAGTTTCCACAGCCCTCGTTCCTCGACCTGCTGCTGGCGGTGCGCCAGTCCGCGGGCGACGACGACACGCGCCGGGCCATCGAGGGGGCGCTCAACACCACGCTCGCGGGCATGGCCCGCGGGGGCATCTTCGATCAGGTCGGCGGCGGGTTCCACCGCTACAGCGTGGACGAGAAGTGGCTGGTGCCGCACTTCGAGAAGATGCTCTACGACAACGGCGCGCTGGCGGAGACGTACGCCCGGGCCTCGAAGTCGCTGGGCTCGGCGCTCTTTGCCCGCACCGCACGCCGAATCTGCGAGTACATCCTGCGGGAGATGACCGCCCCCCCCACCCCCCCCACCACCCCCACCACCGGCGGCGCGTTCTACTCGGCTCAGGATGCGGAGGTCAGCCACCGCGAGGGGCAGAACTATTTGTGGACGAAGAAGCAGATCGTCGAGGTGCTCGGGGAGAAGGACGGGGCGTGGGTCGCGTCGGTGTATGGCCTTGACGCGGGGACCAACTTCCAGGACCCGCACCACCCCGAGGATGCCCCCGCGAACGTGCTGTTCCTGTCGGGCGATCCGGACTGGACGCGGCTGGATGCGCTCAACGCCCGCCTGTACGAGGCCCGTGCGAAGCGCGACCAGCCCTCGACGGACACGAAGATCCTCGCGGGTTGGAACGGCCTGATGATCGCGGGATTGGCCGTGACGGGCCGGATGCTCGGCGAGGCACGGTTCATCGACGCGGCCCGCCGGGCGGCGGACTTCATTCTCGGTTCCATGCGCACGCCCGACGGATCGCTGCTGCGAACCTTCGCCGGCGGGCGGGCGGCGATCCCGGCGTTTCTGGAGGACTACGCCCTCCTCGCGCACGGCCTGCTGGAACTGCACCTGACGGGCACGGACTCCATCGGCACGTACCTGCACGCGGCCGAGGGGCTGGTGGCCAAGGCCGAGGGCCTGTTCGCCGACGGGCGCGGCGGGTGGTACGACACGCTGGCGGACCGGCCGGACCTGTTCGTCCGCACACGCACCATCCACGATGGGGCGATGGCGAGCGGAACGTCGGTGATGATCCATGACCTGATCGACCTCGCGGTGATCACGGGCAATGCGGACCTGCGGAAGCGGGCCGCGCGGGGGCTGGCGTCGGTCAGCGGCGAGATCGCGGCGCACCCGCTGGGGGCGGCCAACTCGGTGCGGGCGCTGCTGCGGCTGCTGGCGCTGGATCGGGGGGCGATGGAGAGTGCGATGGCGGGGGCGGAAGACCCGCCACGGAGTGTCGGGGGACCCGGGGGGGGGGGGGGCGTGGGGGTTCTCTCTGCGGGGGGGTGTGTGGGGGGTTCCGCCCCGGGGGGCGGGGGGGAGGTGTGGAAGATGCGGGTGGCGTCTGGGTATCACCTTGCCGCGGCGGACCCGGGGGAGGGCGTGGTCGGGCTGACGCCGCTGTCGGTTCGGATCGTGAACGGTTCGGGTGTGAGCGTGTACGCGGACTACCCGAAGGGAGAGTTGTACGGCGATCCGGATCGGATTCTGGTCTATCGGGGCGAGTTCGACCTGCCGATCGTGCTCGAGCGGAGCGGGGCGTGGAAGGGGACGCCGCTGATCGCGGTCACGTACCAGGCGTGCACGGACAGCGCGTGCCTGAGTGCGAAGACGGTCGAGCTGGACGTGTCGGTGGAACGGGGCGGATAGGAACACCACGCGGAGCGTGGTGGTACCCCGATACACTGGGCGCATGGACGGGAAGGACATGGAATCCATCTCGCGGATCGAGCGGCTGCGGAAGAGCCGCGTGCCGCCAGCGGATAAGCCGACGCGGCGCGACCGGCTGGCCGTGGGGGATCGCGCGGGGCCGCTGAAGGTGCGGGTGCGTCTGCGGACCGACAACTCGCTGGCGACGATGATGGACCTGCGGGTGAAGGAGACCATCAACCGCAAGAGGAATCTGGGGCGGGCGGCGGCGGCGTGGCGGGAGACCGTCGAGCCGTACCTGTCGTTCCCGGCGATCCTGCTGGACATCCGCAAGGGGGTGCTGGTGGTGCTGGTGGAGAACGCCTCGCAGCGGTTCGAGATGGACCGGACGCTGCGCGGGGGGCGGAAGAAGCACTTCCTGCAGCGGTGCCTGGCGCCGGTGGATGATGTGAAGATCTCCGTCGGGCCGCCGCCGAAGGCCGTGGTGGCCCAGGAGCGGCGGACGCGGACGATCGAGGAGGAGGATGAGGAGTTGCAGGACCACCTCGACCGCGGGCTGGTCACCGAGGAAACAGCGCTGGAGGTCCGCGCGGCGTGGGACCGGGCCCGGCGCGAGGCGAGCGTGCGGGATGCGAGCGGGCCGGACTGAGATGTGGCGGGCGTGGACCGTTTGTTGTCGCACGCACCGATCGGCGGCGGTGGAGCCAACGAAGCCGCCGGGGACCGTCGGGGTACCCAAACCATGACCCGCCGGGGACCGTCGGGGTACCCAAACCATGACCCGCCGGGGACCGTCGGGGTCCCAAACCATGAGCCGCCGGGGACCGTCGGGGTACCCGGACTACGCGGCCTTGGCGGGGGGCTGGGCCTTGGCGTCGGCGGATGGGGCGGCGGTGGCGGCGGTGGCGGCCTTTTCGGGGGCGGGGATGGTGGAGCCGCAGGACTGGGAGCGGACGTTCTTGCCGCGCGAACTGACGGGGACGGCGAGGATCTTCCGACAGGACAGGGACGGGCACATGATGCGGATGTGGTCGGTGGGCATGGGGTTGGGCCTCGCGGGTTGAGGTGGATCGGCCCGAAATGGGGGCGGGATAAGCCCGGGGGTGGCGGGCCGAGAACGGCGCGGGATATGGGACGCACGGTCCCCCTCCGTCGTCGCTTCGCTTGAAAGCCGCGGGCGTCCTGCCCGCGACCTCCCCCGCTGGAGCGGGGGAGGCGGGGGGAGGAACGCCGCTATCGTCATCGGACCAGACCCCTTGCGTGGAGACCTCTCGGATGGCCCAGACCGCTTCAGCGTCGATGACCAAGCCGACCTCGGTATCCGCCACGGGCGTGGCCCAGTGCACGGCGGTGGTCGGGCTGCAATGGGGTGATGAGGGGAAGGGGAAGGTTGTAGACCTGATCGCGGGGGGGTATGACGCGACGGTGCGGTACAACGGGGGGGCGAACGCGGGGCACTCGGTGGTGGTGAAGGGGGAGCGGTATGCGCTGCACCTGATCCCGTCGGGGATTTTGAATCCGGGGAAGTTGGCGGTGGTCGGGAACGGGGTGGTGGTTGACCCCGAGGTGATCATCAAGGAGATGGACGGACTGAGCGCCCGGGGGGTGGATGTGTCGGGGCTGGTGATCTCGTCGCGTGCGCACGTGGTGCTGCCGTACCACAAGGCCGAGGATGCGATGCGGGAGAGCGTCCTCTCGGCGGCGCGGGCCGGGGCGAAGGGGACGGCGAGCCAGGCGATCGGGACGACCAAGCGCGGCATCGGGCCGGCGTACGCGGACAAGGCGCACCGGGCGACGGCGGTGCGGATGTGCGACCTGCTGCGGCCGGATGTGCTGCGGACGAAGGTGGAACTCTCGTGCGCGATCAAGAACGCGACGGTGCGGGGGTTGGCGATGGCGGGAGAAGAGCACCGATCGCCCAGAGCGGCGATCGGTGGCACGGGAGACGGGCAGCAGTTCCAGCCCGATGACATCATGGCGTGGGCGACGCCGCTGGCGGCGCGGCTGAGGGAGCGTGTGACGGACACGACGTATCTGCTCCACGACATGCTGACAAGCGGGAAGCGGCTGCTGTTTGAGGGGGCGAACGCCGCGCTGCTGGATGTGGATCATGGGACGCACCCGTTCGTGACGAGTTCGTCGACGACGGTGCTGGGGATTCCGGCGGGGACGGGGATACCCGGCTCGCGGATCGGGGAGGTGATCGGGGTGGTGAAGGCGTACTCGACGCGGGTGGGCAACGGCCCGCTGCCGACGGAACTGGGTTCGCCGACGGACACGACCAGCGCGGCGGGAGCGATCGGGCATCGCATCCGCGAGAAGGGGCGCGAGTATGGCACGACGACGGGGCGGGCGCGCCGGGTGGGGTGGCTGGACCTCGTGGCCGTGCGCTACTCGGCGATGCTCAACGGGGTGACGAGCCTGGCGGTGATGCTGCTGGATGTGCTCAGCGGTCTGGACGAGTTGAGGGTGTGCGTGGCGTACGAGATCGATGGGAAGCGGACGGACCGGTTTCCGGCGGATGCGGAGGAACTCGACCGGGCGACGCCGGTGTACGAGACGCTGTCAGGATTCGCCGAGGACGTCACGGCGGCCCGTGCCCGTGGGGACCTGCCCGTTGGGGCTCGCGGATACATCGAGATGATCGAGCGGGTGGTGGGCGTGCCCGTGGGGCTCATCAGCGTCGGGCCGGATCGGGCCCAGACCATTCGGTGAGGCGGGGTCGGGGGAATCTTGCTCGGCGTTGTCGGCGGCGGACGGGGTCGGCGGACCCCCTCCGGCCTCGCCTCGCTCGAGAGCCGCGGACATCCTGCCCGCGACCTCCCCCGCTTGCGCTGGGGAGGCGGAGGGCGGCGCTTTGGGTTCGGGATCGGTGGGCTGGGGTGCTTCGAGGACGGCGATGGCGGCGCGGCGGCGCTCGGCCCAGGTGTCGGCGTTGCGCATAGTGTGGACGAGGGATTCGAGGGCGGCGATGCGGGCGAACTCGAGGGCTTGGGGGTAGGACATGGGAGGTCCGGAGTCTGGGGTTCGAGGAGCGGGATGGGGGCGCGACGGTGCGCCTCTTCTATCCATGGGCGGACGGGCCGGTGGCGCGCGCACGGACGTGGCAGGTGGGGTGTGGGGAAGTGGGCGTAAGTGTGGGGCTGGGTTGGGGTAGCAGAAAAAGTTGAGAATCCGGGGAGGGGGCGGAATGGACGGTCGGGTTTGTGCGCCAAAGGCGTCCATCTCGCGTGAACGGGGGAGAGGGGCGGGGGCTGGTCAACGCGGAGCCCTTGAAGACATCACTGGCCGACAAGCTGCCAATCCCACCCCTTGGGGCGTTGCTTGTTGAGCGAGCGGGGCGAACCCGGAGGGGGTTTGGGCGTAGATGCGCGGGCGGTTGCCCTACGATCTGCTCTGATCCACGATGTCCGTATTGCCCACCACCACGCCGGTTCGGAATCCACCCCCCAGCGCGACGGCCAGCCCGTTCGCGGGCGATCCGAGCGCGATGCGGGTGGTCGAACGGATGCGGCGGCGGAGCCCGAAGGCCGACCCGCTCGGGCGGCTTCCGGATGTGCACCCGGAGCGGATCCCGCGCCACATCGCGATCATCATGGACGGCAACGGGCGGTGGGCCAAGCGGCGCGGGTTCCCGCGTGAGTTCGGGCATCGCAACGGGGCGGCGAGCGTGCGGGCGGTGATCGAGGAGTGCGGGCTGCTGGGGGTGGAAGTCCTGACGCTGTACTCGTTCTCGATGGAGAACTGGAAGCGTCCGCCGGAGGAAGTCTCGGCGCTGATGCAGCTGTACATGACGTATCTCGAAGCGGAGATCGAGCGGTTCATGGCGGAGAACCTGCGGTTCCGGCAGATCGGGCGGCGGGAGGGGCTTGCCCCCGAGGTGCTCGCGGCGGCGGACCGGCTGACGGAGATGACCAAGAAGAACACGGGGGCGACGCTCTGCCTGGCGGTGAACTACGGGGCGCGGGCGGAGATCGTGGATGCGGTGCGGGGGATTGCCGAGCGGGTGAAGCGGGGCGAGATCGAGCCGGGGGCGATCACGGATGAGACGGTGCACGAGCACCTGTACACGGCGGGGCTGCCGGACCCGGACCTCCTGATCCGGACGGCGGGGGAGATGCGGGTGAGCAACTACCTGCTCTGGCAGATCTCGTACGCGGAGCTGCACGTGACGGATGTGCTGTGGCCGGACTTCGGGGTGGCGGAGCTGCACGCGGCGGTGCGGGACTTTGCGGGGAGGACGCGGAAGTTCGGGGGGCTGGGGTGAGCGATTACGAGCCCTCCGCGCGAGCGGAGGTTGTCTGGAATCCGTCCTCCGCTTGCGCGGAGGGCTCGTAGTTGCGTCGTCGATGCAGTAATATGCCCCGATGGCCTCGCTCCAGCCACCGCTGGCGTACTTTCTGACGTGGACCACGTACGGGACTCGTCTCCACGGCGATGCCCGCGGGACGGTGGACTGCCTTCACAACCAACGAGGATCGGCGATGGTGCCCGAGAGTCCGGGGCGAGAGGAGCGGGCACGCCTCGCTCTCTCACAGGACGAGTACGTGATGGGGGACAATGAGCGGAACGTCGTCGACGCCGCCATTCGCGACCATTGCGGCATTCGCGGATGGTCCCTGCGTGCGCTCAATGTTCGGACGAATCACGTCCATGTCGTGGTGACCGCGAACACTCATCACCCGGGTCAAGTGATGGAACAGTTCAAGAGTTGGGGAACCCGGCGGCTCACGAGCGCGGGGCTGATTCAGCGCGGCCGGCGGGACTGGACGGATGGAGGAAGCAAGCGGTGGTTGAACTTTCCGGAGGATTTGTTCGAGGCTGTGAACTATGTTCAGAACTGTCAGTGAGCGGGTGGAGTGATCGGGTGGCCCTTGGAGTCGTCCTCCGCTTGCGCGGAGGGCTCGTAGATGCTCAAACAGCGACTTATCGTGGGAATCTCGCTGATTGCGGCGTTGGTCTGCGCCCTGTGGGCTGATCAGTGGGTGGAAGGCCGGGAGACGCCGGGGTGGTTGCTCTGGATGATGCCGGCGAGGGTGCCGGCGGGGGTGGTGCTGCTGGTGATCGGGCTGCTGGTGGTGCCGATCGCGGCGCGGGAGATGGGGCGGATGTTCCGGGCGGGCGGGGTGATGGCGTCGCGCCGGTGGATGGCGGTGGCGGCGATATCGGGGCTGCTGGTGTCGGCGCTGGCGCCGGTGGGGATGAGCGGGCCGCACGCGGTGGCGCTGGTGGCGGGGATCGCGACGGCGGTGCTGGTGTGCTCGCTGGTGTGGCACATCCGGGATAAGGAACTGCGGGGTGCGACGGCGGCGGCGGGGGCGGCGATGTTCGCGTTCGTGTATCTGGGGCTGATGTTCGGGTTCCTGCTCGCGCTTCGGCGGGAGCACTCGGCGTGGGTGGTGGCGGGGGTGGTGCTGGTGACGAAGGCGTGCGACACGGGGGCGTATTTCACCGGGCGGGCGATCGGGCGGCACAAGCTGATTCCGTGGCTGTCACCGGGGAAGACTTGGGAGGGTTTGGCCGGGGGCATTGCCTTGGCGGCGGGGGCGGCGGTGGGCGGGGGGGCGCTGCATCGGCAGATGTTCGGGGGTGTGGGGGTGGGCGGGATGGGCTGGTGGATGGCGGCGTTGATCGGCGGGGTGATGGCGTTGGTCGGGCAGGCGGGGGATCTGCTGGAGAGCGTGTTCAAGCGGGACGCGGGGCTGAAGGACTCGGGAGCGACACTGCCCGGAATGGGCGGCGTGCTGGATGTGCTGGATTCGGTGCTGCTGGCCGCGCCGGTGGGGTTTTGGTTGTTGACGGGGTGGAAGGGCGGATGAGATCGTGGGGAAAGTCGTGGGAAAACCAACGGCGTGGGGCCGGAGAGCGGGGTATAGTTGAGAGCGGCGTGAGTCGGACGGAACAAATCACCAGCGGGGACCCTGGATGTCGGTGACCACACAGCTCCTGGATGTTTTTCGAGTGGACAAGCAGCTCCGAGGACTTCGGAGCAGGCTGGATGGGGCGGAGAGGTTTCTGACGCTGCAGAGCGTGCTGCTGGCGGACCTTGAGAAAACCAAGACGACTCTGGAAGGGCAGATCAAGCTGCTCCGGGCGACGATCGCCAACGAGGAGGGGGAGGCGGCGCGGATCGAGGCGCGGGCCGCGGGCCTTCGCGAGCAGATGAACAACGCCAAGACCGCCAAGGAATACGCGGTGTTCCAGAGCGAGCTCAACACGCTCAAGGAGCAGAAGAGCGCGGCGGACGAGAGGGTTCTCGAGTCGATGGCGAAGGTGGAGGAGGCGGACAAGAGGCTCGCCGACGTGACCGTGAACCACGCCGACCGGGCGAAGATCGTGCAGACGGCCAGGACCGATCGCGACGCGAAGGCGGCGGAGATCAAGGACCGGCTGGCGGAGCTCACCGAGCAGCGCAGGGCGCTGTGCGCGGCGGTGCCGGCCCGCGAGATGCGGATGCTCGAAGACCTGATCAAGGCTCGCGGCGACGAGGCCATGGCGCCCATCGAGGTGCTCGACCGCAGGGCCCACGAGGGGAGCTGCTCGGCGTGCATGATGGCGGTGACGGTGGAGGTCGTGAGCAGCCTGATGAGCGGGAAGCTGGTGAGCTGTCCGGCGTGCCACTGCATCCTGTACATGGAAGAGTCGATCTTCGCCAAGGAAAAGAAGACGAAGGATCCTTCGCTGGCGGCCTTGCAGAAGAAGGCGAAGAAGGCCAAGGAGAAGGAAGCCGCGAAGGAAGAAGCGGCGAAGATGTGAGGGGCGGGGGAATGGGAAGCAGACTCGGAGACAAGACCCCGCCGACGCGGGGTTTTTTCGTCGGTGGGCTTGGGTTTCCTCTCGCCTACGCGAGAGGCTCTTTGTCGAACAGGTCGGCCGAGGTCGGGGCCGCGTTGGGCATGCCGATGTGCCTTGCGCCGTCGGCGGTGAGGGCGCGGCCGCGGCGGGTTCGGGCGAGGAAGCCGATCTGGAGGAGGTAGGGCTCGACGACGTCTTCGAGCGTGCCCGAGTCGTGGTTGAGCGTGGCGGCGACGGCCTCGAGGCCGACGGGGCCGCCGGCGTAGGTCTTGGCGATGACGCGGAGGTAGGCTCGGTCGAGCTCGTCGAGGCCGAGGTGGTCGATGCCCTCCAGGGCGAGGGCGTCGTTGACCATGCGGGGGGTGAGGGTGCCGTCGCCCTTGACCTGGGCGAAGTCGCGGACTCGCCGGAGGAGGCGGTTGGCGATGCGGGGCGTGCCGCGCGAGCGGGCGGCGATGAGGTCGAGGGCGGCGTCGGCGGCGGGGACGCTGAGAAGAGACGCGGAGCGTCGGAGGATGATGAGGAGTTCGGCCGGGGTGTAGTAGCGGAGGGAGTGGGTGATGCCGAAGCGGGAGCGGAGGGGGGAGGAGACGAGGCCGGCGCGGGTGGTGGCGCCGATGAGGGTGAAGGGGGCGAGTTTCTTCTGGATGGTCTGGGCGTGCATGCCGCTCTCGACGCGGATGTCGATGACGAAGTCCTCCATCGCGGGGTAGATGAACTCCTCGACAGCGATGGGGAGGCGGTGGATTTCGTCGATGAAGAGGACATCCCGCTCGGCCATTGAACAAAGGACGCGGACGAGGTCGGTGGGGCGGGTGAGGGCGGGGCCGGAGGTGATGTGGACCTGGACGGGGTGTGACGATTGGAGAGATCCGCGGGATTCGTCGCCGAGCCTCCTCATCCCGGGCGTGTTGGAACCCATTTCTTCGGCGATGACGTGGGCGAGGGTGGTCTTGCCGAGGCCTGGGGGGCCGTGGAGGAGGACGTGCTCCATCGGCTCGTTGCGGGCACGGACGGCCTGGATGGTGATGGCGAGGCGCTCGACGAGGTCGGGCTGGCCGACGTATTCGGAGAGGGTGCGGGGGCGGAGGGAACCGGCGCCCGCCCCCCCGGAGCCATGGCGCTCCGAATCGGGCGGGTCGAGGGAGTCGCTGAGGGTTGGAGAGACGAGGCGCTCGACGGCCATGATGGGGAGTGTATCGGCTCGCAAGGAGCGGGCGGGCGAGCGGTCAGTCGTTGCAGCCCGAGTACCAGACGCGGACAAAGTCGAAGAGATCGACCACGTTGATCCCGCCGGAGCGGTTGAAATCGGCGATTGGATCGGCGCTCAGGAAGGCGTTGACAAACGCGAAGATGTCGGAGACTCCGACGCTTCCGGAACAATCGAAGTCGGCCGCGCAAATGGCCGGTTCGGACCAGCGGACAAACGCGGAGTATTGGGGCAGCTGTTGATAGATATGACCCCCAATGCACAGGTCGCCACGAAACTCCTGAATCGAATCGAACGTGTAGAAGGCGACCGGAAATGCCCGCCAACCCTGCACCTCGTTCCAGCGCGAAAGTCCGGAATACGTCGGCACACCACCCACGACTCTCATGTCGCCACCCACGATCAGATCTTCGTGATACACGCCCAGGTACCTGCCGTCGGGAGAGTTCGGCCCGAGCACTCGCCAGGTCGAGCCGTTCCACGCGCGGACGGCGCCGGCCACAACAATCAGTTCGCCACGGTATTCCGTGATACCACGGGCGATGCTCCCCGAGTTGGTGCCGAGCGATCGCCAAGACTGGCCGTTCCACGCCGCGACTCCGGCGGCCTGAACTCCGCCGATCGTCTGAAAATCTGCTATGGCGATGAGTTCATTCCGATATACACCCAAACCGTAGATCGGCGAACTCGCGGTGCCAATGGTCTGCCACACTGTTCCGTTCCAACGATTCACCGTATATCCGTTGGAGGCAATCAGATCACCATTGAACGTGGCGAGACCATGCGCATCGAGACTGGGCAGCCCCGCCCCGAACGCACGCCAAGACCGCCCGTTCCACGCCGCGACATGGCTGGCTGCAACGCCTCCGGCGCTTGTGAACTGACCTCCCACCACCAACTCGTCCTGAAACTCGGTCAACGATTGAACGGTGTGGTTCGCGCCGGCGCCCAGCGCGCGCCATGAGCTTCCGTCCCACGCAGCGACGTTGTTCGCGGGCACTCCGAACGCTTCTGAGAATGTTCCCGCGGCGATCAACACCTCGGGCTGTGGACCGGTACCGTCCGGGTCCCATGTCATCATTCTCCCGACGAATCGAGAACTCGAGGGCGAAACACTGAGCGTGAACCCCGGCGTTCCAGAGCCCGCCACCCATTCGCCCATGCACTGCGCGGTTGCCAGTTTGGCAACTGACAGAACCACACAGGCGGCGAAGACCTGCTTTGCGAGCATGTGGGGCATCTTGAAACCCTTCCGCGCATGTTCTGATCGAGGGTGGCTTGGGCGGCCGCTCAGAGATTCGCTCAATAAACCGTGACGGTTGCCGCTCCACCGACAGGCCCCGGTCGATTGCGAGTGGATCGTCCATATTCTTGGCCATGCCATCTCCCGCATCTACCGCCCCCGCCGGCCAGGCGATTTCCGTTCCGGTTCACGGCTTTTCCAAGGTGCTGCGCGTGGAGGTGGCGGCCGCGCCGGGGTGTGCGGACCCGATCGGGGAGGCTTTGAGGCGGGACGCGGCGGGGCTGGGGGTGGAACTGGCTTCGAGCCGGGCGACGCATGTGTACTTGATTGAGGCGGAGGCTGGGAGTCCGATCTCGGCGGGGCAGTTGGATTTGGTGCGGGGGAAGTTGCTGGCGGATCCGGTGACGGAGCGGGCGAGTGTTGGGGCCGCGACGGCCGGGAAGGGCGAGGTGACGATCGAGGTGCATCCGCTACCCGGCGTGATGGACCCGGTAGCGCTGTCGGTGAGCGCGGCGATCGGGGAGTTGCTGGGGCTCAAGACGCCGCCACTGGTTTCGACGGGGTGGCGGTATGACATTTCTAGCCCGGGGCTGACGCGCGAGACGGCGATGATGCTGGCGGGGCGGCTCTTGGCGAATCCGGTGATCCAGCGGATTCATGCGGAGCCGTACTGGCCGAGGGAGTTTCCGCACTCGGCCGCGCACGATGGGGGGATGGGGAGCGTGCGGCTGATCGGGCTGAGCGATGCGGAGTTGACGAAACTGTCGCGCGAGGCGCATCTGTTCTTGTCGCTGGAGGAGATGAAGGCGGTGCAGGGGCACTATGCGGGGATCGGGCGGGATCCGCGGGAGATTGAACTGGAGACGTTCGCGCAGACGTGGAGCGAGCATTGTGTGCACAAGACTCTCAAGAGCAGGATTGTGTATAGGCACTCGGCGTTAGGCACTCGGCACTCGGGAGAGACGCCGCCCGTGGATGTCATTTGTTGGAGTGGGCGGCCGGGCCATGAAGTGCGGAGCGATGGGTCGGTGGTGATCGACAACCTGCTCAAGCGGACGGTGGCGGCGGCGACGCATCGGCTGATCGCGGATGGGGTGGACTGGACGCTCTCGGTGTTCGTGGACAACTCGGGGGTGATCGCGTTCGACGAGACCCACGCGGTGTGCATCAAGGTGGAGACGCACAACCATCCGTCGGCGATCGAGCCGTATGGCGGGGCCGCGACGGGTGTGGGCGGGTGCGTGCGGGATGTGATGGGGACGGGGCTTGGGGCGCGGCCGATTGCGAACACGGACGTGTTTTGTGTTGCCGAGCCGAGGCATTTCACCACTGAGAGCACCGAGAGCACTGAGAAAGGCAGGGGGAGCGGGTCAGAGCCGAAGGGCGCGCCCGCCTCTGTGTCCTCGGTGCCCTCTGTGGTGAGTCCGCTTCCGGATGGGTGCTTGCCGCCGGAGCGGATACTGCGTCAGGTGGTGGCGGGGGTTCGGGACTATGGGAATCGGATGGGGATTCCGACGGTTTCCGGGGCCGTGTACTTTGATGATCGGTATGTGGGGGACGCGCTCGTGTTCTGCGGGGGCATAGGGGTGATGGGGCGGGAGCATGTGAAGGGTGTGGTGAAATCGGGCGATCTGATCGTCGCGCTGGGGGGGCGGACGGGGCGCGATGGGCTGCACGGGGCGACGTTCAGTTCGGCGGAACTCGAGCACACGGCGTCGGATGAGTTTTCGCACGCGGTGCAGATCGGCAACGCGATCACCGAGAAGCAGGTGCTGGACGCGATCATGCGGGCTCGGGATGAGTTCGGGACGCCGCTGTACAACGGGATGACCGACTGTGGGGCGGGCGGGTTCTCATCCGCGATCGGGGAGATGGGGAAGGAGACCGGGGCGACGGTGCATCTGGAGCGGGCGCCGCTGAAGTACGCGGGGCTTTCGGCGACGGAGATCTGGATCAGCGAGGCGCAGGAGCGGATGGTGCTGGCGGTGCCGGAGAGGAACCTCGAGAAACTGCGGGCGATCTGCGCCGAGGAGCATGTGGAGATGGCGGTGCTGGGGACCTTTGCGCCGGCGGCGGGAAGCACGAAGGAGAAGCCGGAACTTGCGCTGATGTTCCATGGGAAGGAAGTCGGGCGGATGGATGTGCGTTTTTTGCACGAGGGGATTCCGACTCCGAAGCGCGAGGCTGTTTGGCGCGGCGGGGCGAGTGGCAGAGTGGCGAAGTGGCAGCGTCGCGAAGTGGGGCGGCCATCGGTGCGTGGGGCGCTGTTGCAACTGCTGGCGCATCCGAACATCGCGTCGAAGCACTGGATCGTGCGGCAGTATGACCATGAGGTTCGTGGGGCGACGGCGGTGAAGCCTTTGGTGGGGCCTCTGGGGCGCGGGCCGGGGGATGCGAGCGTGATTCTGCCGGTGGCGGGGTCGCACCGCGGGCTGGCGATTTCGCAGGGGTTGCAGACGGGGATCGGGGATCCGGAGATTCACGGCTCTGGAGAGCCGTGCCACAAGGGTGGGGATCCGTATCTGATGGTGCTGGCGGCGATCGATGAGTGCGTGCGGAACCTGGTGTGCGTGGGGGCGGACCCGGATCGCGTTGCGATCCTGGACAACTTCTGCTGGCCCTCGTGCTCCAAGCCGGAGAACCTGGGGTCGCTGGTTCGCGCGGCCGTCGGGTGCTACGACGGGGCGATGGCGTATCGGACGCCGTTTGTGTCGGGGAAGGATTCGCTGAACAACCAGTTCACGACGAAGGACGGCAGGACGATCGAGATCCCCCCCACTCTGCTCATCACGGGCATAGGGATCGTGCCGGATGTTCGGAAGTGTGTGACGATGGATGCGAAGCGGGCGGGGAATGTGCTGATGGTGGTTGGGCCGTCGTCGAGCGCGATGGGCGGGTCGCACTACCAGCGGGTGTTCGGGCTGGCCCCGGAGGAGAACGCGGGTGTGCCGGTGACGGACCTGGGCGTCGGGCCGCGTGTGGCGAGGGGGGTGGCGGGAGTGATCGGCGCTGGGCTGGCGCGGAGTGCGCACGATGTGTCGGACGGCGGGGTGCTGTGCGCCGTGGCGGAGATGCTGATCGCGGGATCGACGGAGCGGGCGCGGCTGGGCGCGAAGGTGGACGTGTCGGGCGTCGCCGCGTGCTTTGGCGAGGGGCCTTCGCGGTATGTGCTGGAGGTGGAGGCGGGGATGGTTGGGGCGGTGAAGAAGGCGTTGGGGGTGGAGTGCGCGGTGATCGGGGCCGTGGATGGGAGCGGGGAGATGAGCGTGGGCGGGGAGCGGGTAGGCGTGGAGGAGATGGCTCGGGCGTGGATGGGGACGCTGGACTGGTGAAGGGCAGGTCGTCGGCCCTCCGGGAGGAGCGCTTTGGAGTTGCACGCTCATTGATTGTCGTCGGTTGTCGGGCTTGCAACACCACGGGCAGCGAGCTGCCCGTGCCACCCGGGGCGATGCACAGACGAGGAGCACGGGCAGGATGCCCGTGCTAAGTGCTACGTGCCGACGCCGGCGATGTCGAAGGTGTAGTGGCCTCGGCTGGGGCTGAGGTTGAGGTTCTCGTTGGTGTCGAGGACGACGGTGGCGGCGCGGGCGCCGGTGGTTGTGGGGTTGAAGCGGACCTTGAAGGTGACGGACTGGCCGGGGGCGAGGGAGCCGGTGGAAGGCTGGGCGCTGACGATGTAGTCGGATGCGCTCGGGCCGGTGAGGGTGACGAAGTTCGGGCCGGCGAAGGAGAGGGTTGCGAGGCCGATGTTGGTGATGGTGAAGAGGCGGACGCGGACGGTGTTGCCGGCGGCGAGGACGGGGCCGAAGTCGGTCTTGTCGTTGAGGTTGGGGGAACTGGCGCCGGGGGCGATGTCGAATCCGGCGCCGGTGATCCGGGCGCGAGGAAGGGCGAGGCCGTTGCCCTGGATGGCGAAGGTGTAGGTCGGGGTGACGGGATCGTTCGAGGCGATGGAAATGGTCGCGTCGGCGAAGCCGACCTGGCCGCCGGGGGTGAAGCGGACGCGGAACTGGGTGGATTGGCCGGGGGCGAGGCTGGAGGCGGGCTGGACGAAGACGACGAAGCGGTCGGCGTTGGGGCCGGCGATGGTGACGGGGGTTGCGCCCGGGAGGTTGAGCGTCCGCAGGCCGGTGTTGGTGATGGTGAAGATGCGGACCTTGGTCATGTAGACGGCGTCGATGCCGGCGAACTTGGACCAGTCGGCGGTGGTGGCCTCGGTGTCGCCGGAGTCGATGTTGACGTGCCTGCCGGAGACCTGGGCGATGGGACGCTGGATGCCGTGGCCCTGGATGGCGAGGGTGTAGGACGGGGTGCTCGGATCGTCGCTGGCGATGGTGACCTGGGCGACGCGCAGGCCGAGGGCGCTGGGGTCGAAGACGATGGTGAAGGTTGCCTGGCCGGAGGGGGCGACGGTTGAGCCGGCGTCGGCGACGAGGGTGAAGTCGGCGGCGTTGGCGCCGGTGATGATGACGCGGGGCGAGCCGAGGAGGTGCAGGGCCTGGTTGCCCGCGTTGTAGATGATGAAGGTTCGGGAGTTGGACTGGTTGTCGAGGTTGGCGTTGTCCAGGTCGGTGTAGTCGGTGCGGGAGGGGGTGGTGTCGCCGGAAACGATCAGGCGGTTGTTGGCCCAGACCTCGATGATCGGGGCGGGCGGGGCGACGCCCTTGATGGGGTCGGGCTTGACGTTGGCGGTGCCGCCGGCGATGTCGGGGGAGGTGACGGGGGGGCCGGAGCCCGCGGCGGGAAAGGGGGCGGCGCGGGGGGTGCCCCCGCCACCGGCCGGCCTGCCGGCGCCCGCCGGGGTGGTGGTCTGGTAGGACGCGCCGAAGCCGTCGCCCGCGACGGCGGTGACGGTGACGCCGCCGAGGCCCTCGCCGGGCTCGTAGAAGGCGTTGTTGGAGAGGTCGTTGAAGGCGACGCCGAGGAGGAAGGCCTGGCCCTGGTTGAAGCGTTTGCCGAAGTCCTGGGTGACGACCATGGGGCCGACGTCGCGCCCGGAGACGATGCCGGGGTAGGCGATGCGGATGCCGACCTCGCGGAAGGTCGGGTCCATCATGTCCTCGCGGTGGCCGGGAGGGTCCTGGATGCCGGTGGTGTTCGGGTCGGTGGGGTCGCCGCCCCAGTCGATGGCGAAGCCGGCGTGGGCGTGGAGGACGCCCTTGGCGAAGGCGTAGATGTTCTCGCCGAGATTGGACCAGTTGGTGTATCCGGCGGCGTTGGCGCGTGCGCCCAGGCCGGGCTCGTTGACGGAGGTGACCTGGTGGCTCTGCACATCGCCGGCGATCATGGCGGCGTTGTGGCCCTCCGCCGCGTCGTAGAGGGCGCTGCTCCATGCGAGGGGTGGAGCGGCGACGAGAGAGGCCCACTGGGAGGCGAGGATGGTGCCCTTGGTCTTGAAGTAGACGAGGGCGGCGTTGATGTCGGCGTTGCTGGAATGTGCGGGGTTGCCGAGCGAGGACGTGAGGAAGCCGAGTTCGGCGGCGGGGTTGGTCCGCATGCGGTTGAGGAGTTCGAGCATGTATTGCTCGTCGGCGGTGGGGCTGAAGGCGAGGAGCTGGCGCGGCTCGAGGGGTTCCCAGAGGGCGGTCGGATGGTGCGAGCGTCGGGGCATGGGGGGCGTCCGAGAGGGGGCCGAACGGATGTGTATCGGATGCGGTGCGCTACGCTGGTGCGCGGGATCGGGTTCTGAGACGGGGGACTGGGGGAGATACGCGATTGTTGCGGGGGGTGACCGCAGGATGCCGTGCTCGGGCTGGCGCCCGGGCCTGTGTGGGGGCACCTCTCGCCTACGCGAGAGGCTCTTTGGCCCATGCGCGGAGGCGTCTGGCGGCCTCTTCGAGGGTGGACATTTGCTTGCAGAAGGCGAAGCGGGCGAGGGGGCGGCCGTGGTGCTTGTTTTCGTAGAAGACGCTTGGGGGGATGGCGGCGACGCCGACCTCGGTGGTGAGGTACTTGCAGAAGGTGAGGTCGTCGGAAATCGAAAGGCCCGGCTCGGAGAGCCGGGCCACCCGGGTCCAGTCGGCGAGGATGAAATAGGCGCCGGCGGGGAGGAAGACGCGAAAGCCGCATTCCTGGAGAGTTTCTCCGAGGAATGTGCGGGCGGTCGCGAGGTCGGCGCGGAGGGTGGCGATGGCGTTTCGGGATTGGGGGCTCAAGGAGGCGGCGGCGGCCGCGCCGTGTTGGAGGGGAGTGGCGGTGGAGAAGTTGATGAACTGGTGGGCGGAGCGGAGGGCGGCGGAGAGTTCGGGGGAGCCGATGGCCCAGCCGACTTTCCAACCGGTGAGGGAGAAGGACTTGCCGAGGGAGGAGAGGGAGAGGGTGCGATCGGCCATGCCGGGGAGCGTGGCGAGGGGTGTGTGCGGGAGGAGCGGGTCGTAGGTGAGGTGCTCGTAGACCTCGTCGGTGATGGCGATGGCGTCGTGGCGGATGCAGAGGTCGGGGCGGAGGAGGCGCTCGTCGCGGGGGAAAACCTTGCCGGGGGGGTTACGGGGTGTGGTGAGGGGGATGGCGGGGGTGCGCGGGGGGAAGGGGGCGGCGAGGGCTTTGGGGTCGAACCAGAACTGGCCTTCGCCGGAGAGGGGCGTGCAGCGGGCTGGGTACGGCCCCGCTTCGCGCGGCGATTGGCCCGGAGACTGTTCGTTGGCAGCTTCACCACGCGGAGCGTGGTGGTACCCAGAGCCTGGCGCGTGGAGGGTGACGAAGCGTGGGGTGGCGCCGGCCATGGCGACGGAGGCGCGATAGGAGTCGTAGAAGGGCTCGAAGAGGATGATCTCGTCGCCGGGGTTGAGCAGGGCGAGCATGGCGGCGCAGATGGCCTCGGTGCAGCCGCTGGTGACGGTGACCTGGGTGTCGGGGTTGATGCTCTGGCCGGTGCGCGTGTTCCAGCCCTCGGCGATGGCGGCGTTCAGGGCGGGGACGCCGGACATGCGGGCGTATTGGTTGTGGCCGGGGGCGACGGTGGAGATCGCCTTGATCGCGGCGTGCTTGATGAAATCGGGGCCGTCGAAGTCGGGGAAGCCCTGGGCGAGGTTGATGGCTCCGTGCTTGTTTGCGAGGAGCGTCATTTCGGTGAAGATGGTGGTGCCGAAGGGGGCGAGGCGGTCGGCCAGGATGGGGCGGGGGGAAGGCAACGGAATAGGTCCTATGGGTCTCGTAGGTCCCATTGGACCTATGAAGAACTCCTCTACGCGTAGACCTCAAGAAAGACGCGATGCGTCGGCTTGACTTCGCGGTGGAGGTTCTTGCGGGTCCAGGAGCGGATGTCGCCCATGGCGGTGGGATCGACGCGGAGGTATTGCTCGAGGGCGTGCTGGGGGAGGATCGCGGCCATTTTCTGGAAGATGCCGAGTTCCATGCCGGCGATGCCGCAGACGTAGATGAGGGTGCGCTCGCTGGAGAGCATGGCCATCAGCTGGTCCTTGTTGGTGGCGATGCGGTCCTGCACGTACATGGGGTCGTGGCCGTCGGCCTGTCTCTCGCGGCTGGTGGCGGTGAGATAGGTGAAGCGTTTGTGCTCGGCGGCCATCTGGCGGAAGTAGGCGTCGTAGAGGAGGTCGGTGGCGTAGGGGGAGCCCATGACCAGGGCGATCTTGGAGGGGGCGTTGGAATGGAGCAGGTCCATGAGCATGCCGCGGAAGGGGGCGATGCCGGTGCCGGTGGCGAAGAAGATGTAGTCGTAGGAGCCGGAGTCTGCGGGGAGGACGAACTTCTTTCCGGCGGGGCCGGAGAGGCGGATCTGGTCGCCTTCCTTGATGTCGCAGAGGTAGTTGGAGCAGACGCCGAGGAAGAGCCTGTGGTTTTCCCAGTTCTCATCGACGGTGCGTTTGACGGTGGTGGAGATGATGTTGCCGTGGCCGTCCTCGCCGCGCCTGGGGCTGGCGACGGAGTAGAGGCGGACGGCGTGGGGGCGGCCCTTGGCGTCGGTGCCGGGGGCGAGGACGCCGATGGACTGGCCGGGGATGATGTTGCCGACGAGGTTGGTGCCGGAGATGTCGATCTCGACGTGGCGGACGAAGCCGGCGGCCTTTCGGGCGGTGCAGATCTCGGACTTGGTGATGCGGGCGATGACCGGCTCGCTTGGCCGGTAGATGTGCATCTTGACTTCGGGGAGGGCGATCTCGGGGTTGGGCGGGGTTGTGGGAGTTGGTGTGGACATGGAGGGGAAGTGTAAGGGGGTGGGGGATACGGGGTGGTCGAGGCGAAGCACCCGCCACGGAGTGTCGGGGTACCCGGAGCGAACCCGCCACGGAGTGTCGGGGTACCCGGAGCGAAGCCGCCACGGAGTGTCGGGGTACCCGGAGCGAACCCGCCACGGAGTGTCGGGGTATCCGGGCCGGGAGTTCTCGGTCGTTGGGGACGGTGCGACCGTCACAGACTGTCACAGGAGGGGCCCGATGCGGCGGGGCGTGCTGCATGGGGTGTGGTTTCCGGGCGATGAAGAGGGCGACACGGACCCGGGTTTCACAAATCCAACCCGGCTGTTGTGAGGAGTCGTTCCATGTTCGAGTTTGGAGAAATGGAACAGCCGAAGCGTCAGGATCGCCGGCGTGCGGGCCGGATCACGTGCGCGCTGACCAAGTGCCAGTTCGGCGAGGTTCGGGACATGTCCAAGGGCGGATGCCGCGTGATCGGGCGCAAGCCGCTGGAACTGCCCGCGGGGGCGTCGGTGAACCTGATCGTGAAGGCCCAGGGGGCGTCGCTGACGGTTCCGGCGTGCCCGGTGAGCAACCGGCAGCGTGCGGACGGGAAGTGGGAGATCGGTTTTCAGTTTCTGAACCTGACGGCGATGCAGTGCCGGGATGTTCTGGCGTTTGCACGGGCCGCGCTGGACAACGAGCAACTGCGCAGCCGCGCTGCGTGAGCGGATACACCTACCTGACCCGAGGGCGACATGGCGAGCAACGACCGGACAGCATCGAGCGGGAAGATCACCAAGGCGGGGATGGGGTTCCTCAAGCGCCTGGTGTTCGACGAGTCCACGCTCGAGGCGGACAATCGGCGCATGGAGGAGCGGACGCCGGTGGTCGGCGAGGTGAACGTGGTGGTGCTGGACGCGGCCGGTGAGGCCGTGGGCCAGACGCGGGTGTTCGTGCGTGATCTGTCGAAGAACGGGTGCGGGCTGTGGTCGCGGGTGCGGATGCCCGATGGGGCGCGGATCGTGATCCACTTTCCGGCGACGAACGGGCAGCCGCCGCTGGCGCGGGCGGCGACGGTGTGCCACTGCCGGGGCCAGGATGGGGCGGGGTTTGCGGTGGGGTGCAGGTTTGTGGAGTGAGGGGGGGTGGGGTGAGTGCTGAGTGCTGAGTGCTGAGTGCTGAGTGCGCGCGGAATGGTGCACACCTCGCTTGCTTTGGGGCCGGGGCGGTGTGAGTTTCAGGCTGCCTGGCGGAGTGAGTGGAGCGTGTCGTACTCGGCGCGACGGCCGGGGGCGGCGAGCGTCGAGTGGGCGTCATTGATCCGGCAGAAGCGCTGGAGGGCGCCCTCCTCGCGGCAGATGTCGGGGTGGTACTTGCGGGCCAACAGGCGGTAGGCGGCGTGGACCTCGTCGAGGGTTGCGGTGGGGCTCAGGTTGAGAACTTCGTAGTAGTCCGGGAGGCGGAGGGCGGCGACGAGCTTCTCGCGGCGGTCCTCGTTCGCAAAGGCTCCCGGCTGGGTGCGCTTGCCGAAGCGGGCGAGGCTGTCGATGGCCTGGGCGTCGGCCGGGGAGATGTTGACGAACTCGATGGCGACGTCGAAGCGGCCGCCCCCGATGGGCTGGACGCGGACGATGCGGGCCCGCAGGTTGATGCCGTCGGTGGGGGCGCTGAGTTCGAGTTGGAGCTCCTGGCCCTCGGCCAGGGGTGGGCGGCGCGGCAGGCGCACGCGGATTCCCGAGGCGGAGACGTCGTGGATCGGGCCGAGGTCGCAGGCGAGGACCGCGGACTGGATCCGCTCGGCGCGCCGGCGATTGGCGCCGGCGTTATCGGACGGGGAGTCGGTGCGTTTGGACCAGGGCCACATGGAGGGCAGATCGGTTGGAGGGGGTAGGGGCTTTACCGGAACAACGTTGACCCGCGGCCTTCGGGGGTGAAAGTGGCCAGGATTGGGGGAGGATGCGGGGCCCCGGGACTCGACGATGACGTGCGCGGGCAGGGGTCGTCCTTCGCTTGCGCGAAGGGCTCGTAGATGCGCGATCAGCGGGCGGTGGCGACGCGGTCCACCTCTTCGATGGTGGTGACGCCGCGGGCGACCTGTTGCCAGCCGGACTGGATCAGAGTGGTGAAGAGGCCCTGCTCGATGATGCGCTTCATGGCGGCGATGGTGGGTTCTTTGAGGATGACGTCGCGGAGCTCGTCGGAGAAGTCGAGGATCTCGAAGATGGCCTTGCGGCCGCGGTAGCCGGTGCGGAGGCAGGCGGCGCAGCCGGTGGCGGAATAGATGTCGGTCTTGCCCTCGAGGAAGCGGCCCATGCGTGTGGCCTGGACGGGGAGGACCTTGGTGTCGCGTTTGCAGGTGTCGCAGAGGACGCGCAGGAGGCGCTGGGCGACGACGACCTCGAGGGAGTTGGCGACGAGGTAGGGCTCGACCTTGAGGTCGAGGAGGCGGAAGACGCTGGACATGGTGTCCTTGGCGTGGACGGTGGAGAAGACGAGGTGGCCGGTCATGGCGGCCTGCATGGCGGTGCGGGCGGTCTCCTCGTCGCGGATCTCGCCGACGAGGATGACGTCCGGGTCCTGGCGGAGGACGGAGCGGAGGAGCTGGCCGAAGGAGTTGCCGTGCTTCTCGTCGGTGGGGATCTGGGTGACGCCCTCGATCTGGTACTCGACGGGGTCCTCGATGGTGACGACGTTGCGGCGGTCGCGGTCGATCTGGCGGAGGGCGCAGTAGAGCGTGGTGGTCTTGCCCGAGCCGGTGGGGCCGCAGACGAGGAGGAGGCCGGAGTCCTGCTCGCAGACCTTGCGGATGCGGTCGTACTGGTAGGGGGGGAGGTTGAGGTCGTTGAGTTTGGCGGGGGCGTCGCGGGTGTCGAGGACGCGGATGACGAGTTTCTGGCCGTGGACGGTGGGAGTGAACGAGATTCTGTAGTCCACCCGGCGGGCGGTGTTGGTGAAGGACTCGGGGAACTTGATGGAGAAGTGGCCGTCGAGGGCGGCGTCGCGGGCGGTGGGGCGCATCTGGCAGGCGGTCTTGACCAGGCCCATGGCGAGTTCGCCGACGCCGTTGGGGATCTCGGCGACGGCGATCATCTGGCCGTCGACACGCATGCGGACGTTGAAGGCGTCGCCCTTGGGCTCGCAGTGGATGTCGGTGGCGCGGGCCTTGCTGGCCGCGACGAGGAGAAGGCGGACGGCGCGGGCCCCTTCGCCCTCGGAGGCGAGGGCGAGGGAGGAGCGGCCGCGTCCGTCGATCATTTCGGGCTTGTCGTCGGCGCCGCGGTCGCGCGGGGGGATGGAGTTGATGAGCTCTTCGAGGTCGGAGGTCCAAGCCGGCTTGGAGCCTCCATTGGCGAGCATCTCGCGGGCGAAGGCCTGGCGCTCCTTGAGGGTGTCCTCGGCCTCGACGATGAAGGAGTAGGAGCCGAGTTTGATGATGTCGCCGGGGCGGAGGGGGGCGTCGTTGATGCGGGCGCCGTTGAGGCGGGTGCCGTTGCGGGAGCCGAGGTCGCGGAGGTGGAAGGTGGGGGCGAAGGCGTCGCCGGTCTCATCGACGAGCAGGACATCGCCGTTGGCGGCGCGGGCGGGGGCGGGCTCGATGACGCAGTGGAAGCGGGAGAGGAGGGAGTCGTCGAGGCAGAGGACGTTCTCGGGGGCACGGCCGATGGTGATGGGGGTCTCGCCGATGGTGAGCGAGGGGACGTCGGAGTTCTGGGGGGTGAGGTGGTAGGTGGGCAAGTGGAGCAGGTGAGCAGGTGAGCAGGTGAGCAGGTGAGCAGGTGAGCAGGTGAGCAGGTGATGATACGAAGGGGGGGATGCGGTCGTGCGCGGCTGGGAGAGTTTGGGGGGGCTCTGGGGTCGTACACTCCCGCCCCATGATTGACCTGAAAGACCTTCGAGAGAACCCCGGGAAGTATCGCGACGGCTGCGCCAAGAAGGGCATGGCCGTGGATATCGACCAGGTGCTGGAACTGGACGCACAGCGGCGGGCCCTGCTGACCGAGCAGGAGCAACTGCGGGCCCAGCAGCGGGGGATCGAGAAGGAGAGCGGCCCGGCGATCGGGAAACTCAAGGGGCAGATGGGGAAGGCGGCCGGGGAGGAGAAGGCGCGGCTGGAGAAGGAACTCGCGGAGGTGATGGCCAAGCCGGCCGCGCTGAAGGCGAAGATCGGCGACCTTGAGGGGCGGATCTCGGCAATCGAGCCGGGGCTGAACGCGCTGCTGCTGACGGTGCCTTTGCCGCCGGATGGGGATGTGCCGGTGGGGAAGGGGTCGGAGGACAACGTCGAGATCCGCAAGTGGAACCCGGAGGCGGGGCCGAACGCGCCGGGCGGGAAGGCGTTCGACACGAGCAAATCGTTCGAGTCGCAGCGCGGATTCAAGCCGAAGACGCACCTGGAACTGGTCGAGAAGTTGGGGCTGGCGGACTTTGAGCGCGGCGTGAAGATGGCGGGGTCGCGGAGTTACGTGTTGACCGGGGACGGGATGCTGCTGCACAACGCGGTGCTGCGGTATGCGTACGACTTCATGACGCTCACGCACGGGTTCAGGGCGATGAGCGTGCCGGTGCTGGTGAAGGAATCGTGCATGGTCGGGACGGGCTTCTTTCCCGCAGGGCGCGAGCAGGCGTACCACATCGAGGAATCCAAGCGCGGCGGGGGGAATGACTTGTTCCTCACAGGGACGGGCGAGGTCGGGCTGATGGGGATCCACGAGGGGGAGATTCTCGATGAGGAGAAACTCCCGCTGAAGTACACGACGGTGAGCACGTGCTTCCGGCGCGAGGCGGGGGCGGCGGGGAAGGACACGGCGGGGCTGTACCGCATCCACCAGTTCGACAAAGTGGAGCAGGTGGTGATCTGCAAGGCGGATGAGTCGGAGAGCCGCGCGTGGCACAAGCGGATGATCGGGTACGTCGAGACGCTCTTGCAGGGGCTGGGGCTGCCGTACCGGCTCTTGCAGTGCTGCACGGGGGACCTGGGCGTGAAGAACGCGGACATGATCGACATCGAGTCGTGGATGCCGGGGCGCGGGGCGATGACGAAAGATGGGCCGACGGGGGAGTATGGCGAGACGCACTCGGCATCGCGGCTGTATGACTATCAGTGCCGGCGGCTGAACATGCGGTATCGGGCCGGGGGCGAGGGGGGGAAGGGGGCGACGGTGTTCTGCCACTCGCTGAACAACACGGTGGCGGCGTCGCCGCGGATTCTGATTCCGATTCTGGAGATGTGGCAGAACGGGGATGGGACGGTGACGGTGCCGCCGGCGCTGCGGGCGTACATGGGTGGGAGAGAGAAGATCGGATAAGAGTTCTCACGCGGAGGCGCGGAGGGCGCGGAGGAGATTGCTTTGGCAAAGGCGAGGATACTGGCGCTGGCGGGTTCGCTTCGGAAGGATTCGTTCAACAAGAAGTTGATTCGGTTGGCCGTGGTTGCCGCGCGCGACACGGGGGCCGAGGTGACGCTGGTGGACCTGGCGGACTTGCGGATGCCGGTGTACGACGGGGATCTGGAGGCGAGCGATGGGGTGCCGGAGGCGGCGCGGAAGTTGCGAGGCATCATGCTGGAGCATCGGGGGCTGCTGATCGCGAGCCCGGAGCTCAACTCGTCGGTGTCGGGGGCGTTCAAGAATGTGATCGACTGGGTGAGCCGGCCGGACCAGGGTGTGGCGAGCACGGCCGCGTTCCAGGGGAAGGTGGCGGGGATCATGAGCGCGAGCACGGGGGCGCTGGGCGGGCTGCGGGGGCTGGTGCACCTGCGGTCGATTTTGGGGAATGTCGGGGTGCTGGTGCTTCCCGAGCAGGCGACGGTGTCGAAGGCGGGGGAAGCGTTTGATGAGGCGGGGGCGCTCAAGGATGCGAAGCAGGCGGAGGGGGTGAAGAAGGTGGTTGGGCGGGTGGTGGAGGTGGCGGGGAGGTTGCACGGGTAGCAGGTCGGGCCTCGGCGAGTTCGTGCATCGAGGTTGCAACACCACTGGCAGCAAGCTGCCAGTGCCACCCCTCAGAGAATGCGCTGCGCAGCAAGGTACGTTCGGATCTGTGCTGCCGGGTCGGCGGTGTGATCGATGAGGTGGGATTGCCAGCCCGCGGCGCGGGCGGCGTTTACGTTGTCGGCGAGGTCGTCGAAGAAGATGATACTGCCGGGCGCGAAGTCCGTGCGGCGGGCGAACTCGTGGTAGATGGCCGCGTCGGGCTTGGCGAGGCCGAGCAGGTGCGAGGCGTGGATGTGGCGGGGCTTGGAGGGCGTGGGGAACTTCGGGGCGATGACGCGGCCGGGGGCGGGGTCGGG
>OEIU01000195.1_pt1 | contig 62059 bp, 60 predicted proteins | sample 1539221 | NCBI WGS metagenome assembly OEIU01 (sample SAMN03792071, study PRJEB22550) | activated sludge metagenome | feature: wastewater treatment plant; material: activated sludge; isolation source: Wastewater treatment plant of a petroleum refinery complex | place: Argentina: Zarate | collected...
CGGGTATGTAGACATCGCCCTCTCCCTCGATCCCCTTCGGCTCGACGTTTTGGGCTTGCCCTAGGACTTGAACCTTGAGCAACTGAGGCGCGGCAGCCGGTCCCCTCGCGCCGGCGCGCGGGTTCGAACTGACCGGTGTGGCCTCCCGATCGAACAAACCGCCTCGCGTCGCATCGGTGGGGGCGATCGTCGGCGCTGGCGTCGGCGCAGCCGAGTTGCCGTCGCGCGAGCGATCGACGTACTCCTTCACCTCGGTGAGGCGTTTGTCTCCTTCCTGCTGGGAAGTCTCGAGTGCCTTCTGAAGCGCATCGAGTTGGGCCTTCATCGTCTCGAAGTCCTTCTTCGTGACGCGCTCCAGTTGCATCGCCTCGATCTGGGCCGCGGTCTTGGTCGCGGATTGATGAAGGGTTCGAATCTCGGCCCCCACTTGCTCCATGCCCAGCGTGCGCGTGTCGCTGCCTGTCAAGAGCGCGAGATCGGGTTTGGCCTCCGCTGTCCCCTTCTTCTTCGGCTCTGGACCCGCCTTGATGAAAATCCACAGCAGCAGAAGCAGGAGCGTCAGGCCCGCAAGCCCCATCACTGTCCTGCGCTTCTCAGGAGCGAGGGACTTCCACCAGTCTTTGATCGTGTTCGTCTGTTCCACGGCAGGCGCCCTCAGTGCGTGAGCAACGACGGCCGCAGCATCTCGGTCGGCTGCGCGCGATAAGCGTCATTGGCGACGGCTACAAAGACTTCGGTCGACGCGCCCGGCTCCAGGTACGCTGCCGGCCATGGAGCCACGAGTGCAAGACCTGGAACGTTGCAGCCCGCGTGTCCGAGTAGCTCAACGGTGGAACTGCTGCGATTCGTCGCGCGCAACACGAACATCGAGAAGTGATGTCCCGTCAGGCGCTGCCCGGTAAAGAACTCGATCTCTGGAAGTGCGCACGGCAGTTGATCGGCCGTCTGTTCCAGCGAGTAGCCTTCCGGGATCTGTCCCTGCGCGACGGTTTTCGCGAGATTGAAGAGAGCTTCTTCGTAAGGCGCAGACTCCTCCCAACGCTTCGCCTTTGTCATGGACGCCGGCGCCGACGCGCCTGCCATGCCGTTGGGCCAGCGAAGAGTGATCGTCTTGGGAGGAATCCGCGCGGGAACTAACGCGAGCGAGATGCTTCGTGCGTCTTCGACGTCGCTGGACCGGATGTGAATTCCAACGGGTCGCTCTTCGTCCGTCGTGATGAAGATCGACGAGCCACGCTTCTCGAACGCGACCTGGTTCGCCGTGATCACAATGGGATCCTCGAACGGCGTCACGATCTCGTTGAGATACGCCCGGGCGATGCGAATGATTTCTGTCGTACCCGGCTTCACTTTCAACTCAACGTTGGTCTCTACCTCCTCGCCAAGAACGTTCTCCCGCTCAGAAAGCGATGCGCTGGATTGGCGCGAGGCCGCGACTGCTTCCTTTGCAACCGACGCGGGAACACTCGGCAGCGGCAACGTGCCCACGGCTTCGACCGGCGGCACATCCGCCTTGGCCTTCGATTGTGCGAGCTCTACGTTTTCCACTCCCGGCGGCGCCGCGAGTGCGCATGCCGGGATTAGAGCGAACAGGAAAAACCGCAGTGAGGACTTCATTTCCAACGATCTCCGTCAGTGATTGGCGGCGGTGCGCCGATCGCCCGCTGGCGTGTCCGCCGTGACCGGCGAGCCCTGATATGGTTTAAACGCCGTGATCCACGGTCGACCGAATCGAATGTCCACAATCATTTCGTACGTGCGCGTGACCTTGATGGCCTTTCCAGACACGCCTTGAGATGCAAACTCGCCAGTGACGAAGATCTTGTTTGTCGCCGGCTCGTGAACCACTTGACGCGGCTGAAAGCTGACAGTCAGTGAATCCCGTTTGATATCGACGATTTGATCTGACAGCGCCTTCTCGATCGCACGATAGGCAGACGGTGAGAGAAGATTGCCAAGCGAGGTCTTCACGAAGTCTGCGTTACCCGGGGTAATATTCCCCGACAACTGCGCCACCATCAGCGCGAAGGCCTCGCGGTAGCCTTCGGACGCAGTCGATGAGCCCACCTTCTCTGTTTTCTCGAGGTGCGCCGGCACCAGTCGGACAATTTCATCCTTCTGGTACCACCCGAGTACCGCCAAGAGATTGGTCACCGCCAACAGCACGATGACGGTGTTCTTCTTCAGGTTGTCGGCTTTGAGTTCGCCGAGCCCCTTGCGCAGACCAGTCAGTCGCATGCTTGCTCGCTCACCGTTAGGGGACAAACTCGCGGATGTATGGATTCGGCATGGTGTATGCCTTGCCGCCACCAATGAGGCCGTACCAGTAGCCCAGGTGCAGCAGGAAACCGTCCGGGTTCCCTTCCTTCATCCTGCGAAACAGTTTCGTGATGACGACGGCGAGCGCCAGGCACACAACCTTCTGGTTGAGCAGCACGCCCAGCACGAAGACAAACATCGCGGGCAGTAGCTCATCAGCAGGCCACATCAGGATGTAGAACTGATCATCCAGTGTTTGCGGCATTCGAACGGCTTTCATTCGGGCACCTCGCCTATCGTCGAGCGTATTCAACGATGGCGCGGCGGCGTGACTGGACGTAGGAAGCGTGCTTTGAATGCACTCCAGCGCACGTGAGCGGACCACGGCCTTGAAGGCGTGAAAACGCCTTGGTGCACACCACGGTCGTAGCGCACGCGCAAGGTCAACACGCCTTCGTGCGTCCTGCGCTCGGCCGCGCGCTCACATCGTCAGCTTGTTACACGTGATGCTGGGCGTTTGCGATGAGCACAGTGGTCGCAAAGACCACTGCCGCACCCCAGATCGGCACCACACTGGGATGCACGTAGAAGGGCAGAACGAAGTACATGAGCGGGCTCATCGATAACAGCACGAGAGCCCGTTTCGCGAACACATGCTTGTCCGCACTCGCATAGGCGAAGGTGGAACGCTTGAGCGCACGCTGCGCGAGGCCTTCGATCAGCGCGCACGCCACGAAAAATGCGATCAACGGGAGCCAATGCAGGATCAGCTGCGATCGATACAGCGATTGGTAGATCACCCACCAAAAGGCATCGAGACGTTCTTCGAGCCAACTAAACCACCACGGCGCGAGGTTCTCCATTCCATGCTTCGGGATCGCGGGATCGGGAAGCAGTTTTTCGTACCCGGCCTTCACTGCTCCGGTACGAACGAACCAGCCGTCGTAGGTCTGCTCGGTACTATCGGAGAGAAGGCCTTCGACTCGCTGGCCAAGGTAGACGCTCACCAGCTGGCGCTCACGACTCAACTGGTCCTGAATCCACTCGGCGTTCACCAATACGACAACAAACACCGCCTGGATCAACCACAACAACACGAGCACCACAATGCGACCCATGGCTCTTATCCGTATCGCGAGACAAGGTGCTCGAGCCGGCCCGCGAGCGGCGCGACTGTGTCCGCCCCACGCAGCAGAAAGCGCAAGAGAACGATAAGGCGAAAATCCGCGGGCGAGACCTCGACGTATGACGAGTCCGCCGGTCGACGGCGGCGCGTTGCCGTCGGCATACCGCCCGCCGCTTTCCACCATGCAAGCAGAGTCGCTTCAAACGGGTTCCACGCACCAACCTGCTCAGAGTTGGAGATCCCGATCCGCCACTCCAATACTTCAGGCAGCGGATACAGCAGACCGCGAAGGTAGGCGTAGTACCGCTCGCGGTCAGATGCACCCTCCTCCGCGCCTTCCCAACCCTCGATGCCGAAATGAATGCAGCGCGTCAGCAGGGGACACTCATCATTCACGGAAGGAATCCACGTCGTCAGGTACCGCGCAAGATTGAAGGTCATACCGCGCACCGGCGACCAGGCGCGTGTGATCGACTCCCAGTGCGAGTAGCGATCGAGCGGACGCAACACACGTCGCACGACTTGTTGCGGCTGGTGTGCGTGCCTTGAGCGGGCTGCGTCAAGGATGATGGCCGCGCCGTCGTTCTCGGTCGTTGTGAGGTTCATACGGTAGGTAGTACGACGGGAATTCTGCCCTTCCGAATTTTTCCACCGGAGTACGAGGCGAAGTACTCCAGGTCCGGCAAGTGCGCCAACGCTTCCTGCGGTACGACCTCCATGAGTTCCTCGCTTCCGCGCGCGCCGTAGGAGCCGACATGATTCAGCACTTCACCGTCCGCCACAGTGCTCGTGCCGTGATGACTCGCGACGCTGTTCACGAAGGTCTTGCCAAAACCTTCCATCACGAACTGTGCGGTCATCCCATCCGTCGTGCGGCCGACGATCGTGGAGTTGGCGTTGCCCAGCACTTGCCTCGCGCGGTCCTCAGAACCGAGTTTCGCGACGAAGTCCGAGAACGTTTGCGAAAAGAAGATGACGCAGTAGCCCGCACCGCGTCCCTTGTTCAACATCTGGATAAAAGGCTGATTGACCGCTTCGTTTGCTTCGTCGACGAACACGTTCAAGTTCGGCTCGAACTTCTGGCTGTTGAATCTCGCGCCTGCATACGACGTGAGGTCCGCCGTAAAGATCGAGGAGATCGCGGATGCCACCACGGCATCTGACAGCGCATCCAAGCCCACGTAGATCACCGCACCCGAATCCGCGATCGTCGCGCCATTCAAGATGGGCCGTGTGTCGACTGGATTGTCGCGGTTCGGCGAGAGTAGCTCGGCGAGATCGCCGGCGGTCAGCATCGCGAGCACCGGAAGCAGCGTTGCAAGCATTTTCTGCGCGTGCGCGTGATCGTGTTCGAACATCTGGATGAGGCCGTCCACCGGACCAATGCGCGCAGGATTCTGGCGCTCGCGCTTGTAGTACTCGACGAGTGCAACTGTTTCGTTCGGTGTGCTCGGGCTCGGCCGCCGATGCTTCCCAACATTCTTGAGATACGGCTCGATGGCCTGACGCCAGTCGATGCCATCCTCGGTCAGTTGTTTGACGATGGTGTTGTGGAGCAGTTGATCCACTCCACCTTCGACGTAGCGGCGAATCGTCGCGAGCGTTGGACGTTCGCCCATCGTGTATACGCACCCTTCGACAACCAGGTACAAGACACGCCAGCCGAACGCGGACCACGGATCGACACCAGACTCACTTGGGATGAGCGCGGCGATGCGGCTTGCGACTTCAGTCGTGCGCGTCCAATTCGCGAGCGGATCAATGCAGACGCTGTCTTTCGGAAACGCGGGGTGAAAGTATGCGAAGTCGTCTTCACGATTTGCGAGACGGCATACCTCGCGGACGAGCTCGAGGAGCTCCTTGTCGCCCTTTGGATCCAGGATGACGACAGTCTCTCGAGGCTGGCGCAGAATGGCTTGCGTCGCGAGCAGCGCCAGTAATCGCGTCTTGATCGCGCCGGTTTTCGCGGGCACGAACACATGGCCCTTGATGTCCTTGATCGGAATGTATTGGTCTTCCTCGCGCGGCTCGAGGCCGTGAAGGATCGGATCGCCGTGCGAGGGACTGCCTAGCTTGAGCACGCGCCGAAGCAAGCTGGAGCACGGTGGGCGCAAGGCATCGCGGTTGCATTTCTGCAGGTCATATAGGCGCTGCGTGTGATCGCGGCGCCATTCGAACCCATAGCCCATCCAGACGTGGCCGGGGCGCGCATCCATCTTTTTCTTCACTTCCGCCACGGAGATCACGATCGGCGCGCGGCCATCCAGCCAGAAGCGGTACTTCCACACGCTCATCGCCTGACCGAATCTCAAGGCGGCAATGCTCGCCGCAAGGATCGCCGCAATGACGAGGGGTGGATCGGGATAGCGAGTTCCGCCGATCAGAATCGCGCACAACACTGCGGCGAAGCACCACGTCAGGCTCGTGTAAGCCTCATACGCAGGACGCCACAAGTGCAGGCTGGACAGCTGCACGGCGCTATCCGCCCGTCATGAAGAACGATGCAATCCTGGGCGTAAGGACGATAAATTGTTCAGGCAAATGGTCTTGCCCTGGCCGGGCTCGTTGAATGCGCCGCCCACTGCCCTTTCCTGAAACGAGAAGACCCTGGGCTTCACAATCCTGGAGAAAGTCTTGCGGCCGCTCTGTGAACGGCTCGATTCCGTCCGGATACGCAAGTGCGACGCCTTCGGAGTGTTTGAACACGACTTTGAACGCGGGATCATTTCGTGTTTTGAGCGCCACGGAACGCAGTGTCTTGCCGGCCTCTCCATAGCGTCCCAGCGCTGACAGATCCGATGCCGCGAGCTGAGATTCCGCGGGCGTGTGTGCTCTGCCGACTTCGGCGGTACTTACGTTCGTTCGCTCGACGGCAGGCACTACGTCCTGATCCTCGGTTTCCAGCGCGCCCGCTTGTGTGGTGTCCGCGGGTCGCCTCTCCGGATGCTTGCCCGAAGGGGACAGCAGATCCTGCTGAACACTGACCACCTCAGCGGACCCAGCGCTCGAGGGTACTTCGAGCGGCTCGACACCGCTGAGATCCAATCCGATGAGTTCAGGGTCGGCGAGTCGAACGACCTCGAGTCCGCTTTTTGGTATGCCGCGCGCGTCCGGGGTGATCTTGTAGTAGTGCTTGAGGCCACGAGTGGTGTGTGGGTTCGGCACGAGAATGCCGTTCGAAGTCAGCAGCTCCGCGAGCGTATCCACGTCAGAGGGGACGCCAGTCACACCCAGCGCTCGCAGCCGTACTTGGAGGTCGGTCGCTGCCGTCTTCCACGCGAGGTACGTACCGCTCGTCATGTGCCACACACGACCGTTGGGATCGTTCAATGTCCACTTCTCGCGGACTAGACCTCGAAGCGCCTCGAGAATGCGATGGTGAATCTGGACGCCTGAGACGGTGTCGGCCTGCGTTGTGCTCTTCTGCGAAAGATCCTGGTCGATGGCCGCTTGGTACGCCGCGTCGACGAGCTCGCCAAATCGACCATGCTTCTGTCCCGCGAGAACACCGAGAATCATCTCGACTACGTGATCTCCCGCGGACTGCAGATAGGTGAGACCCGATGCCGTGATGATGCGAGAGGCGATCCAAATCCCTGCCTCCTCCACCGGACGGGCGTCGCCCTTGTCGCGCCATTGGACATTGAGCTTCGAGGTGTTTGTCCGCTTCATCCATCCCCACAGAGGTTCGCCAAATGGATCCCACACCTCGCCCGTTTCCGTCGCCACGACTTTCGCATTCACTGCGGCTCGGCCGAGCGGTCGGCACAATCCGGCCACGAACGTCGCATATCGCCACACCCGATCGCGCCCCCGGTTGTGGATGTCGGTGCTGATGGGACCGGAGAGAAACTTCCCATCTGCGCGTCGATAAGCGAGGCAGGCGGTCTCGATTGCGAATCGAAGTAGTCCGCCCGTTTCCGAGTGATTCTCGTTGCGCGACGCTGGGACGAGATGAACGTACTCGGCGGCCTGGAGGACGAGCGCCTGGATGAGACGATCGAAATCATCCCGCGCGTAACCACTCTCGAGCCGCACCGCCGTCAACCGCTGTCGGTGGCGCAGAAGGAGCTGACGTGGCTCTATGTTCAACTGCGCACGCTCTTCGTCGACTTCCGGAGTCAGCGGAAATCGCTTGGTGCTTTGTGTTCCGAAAAAGCTTCTAAACATTGCGACACCATTCGCCCACGCCAGGGAGTGGAGGCAATGTAGCGATGGACAGTGCACGCGTTCGTGCGCAAGCGTGCTTTCAAGGCCATGCGAGATGCGCCGAGGTGTCACGGCCACACTTCACCATCGGGGCGTAGATGGGTATTTGCTACGAGGTCGCCGATGAAACGTTTTTCAGCATTGGTGCTTGCGTTAGGTTGCAGTTCTTGCGCGAACCAACCTTCAAATGACTTGGCATCTTCGGATGCATCCTTGGCCCGTAGCGCGCAGGCCGGAGCGCCCATTGGGCTCGCGCGCGTGAACTTCCAGCCGGGTGTCGCCATCATCGAATCTTCGGTGGAACACGTCCTGTATCCCGGCAATGAGATCAAACGTCCGGCACAGTCCAAGGCTACAAAACAGCGCCGCGCCGCTGAGCTGCCGATCAAGCCGGTCTTATCTCCACAGCCCGCCCCCGAGCGTGTTGTGCCGATCGCCGCTCAGCGAAGCGCCACGATGCAGCTCGATCTGCGTGCGTCGCCTGCGAGCGAGGAAGAGTTGCGTGGCGCGTGGCTCAGACACTGCAAGGACTCACCCGAGATGACGTCGCGCGACTGGGAGATCGTAACGACGACGATCATGCCTTCGGACATCGCCGAGTATTGGGATAAGCACTGCACAGAAGGCAGCTGACGCGGCGAGATTCCCGAGTAGTACTCTGGTTGTCGTGCAGGTGACCCCGAAGGAGCGACTGTACGAGAACGGTAGAGTCCGCCGCGCTCGACGACGCTTCTAACGGTCAAGCGCGTTGTGTGTCCAGACCACCGCTACGCTTCCGCAATTTCGTTCCGAGCCATTGCTGGATTGTGCCCGACAAGCGGTGACCGCATTCGGGTGGAGCGTACGACGAGGCTCTGGTTCGAGCGACGAACGCGGCGCTTCTGCGGGGCGCACTCATCGCAGTAGCGGCGCCCGCGAGCGATCGTTGCATCGCTCAAGCGCAAGTATGTGCCGCAACCTAAGCAAAACACGCGACCCACCGTGTAACAGACTGGACATACGGTGCGTTCGCTGAGGATGAGGTACGGCAAGCGACATTGTCCGCAATTTCGATGGGCGACCTCCCCTTTCTGGTAAAGCTGCACGAGGTTGTAGCAATGCTGCAGACCGAGGACGCCCGGTTGGCACGCGGATTCGCGATAGGCATCGTAGGCGGCGAGCAATCGTTGACCTGGCGTATAGCTCGATGGTTGAAGCTCGTACGCCTGCAACAGCAAGCGGCCGTGCACCAGCCGGTGCGGATCCTGCTGAAACCAGATGCGCGAGTCATTTGCGCGGCCCGTCGTACCACCATGTCCGCGCACAATCTGTCGAACAAAGCGCGCTCCAAACCCCGTGAGCTCGGTAATCAGTGTCGTACCGGCTCCGCGTCTTGCAAGCTCGATGGATAGGACGACATCCTGCGCACTGCACGCCAACGCTCTCTTCAGCATGTGAATCCCCTTGTTCTTGAAGTGATCGGCGCCGTCAGATCGGTCGCCGGATAAGTTCTGAGCTACGCCTCCAAGCCGACAGTCATGATTGCAGTCTGCTGCGAGATCCGAGTAGCGCGCGGGCCTTCGCAGCGCGCACCGATCATCAATCGATCCCAGATCAGCGGTTGCAGCGGTGCACGCAGTTTCAGCAGCGCAGTGGAGCGATCTGCTAGAGCGTACAGATCGCGTACACCGTATCGGGAGAGATCATCGACCGCGTGACGCGAAAGACCGAACTGCATTTGCGGAATCGTGAGATCGAGCCGAGCCATGCCCCAGACGACCTCGAGCACGAATCGTGTGAGCGCGCGCAGATCCTCAGGGAGGTCGACCGTCTTTCGATCAGGAGGCCAGTCGTGAGGGTGTCGAGTGAACAACTCCTCCGCCGCATCAGAGAGTACGACGAGCGGCATTCGACACTTGATAGCCGTTGCCCGGCCTTCCTCAGTCGAGTTTCGGATCTTGTTTGCGACGGCATCACTTGCGCCCAGCAGTCGCAACACTCGGCAGCTCAGCTCGGCGTTCAACGCGAGGCGAAAGAACTCACGATTGATGGTGATGAGGTCATTGACGTTGGCTTCCATGTCCGCGTCTCCTAAAGCGCAAGTGCGAGCTTCACAGAGCTCAGGCTATCGAGCTCCCTTCGTATTGTGAGAACCGCGGCCGCATACGGGATACCGTTCTCGATCTTCGCGCTGTGATAGCGCGCGATGGCGATGCGCACGTCGCCCCCGAATTGATCGAGGTTTTCGCGAAGGATCTCCGCGGCCACATCGATGTTCTCCGTCGGGTCGAGCAGATCGACCGGATTGCTGACGCGATGACCATTCCAGTGCCAGCTAATCTGCATCAGCCCGACATCGATGTTCCTGATACCTTGCGCGATGAGTTCGGTGAGCTTCGCCGCGGCTTGCTCGCACGTATCGAAGTACATCGAGCCCACGCTCGGCGAATGGAGTGTCCAAGGCCACGGCCTGACCTGACCGTCTGGGAAATGTCGCCGGCTCTCCTGAAGCGCGATCGCGTACAGATCAAGAGCGTCGACGTTGAATCGAGTTGCAGAAACCATCCATGGAGATAGGGAGGCTTCCTGTTCCTTCGGGTGGGCGCATGAGGCGGGAGGTTTCGAAACAACCTTGGGCGGGTCATCGATCAGGTTTCGGGACGCTGTGACGACGACTTCCTCGATCGCTGCTGCTTCGGTGACCCAATACGCCGCGAGAACGGCGAAAAGCCCGGTTGCCAGGTATGCCAGTTTCATCTCCCTCACCCCATGGCCACGACCAGTCACCTGTCCGGGCCAGATTCACGATTGGTGTATCCCGGAAACCCGGGGTGTTAACGGCGGGATGCGGACGGGACGACAAACGGGACCGTCCTGACCGTCGCTGCGTGTGGAACATAGTGCGAATCCCGTGCGCTTGCAATACGTGAACTGCTTCATAGCGGATTGCTGTACATCTGTGGTCGCTTCCACCGCGTAGTTGAGCGTGCGGTCGGGGCGAAATTCGCCGGTTTTCGGTCGCGACGGAGGGGAACGTGGCCGGGAACATCCCGTCTAGCCGAATCGCACCATGTTGGGACGTGACGCTCTCCCCTTTTCACATTTGACACTGGCAAAATCGCGCAACTCATAAACACAAGACGAAATTCTCGATGGCGCAAGAAGGGCACATGGCTCAGATCGTGGTGTTTGACCCTCACGTCGCCGTTCGCGCGGGGCTGCGCGTCCTGCTTGGGGGACCCGACATTCAGATCGTTGCCGAGGCGGGATCACAGGACGAGCTTTTCGGGACTATCACCGCCGGTTCCCAACGCGCCTACGTCCTTGGATTCAGCGTATCGGCGGTTCCGGAATGCGTCGCGATGACCGAGGCGGTGCTTCAGCGGGACGGGGATGCGCAGATCCTGGTGTATGCCACGTACGAGGCGCCGGAATTGGTGTCTGAGATCTACGAGGCGGGAGCGAAGGGGTACGTGCTCAAGACTGCGGAGCCCGAAGTGCTACGCAGCGGCGTCCTGCGGGTCGCTGAGGGCGAGCATTACTTCATGCCCGGCATGGCCGACCAGATCGCCCTGTATCACACGACGGGTATCACCCAGCAGCATCCACGAACGTTGCTCAGCCCTGAGGAACTGAAGATCTTCATCATGCTGGCCAACAAGATGCCGATCCCGGATATCGCGGGTTCGCTCTCGATCAGCGAAAAATCCGTTCGGAATCGGGCAGTGACGATTCGTCACAAGCTCAGCATCAGCCGGGAGAACTTCACGAAGCACGCTCGCTATCACAAGTTGATTTAGCTTCCCTCCTCCACGTTGGGTCGCGGCTCGGTTTCGGAGAGCCGAGCTCGCAGCTCGGCGTTCTCGCACTGAGCGGCATGTAGTTCTCGTTTAGCGGCTAGATAGACGTCGGGGTGCACGCCCCGCGGACGAAGCGCTTCGCGCGCCTTGAGTTCTTGGCGCAGATCGTAGATCTGACCGAGATACATATCCTGGTGTGCCAGCTCGCGATGCTCGGCAAGTTCGGCGCGCTCCCTCATGGCGACGAGCTCGCGCTCAAGTTCTCCGATTTTCTGGTCTTTGCGTTCCACCACAGCTTGCAGCTCTCTGGCGCGCTCAGCCCAGACGATGTCAGCCTGCGCTGGCCCAGGGGCCGCACCGGGCCGAGCCCTGACTCGATTCAGCGCGGCGCGAATCCGCTCGTTAGTGCCCGCGTGACCCACACGCGCACGCAGCGCCTTGGCAACATCACGAACACCGGGGATGCCGTCGGCCCAGCGCGCCTCAGTCGCGAACAGCGACGCGATTGCGCTTTCGATTTGCTCATCCGAGACCCATTGCCGCATTTGCGAACATGCTCCGACTCGCAGGTGGGAGCATTATCCGTAACGACTCGTAACAAGCAACGCCTAAGGCGCATGACGCAGGCTCGAACCCTTGGCAGCCGCCTTCAGACGGCATCGATTCAAGCCTAAAACGTTGATTTTATTATGAGAAATCTTTCCGGATGTTCCACGCCAATGTTCCACGGCGCAAGCGGGAGACGGCCCGGGCAGTTTTCCGCTTTTTCTTTTCAAAACAGCGAGTTAACTCGGTTTCGTCACGAAACCACCGCTACGCCTGCGTGAGGGTATCGACTATCTCCTTGACCGTCGCCAGCACATCCTCTCGGTTCTCAGGCGTGATGCCATTGGGAAATGCCAAGGTCACCTTCCCTTTCGTATTTCGGGTTACGAACGCCCTGCCCTGCTTGCCGACGTTGAAATCCTTCTTCAGTGCCGTGCTCAGGCTGGAGCGCTGGGGCGCCGCTATCAGCAGCTTCAGTCGCGCGGACGCGCGCTTGTCCTTGTGGGATCCCGACCGTCCCATCTGCTCCGCAGCCTTGATCACGATGCCACGGGTAGATTCCTGCTCGATCAACGAGGCGACCTTCGCCGCGTCCTCCACCGGAATCTCGCGCACGTCCGGGAAGAGCTTCCGTATCGCCCCCACATCCATGATGCCGGCGGCGCGCACCATCTTCGAAACTTGCGCTGGAGACCGCCGAATCGACTTCGCCAACTCCTCCTGGTTCGGGAACACCTTCTCCTTCAGGTGCCTCGCATAGGACATCGCAGACTCCATCGGCGATAGCCCTTGCCGGTCATGATTCTCAATATGCATCCGGACCGCTGCCTCGCGATCCGAAATCTCGGCGACCTCGATCTTGAGGGGGATCCCCAACGTCTCGCACGCGTATCGCCGACGCCCGCCAATGACGATCTCATAGTCGAAGTTCGGATCTCCCTTGAGCTTCCGCGCCAGCGCTGGATCCTTCTGTCCGTCTTGCCGGATCGATTCGATCACGTCACCGCATGACTCCGGCGTGTACCAGATCGGATCCCGGTCGTGATACGGCCAGAGCTTGCAGCGCTTCGCGTCGACACTCAGCACCGCCCGACGTTCGGCCATCGGAACCGGACTGCCGCGCAGGGCCATCTGCGACGCGGCAAAATGGGCCTTCGCCTCCGTTCCGCCAGCGGTCGGTCCGCCGGTTGAGGTGGTCGTCGGCTTCTCTTCCGACTTGCCGTCGCCCTCTTTCGCATAATCAAGAAGCGACTTGCCTCCAAACAATTTGCTGCCGGCCATTACGCTATCCCCTTCTGTAGTAGATCAGCCTGTTTCGAAGGCCACTCCTGCTTGATGGCGATCTCGACTTCCTCGAGCACGCTCTCGATCATTTGCAACGATTCCCGCGGCGGCTTCTCTTCCTCGAACGGCGTGCGGAACATGATCGCCCCGTTCATCACGTCGCGGTTGTGCATGAACACCCGCTCGAATGGTACGTCGCCCATCTTCTCCTTCATGAGATCCTTGAACTCCTTGTGGGACTTGTACTGTCGGTTAAAGAGCGTGCACAGGATGTGAATCCAGCGAATCTGATGATCCGGAGCAATGTCTGCGATGTAGCCTCGGATCATCTTCATGAACTGCACGGTCGAGGCAAAGTCGTACATCTTCGGCGGCGCCGAGACCAGGAGCGCATCCGCAGCAATCAGGACGCTGAGCGCAATCATGCCGTTCGAGGGTGGGCTGTCGATGAGGATGACATCGTAGTTCTGGGCGACTTCCTGGATTCCATTTCGGAGCTCCTTCAGGAATTCACGAACGCCTTCCGGCCCCTGACGCGCGAGGTGCACGATGATGCCGATCTCCGCCTCCGACAACGCGAGGCAGGCCGGGATCAGGTGTATGTTCGGCCAATGCGTCGTGCGGATCAGCTGCTGCAGCGTGTTCACGTGACCCGACAGGTACGCCAGAATGGTGTCGGTGTCCGTGAGATCGCGGTCCGGCAGATACCCGAACATCGATGTGGTCGTCGCCTGGTGATCGGCATCGATCACGAGCACTCGATACCCCTTCAGGGCCAGGTAGTGCGCGAGGTGAATGCAGGTCGTCGTCTTTCCAGCGCCGCCCTTGAAGTTTTGCGATGCGATGGTGATGGGCGGATCGGTCTCCGGGTTGCGCCAAGGCAGCGTGCCGAAGCGCTCCCTGAACGCTTGGATGTGCTCCATCGTGTAACCTACGCGGCGACCGTTTGCTGGATTGCGCGCCAGCTCAATTCCGAGTTCCGTCTCGTAGCGAGCGAGTGTGGTACGGTCTTTCCCGACCATTACGGCGGCTTCGGCGGGTGAGAACAGACGCCGCAGCGTCTTGCGCTCGTCAGGCGAAAAGCCTCGCCGGACCATCGAAGCAAGGAAGTCTTCGCACCGCGCGATGACATCGTCCAGCTTGTCTAATGCACTCACTGTAGGCACAATGCGCTCCTGTTGTTTGCACGGATTTCTGGTGGAAACTACCAAAAATGCGTGCAGAGGGATACACAGGCCGGACGCACGTGCAAGAAAAATCCACCATGAGGGCGCTAGGGGAGGTGATCGGCGACAAGCTGATCGTTCCTCAACCGGTCGACCCCGAGGCTCGGGCGCAACTAGAGGAGCGCACAAAGCAGGCGTTGAACGGCGGATGCACGCGCTATGACGCGTTCCTGATGTTGTCGCGCTTCTTCGATCCACGAGTGGTGCGCGAGGTGTTTCCCGAGTTCACCGCACCGCGCGCCGCGCCAGCCGGAAACAACGCCACCGCGCTCGCCGTGCCCCAGCAGACTCCGACATCGACCCTCAGCCGCTGCGAGCAGGACGAACTGGCGTTCCAATATGTGCCGCTCATTCAATGCTCGTTCCCGCACAGCGACGTATCGCCGGCGAATGCGTTCACGCGACGCAATGGCCGGTTGGAACTCACGATCGCGACGAGCCGCGTTGAGCTCGGTCTTCCGTACGGAACGCCCGCACGACTTCTGACGATCTTCATCACGACCGAAATCGTTCGGACGCGGAGTAGGGAAGTGTGGCTCGGACGATCTCTTCAGGACTTCCTCAAGAAAATCGGTGTCCCTATTACCCGCGGCGAACGTGGATCCATGGCGATGTACGCCAACCAGTTGCAGCGTCTCATCCACACACAATTCTCGATCAACGAGACCATGGAGGACGGTGCAGGGAGGCAGGGTCTGCGGTTCAGGCAGACACTTCTGTTTGAAGACGGTCTGCTTTGGTGGGACGATGACTTCGTCACGAGTAGCGGCAGCACACTGCTCGTGCACGACGGCGTGTTCCAGTCAATGCTCGAGCGCTCCGCACCGCTGCAGGCATCCGCAATCCAGGAGCTGCGCAAGAGTCCGATGGACTTGGACGTCTACGCATGGCTCGTCCATCGCTTGTACACCCTGGGGCGTCCCTCGCGCGTGCTCTGGGACCAGCTCTCAGCGCAGATCGGTCACACCTACACAGAGCTCCGCGTGTTCCGACATTGGTTCCTCAAATCGCTGCGCCGCGTGCACAGCGTCTATCCCGAGGCCAACTTCACCGTAGAGGACTCAGGCATCCTGCTCAAGCCTTCACGGCCGCATGTGCAGAACCGCGCTATCCGCGAGCTCCTCAAGAGCTGAAGTTGCGTCCCGGAGCGCTTCCAGGCGCTGCTTTGAAACCTATCCGCTCCCAGCACTCACCGTCGAATCGGATCGATGCCGTTACAACCCTAACGGCACAAACAAAATTTCCGACGGCATTTGCGAGAAAAACTCCAAGAAAATCAGCGGATTTCTTCGATCCGTGCATCGAGAAGGAATATTTTGGCGTGTTCTTGTAGTTCTAAGTCCGTGTTTTGTAAGGAACTGTTAGACATGCAACGCACATCTCTGACGCATTTCGTGGAATCTCTAACGATCAGCCAGGCCGTCTCTAACACCAAGCCGTTGAATCGCTACGGCAAACCTCCACAAGTCGTTGATTACACGAGACAACCCCGTGCCTCCTATAGGCTCTCCCTGTATGTCCCCTTTAATAAAGCCTGTCTTGCCCGGACGATTTATATAGAGCTGGGCAAAAGCAAAGAGAGCAAGCGCAATCAAAGACGCGGAGGGGGAAGGACGGTTCGCACGCCAACAAGAACGCCGCCCGATGTTGGCGAGTCGATCGCAGTGGGCTGGGGAGGGGGCGATCTACGTCAGTTCGAAGAACGCGCGAACACCTGTCGCGAACGGTCGCCGACCGTGTTCTCTACGACCTCCCAACTGTGGAGGCCGAATCACGGATACCTTCGCGTGGGGGTCCTTGACAGCCTGGCGGATCGAGTCGAGCGTTGAATCCAGCATCGGTTCTTCGAACTGACGCCGCACGGCGTCGGTTGCGGAGGTCAGATCAATCACTATTCGCATCTGAGACCCCAGGTTGGACGGGGTCTTAAACAGTACGCCATGGCATTGGCGCAGCTGGCATGGAAAACTGCCGAAATAGGCCACTTATTCGAACATGCGACGGCCTTGGCCCGTGATACACGTCTTCTGCGAACTGCGGTTCATGGATCGTGTTCTGGTCAACCTATAACGACAGATACAAGGAGACGTTAGATGCTCATCCTCACTCGGAGAGTCAGCGAGACAATCAAAATCGGCGACGACATCGAAGTCACCGTGCTTGGGGTGAAAGGAAACCAAGTGCGTGTGGGCGTCAAAGCGCCGAAGGAAGTCAGCGTTCATCGGGAAGAAGTGTACGAGCGCATTCAGCAGGAAGAGGCTCACGCTAGAAAGCGAGCCTGAAGTTCTCAGCCTCCCATAAAAAATGGGGTGGCGAGCATCGCGCTCACCACCCCGATTTCAGTTCCTATGCTGCTCGTGGTCGCGTCATTGCGTCCTGCAGCATCTCAAACATCACCGGCGCCAGTTCCTCCATTCGCTGGATTGTCCGCGAGACCGGAAAGATCTCCGAAATCCCGGGCACGTTGATGCCTATCCCATAGACCTCAATGTTGCCGCGCCAACAGCGCTTTACAGTCTCGATGCATCCCTGACACTGCGACGCTGGCGGCTCACCGTCAGTGAAGACCATGAGCATCTTGCGAGGCTCATCACGCGCGTCGAGTTCCGCCGCACACCACAGCATCGCTTCCAACATTGGCGTTCCACCGCAGGCTTCAACGCCGCGGTGGCGATGCGCAGTTTTCGACAGCTGTTCGCGAAAGCTCGTGAGAATCTCCACGTCGGAGTCGACGCCAGGAAAAACGCAGCTCATCACGCTGACTCCGCGAATCGAGTCCAATGCCGAACTGCACGCCAACGCCGCATCGAGCGCGAATCCCATCGAGCTCCTCATCGAACCCGATCGGTCGATCAACACCGTGACCGCAGTGTTGATGTCCTTGCTCATCGTTTTGCGTTTGAAGACCCGAGGATCTCCCAACACTGCTTTCACAAATCGACGAGGGTCCGTTCGAACACCTTGCCGCTTGTACCGCACCTGCGAGAGTCGCGAGGACTCCACGAAGGCGCGCAGCCGAGTGCGCAGCGCGCAGGTCGCGCCGGCCACTTCAGCCAGCACCGCCGCCGGCGAGAGAGCCGGCTCGGTCAACGGTGTGGTCGCCCGACCCACGTCAGCGCCGGCGCCCGCTTTCTTTACCGCGTCCGCCGCTTGCTCACTGAGCGCCTGGCCAGCGAGCTCGCCGGTACCAGGCGACGGCGCACCCGTGTCGCACAGCATCTCACGCAGCGAGTCTCTGCCAGGACCATCCTGCCCTGATCCACTCGCGTTTCCACTCGTCGGATCGGTGGGCCCCGATGCAGTGCCGTCGTTGCCACCGGCCGGTTCCTGTCCATCCTGTTCGCCCGTACCTGAGCCAGCAGGGGAGGGCGGTGGCGGTTCCTTTGCTTCCTCTTCGATGATCTCCACGACCGCTTGAGCCAGTTGCAACGCGTCTTGCGACGTTTGCAGCTGTGCCGTACGACCGATTGCCGCACCGATTCGGATGCACGCGCTCTTGGGAAAAGTCGCGCGGCAAATGCCCTCTGCAGTTTCCGCATGTTCGGCCAACGCGTCCTGTCCCAGAAGCTCATTGCGCAGGCGAAAGGCGATGTACTTCCCCAGTTTCTCGCGCGCGCTCGACTGGGCAGTTGGAGCCGCCAACTGGCCAAGAGATACGAGCTTCCCAACCAACCTCTTCAGATTAGTCTCGAATCCCGGGTACTCCTGACCGAGTGCCTTCTCGATTCGGATGTCCTCGAACGTGTTCCACAGTTCATGCTCGAGCGGTGTCCTCGGATGGACCTCCGTCGTGTAGCGAACATGCGCTGCCTCGTGCTCGAGGAATCCAAATGCCAACACTTCCACGTCGGGATCCTCGAACGGCAGTGTCGGCAGCACGATGGTTTGCCCATCAGTACGCGCCTCTTCACCGCCGATGCGAACATCCACCTTCATCGACCGACCAATCGCTTTCGCGACGATCGGAAGCGCCGACTGAATTGTCTGAGCGCGTCGTATCGAACCACTCATACATCACCTCCTAGAACCACAATCCGGACGCCGGCTCCACCACAGGGGGAAGGGCAGGGGTGCGAATCGGAGGTTCATCGAACTCCAACTCGGTCTCGATCGGTTCGATCAGCGCGCGATGTGAGGTGGGGGTCGACACATCACTGACACCCGTCGTGCCACCGCGAAGCACTGCATCGCCGTGTGCGCACATCGCATTAGCGGATCGCAGTAGGGACAACAGTCCCACAACCGCAAACAAGTTGGCTCCATTGATCTCTCCATGCTTCGGCATGGTGCCGAGCACATTTCGAATCTGAGCGATCACCGGCCCGATGCGCGGATCCAGGTACTGCAAGGCTTCCAGCTTGCGCTCGATCGAGAAGATCGGACGCAAGGCCTTTTGGCCCACAACATCACGGTTTTCGTACGAGCGCTTCCAGGCCTCCTCAGCTTCCGCTTCGATCTCCTGGAACAACTGGCCTGCCAGTCCGCCAATCGCTCGACCGAGACCGCTGTTCACCGTGTCTGCCACATCGCCGGAGACAGGCTGAACACGAAACACCTCGTATCCAAACTGAAGCCGGCCGGCCACGTATCCGATGTCGGGCAATGCCCGTTCAATCGCTGCACTCCACTCCGAGTGCTTGCTCTTCCAGTCTTCGATCTCGGATCGAAGCGAGTTCACGAAGGCCTGTGCCTTAGTGGCGAACTCCTTGCTGAGTGTGTCGAGCTCCGAGGTGAGCTTCGGCAACACATCGTCGTTCGTGGCGTATCCGCCAAGAAATCGAACGCACAAGCGATGACACGAACGCTCGGCGGCTCGTTTGAGATTCTTGAGCTCATCGAGCTTCGCCGGGTCGCACAGTTTCAAGCTCCCTAGTGACGCTACCGTCTTGGGGGGAAGTTTCGTCGCGACATCGCCGAAGTCCTCAGCCTTCAGCCGCCGCTGTCCAGTCCACAACGAAATCGACAACTGGATGCAGACCGTCTTGTTCAAAACAGCCATCGTCGACATTGAGATAACCTCCGTCGAATGCATAGGCGTGAGAGCACGACAAGGGCTTGCGCATTGCCCTCTCATGTTCTCGGATGGGGGAAGCGGATGAGTGCGAACGCACTCGACCGCGGAACAGGCTGGTTGTTTAGCGTAGCCAGCGACTACGACGAATCACTCATTGAGTGAATCGGATCTCTTTCCAAATCACGCAGCATCGTGCGATTTGGAAAGAGGATCGCTCGCGGGTGCGAGCGATCCTTTGTCCCAGTTCTAGAACCAAATGCACTTGTCAGCGCCAGTCGATGCAATCTCGACCAACGAGACTCTTCCGATGCAAAGATCCAGTCGCATCCCAAGCGCTTGCACGAGTTCCTGATCGAACACATGCGCGCCAAAGACGCGATCATCAGCAGCGAGTTGAGGGTTCTGCAGTTCCTCATCTCCCATGCACAACCCAAAACGGTCGGGAAACACGCGGCGCAGTCTCAGCAAAATCAGTAGCGGAACGAGCTGATTGCGATCAACGCTTCCGCCGCCTCGATCGTCCATGATGCCGTTGCTGTAGCCAAACGCCCAAGTCCGATGTCCGGCTACCGAGATCGTGCACGACGCACCATCAAACAGTACATCGCAGGGCAGCGGACCCTCATTCAGTCGCTCAGCGATCCACGCAAGCTCGTCATGGATCTTGCTTCTGGAAATCCTCGCGGATATCTCCCAGAAGACCTGAACAGCCTGCTTCTTTTCTAAGGTTACGCCACGTCCGTCAAAGTGACCCTCTCCGAGCAGCACGTAACCCTCGCGAAGCTTATTCGCTACCCTTGTGCGAACCTCAGCGTCCGCCGTTTGTCCCGTCGGCAGCGGAATTTCTCGCAACCGAAGCGGGCGATCCTTCGCCCCGAATCGGACTCTGACGTGACCATCACTAGACACGCCAATGGCCCACAACTTGCCGCCGCTGACGCTGTCTGACTCGTAGACTTGATACTGCGTCTTATCGTCGGCCATGGCATCACACTCCCGGGCTTTCGCCGAGCTTGCCCTTCACGATCTCCTCGATCGCGCGACGCACCCCCGGATGACCATCGGCGGCATTCAACAGTGCTCGATCCAACGCCATGAGCACCGGGCTCTGACCTTGGCTTGCAGCACCGCGATACAGCCACGACATCCGCGCCCACCTCACAAGGGAACGCGTCGACATGGTCAGCGGCAGCGCCTGATTCGCATCCGACTCGCCCATGAAGGCAAGTCGAATCTCATTCGCCACGTCCACCATGGCATCCGTGAGTTTGCGGCCCGTCGATGTGCCCGCGATCTGCGGCACGATCTTGGCGAGCAGATCCCTCTCGGTTTGCGCATCCATGTACGGAACCCGGATCTTCCAGAACCGATCCACGATCGCCAGATCCTGTTGAGTTGCACTCACGTAGAGTCCGTGAGGGTCACCCATCAGGTTCGTGTTCGACGTCGCAAGGACTCGGAAGAACTGCGATGGCTTGATGACCTCCAGACCTCCAATGCTCACGGTCAACGGTCGACCTTCGAGCACTTCATACAACCCGACGAGCATCCCGGGGTCCGCACGATCGATCTCGTTCGGACAAAAGATGCCCGGATATCCGTCCGCGCCCATCGCGAGCGGCAGCCATGAGAACGAGGGAATCGTGCTGCCACCGGCGAGATCCACTCGCGTGACCAGCTCCTCGAACTCCGTCGTGCGTACGATCGTCTTCTCGTACATCGGAATGTTGAGCGCCGCGCAAAAGTTTTTCGCAGCGCCCGACTTACCGGTGCCCGTGTGGCCAAAGAGCAGCGCGGGATCCTTGCCACCGTCTTGCCACCAAATCACGAGATCGCGCAACACATTGCGATCCCAGACCCACTCCGGATCTCGATCCGGCACAAACGGGCATTCACTCTTTTCGAACCCCGTCACCTTGATCGTGTCGGGAAAGCGATCGCCGAAGGCCTCGCGCATCGAGTACTGCTTCACCTTCAAATGCATTAACTGATCCATTGAAAAACTCCTCGATTCAAGAGATCGCGAGAGAGCTGACCGCAGCCCTTGCAAGGACGGCCGTTGCGGTCAGCACTCCCAGTTCTGGTTCGACTACGTCAGACGTTCGGGCGCGAACATAAAGAGCACTTGCTCTTGCAGCTCCTCCGGATCCAAGCCCGCCGCGTAACAGCAGCTCTGGAAAGAGAAGGGGTCATCGCGCACCGCCGCGCGTGACTGCCGAAGGGGCTTTGCAACCCAGGCAATCAGTTCGCGGCGCATTTCCACCGAAGTGCGATCGTCATTCAGCGCTCTTAGCTGATCGACGAGCATGCGTTCGAGCAGCCCGTAGATCTCGTTCTCGCTCCAATCAACGTCATTGAGTGGACAGGCCGGCAAGGGCAGCCCCATCTGTGGAGCAGCGGGCTCATCGGCCTCTGTTTCGTCAAGCACATTCACTTGAGCCACTCGCTCGCGGACGGAAACCGGCGGAGCGGCAATGACCGCGTCAGTTCCATTCGCGAGAGCAAACAGCTCGAGCTGGGGAAGTGCTTGAACACCCATCGTCGTACTCATGAGTGTTCCTCCAGAAATCCAAGTGCGTTGCCGCACAGGCGGAAATTCACGCGGACGCGCGTTCGTCCTTAGATGGAAAGAGCAGATCCTCTTCGTCGCCATCGACACAGTGCTTAGAGAAGTCGCACAGCTCACACGGGGTGTTGAACTGCATCCGCGAACTCTTCGGAAAGCGGCGGCGCCGGATGTCATCGGCCATCCAGAACACCTTTTCCCTGTATTCGGAAATATCGAGCGGCGATCGACGGGCCACCATGACGGGTGCTTCGATCACCGAAGAATTTTTCCGTTTCAGAAAATCCCAGAAGCCAAGCTTCTGAAGACGAGGGAGCCCAAGCAGCTCAGCGTTCGCATCAATCAGCATCTGATAACTCGTCAGCTGATCGGAGCGTCGCGTATACAACTCGGTGTGTGATGCTTGCGAGGACTTCACATCGACCACGCCGAGATCGCCATCTCGGTCATAGACCATCACATCGATGACGCCGTCATAGGCCAGCTCAACGCCATGCATCGAACCGAGCTCCATCGACAAGCGCACATCGATCAACGGTCGACTCTCGTGATCGAGCGCTACCTGAAAGCCCGTTTGATCCCAGGCCCCAGGAAGCTGCCGCAATAGATCGCTTCCCATCCGCTCGAAAACCTCTGGGGTTTGCGTGGCGGCATAGACGATCGGTGTGCTCTGCCGTTCGCGTTGCCACAGCGACTTAAAGGTCGCCACGGGATCCGGCAATGACGCGCCAGTCGCGATCGCGATGAGATAGTCTCGCGTCGCGCGATCCAGGCTCCTACCGAATACGAAGTTCGCGGAAACGAAGCGGGGCTTAATCTTTGCCACGCTTTGATACCAATGCATCCGAGCGCAGTTGTCTCTCGCGACAACCTGACTCGCAGATAGCCGCATTCGCACAGGTCACCTCCATGCTTTGAAAGGAATGACGCACGGAGGGACCCGGCGGGTCGCCCCGCGCGGGGAAGAGGAAAAGGCCAGTGCTAGTGGGCTCGGCGACCGGAACGCGGTTCCGTCAGCCACTCGCAAGCCTGATCTCGAAGTTGCGTGAGCGGTTGTCGACTGGCAATCCAGTAGCGATAGCGCCCAAGCTCCACACACAGCAACACATGCTCGCCATCATCGAACGTCCAGACGTGTGCTTGCCGCGATAGCGTCGGTACCTCCAGTAGCGTGCGGCCGATAATCTGCCGATCGCCCTGGTACTCGAGCACCTCTCGCAACACGCGTCGCTCCGTCGCGATCTCACGTTCCTGCATCGTTAGGCGATGACTCGCCACTTCGCGCATTGAGTTCAGTGGCATATCAACGCTCCGTCACAGTTCTGAATGAGCGCGTGGTGCGCCTCATCCAATGCTCTCGCTGATTGTCGGATCAGCAACCGAACGAGGAAGCAGATGCGTCCTCGATAATCCCCTTTGTTCTACGGTCGGCATCGACCGCACAAGAAAGGGGAGTGCGTTCGCACTCCCAAAGGGCAAATCCTCAGCTGGCTCGGCGTTCCTTCTGAATCTCACCGAGTCGCTGCAGCTCGCTTCGAGCTTGCTCTTCGGTCGAGATCTCACCGACCTGCACAGACAACTGGCGGGCCAGATTCTCGACCTGGCGACGAAGCGCGACAGGGACGCCTCGCGTGCGGCCAGTGGGCGCCGACGTGGTCGGCTCGCCCTCAGTACTGGACACTTGGGGTATGACGGAAGGACTCGGCGTCGACAGCCCCTGGCGGCGCATGTCGTGATCCTCGTCTCCGTCGAACACCTGGCCGCCGAAACCCAGCAGTGCGATCAGTCGCTGCTGCGCGGCCGTTTCCAATGACTCGAAATCCTTGTGTTCCGAGATGCACATGGAAGCGCTGGCCTTGCGGATGATCTGGTTCTGCCGGTCGTACATCACCGCCGTGCACACCAGCGTGTTGATGTCGGCCTCGATACCTGGAAGCCCCACATCGGCAGGCTTCTTTCCACAAGCGATCGCTTCCTTGAGCAATGCCAACCGGCCCGTTTGCAGTGACAACAGGTCGGTGACGACAGTTTCGATCCGATACTCCGAAGGGGGGTATGTCTTCAGAAAGTCCGGAAGCCGCGCGCCAAAGCGCTTGTAGTCGAAGCTGTGTCCATGGTCGTCGAATAGAGTTACGACTTTTTGCGTCATCACACTCCTCCAATGAATTCAAGAAGCGCGCGCGCGAACGTCGCCACCGATTCCTTCCTTGACGATTTCGAAGGTATCGCGGCTGCGTTGAAACGTGCTCTTCGCCTCACCGTGCGAGCCTTGGGTCTGCGCACGGATGGTTACTGAGTGCGATCCGAGCCTCAGCACTCGAATCACTTCGCCGACTTTCGCGCCCGATTGTTCGAGCGCTCGAGCAAGGTCGATGCCGGTAATGCGCCGGACTTGTCCCGTATCCCCATCCAGCAAGTCCACGCAGTAGACGAGCCCATCGCGGGGTCCCGCATACAGCAGCTGTCCGCGTACGCTCGCCGACTCGTCGGCACTGACCGGCAGAAACTTGCCCGGCGCCGACACACGCCGTGTGAGCGCACCTTCCAGTGCATCGATTTCCTTCACTTTCGAGTAGAGAATCCGCAGGCTCTTCACCGCCTCCTGCTCGACACGTTCCCAGGCATCGCTGGTACGCATCTCCTGCTGCTCATCTCGATAGACGAAGCGATCGATCTCACATCGCCGCGGTTTGCCGAGCTTCTGTCGCAACGCTTTCGATTCCAGCACAACGTAGCGGCGGATCTTCCCGTCCGAGCACAGATAGTGGTGGATCGCGGCGTCGCGATACCGCACGACGCGGCTGCGAAACAGAGTCGGTCTCGAATCCCCGCGTGAGGATCGGCCCGATTGTTCAAAAGCAGGCGCAGGCGCCTGCGATGCGTTACTCATCACATGACAACTCCTCTTCAAGAGATTGCGCTGAGCATTCAACCCCGCATGCGAAGCGGGGAGGGGAGGGCACAGGACGTGACCCACCGCATTCTGTCTGCTTGTTTTGCGTGGCCAGTGACCACGTGCGTCCCGACATTATCGGGCTTGCGATTCCGCTTTCTTCAAACGCTCCATAAAGCGCTTGAAGAAAGCGGCGCTCTTGCGAGCGCCGCGGAAGGGCTGTCTATCCACATTCTCCTTGTTCGCCACACGCAGTGCAGAGCTTGCATCCGCCGTGAGTCACGACGGCGTAGCTTCCACACGCGAGGCACAGTCGGCCCGGACACACTTCCATTGCGCCGACGGACCGAACCAACGCAAGTTTCGGAGCGGGGGCCTCAACGACTCCCATCGGCTCTACCGGCAATCCACTCTCGTCCAGAATGCCGAGCATCACGAACCGATGAATGATCAGCCGCGCGATATAAGCCACTGTGCTCGGATAGACCCGCTGGTGCTTTGCGATCGGATCCGGCGCAAAGAAGTCGCCTTTGGGCTCCGCGTAGTTCAGTAGCTCACGAAGCTTCTTGCCGATCCACGCCGGATCAATCACCCGCATGTCCATCGACAAGGCCATGCACAAACCATCCAGCGCTCGCGGATAGTGACCCGCCAACAGCATTGCGTACGGTCTGCGCTCGAGCGACGCACCGCGCGTGTACTCAAGCTCCTTGAGTGCAAGCGTGAACTCGTCTTTCGATCCCTCGTTGCTGATGTCCACAGTCCACGACAACGTGCCTTGCGGGCCCGTGGTCGGCTCGTGCGTCGACATCAGCGCGTTCAGGACTGGCGTCTCGGTGATGCCGTCAAACGCTCCAAGCTCGCTGCACCGATGATGGATCAGTGTCGCCATGGCGGCGACGATGCCGGGCACCTGGCGAGGCGCGCCCGTCGGCGGCATGGGCAAGGAAAAGCTCTCACCGGCGGACTGGCAGCGCGCCAGCATCTCCAGCTTGTGCTTCAGCCATCCACGATCCTTCGCATACATGTCGTAGCTCAGGTTGATGGCCAGGGCATTGAGTCCTCTCGGCGCTTCGAGCCCGTTCACCCACACCTCAAACGGCTCTCTCGATCCGTTCTCGACGTGTCCGACGAACAGCGCGAACTTCTCGCCCCTCGGATGACGCACCATGTAGCAGTGCGCAGGGTTGCCATCCGTCAGTTGAGGTCGCCGCGGCCAACGCAGGCTGTTGAGCGTCGGTGTTGCGATCTTTTCCAACACCAACCGGCGGTTTTGGATGGCCGACACGCTGGCCGGCTCTCAAGGCTCCGTCTCGGGATCCACCCCGAGGATCGACCCTGTAATTGGATTGGGCCGAAACGTCGCCAATGACTTTGCGCCTTCACGCCAGGCTACTTGGTAGAGGGCCTTGAACGTGTCGAGCGGATAGTCCGAAGGGATGTTGACCGTCTTTGAGATGCTCGCATCCACGAAGGGTTGGACCGCAGCGACCATTTTGGCGTGGTCATCTGCAGAAATGTTCAGCGCCGAAATGAACGCATCGGGCAAACGCTGCGGATCATTTCCCATCGCAACGAACACACGGTACGCGTGATCGTAGACGTCCATCGTTTCCCAGCCGTCAGCGGCTGTGCGAGAACGACGCCGGCGTTTCGTCACGAACTCATACACCGGTTCGATGCCATTGCTCACATTGTCAGCAAGCGCGAGCGAGACCGTTCCGGTCGGCGCAATCGCCAGCAAGTGACTGTTGCGGATCCCGTGCTCTGCAATCGATGTTCGAATCCCAACGGGCAAACGCTTGATGAAGGTACCGGCAAGGTACGCCTGCGCATCGAACCACGGAAACGCACCGCGTTCTTTTGCGAGGTTCACCGATGCCTCATAGGCTGCGTCTCGCATGAGCTCCGCCACGCGACTCGCAAAGGCCCGCGCCTCTGAGGTGTCGTATCGAACACCCAGCATGATCAGAGCATCTCCCAGACCGAGGAAGCCTAGACCCACGCGACGTTTACTCGCGGCTTCAGCCCGCTGCTGTTCCAATGGCCACTGCGTCAAGTCAAGGACATTGTCGAGCATCCGAACGGCAACGCCAGCGAGCTCACGGAAGGACTGCTCATCGAACCGTGCCGTCGGCAAGAATGCATCGCGAACGAGGGCAGCCAGATTGATGCTGCCAAGACAGCAGCACCCGTAGGCCGGCAGTGGTTCCTCGGCACACGGGTTCGTGGCTTCGATCGATTCGCAGTAATGCAAATTGTTCTCCGCATTGACGCGATCGATGAAAACGACGCCAGGCTCACCGTGATCGTAGGTAGAACGCATGATCGCATCCCACAATTCGCGTGCACGCACGCGACGGTACACGTATCGACCGTCTGCACGACGAACGACGTCGTTGTAGCCGGCCAGGTGCGGGCTCGGTGCTGCCTGATGGACCAGCTCGAAATCAGCATCCGACGACACCGCTTCCATGAACTGGTCGGTAACCGCGACGCTGATGTTGAAGTTGGTCAATGCGCCCTTCGAATCCTTGCTGCGAATGAACTCTTCGATGTCTGGATGATCGATGCGCAGAATTCCCATCTGTGCACCGCGTCTGGCGCCGGCCGATTGCACCGTCTGACAGGCGGAGTCGAACACGTGCATGTAAGACACGGGACCGCTGGCGTCCGAGTCAGTCGTCCTCACGTACGCGCCGCGCGGGCGGATGCGTGAGAAGTCATAACCGACGCCGCCACCGCGTCGCATGGTCTCGGCCGCTTCGCGAAGTGCGACGAAGATCCCGGGATAGGAATCGTTGTCTTCGTTCGCGATCGAATCGGCAACGGGCTGAACGAAGCAGTTGATCAACGTCGCCGACAGTTTCGTGCCGGCCGCCGAGTTGATCCGCCCGGCCATGATGACGCCGCGACGTTGTGCGTCGAGAAACACAGTCTCCCAACGTTCGGCATCATCATGCTCGATCGATGCGAGCGCCTTCGCCACGCGACGGCGAACGTCATCGACATTGCTTTCCTGCATCTTGCAGTACTTCTCGCGCAGGACCTCCATCGAGGCCTCTTGGTGTGCGAGTTCCATGGTTTGATCCTCCAACAGTGATGGAAAGTTCTCTGGTGCCCCATCCGGCACCGAAGAACCTCGGAAAAGATGGGGCAGCAGCATGAGCGACATGCGGCTGGCCGGTTGTTTAGCGTGGCCGACGACCACGATGACGTGACTGATTTCAGTCACGAACAATCCGAAGCAAACGGGTGGGAGCGCGGGGATCGCGCAGCGGCAGAGAAGCCAACGAGGTGCGCGAGCAGCGAGAGAAGCGTCGACTGCAACAGAAGGCGCTTAGAACCGCCTGAGATCAAGCGACTCTAAGCGCCTCCCGAAAGGGAGGAACGCCCGACGACGGCAAGCATCGTCAACGCCGTAAGAATGGCAACGAAAAGCCACCATTCGATTCAGATGAGCGAGAACGCTCAGAACGGCTAGAGCGGGCCAGGCTCTGGTACGCGGGCGCTTAGATGCCCACCTGCGATTGGCAGTCGCAGGGATGATGCATGCATGCACACATCACCGATACAGGCTCATTTATCTGGTGAGCTCCCAGTCGCGATGCAAACAAGTGCATCGACAAAAAACCGAGGGCGCGGCTCGAAAGCACAGAGCGAAGTGCTCAAGGGAAAGGTGTGCGTTCGAAACGCGCCGAGCTGGGTGCTCGCAGGTCTCGGTAGTCCAGTTCGGCTACTGCGCAGGAGAACCTGGTGGCTTGATGGTGCGGAATCGGAAATTCGATCGTCAACACCGGTGGGCGAAAACTGCCCTGTCCCACGGCTACGGGTGGCTCTTATCCGCCGTCTTCATCTAACCCTGACGCGTCGGACGGCTCCGCTGCCGAATTTTGCGGGCCTCGAAGGCACTCTTCAGCACGGACCTCACGTGCAGGGAACCCTTACTCTGCCGTCATGCCCAGGCGACTTCAGAACGCAGTCCGGTTTGCGCATGTGCTGGTTGCAACCTACGTCGTGTGTTGTACGCCACTGCTTGCGCTTGCGGGCAGCGCAATACTCGTCTGGGCGTTCCTCCACGGTCTCAGCTTTCTACAGGAGCGTATGCCGCCGCCACTCGTGCTCCCGCTCCTCATTGCGGCGTGCCTGGGCGCCTCGGCGTTGCTCGTCCTCGTGCTGCTGGGATATCTCTTTGTGCCGCCGACCGTGCTCGCCCGCCGGTCGGTCCAAAAGGCAACCCTCGAAGTCGTGCGGCCGGAACAAACAGGAACGGTCCTCAAGAAACTCTGCGGCAGAGCAAGAATCGCGGTGCCCCATGTGCTGTTCTACGACGAGGGAAGCACCCCGTCGCCAGCAGCGTGGTCGTACTCAACAGCCTGGGGCCACGCAATCGTGCTGCCGCAACGCGCGAGCGCGAGCATGGCGCCCGAGCAGCTCCATTGGCTGCTCGCCCGGCAATGCGTCTTCATCCGCTCAGGTCATGCGCTCTTCGACGGGCTCTGGCAGTACGTGCAGCTCGCCGTGCTCGCCACGATTCGTGGCTTAGATGTCGTGGTGAATGGAGCGCTGCGGAGCAGCTCCGCCAATCCGATCGCCTGGCTACTGGCTGCACTTGCGGTCTCGCCGATTCTGCTCGTGAGTTGTTCGGCGGCGATGAGCGCCCGCGCAATGAGGCACTGCTATCCCCGGATCGACGCATGGTTGTCGTCGACGGATCGATCGTGCGAGGTGCAAGCCGTGGCGAGCATTGTGGGCGACTTCAGCGACGGACCCACACTGGCAAAACAACCATGATCGATCGTTCTAGAACGCTTAGAACCAAAAGCAACGGGCTATGCCAGACCTCAAACGTCCCGAGGCGCCTGCCTCCGCTAGTACATTCCTGACTCGCTACGTGCGAATCGCAGCACGCATCGTCCGGGCACCACCTCGTGTGCTGATCGGATCTGGTGTGGTCATCGTGTGCCTCGTGGTGCTGTTACCACCGAGCTCCAGTGCCGTGCTCTGGTTCTTCCACGCACATGGTGTATGGATCGGGACGCTGCTGATCGGGACCGGCTTGTTCGTCTCGCTCGCGAAACGCGACGACGAAAATCCCTAGAGGACACGCGGTGAGTTGCAGTTGCTCGGAAGCATGCGAGGTTGGCAGAGATCCATTCCACCGGAGCTGCCATGGTTGCCTCGTTGATCGAATCGTCCAGTCTCTTTCAGCAGGATCTTCCGCGTCTTGAGCGGCGGCCGTGGGTCGAAGTCACTTATCAGAACGCGCTGCGAGAGGGCATTGCAGAGCCGGTTGCGCGCGTCATCGCGCGACGCAACGTTGCGGGCAGTAGCGTCCATTCCTTCCTGAATGCGACGCTTCAACAACTCACGCCCGAATCCATGCTTGCCGACATCGACATCGCGGCGCAACGGCTCGCGACAGCTATCATTACGCAAGAGTGCATCGGAATTGAGACGGACTACGACATGGACGGGATCGGCGCCCACGCCACGTTCGTGCGCGCCTTGGTGGATTTTTGGCGCCATCCGAAGGACCGCGTCCTAAGCTTCATCGGTCATCGGCTCATCGATGGCTATGGCCTGAGTGATGCCGTCGCAGATCGAATAGCGGCGTCGCCGGCGACCTTGGTCGTGACGGCTGATAACGGGTCGAGCGATGAACCGCGAATTGCCCGTCTGAAGGCGGCCGGCATCGATGTCATCGTCACGGACCACCATCATTTCAACGCAGCGCCCGACAGTGCGTATGCGTTCATCAATCCGCAGCGGCCTGACTGCACGTATCCAGACAAAGCAGTGGCCGGTGGAATGGTGCTCTGGCTCTTGCTCCGCGCGACCGAGAGAGTTCTGAAGGACGCAGGTCACCTCTCGAGAGAGACGCCTTCGCTCGAGCTCCTGCTCGACTACGTGGCCTGCTCCACCGTCGCGGACTGCGTGTCGTTGGCCAGCATCAACAACCGGGCGGTCGTACGCGCGGGGCTCGATGCCATGAACCGAATGACTCGGCACTGCTGGGAGCAGTTCAGCCGGTTGCTTCGCTGCGATGAGTTCTCTGCAGACAGCATTGCCTATGGGATAGCGCCACGGATCAATGCACGCACGCGACTATCCGATCCGTTTGCCGCCTTGCATCTACTCATGGCGAACGAGCATCGGCGGGCGCGCGACGTCGCCGGGCCGCTGCATGCCGAGAATTAGGCGCGGGAAGTAAACGGGAGACAAATGATCGCCGAGGGGGTGAGTGGGGCGGCGCACTTGGTACAGCTCGGCCGCAGGAGCATCTGTCTGCTATTGCCGGACGGACATAGCGGCGTCCAGGGCATCTGCAGCTCGCGATTGGTGGAGCGATTTGGACGGCCAACGTTCCTCTTCTCACCGTCCATCGGAGCCGCGGACCTGGTGACCGGTAGCGCACGAAGTGGAGACCGATTTCACGTTCAACAAGCGTTGACGGAGATCCACGCGCGCGCACCAGGGTTGATTGTGAAGTTCGGCGGGCACAAGGCGGCCGCAGGCGCCACGGTGCGACGCGAGGATTTCGAGCGATTCGCACGACTGTTCGAAGACCTGGCGTGCAAGCAGCTGACGGAGGAGCAAGTCGGACCCGTCGTTCACTCGGACGGTGAGCTCGCCGAGGAGGAACTGACTCTCGACTCCGTGCATGCGCTTCGCGTGCTCGAGCCAACGGGGCGAGGCTTCGAGCCGGCGCGCTTCGACGGCGAGTTCAAGGTGTCGAACATTCGTGCGATTGGTGATGAAACGCACCTGAGCATGGATCTCACGCGCGGTCGGGTCATGCTGCGGGGCGTGTGGTTTCGTGCGCGTCAGTCGCCGCGAGCGGCAATGCCGATCACAAACGGCGAGACAGCCCGTTTCGTCTACTCGCTCGTGGAGAATGAGTATCGGCGTAGGCGATCGCTCGAACTTCGCGTCGAGGCGAGGTGCGCATTGTGAGCGCGCTTCGGCTGCAACGCCTGATCGACTATTACCTCGCCTGTCTGGAGACCGACGGTTACTTGGGCGCGCGAATCGTTGCGAGCGACTCACGTTGGTTCGAGCTCGATCTGCGTTGCGAATGGCACAGCCAGGGGTTGCGGCGCATAGCTCTCAGCCACCAGCAGGCGCAAATCGTCGAGGAATGCGATCGCGGGTGGGCGTACGGCTGGCCGGTTTGGTCGATTCCGGCAACGAACGGAAGTCCCGCCCAGGTCGTGCCGGTGATCATCCGCTCGATCACTCATCGGCATGAGCGCGCAGCGACAGCGCTCGAGCCCACGGGCGGCGCCTGCATTGTCAATCCAGAGTTCCTGTCGGCCCTGCAGGCTCAGGTCGAAGACATCAAGCGACTTGGGCGCGTGCTGTCTGATGCATGCAGCCTCGCCGAAGATGGAAGTCTGATCGAGGTGGCGCGGATCCTCCGTGAGCAGACCGAGATCGAAGCGGCGGAGTGCATATCTCTGAACCTCGCATCTGGACTGTGGCCAACTCTCAATCGTCCGGCGCTCGTGAATCGCGCGGTGATCGTGCGAACCGAACCGAACCCCTTCACGCGTGGCGTTGAATCGGAATTGCGACGGATGAAGTCGCTCGACGCGAACGGAACATCGCTCGCGGCCTTGGTCGGCGATGCCGAAGCAACATTGCCTTCAACGGCCATTCCTGTCCTCGAACCGGGGACACTTGATGAGGACCAACGCGAAGCGGTCCGCGGCGCCTTGTGCTCGCGGGTGGTTGCCGTCACTGGGCCCCCGGGAACAGGTAAGTCCCGCGTCGTCGTCGGCGTCGTGGCGAATTGCCTCGCCAGAGGTGAAGCGGTCCTCGTTGCTTCGCGCAATCACCAAGCGCTGAATGTGATTGAAAGCCGCCTGGAGGAAACGCTGGGAACGGATCTTGCGCTCCGGATCGGCGTCGGTCACAGCGGGGCGGACCTGAGGCGAGAGCTCGTCGAGAAGCTCCGGCGAGCGCTGCGCAGCGGGGGCCTCGGCAGCGTGTTGCCGTGCGCGACGTCGATTGCGGAGTGTGAGCGACTCTCATCGTTGAAAGACCACTTGCAGGATCGCCTCAGCAGCATGCTGGACGGACATGCGCGCACGCGTGCGCAGCACCGCAGCTGGCTGGCGGCATGTCTGGCAGCGTTGACCGACCTCTTGACGACCTTGCGAACGAAGGCGGGCCAACCGAAGCACACGCCACCGATGCGCAAAGGACGCCTTGCTGGTGAGTCGATTACGCGACTTCTCTCGTTGCTGAGCGAGACCGACGGCAAACTGTCCAGCTGTAGTCGCGAGTACATTCAAGCACGAGCATTCATGCTTCGTCGGTCTTGTCGTGATGGCGCGCAGCGCGCAGCGCTGGCCACCTACGCAAGCATGATCCAGACAGACGAGCATCGCCGTGCTTGCCCGAGCGAGGTCCAGGCTCTCTTCGAGTACGTGCTGCGCTCCTATCCTGTCTGGTGCACGACGAGTCTGTCCGCGCACCAAGCGATTCCGCTGTGTGCGCAGTCCTTCGATCAGCTCATCATCGATGAGGCAAGCCAAAGCGATATCGCCTCGACGTTTCCCTTGATGCTGCGGGCCAAGCGCGTGTTGATCCTCGGCGACGCACAGCAGTTGCGTCACATCACATCTGTGGGGCGGCGCATCGACACATGGCTCATGGCGAAACACGGCATCGATGCTACGCGCGAACGGCGTTTCGCTTACACGACGAGTTCGGTCTTCGATCTTGCGCTTGCCTCACCCGCGACGACGGTCCGCTTCCTGAGCACACACTATCGATCACATCCGGCGATCGTTACTTACATCAACGAGCTGTGGTACGAAGGGCGTCTGAGACGGGTGAGCACGGAATGCAGAGGCGACGTCGAAAAGGCGGGCATTCACTGGATCGATGTGCACTCGGACTTTCAGCGAGATGCTGGCGGAGGGGGTACGTGTCCTGTCGAGATCGCCGCTATAGAGCGTCTATTGCCTGAGCTGCGCGCAGAGGATGTAGAAAGTATTGCCGTCCTTTCGCCGTTCCGCGCACAGGTCGGACTACTCAGGCAATCGATCGAGCGGGTGACGACGCCGGCGTGGCGGGCCCTGATGCAACTCACTGTAGGAACACCGCAGGCGCTCCAGGGCGATGAGCGAGATACGGTTGTGCTGAGCTTGTGCGTCGCCAAGGAAATGCCGGCGGGATGCGAGGCGTACTTGCGCGAGACCGCGTATCTCCTGAATGTCGCCGTCTCGCGCGCGAGGCATCGCGTCATTGTTGTCGGTGATTGGGCAGCCGCCGGCACGTCTGATATCGCGGGAATTCGAGCACTCGCGGCAGCGGCGGGGGGGCAGCACAAAACGCGCGGGGTTCAGCGCAGGAGCATTCCAACAGGCCCGCACGAAGCCGTGCTGTTTGATTCGCTCGAGGGATTGGAGATTCGGCCTCTCGCGCAGTATCCCGTCGGGCGGTTTGTGGTCGACCTCGCGGTGATCACCGACAACGTACGAATCGCGATCGAGATCGATGGCAAGGAAGGCCACCTGGATATCTTCGGGCGACGAACGTTGGCGGACGTTGCGCGTGAGTTCGCCCTTCGAGATCTTGGATGGCGGATTGAGCGCTTCTCAGCACGAACGGTCGAGCATGCCGCCGAAGACTGCGCCAGACGCATTCAATCGCTGCTCGCAGAATCCGTGTCCGCGGCGTGCCTCGACTGACCGATCGTTCACTACATCCGACGAGGGACCGAGGTCTCCGAGTCGTGTAGTGCGTGGAGCTGCTCGCGAATCGACCGAGCGCTCTTCCACAATCCATGCACCCACGTGCACGTCCACAGCCCGAAGCCTGCGGCCCCGAGCGGGCCCAGAATCGTCACGAGCGTACTGGGGTAGCCAGCATCCGCGTTCACTTGTGTCATCAGCAAGAACAACAACGCGGTACATAAGTTGACTGCCGCCATGAAGAGCGCATGAGAGCGCGATTCCAGTTTCATATGATGATTCCCCTAGCAGTCCAAGCGCGTACGCGGCAACAGCATAGATCCGTTCGTCAGTATCGAGTCCTCTCAACAGAGCCTTGAAGGCACGCAAACGTGGTCGGGTGTACGTGTTCGATGTCGCGCCCGGGGGCCGCACCTTCTGCGTGCACAACGCCCACAATTGACGTGCTGCGATGATTTTGCAATCGTCGGATCGTTGTAAGAGCGCTTCGGTGGCCAGTGAAATGGAGCGCAACGCCTGCAACCAGGCGTCTGGTCAATCGTTAACCCACTGGGGTGATGCGTCACCCCTTCGGGCGTGCCGTGTCATCTCACATGAAAGGGAGATACATGGCACTGTTGATGAAAATCGATACGAAGGGAGCTCGTGAAGACTTCCGCAAGGTCGGTCTTACGCTGATCGGTGCGGGCGTCGCAGGTATTCTGATCGGCGAAGATAAGGTCACCACTCTGGAGGCCTTGTTGATGCTGGTCAGCGGTACCGTTGTGTGGATTGTCGGAGTCGTTCAACGCGTTAAGGATGCCGATTCGAAGGCTCAGGAGGAGCGATGATAGGTAGGGTCACGATGAACTTAGCTTTCGCGCTCGCACTTTGCCTTCCATTGGGCGTCATGCTCGCAGTGTATTTTTGGGGCGTGCGCCAAGAGCGCCGGCATCATTCTGACAAGCGCATTTAGAGAGTGGCACCAGGCGTCTGCCTGGTGCCATTCCATTGAGATCGCATCAGCGACGCCGTGGAGCAGCAGTCCAGCGACAACGTCAGCAAGCCTTGCTCGGTCAGTGCTTAATGGACATCGTGCGACTTCTTAAGCTTCGCGAGATTTCGGGCCACAGCCTTGAGTCGCTGCCACTGATTGTGCTGGACCCACGCAACGAACCAGGCAACGTGCAGCATCTCCTCGTCACTCATCTCAAGCGGGAAGATCGGCTCCACAAGCGCTCGAATCGGGCACTTCATGTCGAGCCCGTGGGCCTCGTTGAAAAATCCCACGATCTCAGGATCGCTCGCGCAGGCTTTCACGAGCTGGCGGAAGTTGACGTCTTTTAGAGTGGCTCCCCGGTATCCCATCTGCCCTCCCTCCCTCTGTACCCCTTCAAGAGCCTGACCCAAGCGGTCGGTCATTCATCCCCTCGGAGAACTACCTATAGGATGCCCCACAGGGATGTGGCTGGAAACTCTCGCGGCGAAATCCTATCGGCAGGACAACACGTCCATCGTTGCACGCAAGTCAGCGAGTGGCGGCCTGCTGATTCGCAAGCAATGCCCTGGCCTTACTCAAGCCGTCGCGAGCCGCTGGATAGTCCATCAGCCGAAGGGCTGCCTCGAAGTAGGGGATGGCCTCGTCGTATCGGCGGTTGTGCATCAGGAAGGACGCGTAGTTCGACCTCACCCACGGGTTGTCCGCTTGCTTGGCAATCTGATCCCGAAAGCTCCGCTCGACTGCAGTCCCATCTTTGCGCAGGTTGGCAAGCTGCCGCTCGAGCTCAAAGATCCGACCATCGATGTCATTCGTGTTCTTGCGGCTCTTGCCGTCAGAGAGCCACTTCTCAAGTTGTCGAGCATCGCGTGTGTCCGCGAACGCACGCGCGATGTACAGGTAAGGAAGAGGCTCCTTGGGATCTAGGCGGATCGCTTGTTGATACGAGCGCCAGGCTTCCTGGTGCTTGCCCATATTGTAGAGAACCCAACCATGGTACGCGTGCGCCAACGGTTCGCGTGGTCCTCTGCGAACAGCGTCCTTGGTGTACTTCAGTGCCTCCGGAAAGTGCGCGGGCACATCGTCACTCATGATCGCTTTGGCGATGGAAATCAGAACCCACGGGTCCTGCTGACTACTTGCTTGAGCATCCCGCAATCTCTCAACGGCACGTTGCATGGACGCACGGTCCCACGGCTTCGCCTCCAGCATGTAGAACGCCTCGACAGCTTTGCGGCGAGCGACGGGGTCAACTTCGGCGGCGATCACGAAGCTGCTGACTGCAACAAAGGACCAAGTTAGGACTAGGACGCTTCTCAAGAAAGATTGCGTGACGGCTGACACGGCATGGGCTCCACGAAGGTAGGCGGGCTGAGAAACGCTACGCCGATACAGCCACGAGGCGATCTGCCGGTGCGTGGCCTTGAAGGCAAGGTTGTGGGCGACACCGGTACTGTGGGTCGCGAAGCGCCGGCAGCTTCCAATACGAGCCCGTCCATTTGACCCTTTATGCCGCTGCCAGTCTCCAAGTCCACCATCACGCGGCATACCCGCTGGAGGTTGATCGAAGAAGTGCTATCCGCTCGACTTGCTTTGATCGCGCTCGATGGGATCGAAGCCAAAGGCCGAGAGATACTGTTGTCGATACGTGTCAAGGGAATCCGAGGTCAGCGCGACTGCGTGTGAATCAAAGCAGTGCCAGTACCCAGGTTCCCGGAATGCCCACAGCCCTGATTGAATCACGCGCTCGCGAAGGTTGGCGACCTCAATGACGAGGGCTCGTTCTCCGCGGAGACCAGACTCCTCGTCATCGATCGTCATCCACAAAACGTAGTTTCCATTCGGATCGAGAACCGTGAATTCCTCGAGCCACAAGAACGGCGCAAGCAAAACGCGCGCGGCGTACTGAAGAACTCGCACAGCTCGTCGTCGATGCATCGGCGGTAGAAAAACGAACCGCAGGTGAGGATCGTTGTGAAATACGATCATTTGAAGATGATCGCGCGCAAGTCGCTTGTATTGAGAGCAGTGGAGTCTCATCTGCAAGCTGACGCAGGGAGCGATTATCGTCTGTTGACTGCCGAGATTTCGGGGAACTCGCGTTCGACGCGCGCTCCAACGATCGATGTGACGTCTCTGAATGTTGCGTCCACGTCGACATCAGATCGACGGTCAAGCAGGACGTATTCGAACGGCAACTGCACTTGCATCTTGCGCGCATAGAACTGTCCAAGCTGCATTCTCCAGCCATACGAATTGAATGCCGGCGTGTACACATGGAACAGGACGACGCGCTCGTAGGCGTGATGCTCAGAAAGCAGCCAGTACTTACCTACGTTGGTATCTGGATGCGTTTGTCGGACTTCCACTTCTAGGGCAACCAAACACTTCCCATCCGTGAGTAACCCGTCGGCGCGAAATCCGCTCACGGGAAAGCCTGGTATCCGCCGGTATCCAGCGCAGAACTCGATGCCCGGACGCTCGAAGGCTCGCATCCATTCAGCGAGCTGTGCTTCGAAGGCGAGCCAACGGCGATCGTAGTTCGGCAACTTGCATTCTCCTCTGGTGCGTGCAGCGATCTCGACTTGCCCCCTGAGAAACGCAAGCGGCAACAGTATGCGCGGCGTTGCATATCCGTTCTTGTGCGCGAGGATTGTAGACAGCCGCATGAAGCAGCGGCACCCAGCGGCGCCAGGCGGTGCGACTAACACCGCCCGACGCCTGACCATCCACCCAACCCCGTAGAGGTTGAGCATATGGCTATCCGTCATTCTAGCCGGAAGCGGCCGTCCGGCCGTGCCGGCCCCCGTCGTCCGTCCCCTCCCGCCCCCGAAGCGCCTTCCCCGGCGGCCTCTGCCGCCGGATGGAAGCGAATGGCCCGCGCGGCGGGCAAGAAGGCTCTGAAGCCGCCCGACTTCGATGAAATACTCGGCCACTTCTCCGAGGCCCTGGCGATCGTCGAGTGCGCTCACAGCGCGCTCGATGCTGCCCAGGAAACCGCCGGCGTCGGCCGCGCGATCGGCGCGGCGGTGCTGACCCTGGAACGCGGCGTGACGGAGCTGCTCCGCTCGTACACGGAGCTGGATCATTCGATTCAGCGTCATCGTGAAGGGGGCGCGTCATGACCGACGAAGACCCGAAGGCGCCCCCTTCGAAAGAGCGCACGCCGCCGAGTTCGGAAGCGTTGACGCAGGCGATCGAGTCGCAGCGCCAGCAGCTCACGGAGATCCGTGCGATCGTGGACTCCCAAGCGAAGCTGCTGCACGAGACGTACGACTTCGAGATTGGCGAGGCGGACCTGGGGTATTGCTGCGATGTCGTGCGTGACATGCTGGAGCGCATCAATGCCACGCTCGGCTCGCTCGTCGTCGAGCTGAAATCGAGGCGCCCCCTCGCGCCGATGGCGCTCGCGCATTTGATCGAAGCGCCGCGGCAGGAGCTGTTTCGCGCTTGGGCTGTCGCCTCGGCCGTCGAGAACGTGCTGCGCGCGCATCAATTCGAGGCATACGAAGCAGACTTGAGAACGGTTATGGTGACGGTCGTGCGCATGATGGACGACACGCTCGACGCAATTGAGCCGCTGAACCTCGGTCTGCCGATTCCTTTGTCCTAACTTCGTTTGGCGTCGTCGGCGCTGAGCTTGCCAGAGGAGGGCATTCGGCGCCGACGATTCCCTGATGGGGAACATCAAAACTCGCAGGCACTGACGAGGACAATTTCCCGAGCCAATCGGCCGGGTGGTTTCCGCGATGTCCTCACAATTTAAGAGCACGGTTGACGAAACAACCAGTCGCCGGGGGTCATTGATGTCCTCGGACCGGTCTAAACAAATTCGCCCTCTTGAAGAGGCGGCACTCAAGAACTTTGCCGGTGCGATACGTATTCCAACCTGCGGAATTTTCGCGCAGCATCAAGGTGCAAGGGGCGCAGAAGAGAGTGGGGCTTTCGGCATGGACAGTAAGGACCACTGGCGCAGCCGCGTTATGGTGGATTCGCTCCGGGGGTTGTCAGAGAGGCAGCTCACAATCGTTTACATGCGCATCCGGTTGCGGAAAGACGTGGCTCAAATTGCTAGTGAGCTTCACCTACCACTGGAAGTGGTTCAGAGGGAAGAACTCGTTGCGCACCAGCACGTCAAGTCGTACTTGAGGGCAAGAGGAGTATCCCTCGATGATGTCCCGGACGAGGACGAGGTATTGACCAGAGCGCGAGTCCAGTGAAGCGCCGACGATCCGGCCACGATTTCAGGTCAACTCCTTGCAGCCGGTTGAGCTGCGGACGAAATCGACGAGAGATCCTTGATTGGCAGGCACAGCAGAAATCTAAAGAGGACGCTCACATGCTAATTCTGACTCGCCGCGTCGGCGAGACCATCAAGATCGGAAACGACATCGACATCACGGTTCTGGGAGTTAAGGGTAACCAGGTTCGTGTTGGCGTGAACGCGCCCAAGGAGGTCGCGGTTCATAGGGAAGAGATCTACGAGCGCATACGCCGCGAGACACGGGCAGCCAATCGCGAAGCGACGCCCTCAGACTAGGTTCGATTTCGTCTGCGCGCACATCGGCGGGGACTCGTGTGCCCAATTCATATATGGCCGAGCTTCGTGGGTCTAAAGCGACGCGCGTGATGTTGGCGTACTTTCCCGATCCCGCTCGACGAATCGATGAGATCGTAGCTCGTGGGAGATGCGCGCTGCTGAGCGACCGGTATTTATGTGAGGTCCTGAGCGAGCTATCACATCCGGTGCGCATCGAACTCATTACGGCCTTCAACAATGCAGCCTGCGGCGTCGACTTGCTGAGGATCACGCCAGCTCTCGCGCCCAAAGATTCCGCGAGGCTTCAGGAATGCATGAGACGCTACGAGCGCATCGTGCTCCTGCTCGATCCCGAAGGCAGTTATCAGCAGGCGGAACCGATGGACGTGCATTCACTGGTTGGAGTCTTGCGCACGCTGCCGCGCGAAGTATGCAGAGAACTTGCGGAAACGTACGCAGATGCGGCGATCGGCTTCCATGAGTTCTTCACAACGTTGAGCGCGAATCCCTATGGGGAGCAGCTGCGCCAGTCGAGCCTGCGATTCGAGGCATTCGCAGCGCGTTGGCGAATCTCCAATGACACACGCGACTGACGCAGTCGCCGGCTTCCGCCGTCGTCACTTACGAGCAGTCTCTGCCAAGCAGCGACGCCGAACGCGCGCGTCCTGACCAGCACGGCGATGCGGCACGTTTCGGTTGTACCCCTTTCGTCCGTCAGTTCGGTCTACGTCTCTTGGGAGATGTCTCTGAGCGAAGTCTTTGCGCTGTGGAGGGCTCTAGTCGTCGGACTTTGTCTGGTGGAAGCCGCACGAGCCGGTCCGAAAGAAGCCGCCGGTCGTGCGCGCGGCATCCGATCTCAAGTGTCGCGCACTGACCCCCGCCGAGCGCGGAGTGACTGACGCAGTTTAATTTTTGGGGGACTTCTCGATGGCCGCCGATCCTGATAAGCGCAAGTACTTTGACCTGGCTCAGCTCGTGAAACGAAAGGCGAAGGCCGACGGCGTGATCGTCATTATCCTTAAAGGTGAGGAGAGTCGGATCGCGCCGGACCTGCCGCCGGGCATGCTGCCGTATCTGCCTGAGATCCTACAGAACTGCGCCAGCCAGAGTGCAACATGGCTGGCGCAGCTCGCGGAAGAAGTACGGCCGGAGGTGGAAGCGTTGATGAAGAAACGCAACTAGGCATGTGACGAGCGTGAGGACGGTCGCAATTTATGCGTGGCTTGATGCAACGACGAGTGAAATGTGGAGCCGAGCGGAGTCATGATGCGACCAATCGGACAACCTTGCGACTTGTCCCGAGTGCGGAAACGTGAGCATGACCAGCGTAGAAGGAGGAGACAGCGCATTTGAGGTTTGCGTGCGGGCTTGCGCCTGCGATGAGAACCTCGTGGAGACATTCAACAGAATCTTCGACTGTCACCTCAAAGCGCCAATTGACCCGCTCTTGCACAGATCCGGGCGGATGCCGGATGCGGCGACAGAGGAGGGCAGGGAGCTCGCCTACTTTCTCGGCTTTGTCCACATGATGATTTGGCCGGGTATCGTGCGCGCGCGGCGCCGCCGGACAAGGCTGAGCCGCAGGCTTGCAATCGAGGCCGCCGCCGATCTGGCATCATCGTCCGACGGTTGATTTGTCACCTGCGGATGCGGACTTTGGATACGTCGGCTGCGTCGACATTACAAGACATTGCGAAAACGACAGAGGAGCCGAACGCAGGCTCCCCGAATACGCTGTCGGCCATGCTGCCGGCCGTCTATTGCGAATTGCGTCGCCTCGGCCGCACGCTCCTTCGAACGGAGCGCGGCGGACATACACTGCAGCCTACCGCAATCGTCAATGAGGCATATCTGCGCCTCGCCGGCGTAGACATCGAGATTCACGATCGCAAACATTGTTACCTCCTGCTTGCACAAGCGATGCGCCGAGTGCTGATCGATCACGCACGCGGCAAGCATCGTGAGAAGCGCGAGCGCCCGGCCACAGGGGATCTCGAGAATGCGATCGCGAGCGGTCTTATGGGAGCGCACACGATCGATGTCATTGATATCGACGCCGCGCTCCAAGCGCTCGGAGCGCACAGTGTTGAAGCCTCGGAAATGGTGCAGCTACGGTACTTCTTCGGCGTGGAAGACCCCGAGCTCGCCGCACTCTTCAACATTTCAGAGGCGAGCGTGACTCGGACACTGCGCTTTGCGAAGGCGTGGTTGAACACGTACCTGAGCGCGCACGCCGCTCCGCAAGCGAGCGCATCGATATAGAGTAGCGATCCGTAGACTCATCGACGGCGTGAGCTGTGCTCACTCTCTTGTCGGCTTCCATTGCGCCCGTAGAGTTCCTTTCGATGCACGGTCTCTCCATTGGGCGCATCAATTCCGACACGAGGCTGTGTGTCTTTGACGTCCAGAACGGTGACGTCAGTTTCATCGTAAGCGTCTACAGCGGGCTCTTCCGGCAACTCTTGTGCGGCCGTCAGCTGCAAGCTTGGAGGCCGTCACTTCCTCGGGGACCGCTGCTTCGTGTGGAACATATAGCTGTCCATCTTTAACCCGTTTGAGGTTGGGATCAGGCCCCGATCAACCGCAGGTGACATTTGATCCGACGGGTCAATATCAAATTTCGACACGAGCCTGAGCGGCGCACCATTGGAGCCGACCTCTATGACCATCTCGAACAATGCTTCCGGCTCCTGCCCCTGGTTCTGGCGAACTACCTGGATTCCGCAGAGCTTCGCCGAAATGTCGTTTGTGTGGCCGAAATGCTGAACGATGACGTAGACCTCCTGCATGTCTTTCATCGGTGTCGATTGCTGTTGATTCTCGGGCGTGTCCGTGATGACTGCCGCCATTATCCCACTTGGTCGGACCTGCACGCTCCATTTGCTCTCCGGCATGTACGTCTGGTCCGCCGGCGTAACCAGTTTCGTAAAGATCCCCATCACTCCTGCCTCCAAGATTGACTCGCGCTTTGCGCAAAAACAGCCCGTTGTGCCTCTAAGATCGATTCAGAGTTTCATCTTCTAACCATAGCGTTTCCACAGTGCCTCTGACGGAGAGTGCGACGGCTGTATCGTTACTCAATGCGGTTGCCCCGGAACGAGATCGACAACAACTCGACATTTCGGGAACGTGCTGCAGCCCCAGAATGATTTTCCTTTCGATGCACCGCTCGTCGCCGTGCGCGCGACCATCGGCGCGCCACACTTGGGACACGCCTGCGCATAGAGCGGGGGAGGAACCGAGCTTGTAGGTACTTGCGTTTGTGCGTCAGTCGTCAGAAGCGCGCGAATCTCTGCGACGGAGTAGCTGTGCTTGGCTGGAATACGCACCAACGGTAACCCGATGCTCGCGCAGACGGAAGTCAAGAATTTATCCCGGTCGCGACGCGAGGCCTGTGCGTGCGTGCCGTCATCAAGTTCTATCGCGCACTTGATCTCAAGCGTGCTTGGATCGCATAGCACGAAGTCTAGATGTTTGGCCTGAATGCGATTGAGCGCGCTTTGCCGCACCCGCGCCGACACGCCCCGCTTCACATCTGCGACGTCACTCAACCGCACTTGTCCAAAGACCCGATAGTCGGTTCCGACCGCTTGATCCAGGACGCCAAGGAATGAGCGTTCTGCCGCCGTAAACAACGTTGCGCGCAGCACATACGAATCTGTTGCAGTCGCCGGCGTTTGCTTGCGCACGGCGGCGGCTGCAATGCCGACCAAGACTAGGACGACGATTCCGAGTACGAGCTCCCAAGACATCGCGGTTGAACTCCTCAACTGCTGATGAGCAAGATGCCGGCGCGCTTCGCGTAGCCGCGCAAGTCATCAAGGAGCGCGAGATCCGTCGCAAAAGAACGTGCCGGTCCTGCGGGTGCCAAGTCACTCTCATCGATGCGATCGCCGAAGAATACGAACGCTAGATCCGGATCACAGCGATGCGAGGTCCACACCAGTCCTTCCACTTGGGAGTAATCGCGATGGATGGCTTCGGCCCAACGTGCAGTCATGAAGTAGCCATCTGCATCGGTATGCACCAGTTGCTCGCGTGTGATACCCCAAAGCGCAAGATCTGGCCGGAAGAGCTTTGCCACCCTGAGCGGGCGCGTCGGCACGACAGTCCCGTACATCAAATCCGTCAGCTTGTTGAGAGGAAAGTTGCGCAATGGGCCCTCGAGCGGGACATCATGGAACAACCGTTCGTGGTAGGCGCACTCTTGAGAACTTCCGGCGTACAGCGTTGGAATGACTTCGCCTTTCGCCGTATTGATTGGCGCGAACCGGGTTAGGTCTCCTTTGCCCGGATTGAAGGTGTTCGCCGCAAATTTCTTGTTCCAGATTCGATGCAGCGGCACGCTGGCATCGAGGATATCGATGTTCGGCGCCGGCTCGAGTTTCGAGGGCGGGGAGGGGACCCTGATTATCATTCGCGCTTCCTGCAGTGTGTGTGTTCGCTCGATCAGTACTCTTGAGTAGCGACAGCGTGTTTAGCCGCCTCAACTACCCGATCGGGATCACTCTGCAGCAAGTCCTTGGGGGCTGCTCCGCCTAGCCACCCATTGGCACCCACGAACCAAAAGGCGTTCTGCCAATCCGTGCGCGTGGGATCGGTGCGCAGTATCTCCAGCACCTTGCCGATGATCGGCAGGGGCTGTCCGTCGTCACCGAATTGGAATGCGGGGTAGTAGTCAATTCCGCCGCGATTAACGGAAAAGATCTTGCCGGCGGTCCGCCACCGCCAGGCCGTCTGCGCCGCGTTTCGCAAGCTGTAGCCGGCGCGCTCGGCCACTTGCTTGCTGTCCAACACTGGCACCTGCGAGAACCATTCTTGGCGCGCTCGCGCGTCATCACCGGCGAGCTTGAGCAGCGCATCGGCCTCAGGATCCTCGGGTGCGAAGGCGCGCATGATGGAGCGCACACGCGCTTCGAAATTTTCTTCCCGCGCGAGGCTCGTGAGATCGACGAGCTGCGTCGCGACGCGCTTCAATGCTTCCGCTTGATAGGTGCTCAATTCGGAGAAGGTAAGCGCCAGGTCCACCGCTGGCCCATGGTGATGCTCTTTGATCTGGACAGGCGCGGTGGGGCGCTTCGATTGGGCGAAGAGCCGATGCAGGAGGCTTGGCGCGCGCTCAAGCTCGTCTCGGTGATCTGTTTCCATAACGGTGCGCCTCAGTGATATTGGAGAGAATACTAACACACTCTCCGCAATATGCTGCATGGTCAATGTACTGTTGAGGCAGGCGGGGTTGACTGGTATCGTGGCGAATTACTAGTCGATCGCAGCGCTTTTTAGATCAAACACTTACGATAAGGGTCGACTAACCCCTGAATATTTTGCCCACGGACGGCGTCGCCGGCCGTGGGCGGCACACGCATCGGGAACGACTATTCAATGAAGGCACCTCGCTGGCAAACCATAGCCGACTCCGAGTACCCCTGGGAAAGGGAAGCGATCGAGTGGCTGATGGAGAGGCTGCCGGACGGCGAGCCTTGGCATGCCTGGTCAAATTTCGAGTTCATCGACGATGAGGGCAAGGTCAACGAGGTTGATGTTCTTGTGCTCGCGCCGGCTGGACTCTTCCTGGTCGAGATCAAGAGCAGACCAGGGATCTTGCGTGGCGATGCGCACACCTGGACATGGACTAACGATGGGCGCGAGTACTCCTACGACAGTCCCGTCTATCTCGCAAATCGAAAAGCGAAACGCTTGGCGAGCCTGCTGCGCAAGCAGCCATCGTTCCTGAAGGCGCGGGAGCGAATGCCGTGGGTTGAGCCCGCGATTTTTCTCTCCGCGAAAGAGCTGAAATGCCACCTCGACGGCCCAGCACGCGCTAAGACCTATCTCCGCGGGCGACCGCAGCACCCAGAAGATGACGGCATCGTTGCCGCTCTACATGCGATTTCGAATACCGGCGCACTCACCACGCAACGCGTGGACGCAAAGCAGGCAAAGGCGATTGTTCGTGCCATGGCCGAAGCCGGGATCCGGCCTTCGGCAAGGCATCGTCAAGTGGGTGACTACCGCCTTGGCTCGCTGCTGGCCGAAGGCGTGAACTATCAGGATTGGTCGGCGAAGCACGTATCGGTCGAGACCAAACGGCGGATTCGGATCTACAGCTACAGCAAGGCGAGCACACCGGAAGCGCGTCAATCGCTCGCTCGACAGGCCAAGCGCGAGTTTCAGATTCTCGAAGGCATCGATCACCCCGGCATCCTGAAAGTCCTCGACTACAAGGACACGGAGCTCGGTCCGGCGCTCGTTTTCGAACCTGAAAACGGCGCGACTCGTCTCGATCATTTCCTTCAGCGCAAGCACGCCGAACTCGACATCGGGCAGCGGCTCCAGATTCTTCGCGACCTCGCGGACACGTTACGGTATGCGCACACGAAGCGTTTGTATCACCGCGCCTTGAGCCCGGCGTGTGTGCTCGTGCGCGAGACGAGCGATGTGAATCGTCCTTTGCGGCTGCAGATCGTGAATTGGCAGACGGGCGCACGCGACTCTACAGGATCGAATGCGACGCTGCACACCGTCGGCACTCAGCATGTCGAGGACTACGTCGAGGATCCTTCGCGCGTTTACCTGGCTCCTGAAGCCCTGCAGGTCGCACCCGCTGGGATGCTGCTCGACGTTTTCGCCTTGGGCGCCATCGCGCACTTCGTCCTGTCAAGCAAACCGCCGGCCACCGACACGATCGAACTGATGGACAAGCTGCGCCGCGGGCCGGGTCTGCGCTTGTCGGATGCGCTCGACGGTGCAGCCAAGCATCTGCAGGACCTGGTCAGCCTGAGCACACATCCAGATGTGAGCGCACGCATCGGCTCCATGGAGGAGTTCAGCGAATACCTTGAGCTGGCCGAAGACGAGCTCACGGCGCCAGAACCGGAGCAGTGGGTTGACCCGAGTGTGGCCAAGCCGGGCGATCGCATCGAGGGCGGCTTCACGTCCATAAAATGGCTCGGCCGTGGCTCATCGGCAGACGTCGTGCTCGTCAAACGCGACGCCAACGATCAGGAGCTGGTGCTCAAGGTGGCGACGGATCCTCGCTACAACGATCGCCTCGTCGATGAAGCGGACACGCTCAGCAAGCTCACGCATCAGAACATTGTGAAGTATGTCGATACCGTCGAGGTCAACGGACGTCGCGCCATTCTGATGCACAAGGCGGGCGAGACTTCACTAGCGCGCGACCTACGTGAAAAAGGCAAACCGTCGCTCGACATGTTGAGGCGCTTTGGCGATGAGCTTCTCACCGTCCTCAACTATCTCGAGGAACACGGTGTTGCCCACCGCGATATCAAGCCGGACAACATCGGCATCGCCGCGATCGGCGGCACCGGCAAGAAGCAGCTTGTGCTCTTCGATTTCTCACTGTCGCGGACTTCGCCCGACAACATCCAAGCGGGCACGGCGGGTTATCTCGATCCATTTCTGCGAATCCGCAAGCTGCCGCGATGGGATCTTTACGCTGAGCGTTACGCAGCCACCGTCACGCTCTATGAAATGGCGACGGGGGCGTTGCCCGTCTGGGGCGACAGCAACTCGGCGCCAGACATGCTCGACTGCGAGGTCACGCTGAACACAGATGCTTTCGATCCCAATTTGCGAGACGAGCTCACGGCTTTCTTCGCGAAGGCGTTTCGCCGAGATATTCGCGAGCGCTTCGACAACGCTGAGGAGATGTTGCGGCACTGGCGGCGCGTTTTTGATACCGCGCGCCGTCCTGATACGACCCCGGATGTGTTCGATGCCGTCGCGCGCCTGGCAACTGCGAGCTCGACCATCAGCGAGCTTGGATACAGCGTAGAGGCCCAGAGCGTTCTCGAGCGCATGGGTGTCCACAACGTGCGTGAGTTGTTGGCAGTGGAACGCATAAAATTCCGCTACCTGTACCTGAAAGGTGTGAGCGACAAGGTTCGCAAGGAGATTCGGCTCACAGCCAAACGACTCGCGCAGATGCGCCCGGATTTGATTCCGGGGCGGCCCACGATCACAGGTGACGAAGAAGCGGGCGCTGCGCAGAGTCTCGATGAATTGGCTGCTCAACTTCTACCGAAGCGACCCGCCGGCGACGATCGCACTGACGAGCAGGCGATAGCGCTTTATCTGGGCCTCGATTCGCATAGCGACGCGCCCGGATGGCTCTCCCTGGGAAAAGTTGCGAGCGCCGCCGGTGTTGCGCGCTCGGCAGTCGCGGACGCGTTGGTCCGCATGCGAGAACGATGGCTGAAATCGCCCGCGCTAACGGAGTTGCGCGAAGAGATTGCTGCGCTCCTGCAGACACACGGCAACGTGATGACGGCCAATGAGTTGGCGAAAGCGCTGCTGTTAGCGAGGGGATCCATCGAACATGATGAATCGACCCGCATGCGCTTGGGCCTCGCGGTTGCGCGCGCCTGCATCGAGGCCGAGCAGCAGCGCGGTGAGCCGCGGTTCCAACTCTTCGAGCTGTTGCAGCCGCTGATCGCCACGAGTGCGGAGCTGGCCGAGTTCGCCAATCGACTCGGGATTGCCGCTGACCAACTCGCGCAACAGGATCCATTGCTCTCGCCGACGACGGTGATGCGCGAGCTCGAAGCGGTGCAGGCGCCGGAAGGCGTCCCGACGCTCTTGCCGCAGCGTTTGCTGAGACTCGCTGCCGCAGCCTCAAAAAATGCTGCGCTCTCCAGCCGTTCGGAAATTTATCCGGTGGGCATGTCAGCGCTCCAGGCGATTCGGCAGTCGCTCGGTGCATTGAGCGGTCCGCAACGGCTCACCGAACGAGAGCTTCACGAACGCGTACGCGGACGATTCCCAGTGTGCGCGCCATTGCCTCGTCATCCCGATCTCGATCGAGTGTTGCTGGAAGCGGGGCTCGAGCTGATTTGGCAACCGGCGAGTGGGGAGCACGAGGCGGGCTATGTGCCGCCGCACGTGCTCAGTCTCTCCGTCGGCAGTACGACGATGTATCACCGCCGTCCCACACAGACGGTGATGCCAGCGGAAGTAAGCTCTGACGTCGCCGCCGCCCGAGCGTTTGAAGAGCGCATCAGCCATTTACTCGCGCGCGGCGGCTTTCTCGCGCTCACGACCATGCCTCGACTGGCGCGTCACTTGGAGGACGAACTGACTCGGCGCTTCGACGTGCGAAGCGTGAGTTTCGATGAGTTGCTATTGGATGCCATGCTCGATCAAGCCAAAGCGCTCGGTGTGGAGATGAACGTGCTGCTCGAAGCTGATCGTTCAGCGCCCACGAGCGTGGATTGGCGCAATCTATTGCGGCTCGTGTCAAAGAGCGCCGCTGTGGTGAAGCAGATGCTGCTGCAATCCAGGCAGCCGCTGCTCATCACGGAACCCGGCCTGCTCGCTCGCTACGATCTCATGAGCATGGTGAACGAGCTTCAGGCGGCTGCCGGCCGGCCAAGCGACCCGCCGACGATTCTGCTGCTCGTCTCTATGGTTCGTCCGGACGCGCCAGCGATCGATGGTGTGGTCGTGCCAACGATCTCCGCTGCGCAATGGGCGAAGGTGCCGGAATCCTGGATCAATAACGAACATCGCTCTGCCGTGGCCTCATGATCGATAGTCAACATTTGCTGCAGGAGTCGAAGAAGCTCCTCAAGGCTCTTGAGAAAGACATTCGCGAGCGGCTCGACGAATCGCCTGAGCTCGATGGGCAGTTGAAAGCGGAGTGGGAAGCGGCGCGTGCCGCGAACCGAACCGCGGGCGCATATCTCGATTGGCGTGAGGAGAACATCACACAATCCGCGGTGCATTGGATTCTGGCGTGCGTGTTTCTGCGGTTCCTCGAAGACAACGACTTCCTGGCGCGCGCGTATCTGACAAGTGTTGACAAGGAGGCGAGAGAGGCGGCGCGCGATGACTACGAACGCTACTTCCGCGCCAACCCGAACCATTCAGACCTCGAGTATCTCCTGCACGCCTATCGTGAAGTCTCGCGCCTGCCCGGGCTCAAGGGGCTTTATGACGAGCGGCACAACCCGCTCTTCCGCTTGCTGCTTTCGGGTGACGGCGGCATAACCTTGCTTAGCTTCTGGAAAAAGGTCGATCCGGAGTCTGGTGTGCTGGTGCACGACTTCACTGACCCGAGTCGCGAAACGCGCTTTCTCGGTGATCTGTATCAAGACCTGTCGGAGTCTGCGAAGGATCGTTACGCGCTGTTGCAGACGCCGAAGTTTGTGGAGGAATTCATTCTCGATCGGACGCTCACACCCGCGATCGAGACGTTTGGCCATAAGAAAGTGCGGCTGATCGATCCGACGTGTGGCTCGGGGCACTTCCTGCTCGGGGCGTTTCAACGTTTGTTTGATCTGTGGGCAAAGAAGGAACCGGTTCGCAACTTGCCGGACCTTGTGCAGCAATCCCTCAATGCCGTGAGCGGCGTAGACATCAACCCGTTTGCTGTGGAGATCGCACGCTTTCGATTGATTATAGCGGCGTTGACGGCGAGCGACATTCGTAAGCTCAAAGATGCGCCGGACTTCCGTATCAATCTCGCGACGGGGGACAGCTTGTTGCACGGACCTCGCTTTGGTTTGCGAGGCACGGCAGGCATGTTCGAGAGCAAGGAGGATTACGCAAGCACCGGACTCGCGCACGCGTATAAAACGGAGGACTTGCTGGAGCTGGGGCGGATTCTTGGGCAGCAGTATCACGCGGTGGTTGGCAATCCACCGTACATCACACCTAGAGATGCCGCTCTGAAAGAGGTACACCGGTCACGCTTCGGAAGTTGTCACGGTCTCTATTCGCTTGGCGTTCCATTTACGGAGCGATTCTTCGATCTAGCCCTCAGCCGCGAGGGTCCATCGCAGGATGGCGGTTTCGTGGGCATGATCACCGCGAATTCGTTTATGAAGCGTGAGTTCGGCAAGAGACTTATCGAGCATTTCATGCCAACAGTGGACATTACCCACGTGGTAGATACTTCGGGCGCGTACATTCCCGGTCATGGCACGCCCACAGTCATTCTATTCGGGCGTCATCGGAAGCCGATTGATAGCCAAGTCCGTACCGTCACCGGTCTGCGTGGTGAACCTCGGCCACCGGACGACCCCGCGAGCGGGTTAGTGTGGCAAGCGATCATTCGCCAGATTGACCACTCGGGATCCGAGAGCGAGTTCGTGAGTGTGACGGACAGGGAACGCGCGGTCTTTGGCAAGCACCCTTGGACCCTAGGCGGTGGCGGTGCCTCCGACATCAAGACAGCGATGGAAGAAGCAGGAACGCCGCTGTCTAACCTGACCGACGATCTCGGCTTCATATGCATCACAAAGGCGGACGACGTTTTCGTAATTCCTTCTGGGGTGGATCGTCGAAAGCGTCTTGAGTTGAAGGCTATCCGCTCATTCGGGGTAGGAGAAGACGTGCGCGATTGGACGATCGCAAAGAACAACGTCTGCATTTTTCCGTACGACGATGAGGTCGAGTTCCTCAACGAGGCCGAGTTCTCAAACGCACTGAAACTTATATGGCCTTCTCGCGCTGTACTTCTCGATCGAAAGGCGTTTGGTGGACAGACATACGGCGAGCTCGGCAGGCTGTGGTATTCGTACGGTCAGATTCCGGTGGAACGATTCAAGAACCCGAAGTCGATGGTCTTCGCATTCGTAGCTACTCACAATCACTTTGTGCTCGACCGAGGGCACAACGCATTCAGTCGTACGGCACCCGTGATCAAGTTGCCCGCAGGTACCGCTGACGCGGAGTACGCTGGGGTTCTCGCACAGCTCAATTCGTCGGTCGCATGCTTCTGGATGAAACAGGTCATGCACGACAAGGGAAACGGGGGGATCGGCGGCGGAATTGCATCTGAAGACTGGGAACGGTTTTATGAGTTCACGAGCACTGCTCTAAAGCAATTCCCGCTCACGCACGATCGACCTGTTGATCTTGGTGTGCGCCTGAACACGAAATCGGTGCACTTAATGGAGATGCGGTCGCCTACGTTCTTGGACTCGCTGCGTCGTGATGGTGGCAAGCTACCGACGCGTAGCGGTCTCCATGCGGTTCGGTCAAGAGCGGCACAAATGCTCCGCTCAATGATTGCGGATCAGGAAGAACTCGATTGGCGTTGCTATCGATTGTACGGCCTACTGCCGCGTCATCGTCCGGCATCGGAGTTTGAGCACAGTGCACCACCTGAACTCGCTTTGGGTGAGCGGGCTTTTGAAATTGTGCTCGCACGACGTTTGGTAGCGGGAGAGATGCAGACGACGTGGTTCGAACGACATGGCTCGACACCTATTACTCAGCTGCCGGCTCACTGGCCTGACGACTATCGCGCAGTCGTCGAACGACGCATCGCGCTGATCGAATCGGACCGCAACATCGGTCTCATCGAACAGCCCGAATACAAGCGCCGCTGGAACACCGAAAGCTGGGAGGAACAAGAACAACGCGCGCTTCGCGAGTGGCTGCTCGACCGATTGGAAACGGAGCGCTACTGGCAGCGCAGCGGGGCTTTGCAGCTTCGATCCGTGTATCAGTTGTCCGATGCGGTGCGCAGCGATGCAGACTTCATGCAAGTCGCCGCGCTCTACACGGGCCGAGATGATTTCGATGTTAGTGCGCTCGTTGCCCAATTGACGGAATCAGAAGCTGTGCCGTACCTGGCTGCATGGCGCTACACAGATGACGGCCTGCGCAAGCGCGAGGCCTGGGAGGAAACCTGGGCGCTGCAGAGAGGCGAAGATGCAGTGGATGAGAAGGTCGCGCATGCGAATCCGCGCAAGCCGGACGAGTCTGACGAAGACTACCGCAAACGTCTCGCGCAAGTGCAGAGCGACGCGCGCCTCAAGGAAATCGGCGAAGTCGCCGTACCGCCGAAGTACAAGTCCTCCGACTTCAGGAGCACAACCTTCTGGCGCCTACGCGGCGCTCTGGACGTCCCAAAGGAGCGCTTTATCAGTTATCCCGCTGCGGCACCGGATGCAGACGGAACGCTGCTCCTCGGTTGGGCAGGCTGGGATCACCTACAACAGGCGACCGCGCTTGCTGGCCACTATCTTCATTTGAAGGAAAACGAAGGCTGGGCCGCAGAGCGCCTGATCCCCTTGCTTGCCGGCCTGCTCGAACTCGTGCCCTGGTTGAAACAATGGCAGAACCAATGGAATCCCGAGCACGACGCACGCATGGGTGACTACTTCGAAGGCTTTGTGCAAGACGAAACCCGCGCGCTCGAGACAACGATCGAAGCGCTGCAGAAGTGGCGGCCGCCGACCGCGGCACGTCGCAGGCGCAGGGCCTAGCTGGGGGTTTGGGGGGATACTAACGCTTGACGTTACTAACGGACCCCATTACTATCCGCCATGATCAGAAGTTTCCGGGACACGGAGACCGAGAAGGTCTGGAACGAGCGCCTGTCACGGAAGCTTCCGCGGACCATTCAGAGCCGTGCGCTCATGAAACTGCAGCAATTGAATGCGGCAGGGGATCTCCGAGATTTACGGATTCCGGTGAGCAACCACCTCGAAAAGCTGAGCGGCGATCGGGAAGGCCAATGGAGCATTCGCATCAACGGTCAATGGCGCATCTGCTTCGAGTGGAACGCGGGGCACGCCGACAACGTCGAGATTTGTGACTACCACTAGCGATTCGATATGAGGAGCTTACGCATGGCACTCAAAGCACATCATCCTGGCGCGATTCTGCGCGAGGAGTTCATGGAGCCTGTGGGCCTTACGCCGTACAAGCTCGCGAAGGCGCTCGGTGTGCCGCTTCCGCGCGTGAACGACATTGTGCTGGAGAAGCGCTCCATCTCGGCGGAAATGGGATTGCTGCTCAGTGCTTATTTCGGCACGACCGATCAGTACTGGATCAACCTGCAGGCCGACTATGACCGCCGTCTCGCCCGTTCTCGGATCGAAAAGAAATTGAAGTCCATCAAGCCGCATCCGACCGACAAGGATGGGTCGCTGGTGAGCGCTGCCTGACGTACGGGGCCGCGGCGCTTCGCTGGTCTCACTGCCAGCCCACAAGAGAACAACATGACACTGATTAGAGAACTCATACACGTTCCTGAGCGGGTACATCAGGGCGACTTCGTTTTGAAACTCTCGGAAGGCGTGGAGCATGCCGATGAGACGCTGGGCAGCTATGTCGTGACACCGCAGCTTGTGAGCGCGTTCGACAATGCGCTCGCCTTTGTGAAGAGTGGTCTTGAGTCACGCAGCAGCAAGGCCGCATATCTGCATGGCAGCTTCGGTTCGGGCAAGAGCCACTTCATGGCCGTGCTGTCGTTGCTTTTGAACGGTAACGTAAAGGCGCGTTCGATCCCGCAGCTTTCGGACGTCGTAGCACGTCACAACGCCTGGACTGACGGACGCAAGTTCCTCGTCGTGCCGTATCACATGATCGGCGCGGACGATATGGAGTCCGCCATCCTCGGCGGCTATGCCTCCCACATTCGCAAGCTTCATCCGGATGCGCCGGTGCCAGGTTTCTATCTGGCTGAAGGTCTGTTCCGGGATGCGAAGCGGCTGCGCGAGCAACTGACGGATGGACCGTTCTTTGAGAAGTTGAATTCCGGCAGGAGCGCGGGGCGTTGGGGTGCACTCGGAGGCGGCTGGGATGCCCAGGCATTCGAGGCAGCGATGCTTGAACCACCAGCGGGCGAGGAGCGCATGCGGCTCGTGGGCGACTTGATCGATGTCTACTTCGATTCATATCGCACGATGGCCGCCTCGAAGGGCGAATCGTTCGTTTCGCTCGACGATGGCCTGTCGATCATGAGCAAGCACGCACATGCGCTTGGCTATGACGCTGTCGTCTTGTTTCTGGACGAGTTGATCCTGTGGCTGGCAAGCCGGGCTGCCGACGTTTCATTCGTCTCAAGCGAAGGCACGAAGCTCGTAAAACTGGTCGAGGCAACTCACGCGGATCGACCTGTTCCTCTCATTAGCTTCGTTGCGCGTCAGCGTGATCTACGCGAGCTCGTGGGCGAGACCTTGGCGGCTGGGGCGGTGCAAACCCAATTCGCAGATAGCCTCAAATACTGGGAAGCGCGCTTCCACAAGATCACGCTCGAAGATCGGAATCTGCCCGCGATCGTCGAAAGCCGCATTCTCAAGCCAATCTCACCGCAAGCGCAGGCGACACTCGATGACGCGTTCACGAAATTGCTCAACGTTCGCAACGAGGTGCTGGAAACGCTGCTCACTGACGATGCGGATCGAACCATGTTTCGCAAGCTCTACCCGTTCAGTCCGGCGCTCGTCGAGACTCTGATCGCGGTGTCCTCTGCGCTGCAGCGGGAGCGAACGGCTTTGAAGCTGTTGCTGCAATTGCTGGTCGAGCGGCGCGACGAGCTCGAGTTGGGAGAGATCGTCGGTGTGGGCGATCTTTGGGATGTCATCGCGGAAGGCGACGAGCCGTTCTCGGAGCAGATGCGCATCCATTTCGACAATGCGAAGCGCCTTTGGCAACAGAAGCTGCTGCCGCGACTCGAGCGCCAACATGGCGTGACATGGCAATCGATGCGCGACGGTTCGGCGGAAGCAACCAAGGCTCGAGCGCTACGCAATGATGCAAGACTGCTGAAGACACTGCTCTTGGCGGCCCTGGTACCCGAAGTGAAATCACTTCGTGCGCTCACTGGCCAGCGACTCGCGGCCTTGAACCATGGAACGATCCGTTCACCCATTCCGGGACGCGAGGCCAGCGATGTGCTGCGCAAGTGCCGCGATTGGGCGGTGGAGATCGGCGAGATCAAGATCAGCGACGATCAGAATCCGATCATCTCCATTCAAGTCACGGGTGTAGACATTGAGCCCATCATCGCCGGCTCCAAGCTTCAGGATAGCCCAGGGAATCGCAAGCGCCTCATACGCGAAATGTTGTTCAACGCGCTCGGGATCGATGACAAGCCGGATCTGTTTGCGCGGTACTTGTTCAATTGGCGTGGGACTCGACGAGACGTTTCCATCCTCTACGATAACGTGCGTGAGGTCAGCGACGAGCGCCTGCGTACAAGTGGGGAAGATTGGACGATTGTCATCGACTTTCCATTCGATGAATCGCAGTACAGCCCGGCGGATGATCGCGCGCGTCTGCAGAAATATGCGGGAGGACCGACGCGCACGATCGCCTGGCTGCCACAGTTTCTCAGCGATAAGGCGCAGCGCGATCTCGGGCGGCTCGTCATTCTGGACTACATTCTGAAAGGCGACCAACGCTTTGCCGAAGCAGCAAGCCAGTTGTCTTACACCGACCGGATGCAGGCAAAGGCATTAGCAGAGAACCAGCGCGATCAGTTGAAGGCGCGACTGCGGCAATGCCTCGAGGCAGCGTATGGCATCAGTGAGGAACCACGGGATGGTTTTGAGCTCTCGATAGAGCGCTCTGAGCAGTTTGTTTCCCTCGATCCTACCTTCGCACCGCAGCGGCCTGTCGGTGCCAATCTCAAAGAAGCGCTGGAGAAGTTGCTGGATCAGGCGCTCGCGCATCAATTTCCAGCCCATCCGTCCTTCGGCGTCGATGTGCGATTGCCGACTCTGAAGAAGGCGTGGGCGGAGATTGAGAAGGCAGCGAGCGAGCGGGATCACCGGGCGTTGGTGGAGGATCGGGCGACGAGGCAAGTAGTGCGGGAGATCGTACAACCGCTGAAGCTCGGCGAGCTGTCATCGACGCATCTGCATCTGCATGATCATTGGCGCACGCACTTCATTCAATGTGAGGCACGAGAGCCCGGGCCGCTGACCGTCCAGCGATTGCGTGGGTGGCTCGATCAGCCGCGTCCGATGGGCTTGCCGACGGAAGCGGCAAATCTCCTCATCATGACGTTCGCGGCTCAAACCGACCGCTCGTTTCGGTATCGAGGTGGGCCCGCAGATCCCAGGTTAGATGAACTGCCGGGTGAGCTCGAGCTCGTCGAGCAGGCATTACCCAGCGAAGCAGTGTGGCAGCAGGCGAATCAGAGGTTGTCTGTTCTGTTTGGAGAGCCGCCGCGCGCGAGTTTGAACGCCACGAATATGGAGCGGCTCGATGAGTCGCTGCGACAGAAGATTGCCGCCGTGCGGCCTGCGATAGAAAGCCTTGCGAACGCATTGCCAGGCGCGTTGGCGCAGCACGTCGACGAGCCGGAGAGGGCCGCGCGTTTGCAGACCGCGCGATCAGCGCGAGCGCTGCTAAATGCCGTTGGCGACAAGACGGGTATGGCGGCAATCGAGGCATTCGCGTCCGCTTCCATAGCGACTTCCGAAGCAGCCATGCAGCAAACGCTCGCGAAGGCACGCGAATTAGATGAAGCCGTGCGAAACCTTTCGAACATGTTCTCGCTGCTCAAAGGCATCACCGATGAACGGCGAAAAGATGCACAACAGATTCTGTCGTCGGTGGGCGAGGCGCTGGCGAGCGATGAGCATGCCGTTTCACTGCGTCCGAAGCTGAAGGAGCTGGAGCAGCGCGCGTTTGCGCTCGTCGAGCAGGCTGTCACGCGCGCTCCGACCGCACAGCCTGCGACGCCATCACCGCCTGCGGGAACGCGTATCGTAAAGGAAGGACGGGAGACCAACCTTGGTCGGTCAGCGGCCGTGAAGGTCTTGCGGGGCATCGAATCGGAGCTCGATGAGCACAACCGCCTCAGTGTCATCTGGACGATTGTGCGGGAGGACGGCTCCAAGTGACGCCCTCGGTTTCCGAAATCCGCGCGCAAATCAGCGCGATTCTGGCGCGCGACCAAGACGCGCGAATCGTGGCAATGCATGCAGCCCACAGAGCCGAGTGGCCTCCTAGTGTGGCGGTTGAGAATCGCACGTATCAGGTTGCATGGTGCGAGTCGCCGCTCGAGCTCCGGCTCGCGTTGCGGCAAGCGCGCAAGATGTCTCAGCACGGACTCGTGCTTATGACGCCGCTTGCGGAAAGTGATCTCGGAGCAGACGTCATTGCGCGCCTTTCGCGCTCGAAGATCTTCCGTGTCCATCAATGGGAAATTGTTCGCAACGCATTCCGCGCCAAAGCGATCGATGGAAGGCTCAGTGCGTCGGGGTGGCTGGCCGACACTTTGATTGAACGCATGCCGGCGCAAGGATATGCGCCTGTGCCGAGCGGCATCTTGGATGTCGATACGGCGTGGAGAGCGCTTCTTCAGATAACGCTCGGCATCGATTCTGCCCGCCCCGACATCGAGGACCTACTGCGGTGGACTCTTCGCGCTGACGCATCAGCGCAGTGGGCCGCACTTTCCGACTCGGCGCAGCACGGTCTCTCAAGGTGGCTTGCCCAGGTTTCCGGGAGGGCAGCAGAGCTCATCCTGAGTGTCGTCGAGTCTGGGTACTGCGCAGACGCAGTTCCGCTGGGCCTAATTGCCGACGTGTTGATCGCTGAAGATCCGCCCGGCTCCGAGCTTGCTGCGGCAGCGGCGCGCGCAGAGCGCTACATGGGTGGCCGGCGAATCGACGTGAGCATGGGGGCGCGCTGGGCGGAAGCCTCAAAGCGCGTGCTGCGTGAACTTGGGTCTGAGCAAGCCCGATCCGTTCTCGGTCGCGCCGATCGCTTATTGGCCGATCTCTACTTGGCGGACTTCGCGGTTGTCAGTAGCGCCCTGCCGAGCGGCCTCGAAGCCCGTCTTGCCGCGTTCGCGGCTGGCCTCCAGCACTGCCTGACCAACAAGGATGCTCAGTCACTCTCGGAGTTGCAGCGATTGGCTGACGACGTTCGAGAACACACGCTTGCGGCGCAGTCGCCCGGACGAGTCGACAGTGTCGAAATGGCCTCGCGTCTGGTGCGCTGGTGGATCGCCTCCAATGTCCCGGTAAGAGATTTCCAGAGCCTCGTTCAACAGTACGTTGCCGATGGCGCCTTCGTCGATCGGGCACGTCTCTACTTATTGGGCGGGGATCAACTGGGGCTGCTGGCAGCAGCATTCGACGCACTCGCGAACCAAGTTCGGAAAACGCGCGAGCAGCACAACGACGCGTTTGCGAAAGCGCTCAAGGTTTGGAACGAGATGCGATCGACGACCGACGGCATCGTTCCCGTCGAGGAGATAATCGAGCAAGTCGTCGCACCGCTGTCCGATGCAGCGCCCGTGCTACTTCTGGTCATGGATGGACTCAGCCTAGCCGTCTTTGCTGAGTTGTTCGACGATGTCGTGCGACTTGGCTGGGATCTCATGCGACCCGCGCAAGGACCATGGAAGGGGGCTGCAATCGCGGCCCTTCCGACGGTGACCGATATTTCTCGCGCAAGCCTCTTCTGTGGCCGGTTGACTAAAGGTGGGCAGCAGGCCGAGAAGACGGGCTTCGCGCAGCATGGTTCCGTTGCCCGCAAGTCACGCAGCGCGCCTATGTTGTTTCACAAAGGTGAGTTGATGGATGGCGCAACGCTCGCGCCCAACGTGAGCGGGGCTTTGTCGTCAACTGGACCACGCGTGGTTGCCGTTGTCTACAATGCGATCGACGATCAGCTCGACGGCGCCAATCAGATCCACATGGAATGGACGTTGGATCGGCTGCGCATGTTAAGTCCGCTCCTATATGAAGCGCGCACGGCGGGAAGAGTGATCGTGCTCACCGCTGATCACGGTCACGTGCTCGATCACGATACGGTGCAAAGTCAAAAATCGGAAGGCGGGGATCGCTGGAGACTCAAGGATGGAACGTTGCGGAATGGAGAGATCACGCTCGAAGGAGGGCGAGTCCTTACTCCAACCGGCGAAACGCAAGTGACCGTCCCGTGGAGCGAACGGCTCCGTTACGGAACTCGAAAGAACGGCTATCACGGCGGTGCTTCACCTCAAGAAGTACTTGTACCGCTGTGCGTGCTGGCGCCGAGCGTAACTCAACTACCCGGATGGACACCAACAACGCTTGTGTATCCGGTCTGGTGGGATGCGACGCCGATGCAGCTTGTTGCCGAGGCGCCGCGACCCGTGCGACGCACGGCCGCCCAAACAGTGCCCGCCAAGGAAGCACCGCAAGCGGACTGGTTGTCTTCGATTGACGTTGAGAAGGAGACCGAGCAGCAAGATTGGACCTCGGCGCTCATCGAATCCCCGACGTATCGCACGCAGAAGACTCTCGCGGCGCGCGTGGCACCGCCAGACGACATGGTCAGAAGGCTCCTGCAGGCATTGGCAGAGAGGGGTGGAAAGCTATCGAAGGCCGCGCTATCGATGCGATTGTCGCTGTCCCCATCGCGCACTTCGGGTTTCATCAGCGCGGCGCAGCGAGTGCTGAATATCGATCAGGCCGCGGTACTCACGTTCGATGAGCGCAGCGGTGCTATCGAACTGAATCGCGAACTCCTCGAAACACAATTTGGTTTGCGGAAACGGTAGGGGCGTCAATGGTCAGTCCCCAAAGGCGAGCAGAGATCATCGATGCACTCCGGCGAGGAACCGTTCCTCAATTTGGCCTGGACGCCCTCGCGGTAGGTCTGGAGCGCTTTGAAAGCACGCTGGATGAGGAGCTGACGCGAGTCGCGGCTGGAGGCGGTGGACTCAAGGCCGTGCGGGGTGAGTACGGAAGCGGTAAGACGTTCTTTACGCGTTGGCTGCAGGAGCGTGCACGCGGGCGAGCGTTCGCATCGACAGAAGTGCAGATCTCGGAGACTGAGACGCCTCTACATCGAATGGAGACGGTGTATCGGCGTCTTATCGAGCGTATCTCGACCGCGCATGCCGGCGCGGGTGCGTTTCGCGCGATTATCGACGGCTGGTTCTTCGCGTTGGAGCAGGACGTGCTCGCAGAGAACCCGGTCGACGCGCAAGATGAGGAGAAACTGCTGGATCGAACGGAAGCGTTGCTGGAAACGCGACTCGCTTCGGTGAGCCGCATTGCACCTGCTTATGCTGCGACGCTTCGCGCTTACCGTCGGGCACTGGTCAAAGACGAGCGAGATCTCGCCGAGGGTCTCATTGCATGGCTATCGGGACAGCCCAACGTTGCCGCACACATCAGGCGTGCGGCGGGCATCAAGGGCGATATCGATCACTTCGGCGCGTCGAACTTTCTCGCTGGACTGCTCGTGATTCTCAGGGATTCAGGCTTCGCCGGCCTCGTTCTCACGCTCGACGAAGTCGAGACGCTGCAGCGGATGCGAGCTGATACGCGTGAGAAGGGATTGAATGCGTTGCGCCAGTGGTTCGACGAGATCGACGCCGGGCGCTTTCCTGGTCTGTATCTGCTCATTACGGGGACGCCCGCATTCTTCGAGGGTCCTCAAGGCGTGCAAAGACTCGCGCCACTCGCGCAGAGATTGCACGTCGATTTCGCCACCGACGCGCGGTTCGACAATCCTCGTGCGGTTCAGATTCGTCTTCCGGGATTCGGTCTCGATCAACTCGTTCAGGTGGGAAAACGTGTTCGCGACATCTACCTTGAGCAGTCGTCCTCGGCGGATCGCATCGCGCAGCACGTTGATGAGCCCTACATCCGTTCTCTGGCAGATGCAGTGACGGGACAGCTCGGCGGGCGAGTCGGCATTGCGCCGCGCGTGTTCCTGAAGAAGCTTGTCGCTGACGTTCTCGATCGGGTCGATCAGTTTCCCGACTTTGATCCTCGCCAGCACTACGCCCTCACCATCAACGATGCAGAACTCAGCCGAACGGAGAGGGCGGCGCGGAAGCCGCAGTCGCTCGATGACATCGAGTTAGAGTTGTGAGTGCGTTCGATCAGCTCCATCCGGCGGTTCAGTACCACATCGTCAACAGTCTTGGCTGGAGCGAGTTGAGGCCGACCCAGCTGGAAGCGATCCAGCCGATCATTGCGGGTCACGACTGCCTGTTGCTCGCGCCAACTGCTGGCGGCAAGACCGAGGCAGCCCTCTTTCCCGTGATGTCGCGAATGGTGGCCGAGGACTGGCGTGGTCTGTCCGTACTCTATCTCTGTCCTATCAAGGCGCTGCTCAACAATCTGGAGCATCGACTCAGCAAGTACCTGGGACTGCTAGGTCGACGAGTGGGCGTGTGGCACGGGGACATTGGACAATCTACCAAGGCGCG
>OEIU01000196.1_pt1 | contig 62035 bp, 63 predicted proteins | sample 1539221 | NCBI WGS metagenome assembly OEIU01 (sample SAMN03792071, study PRJEB22550) | activated sludge metagenome | feature: wastewater treatment plant; material: activated sludge; isolation source: Wastewater treatment plant of a petroleum refinery complex | place: Argentina: Zarate | collected...
GGGACATGAAGCCCGCGCTGGCCGACATGTCCTAGGGTCGGGCCGTCAGGGCGCTGGTCAATGCCACGGCGGCGAATCCCGCCGCACTCGGCGCCGCTGACGGTCCGGGACTGGCGGACGGCGTCATCAACCCGAGCGCGCAGCCGATCCTCGACAACGATCCGCTGAATCGTCGCGTGCAGGCGCTCGCGCCGCTGCAGTTCGAACAGAAGTCCGACGAGGCCATCGCCTCGATCGAGTACGCCGCCGATGCGTTCACGCTGACCTCGCTGACGAGCTACGACGTCTACGACATCACGCAAAGCTGGAACGACGCCGGCCAGACCGGGCTGGATCTGGTGAACTATCGCGACTTCCAGAGCGGTGAAACCTTCAGCCAGGAACTGCGCATCAATTCGCGTTCGGGCGGTCGCCTCACCTGGCTCGCCGGCGTGTACTACTACGACAATCACTTCCAGCGCGGCGATGAGGATCAGCACGAATTCACGCTGGGCCAGGCCATCGACGAACTGGGCGTCGCCGCAGGCATCGCCTCGCCGACGCTGCCGGACGTACCGGTGTTCGGCCTGCCCGGCGACACGGGCGATTTTTACGAGATCTCCGACAGCCGGAGCTACGGCGCCTTCGCGCAGAGCTCGCTGGACGTGACGGATCGTCTCGCATTCACGCTCGGCCTGCGCTATTCGCTCGAAGAAAAGGACGTGTCGCTCACCAACACGCCCTTCACTTCCGCGCCGGGCCCGCTCGCAGGATTGTCGCTGCCCGTGCGTCTGCTGACGCCGGCGGCGGCTTCGTTCGCGCTCAACGACGAATGGAATGCGGTGACGGGGACGTTCAACACCGTGTATCGCTTCACTCCGGACGCGATGGCCTACGCCACGGTCGCCACCGGCTTCAAGGGCGGCGGCTACAACGGCGGCTTCGGCAACACGCCGCTGTCGCGGCGTCCGTTCGATTCGGAAGACGTCATCAGCTATGAAATCGGCGCCAAGACCGAGTGGGCCGGTCGCGTGCGCCTGAACGCGGCGGCCTTCCTCGCCGACTACGACGACTTCCAGTCGGCCTCGTTCATCGGCCTGCAGTTCCTGGTCAACAACGCGGAGAAGGTCCGCGTGCAGGGATTGGAAGCGGACATGACCGCCCGCCTGACCGATGGCCTGACGCTCGACCTGTCGGCGACCTACGCCGAAGCGACCTACGAGCAATACACGCAGGGTTCGTGTTACTCGGGCCGCGCGCCGGATGATGCCGTCACCGGCGGTTGCGATCTTTCCGGCGAGACGCTGCCCTTCGCACCGAAGCTGACGGCGACGGCCGGCCTGACCTGGGAACACGACATCGGTCCGGGCAGCGTGTTCTCGCGTCTGGACGGCAGCTGGGTCGGTGAGCAGAACGTGACTTCGGAACTGGATCCGAATCACGGCATGCAGGACGGCTACGCGATCGCGAATCTACGACTCGGCTGGCGCCAGGGCTCGTGGGAAATCTCGACGTGGGTGCGCAACCTCACGGACGAGACCTACATCACCCAGACGGCGCAGTCGAATCTGTTCGCGTCGCTGCAGGACGGCACGTATCAGAACTATCTCGGCGCGGAACGCTCGTACGGCATCACCGTGCAGGCCAGGTACTGATCCTGCTACAGCGACCGCGGAGAGACTCATGGCGAGAGCAGTTCGTTTCTACGACGTCGGCGGCCCCGAAGTGCTTCGCCTCGAAGAGGTCGAAGTCGGCGAGCCGGGCCCGGGACAGGTACGCATCCGTCACGTGGCCGTCGGACTCAACTTTGCCGATACCTACTTTCGCAGCGGCGTCTATCCCGTACCGCGCCCGAGCGGCATCGGCGTCGAAGCCTCGGGCATCGTCACGGCGATCGGTCCCGGCGTCGGCAACGTCGCGGTCGGCGATCGCGTCACCTACACCGGCTTCATCAACACGCTGGGCGCCTACAGCACGGAGCGGCTGATTCCCGCCGCGCCGCTCATCCGGCTGCCCGAAACGATCGCCTTCGAAACCGCCGCGGCCATGACCATGCGCGGCCTCACCGCCGCGTATCTGCTGCGACGCATTCGCGATCACAAGCCGGGCGACACCGTCCTGCTGCACGCGGCAGCCGGCGGCGTCGGTCTGATCGTGGCGCAATGGGCGAAGCTGCTGGGACTCACCGTCATCGGCACCGTGTCGACCGATGCCAAGGCCGATCTGGCGCGCGCGTACGGCTGCGATCACACCGTGAACTACGCCCGCGAAGACGTGGCGAAGCGGGTGCGCGAACTCACCGACGGCGTCGGCGTCGACGTGGTCTTCGACAGCGTCGGCAAGGACACCTTCATGGCCTCGCTCGACTCTCTCAAACGCCGCGGCCTGCTCGTCAATGTCGGCACCGCCTCGGGAACGATTCCGCCGTTCGATCCGCAACTGCTCGCGATCAAGGGCTCGCTGTTCCTGACGCGACCGGCGCTCGCGGACTACATCGCCGATCCCGCCGAGAAGGCGGCGCTCGCGCAGGAACTGTTCGATCACGTCGGCAGCGGACGCATCCGGATCGAGATCAACCAGCACTATGCGCTGGAGGATGCGGTCGCGGCGCATCGCGATCTGCAGTCGCGCAGGACCACCGGCTCGTCGATCTTCGTCATCTAATCCTCGTCATAGGCGATTCCCATGGAGCTTCCGCGCGGGGATGCCATCCCGGAGAACGACGGCGATGCGATGCCGGTGTCACGCAGGTATGCATGGGTCGTCTTCGGCGTGACGTTCTGCCTGCTGCTGTCGGACTACATGTCGCGGCAGGTACTGAACGCGGTGTTTCCGCATCTCAAGACGGAATGGGCCTTGTCCGATGCGCAGCTCGGCACGCTGAGCGGCATCGTCTCGCTGGCGGTCGGCGTGCTGGCGTTCCCGCTGTCGCTGCTGGCCGATCGCTGGGGCCGCATTCGCAGCCTGGTGCTGATGGCGATGCTGTGGAGTCTCGCCACGCTGGGCTGCGCGCTCGCGCGTGACTTCCAGCACCTGTTCGTCGCGCGATTCCTGGTCGGCGTCGGCGAAGCGGCTTACGGCAGCGTCGGCCTGGCCGTCGTGCTCAGCGTCTTTCCGGCGCGCCTGCGGGCGACCATCACTGGCATGTTCCTGGCGGGCGGCATGATCGGCTCGGTGCTGGGTATTTCCGGCGGCGGATTGATCGCGCAGCACTTCGGCTGGCGCGCTGCGTTCGCCGGCATGGCGACGTTCGGCATGCTGCTGACGCTTTGCTATCCGTTCATCGTGAGCGAAAGGCGCATTGCACCGGTTGCTCCCCAACAAGCCAGCCGCAATGCGCGGCCGAAGCTGCGTGAACTGATCGGCAGCCGTTCCGTCATCTGCGCCTACGCCGGCAGCGGCGTGCAGGTCTTCGTCAGCGGCGCCCTGCTCGCGTGGCTGCCCAGCTATCTCAACCGCACGTATGGCATGACGATCGCGCAGGCGGCGCTCGTTGCCGCGATCTTCGTGTTGAGCAGCGCCGCGGGCATGGCGCTGTGCGGCAACCTTTGCGACCGCGTCGGTCGCGACTCGCCGGCCGCGAAACTGTCGCTCGCCATTGCTTACTGCCTGAGCTGTTTCGTGCTGCTGGCCATCGCCTTCCACCTGCCTCCCGGCGTACCGCAACTGATCTTGATCGGGCTCGGCATGTTCGTCGGCGCGGGTACCGTGGGCCCTGCCGGCGCCATGGTTGCCAACCTCACGCCAGCGCCGATCCACGGCACGGCATTCGCCACGCTGTCGCTGGCCAACAATCTGCTGGGCCTCGCGCCCGGGCCGATCGTCGTCGGTGTGCTCGCCGATGCTTACGGTCTGACCGCCGCGCTGCAGTTCGTACCATTCGTCTGCTTGGTGTCGGCGTTCATCTTTGCCTGCGCGCGACGCCGCTACCGCGACGACCTGCAGCAGATCGAGATGCGCGTGCGCGTGGCCTGAATCCGATGACGTCCGCGACGCTGGCGACATTCCAGAACCGCAGCCGCGAGCTGCTGCCGGGACTGACGGTGACCGCCATCGTCGCCGCCGCGGCGACCTTCCTCGCAGAGCACTACTCGGCGCCGCTCATGCTGTTCGCATTGCTGCTCGGCATCGCGATGAATTTCCTGCCGGGCGAGACACGCTGCGCGTCAGGAATCGAATTTTCGGCGCGCGCCGTCCTGCGTGTCGGTGTGGCGCTGCTCGGCATTCGCGTGACGTTTGCACAGATCGCGCAGCTCGGCTGGCAGCCGCCGGTCATCGTGGTGATCTCGCTGATCGTCACGATCCTGGTGTCGACGCTGCTGGCGCGCTGGCTGCGCTTCAATACGCTGTTCGGATTCCTGACCGGCGGCGCTACTGCCATCTGCGGCGCGTCCGCGGCGCTGGCGCTGGCGGCAGCGCTGCCGGCACATCCGGGCAAGGAGAAGGCGACCACCTTCACCGTGATCGGCGTATCGGCGCTGTCGACCCTGGCGATGATCGTCTATCCGCTGCTTGCGCACTGGCTGCACCTGTCGCCGACAGCGGCCGGCGTGTTCATCGGCGGCACCATTCACGACGTCGCGCAGGTCGTCGGCGCCGGGTACAGCATGTCGCAACAGACCGGCGACGTCGCCACCGTCGTCAAGCTGATGCGCGTGGCGATGCTGCTTCCGGTGATCCTTTGCGCCGCGATGATCACGCGCGCACAGATCGGCACGCGCGGCGACCGGCCGCCCCTGCTGCCCTGGTTTGCGGTTGCCTTCGTGATGCTCGCCGCGGTCAACAGCACCGGCTGGATCGGTGCGACGGTCCGCGATGCCTGCAGCGACGTGTCGCGCTGGTGCCTGGCGATTGCCATGAGCGCCATCGGCATGAAAACCCAGCTCAAGGAACTGGCCACCGTCGGGTTGAAGCCGGTGATTCTGATGGTGATCGAGACGGTGGTGCTGGCGGGACTGGAGCTCTGGTTGTCCTGCTGGCTGGGCTGATCGGCCCATCGGCGGCACCGAACGGCGGACGGCACACGGATTTCCTTATCGGCCCGCGGCGTACTGCGTGAATCCGAGCTGGCCCGGCCTGCGATTCGGCGCGAAACCGTTGGCGGCCAGTGTTTCGTCGGCGTCGTTGTAGAACGTGCCGATCCGATAGATCTCGCGCGCCTGCTGCGCATTGGCGACATCGCGACCGACCTCGCGCGAAATGCGCACGAGCTGTTCGATCTGTTCGACGGAGCCCATCTTGCGATCGCGGCGCTGCGTCCAGAGGTTGTCCTCGATCCCGCAGCGCACGTGCAGGCCCATGGCGATCGCCATCATGTTGAGCGGCAGCACGTTCAGCATCGACGTTTCGAGCGTGAGCACGGAACCGTCGGGGCAGGCGCGCACGAAGTTGGCGAGGTTGTAGAGGTTCGGCGCATCGAAGCCGCCGCCGATGGCCACCCACGTCAGGATCAGCGGCACGTTCGCCGCGCCGCGACGCATCATGCGTTCCACCGTCTCGAGCTGCGCAATGTTGGCGAGCTGGAAATGCGTCTGGATGCCCTTCGCGGACAGCCTGCGGATGTGCTCCTCGACCCATTCGGGACCAGCCGGGATCGTCATCTCGCGATAGGCACGATAGAGCGCGGGATCGGCAATCGACGTCCCCGCGAGATCGGCCGGCACCATCTGCTCGACGATGTTCATCTGGTTGGTGTTGATCGCGATCGTCACCTGATCCGGCGCCGGCTGCAGTTCGGCCAGCATGTGACGCGTGTCGTCCGACAGCCACTTGGCCGCTTCGCCGTCGCTTTCCGGCGCGAAGGAAATCGAGCCACCGACCTGCAGGATCAGTTCGGGAACGCGCGCGCGAATGCCGGCGAGCAGTTCGTTGAACTTCGACAGACGCTTCGAACCCTTGCCGTCCAGTTCGCGCACGTGCAGGTGCAGCACTGTCGCGCCGGCGTTGTAGCAGTCGACGGCTTTCTGGATCTGCTGTTCCATCGTCACCGGAATGTCTTCCGGAAAGTCGGCCGGCATCCATTCCGGTCCGTACGGCGCGACCGTGATGACGAGCTTCTGCTGGTTTTCGGGAAAGAGGGAGCCGTCGAGGAAATTCATGCGGAGGTTTCCTTCTGAACCGATTTCAATAGGGCTTGTCGCCGACGATGCCGGCGCGTTCCATCCGGCGATGGCAGGGCGCGTAGTCCATGACCGCGTAGTGCTGCGTGCTGCGGTTGTCCCAGATCGCGACGCTGTTCGGCTGCCAGCGCCAGCGCACCTGGTATTCGGGGACATAGGCCTGACTGATCAGGTAGCGCAGCAGATCGGCCGCGCCTGGATTGGCGTCCTGCCCGTAACGGACGTTGGCCGGCGTGTGATAGTTGGTGAAGTGCGTGGTGAACGCGTTGACGAACAGAATCTTCTCACCCGTCTCCGGATGCGTACGCACGACCGGATGCTCGGCATCGGGATACTGCGCCTTGAGCGCCAGACGCTTCTCGATCGGCATGGCCGCACCGAACGAAGCCTCGATGCTGTGACGCGCACGCAGGTTGGCGATGCGCGCCTTGATCTCGTCCGGAAGGCGTTCGTAGGCAAGCGCCATGTTGGCCCACATCGTGTCGCCGCCGACCGGCGGACACTCCACGCATCGCAGTACGCAGCCCATCGGCGGTTCTTCGCGCCAGGTCGCATCGGTGTGCCAGGCGTTCTCGTAACGATCGACCGGCATCTCCGGGCTCTTGTAGATCAGCACGAGACCGGGATAGTCGGGATGACTCGGCGCGACCGGATGATCCTCGAGCCTGCCGAAGCGCGCAGCGAAGTCGACGTGCTCGCCTCGTGAAATGCGCTGATCGCGCAGGAACAGCACCCGATGACGCAGCAGCGCGGCCTTGATCTCGCCGAACAGATCGGCGTCGTAGGCCGCTTCGGCGAGATTGACGCCGACCAGTTCGGCGCCGAGAGCGCAGGTGAGTGGCTCGATACGCATGGCAGTTCTCTTCCCGACGGCGAAAGGCCTGGCGGCGCAACGGGCGCCTGGCCATCGATTTCGACGTTAGTGGATGCCGTCCAGGACGCGCCTGCCAAAAAGCGACATGCGCTGCGCATTTGGTGACATGGGTGTGCGCGGTCGAGCTATCCCGGATGTGGGATGAGGTCGAATCGAGCGTCCCTTCCTCCGCGCAGCGGAAGGGGTCTGTAGGTCAGGCTTCAGCCTGACTCTGAAAAAAAGCCGGCGTCACCGCAAGAGAAGCCCCCACCCTAACCCTCCCCCGCTGCGCGGAGGAGGGGATCGGAAGAGGCCGCCTGCCGGTTCCACGGCATGTGTCGCAGCAGCGTCGCCAGACCGCAGAAGCCAGTCGCGCCCGCGAAGACCAGACCCGCACCGACGAACGCCGATAGCGCGTAGAACCACGACGACACGGTCGCGCCGAGCGCAACACCGAGCACGACGGCGCTGCCCGCCGCGAGTTGCACCTGACGCATCAGCTCGAGCGGCTGGCTGCGATCGGCGATCACCGGCAGGCCCGCTTTCTTCCAGGCATCGAGCCCGCCTTCGAGCAGATAGGCCTCGCACGGGACCGACTGCGACAGACGGTCCGCGTTGACGGCAGTACGCGCCCCGGAGCGGCAGTGAAAAATGACCTGCGATGCATCGCCGATGTCGCAACCAGCGTGCGGCAGCGAAGACACAGGCTTCGACCGCGCCTGTGAGATGCGCTCGCGCGCATGTTCGTCGGGTTCGCGGATGTCCACGAGCACGGCGCCGGCGTCGATCAGCTTTTTCGCTTCCGCGGCAGTGATGGAACGAAGTGACATGACGGCCTCCTAGGAACAGTAGATGTCCTTGAGCAGCGCGACGATCTTTTCCAGGTTGGGATCGGCGATGCGATAGAAAACGGACTGCGCCTCGCGACGGCTTTCCACCATCCCTTCCTCGCGCATGCGGGCGAGATGCTGCGAGGTCGCGGACGGGCTCAACTCCACCGCCTCCGCCAGTTCGCCGGCGCTTGCCTCGCCGCTGCCGATCAGCGTGCACAGGATCAGCAGGCGCCGGTCGTTGCCGAGCGAGCGCAGCAGGGCGGCGGCCTGGTCGGCGCTGGCCTTCATCTTCGTCAGATCGCGCTTGGTCAGGGGCATGACAGTCCTTATTTCAGTTGACGCTAAATTTAGCAATTACTAAAATAAAGTCAAGCAGAGAACCTGAACGAGGACAAAGCCATGAATACCGCCGTCATCCAGGCCTTCTTCGACGAGCCGACCCATACCGTCACCTACCTGGTGGCCGATCCGGCGACCGGCGACGCCGTCATCATCGATCCGGTGCTGGACTACGATCACCGCTCCGGCCGTGCCGGCGTCGAGTCCGCCGACAGGGTGCTCGCCGCCGCGAAATCGGCGGGCCTGCGAGTCACGTGGATCCTGGAAACCCACGCGCACGCCCACCATCTGTCCGCCGCGCCGTATCTCAAACAGCAGACCGGCGCGACCACGGGCATCGGCGAACACATCCGCGACGTGCAGCGCATCTTCCGGCCCGTGTTCAACCTGACCGACGTCTCGGGCGACGGCAGCGAGTTCGATCGCCTGTTCCGCGATGGCGAGCGGTTCTCCCTGGGATCGCTGGAAGTCGAAGTGCTGCACACGCCGGGACACACGCCGGCCTGCGTCTCCTACCGGATCGGCGATGCGGTGTTCGTCGGCGACACGCTCTTCATGCCCGACTACGGCACGGCGCGGGCGGATTTTCCGGGCGGCGATGCGGGGACGCTGTACCGCTCGATCCAGAAGCTGCTGGCGCTGCCGCCGCAGACGCGGCTGTTCATGTGCCACGACTACAAGCCGGCCGGACGCGATCACTACTCGTGGGAGACGACGGTGGGAGAAGAACGCGCGCGCAACGTCCACGTCGGCAGCAACATCTCCGAACAGGAATTCGTGGCGATGCGTCGCGCCCGCGACGCCTCGCTCGCCGCGCCGACGCTGTTGCTGCCATCGATCCAGGTCAACGTGCGCGCCGGCCGGCTGCCGGCCGCCGAATCCAACGGCGTGCGTTACCTCAAGATCCCAATGCGGCTGACCGGAGCGGCCGAACCGCCGGCAAAGTGAGCGACTGTTTGCTTACAATCCGGCCCCGATGTCGCTCCGCGCTCTACAACCGTGATCGCCTCCTGGCTGCCTACGCCGACTCACTACCTGCTGGTGAGCGCGATTGCGGTGCTCGTCTACATCCTGACCACCCGCGGCCAGCACCAGCGGCGCGCACCGACCTCGGCGATTGCCTGGGTGCTCGGACTCGCGCTCGTGCCTTATCTGATGCTGCCGCTCTACCTGCTGTTCGGGCAGCGCAAGCTGCGTCCCGTCGCCACGCCGCGCACCGGTGATGTGGAGGCAGGACATCACTGGGCGGCCGAACTGATCGAGTGCTTCGGACTCGCGCCGCCGTCACTGGCCGAAGTACGCCTGCATCGCGATGGACTGGAAGCCCGCGCGGCGCTGTGGGAAATCATCGATGCGGCGCAGTCGCGTCTCGATGTCTGCACCTTCCTGATCGGCAACGATCCGATCGGCGCCGAAGCGATCGAACGCCTGACGAAGCGCGCACGCGCCGGCGTACGCGTGCGTCTGCTGCTCGACGGATTCGGGGCCGTGTTCGTCCCGCGCCGGTTCATGCGCAGGCTGCGCGAGGCGGGGGTCGAAGTGGCGGTGTTCCGGCCGTTCCTGAGCCTGCGGCGCCTCGGCCCGAGAAACCTGCGCAATCATCGCAAGTTCGTGATCGCCGACGACCGCTGGCTGTGGAGCGGCGGCCGCAATCTCGCCGCCGAATACTTCATCGACTGGAAGGGCGTGCCGGCCTGGCTCGACCTGTCGTTCGACCTGCGAGGTGCAATCGCCGCGGAAGCTGCGCGGCAGTTCGATCTCGACTGGACGGTCACCACGCGCGGCCAGGCGAATGGCACGCACGCCCCGCAATCCACGAGCGTGTCGCAGGGTTCACTCGTGCAATTCCTGCCGAGCGGTCCCGATCAGGCGGAAGACACCGCGCAGTCGCTGCTGGTCGATGCCTGCTATCGCGCGCGCCGGCGCATCCTCGCCGTAACGCCCTACTTCGTTCCCGACGACAGCCTGCGTGTCGCGCTGCGGCTGGCCGCGCGTCGCGGCGTACGTGTCACCATCGTGCTGCCCGATGAATCGAACCACCGCCTCGCCGATTTCGTCCGCTCGCGCGCCATGCGCGATCTCGCCGTGGCCGGCGTCGAATTCCGCCTGCTGCCCGTGATGATTCACGCGAAGGCGCTGGTCGTCGATGAGACGCTGGCGATGAGCGGCTCGATCAACCTCGATCTGCGCAGCCTGCTGCTGAATCACGAAGCGTCGGTCGTGTTCTACGGCGCGCACGACATCGCCTGGTTCGCGCAGTGGATCGAGCAACAGGTGACGCAGGGAGCAGCGTACGAAGCGAAGCCGCCCGGCCTGATGAGGGATATCGCAGAAGGACTGCTGCTGACGGTGGCGTTTCAGCTCTGACGCCGCATTGAGCCGCCAGCGATCAGGGTGAAGGCCGATTGTGCGTCCCCTCCTCCGCGCAGCGGGGGCCTGTAGGTCAGGCTTTAGCCTGACTTCCGGAAGAGGCCGGCTGTGACCGAAGGAAATCCCGCGGGAAAGCCGGCCCCACAGTAGGAGAACAGACCCGACACATGCATCAGCGCAGGCGTTGCCATTGCCGCAGTCGCTGGCCATGATGCACCCACTGCACCTGAGCCGGGGGATGTATGCGCTTGCTTTGGACGATGACGACTGCTGCGTTCGCGATGCTGTGTGGCCTGTCGGCGAGCGCCGCGACCTGGACCGAGGGCCAGCACTATTTCCGGGTGCAGCCGGCGCAACTCACGCTCGCGGGCCCCGGCAAGGTGGAAGTCGCCGAAGCCTTTTCGTACGGCTGCCCGGCCTGCAACCAGTTCCTGCCCATCATGGAGGAGATCGAGAAACAGCTGCCGTCGCAGGCACAGGTCGTCCTCGTGCATGCCTCCTTCAACACGGCCGAACAGTGGCCGATGTTCCAGCGCGCGTTCTATACGGCACAGCAACTCGGGCTGGTCGCAAAGACGCATGAGTCCATGTTCACGGCCATCTGGGGCGGCGGTCCGCTGGCCGTGGTCGACGGTTCGGGTCGCATCAAAAAGCCTGCCCCGACCATCGAAGACGCTGCCCGGTGGTATGCACAGAAAACCGGCGTCGATGCGCAGAAATTCGTCGAGACCTCGAAGTCGTTCGCGGTGGACAGCAACATCCGGCGCGCGGAAGCCTGGATGAAAGCCTGTCGCGTCGATTCGACGCCGACCCTCGTCATCAACGGCAAATACCGGCTGACGGTCCGTTCGGCGGGCGGCGTGCAACAGACGATCGAGCTGATCGACTGGCTGGTAGCGCGGGAGCTGGCGGCCACGACGGCGGCGCGTTGATTTTTTTCTTCCTGTGGGGCCGGCTTCAGCCGGCCTCTTCGGAGTCAGGCTGAAGCCTGACCTACAGAAATCCCGCTTGCCCCGGACCGCGCACCGGTGGTATCAATCCCGCCCCTTTCCATGCAACCCCGAGGGAGGCATCGATGAACATCGCATCGCATATGCGCCTTCCCACGCCGGCGAGTTTCCACTGAGCCCCGGCTGGGGCTGACTCGTACCGGCTTCCTTCGCTGGAAGCATTCCCGAGGTTTGCATTGGAGCGGCACGCATCACGTGCCGGACTGTCATGACGATATCCCGCGCAGAGGGCGCTCAAGTCCTCCGCAAAGTTCTTTCCTTCACGTTCGGTCTGTGGGGCCGGCGCCGTGCGCTGGTCGCCGGCATCGCGCTGTCCATGTCGCTCGCGACCCTGACTGAAGTCTTCGTGCCCGTGTATGCGGGACGATTGATCGATGCCGTCACCAGCGGCGCGACCGACGCTGCGCTGTCCGCGTTCCTGACGATGGTCGTGCTCGGGCTGATGCTGGTCCTGCTGCGTCACCTGGCATGGTGGGGCGTCGTGCCGCTGACGCTGGGCCTGATGACTTCGGTGGCGCGCGACACGTTCCATCGCGTGCAGCGCCTGTCGACCGACTGGCATGCCAACAGCTTCGCCGGTTCGATCGTGCGCAAGATCACGCGCGGCATGTGGGCGCTCGATACGCTCGACGACGTATTGCTGCTGTATCTGCTGCCGTCGGCTGTGGTGCTGATCGGCACGGTCGTGCTGCTCGGCGCGCACTGGCCGTTGATGGGCGTCGTCATGGCGATCGGCTCGGCGGCGTACGTGACGTTCAGCATCGTGGTGGCGACGCGGATCATCGCGCCGGCGTCGCGCCTGTCGAATGCGCAGGACACGAAGATCGGCGGCGTGCTGGCCGATGCGCTCAGTTCCAACGCCGTGGTCAAGGCATTCGGTGCGGAGCAGCGCGAGGATGCGCGGCTGGCGCGCGTCGTCGACAAATGGCGGCGACGTACTTCGCGGACCTGGATGCGCCACACCTGGAGCGGCAGCACGCAGCTCGCGCTGCTGTGGGCGATCCGCACATCCATCACGGGCGTGGCGCTGTGGCTGTGGTCGCAGGGCAAGGCCACGCCGGGCGAGATCACGTACGTCCTCACCACCTACTTCGTCGTGCACGGCTACCTGCGCGAGATCGGACAGCATGTCCATCAGCTGCAGCGTTCCGTGAACGAGATGGAAGAGATGGTGCGCCTGTATGACGAACCGCTGGGCGTCGCCGATGCGCCGGGCGCTGCGCCGCTGCGCATCACGAACGGTGAAGTGCGCTTCGAGCACGTCACCTTCAGCTATGCGGGACATCATCAGCCGCTGTATCGCGACCTGAACGTGCGCATCGCCGGCGGGCAGCGCATCGGGCTGGTGGGACATTCGGGCTCCGGCAAGACGACGTTCGTCAAGCTGATCCAGCGGCTCTACGACGTGAAGTCGGGCCACGTGCTGATCGACGGACAGGACGTTGCCCACGCGACTCAGGAATCGCTGCGCTCGCAGATCGCGATCGTGCCGCAGGAGCCGATCCTGTTTCATCGCAGCCTGGCGGAGAACATCGCGTATGCGAAGCCCGACGCCACGCAGGCACAGATCGAACGTGCGGCGCGGCTCGCCAACGCGCACGACTTCATCGCGCGACTGCCGCGCGGTTATCAGACGCTGGTCGGCGAGCGCGGCATCAAGCTGTCGGGCGGCGAACGCCAGCGCGTCGCACTGGCGCGCGCCTTCCTCGCCGACGCGCCGATCCTGATCCTGGACGAAGCGACGTCGAGCCTGGATTCGGAATCGGAGGCGTTGATCCAGGAAGCGATGGAACGACTGATGAGGGGACGCACGTCGATCATCATCGCGCACCGGCTGTCCACCGTGCGCGCGGTGGACCGGATCCTGGTGTTCGAGCAGGGCCGCATCATCGAGGACGGCAATCACGAGACGCTGCTGCGCCAGTCGCACGGTCACTATCGCCGGTTGTTCGAGCGACAGTCGGGCGCGTTCGTGGCGCCGGCGGAGATGATCGACTAGCGCAATTCCTCCCTGTGGGGCCGGCTTCAGCCGGCCTCTTCTGTAGGTCAGGCTTTAGCCTGACTTCTCAAGAAGGCCGGCTGAAGCCGGCCCCACAGGAAGAGCGGTGTCCGCTCGCACCGCGCTGGTGTAGCCTCGATGCATGACTGCCGCTGCGGCCGAGCCGGTTTCCATCGCGGTGGGCGAATCGCTCACCGTCAGCGGGCTGTACCTGCGACCGACACAGGCAACAGCGTGCTACGTGCTCAGCCACGGCGCTGGCGCCGGGATGACTCATGCCTCCATGGCAACGCTCGCGAACGGACTCGCCGATCTCGGCGTCGCGACATTGCGTTACCAGTTTCCCTACATGGAGCGCGGTTCGAAGCGACCCGATCCGCCGCCGCTGTGCCACGCGACCGTGCGCGCCGCCGTATCGATGGCCGCGCAGGTTGCGGGCGATCTGCCGCTGATCGCGGGCGGCCGGTCGTTCGGCGGCCGCATGACATCGCAGGCCCAGGCATTGGCGCCGCTGCCCGGTGTCCGCGGTCTTGCCTTCCTCGCCTTCCCGCTGCATCCCGCCGGCAAACCTTCGATCGAACGCGCAGCCCATCTGGCTGACGTGCGCATCCCGATGCTCTTCCTGCAGGGAACGCGCGACGAACTCGCGACGCTCGATCTGCTGCAACCGGTAGTCACCGGCCTCGGCACGCGCGCCACGCTGAAACTCCTGGCGGATGCGGATCATTCCTTTCACGTACCGGCACGCAGCGGCCGCAAGGACGCCGACGTACGCGACGAAGCGCTGCGCACGCTGGTCGCGTGGACGCAGCATCTGCAGCAATGAGCGACACCCGCAAACTCCGGATCGTCGCGACCGTCGTGGCCTCGTTCACGCTCCTGATCGCCGCCGTGCTGACGCTGCTCGTCAAACACGTCATCACGTTTCAGATGGCGCTGCTGATGCTCATCGCCCTGTTCGGCCTCTACTTCGGCTTCGGTGTCCTCATCGCCGTGTGGCGGTTCATCGGGAAGCTCGAGTAAGAATGTTTCACACGGAGATCACGGAGAAGAGAATTTCCACGGGGAAGGAAGGGGAACACGGGGGACACGGGGAAGAAGAACTTTTCCGTTCCGAACCCCGTGCTCCCCGTGTTCCCCTTCCTCCCCCGTGGAAATTCTTCTTCCGACCTCCGTGGACTCCGTGATCTCCGTGTGAAACATTCTTCCTCTTCATGAAACGTCCGCTGGAAAAATACGCCGCGAAGCGCAAGTTCACGCGCACGCCGGAGCCGGGGCCGAAGCTCGTGGAGCGCAGCGGGCCGCTGCTGTTCATCGTGCAGAAGCACGCGGCGCGACGCCTGCACTACGACTTCCGGCTCGAACTCGATGGCGTGCTCAAATCCTGGGCCGTGCCGAAGGGTCCGTCGCTGCAGGTCGGCGAGAAGCGGCTGGCGGTCGAAGTGGAAGATCATCCGTTCGATTACGCATCGTTCGAGGGCGTGATCCCGGAGAAGCAGTACGGCGCGGGCAATGTCATCGTCTGGGACTGCGGCGTCTATTCGCCGGACGAGGGTGGCAGGTATTCGTTCGGCGATCGCGAGGAAGCGGAAGAACGGCTGCGACGCGAACTCGCGAACGGCAAGCTGAGTTTCTTTCTGCGCGGCGAGAAGCTGAAGGGATCGTTCGCGCTGGTCCGCACCTCCACGGACAAGCAGTGGCTGCTCATCAAGCACAAGGATCGCTTCGCCGGCGTCGACACGCTGCTGGCGCAGAACACCTCGGTGCTTTCCGGCGTCACGCTGGATGAAATCGCCGACGTCGATCGGCAGCGTCTCTCGGCGAGATTGCTTGCACCCGCGGGGCCCGCCGAAGCGCTGCCGCAGCAACTCGAACCGATGCTGGCGGAATCGGGCGACGATCCGCAGACGCAGGCCGACTGGATGTACGAACCCAAGCTCGATGGCTATCGCGTGCTGGCCTACATCGACGAGGGCAATGTCTTTCTGCAGTCGCGCCGCGGCATCGATCTCACGCCGCTGTTTCCGGAAGTCGTCGAAGAACTGCAGCAGCAGCACGTCGATACCATGCTGCTGGACGGCGAGATCGTCGCGCTCGACGACGACGGCAAGCCCTCCTTCAACGCGCTGCAGAATCGTGCACAGCGCAAGGGCGCGAAGGAACTCGGCGCTGCGCGGCGCGACAATCCCGTCATTTTCCTGTGCTTCGACCTGCTGCACTTCGCCGGCATGAATCTGCGCGGCGCGACCTACCTGGAACGTCGCCGTTATCTGACGCAATGCCTGCTGCCGTCGGCACACGTGCAGCTCGTGCATGCATCGCATGATGCCGAGCAACTGTTCTCAGCGTCGCTGGCCAGCGGCTTCGAAGGCATCGTCGCGAAGCGGTGCGACAGCGTGTATCAACCGGGCAAGCGTTCCGCCGCCTGGGTGAAGTACAAGTCGAGACGCACCGGCGAGTTCGTCGTGGGCGGCTATACCCAGGGACGTCGCGGCCGCGGCAAGCTGGGGGCGCTGGTGCTCGGTTACTACAAGGGCCGGCAACTGCGCTACGTGGCTCACTCCGGCTCCGGCCTGACGGACGCGTCCATCAAGCAGATTCTCGCGTACGCGAGCACGCTCGAAACGAAGACCTCGCCGTTCGCGGAGAAGCCGCCGCTCAATGCACCGGCCACGTGGTTGAAGCCCGAGCTGGTGGCAGAAATCCAGTTCGATGCATGGACGCCGGACGGGCACCTGCGCAGCCCGATCTTCCTGCGCCTGCGCAATGACATCGAACCGAAGGCAGTCCGCACCGGGCCGGACAGGAAGGCCGGCGGCGCCAAGCCGAAGAAGACACCGACGAACGACATCGAGTCGGTGCTCGAACAGCTGGACAACAAGGCGCAGCAGCTCGAGCTCGTCGTCGGCGATGCGAAGATCCGCCTGACCAATCTCGATCGCGAATACTGGCCGGCCGACAAGGCCGCGAAATTTCCTGCCATCACCAAGCGCGAGCATCTGCGCTATCTCGCGCGCGTGGCGCCCTTCATGATTCCGCACCTGCGCGACCGGCCGCTCACCCTGATCCGCATGCCCGAAGGCATCGGCGGCGAGCGTTTCTTCCAGAAGCATTGGGAGCAGGAACGGCCGGCGTTCGTGGAGACCGTCTCGGTGTTTTCCGAGCATCGCGAAGGCAAGCATGAATACGTGATGGGCAACAATCTGCCGACGCTGCTGTGGCTCGGCCAGGTCGGCACGCTCGAATTCCACGTCTGGCATTCGCGCGCGAAAGTCGCCGCGGATTCGAAGAGCAAGAGCACCGACTACGACAGTTCCATCGAGTCGATGGAAGCCTCGGTGCTGAACTATCCCGACTACCTGGTCTTCGACATCGATCCGTACATCTATTCCGGCAAGGAAGCGAAGGGCGCCGAGCCGGAGCTCAACAAGAAAGGCTTTGCCGTCGGCAAACGCGTGGCCTTCTGGATCAACGACCTGCTCAAGGAAATGTCGCTCACGGCGCGGGTGAAGACGTCCGGCAAGACGGGCCTGCACGTGTTCGTGCCGATCGAGCGCAGCCTGACCTTCGACGAGGCCCGCCACCTCTGCGAGCTGGTCGGCCGTCACGTCATGCAGGCCCATCCGAAGGAAGTGACCCTGGAATGGGCCGTGGTGAAACGGACCGGCAAGATCTTCATCGACTACAACATGAATGTCCGGGGCAAGACCCTGAACGTGGCCTATTCCCCCCGCGGGGTGCCGGGGGCCCCGGTCTCCATGCCCCTGACCTGGGAGGAGCTGGAAGCCGCCGAACCCGGGCACTTCACCATGCGAAACGTGCTCGAGCGCTTGGAAAAGACCGGCGACCGGTGGCATGATGTTCTTTCGATAAAACAGAATCTTGCGAAAGTCTTCGGAAGTAACGGTCGAAAATAACTCGGTAAGCAGGTCGGAATAGTGGCTGCCGGAACGTCCTTGAGGCGCGAGGCATTCCCACTCGGCAGACGGCAAACAAGAGGCAGCCATGGCCGCACGTTCTATCGGTTCCCTGACGATTTCCTTCGGACTCGTCGCCATTCCGGTGAAGCTTTACTCGGCCACGCAGTCGAGCAATGCCATCTCCTTCAATCTGCTGCATGCGACGTGTGGCTCGCGCCTCAAGCAGCAGTACATCTGCCAGAAGGAAGGCGTGATCGTCGATCGCGGCGAGATGGTGAAGGGTTACGAATTCGCCAAGGACCAGTACGTCCGCTTCACGCCGGAAGAGATCAAGCAGCTCGAGGAAGTCGGCACGCACTCCGTCGACATCTCCGAGTTCGTGCCCATCGAAGCGATCGATCCCGTCTACTTCGACAAGACCTACTACCTCGCACCGGACAAGGGCGCAGCCAAGCCCTATGCCCTGCTGGTCGAAGCACTCAAGGAATCGAAGCGCTGTGCCGTCGCGCACTGGGCTTCGCGCGGAAAATCCCACATCGTGGCGCTGCGGCCGGTGGGCGATGTGCTGACGATGCAGCAGCTGTACTTCGCGTCCGATGTCCGGCCCGCTACCGAGATGGACGTCGCCAAGATCGATGTGAAACCGCAGGAGCTGAAACTCGCCCGCCAGCTCATCGACCAGCAATCGGCAACCTCGTTCGACCCGACCGCCTACACCGATGACGTGCGCGTACGCATCGAAGCTGCCATCCAGAAGAAAGTCGAAGGCCAGGAAATTTCCGTGTCCGAAGCGCAGCCCGAAACCGGCGGCAAGGTCATCGATCTCATGGATGCCCTGCGCGCCAGCCTGGAAAAGAGCGACACCGCGAAAGCCAGCGTCTCGAAGCTCGGCCCGCGCAAGGCGGCCAAGCGCGTCGAACAGCCGGCGAAGGTGGCCCGGAAAGCGGGCAAGAGGTAGCTAGAGCTTCTTACTGTGGGGCCGGCTTCAGCCGGCCATTTTCGGAGTCAGGCTGAAGCCTGACCTACAGAAAGAAACAGATCGCCTGGATCCGATGCAGACCTACAGCGCCGCCGACATCGAACGAATCCTGCGCCTCTCGCGCAGTACGTTGCGCGGGCTGATCAAGAACGGCTTCGTCAAGCCGGAACGGGGACCGAAGCGCGAACTGCGCTTCTCCTTTCAGGATCTCATCGTGCTGCGGGCCGCGCGGTCGCTGCTCGAAGCGAAAGTCCCCGTACGTCGTATCAATCGCTCGCTGCAGGATCTGCGGCGCCACCTGCCCGAAGAAGCACCGCTCTCCGGTCTCAGCATCAGCGCGATCGGCGACGAAGTGGTGGTGCGCGACGGCAGGAATCATTTCCATGCCGACAGCGGCCAGTATGTGCTGGGCTTCGACGTCAGCGTCGAGAACGGCGTCGTGCGCGTCGTCGAGCGCAAGGAGGAAGCCGCCGATTCCGAAGCGCAGGATGTCGATGACTGGTTCGATCGGGCACTCGAACTCGAAACGAGCAATCCGCAGGAAGCGCGCGCCGCCTATGAGCGCGTGGTCGCAGCCGAACCCGATCACTGCGCCGCGTGGATCAACCTCGGTCGGCTGCTCCACGAGCAGCATCAGACCGGCGAAGCCGAGATCATTTATCGGCGCGCGATGGAACAGTGCGGACCGGATCCTGTTCTCATGTTCAACCTCGGCGTGCTGATGGAAGACCTGGACCGGCCCGCCGCCGCGGTCGAGGCCTATCAGGCGGCAATCACCGAAGACCCGACGCTGGCCGACGGCCATTTCAACCTCGCCCGCCTGTACGAAGCGATGGGCAAGGCACAGCACGCCATCCGTCACCTCGGCCAGTACCGTCGTCTCGTCTCTGCAGAGTAGGAGGAAGAAGAATTTCCACGGGGGACACGGGGAACACGGGGCTCGGAACAGAAAGAAATCTTCTTGTCCCCGTGTTCCCCGTGTCCCCCGTGGAAACTTTCTTCTCTTTGTCTTGAACTCCGTGTTCTCCGTGAACTCCGTGTGAAACTTCTCCCTCCGAGGACGTCATGGCGCTCTGGGTCGGCACCTCCGGTTACAACTACGACGAATGGAAGGGCGGCTTCTATCCGCAGAAGATCGCCGGCGACCAGATGCTGCCGTACTACGCGCAGCGGCTGACGACGGTCGAGATCAACTACACCTACTACCGGATGCCGAATGCGAAGACGCTGCAGGGGTGGAACGACGCCACACCGGCCCGCTTCAAACTGACGCTGAAGGCGCCGAAGCGGATCACGCACGAAGCGAAGCTGCACGATTGCGCGGACTCGGTGAAATATTTCGTCGAGACGGCCGCCAGGCTCGGACCGAAGCTCGGCGCCCTGCTCTTCCAGCTGCCGCCGAGCCTGCGCCAGAACCTGCCGTTGCTCGATGCCTTCCTGGAAACCCTGCCGGAAGGCACGTGCGGCGCCTTCGAGTTCCGTCACGGCTCATGGCTGAACGAAGAAGTCTATGCGCGGCTGCGGGCGCGCAACCTCGCCCTGTGCGTCGCCGACAGCGTGACGATGACCACGCCGCTCGTCCTGACGGCCGACTATGCATATTTCCGCCTGCGCGACGAAGGCTATTCTCCGGACGATATCGCGGGCTGGGCGGCGCGTATTCGCGACGCCACGGCCGGATGCAAAGAGGTCTACGTCTACTTCAAGCACGAAGAGGCCGGCCTCGGACCGCAGTTCGCGAAAGCATTTCTGGATGCACTCGACGGTGAATGACCTGCGACCGGCTTCTTTCTGTAGGTCAGGCTTCAGCCTGACTCCTTAAAAGGCCGGCTAAAGCCGGCCCCACAGGCAGAGCAGATCCTTGAGTCAGTGCCATTCGGCTACAGCCGGCCCCACAGGATCAATCGCCGTACGCATCCACTCCCAGCTCCCTCAGAATCGCCACACGCAACTCCTGCGCCTCCGGACTCGCCAGCTTGCGCGGATGCGGGAACGGCACATCGAAGCTCGCCTGGATCCGGGTCGGCCGCGGCGACAGGACCATGATGCGATCGGCGAGGTGGATCGCCTCCTCCACATCATGGGTGATGAGCATCACCGTGTGACGCTCCTGAGCGAGGATGCGCAGCAACTCGTTGCGCATGCGCAGGCTCATGAGCGCATCCAGCGCCGAGAAGGGCTCGTCCATGTAGAGCACTTCCGGCCGGACGGCCAGTGCGCGCGCGATCTCGGCACGCTTCAGCATGCCGCCCGACAATTCATGCGGGTAACTCTTCTCGAAGCCCGTCAGCCCGACGATCGCCGCGTAGTGATCCGCGATCTCCACCTTCTTCGCCGGCGAGTGACCGTTGAGACCGAACATCAGGTTCTCCTGCACGGTGAGCCACGGGAACACCGAGCCGTGCTGCGAGATCAGGATGCCCTTCGCGTTGGGTTTGTTGCGCGGCTTGCCGTCGATGATCACCGCGCCCTGATCCGGCTGGATGAAGCCGGCGATGATGTTCATCAGCGTCGACTTGCCGCAGCCCGATGGTCCGACGATGGCGACGAACTCGCCGTCGCGCACGGAAAAGCTCACGTCATCGACGACGTTGAGCGCACTGCCGTCCTTGACGAAACTCTTGCGCAGATCGCGCACTTCGATCTTGATGGGATGCACTGGCCGCTCTCTCTCGTTCCTGCCATTCACGATCCGCCATTCGCTATCCGCTTCAATGGACATAGCGCCACCGCACCAGCTTCAACCCTTCGAGCATCCGCATGCTCCCGTCGAGCATCAGCCCGATGAGACCGATGATGATCATGCCGGCGATCACGAGGTCGTAACGGTTACCGGCGTTACGCGAATCCATGATCATGTAGCCGAGTCCCGAGCGCAGCGCGATCATCTCGGCCGCCACCACGACGAGCCACGCCACGCCAAGGCCGATGCGCATGCCGACGATGATCTGCGGCAGCACGGCCGGTATGACGACCTGCGTGAACAGCGTGTAGCGCGACACGCCGAAATTCTCCGCGGCCCTGAGATAGCGCTTCTCGATCGTGTGCACGCCGACGACGGTCTGCACGATCATCGGAAAGACCGACGAGATGAAGATGAGATAGATGGGCGATGCGTTGCCGACGCCAAACCAGAGAATGGCAATCGGGATCCAGGCGATCGGCGAGATCGGGCGCAGGATCTGGAACAGCGGATTCAGCGTGTCATACGCCCCGCGCACCCACCCCATCCAGAGTCCGAGCGGAATGGCCACGATGACAGCCAGAAAAAAGCCGGCGCCGACGCGCATGAGCGACGCACCGATGTGCATCCACAATGTTCCGTCCTCGATCAGCTCGGCCGTGCCCGTCACCACCTTCCAGGGCGACGGGAAGATCATGCTCTTCGTGACGACGACGCTGATCCACCACGCGCCGATAAGCAGCGCGACGATGGCGAGTGCCGGTAGTGATTGCTTTACCCGTTCCATACCTGTTCTTGTTCTCTCACGCTTTCAACTTCGACCATTGCTCGCGCACACGCCAGGCGATGCGTCTCCACGGCGTCGACGGTTCCGGATAGACGATGACCGTCATCTGCCCGCTCGCGTGCGCCGTGCATGCGAACTGGTACTCCGAAGCCACTTCGAACGGCAGCCGGAAACTCTGTCCCGGCATCATCAGTGCCGGGCCAAACGTCTGCGGCACATCGTCGAGATTCCTGAGCAGCAGCACGTCGTTCACACCGAGCGTCAACCGGATCTCGTTCGGCAGGATGTCCACCGCATCGCCGGCCATGCGCCGCGCCCACGTTCCCTGCGGAATCTCGAACACTTCCTCGCGCGACGCAGGTTTGTCGATCGGAGCGAACCCCGCCCAGCCCAGAATCGCCAGTAGCCCGACTGCGAACGCTCCGCCGATCGCTGCACCGGCACGAGACTTCATTCGCTCAGCAGGACCCGGAGGTCGTGCACGTAATCATCCGGCGTGTGCCCGTAGGGCATGAGCGCACGCAGCGCGCCCTTGCGGTCGATCAGGTACACGTAGGACGAATGCGCGACCATGTAGTTGTTGCCGAACACCTTCTTCTCTGCCTGGATGCCGTAGTCCTTGCGCACGGCTGCCATCTGATCGACCGTACCGGTGCCGCCCACGAACGTCGGATCGAAGGTGCCGAGGTACTGCTTCATGCGCGCGGCGGTATCGCGTTCCGGATCGACGGTCAGGTAGATGACCTGTGCGTCAGAAGCCGCCGCGCCGAGTTTCTTGCGCGCCGCCGCCAGCACCGACAGCGTCGTGGGACAGACATCGGGACAGGACGTGAAGCCGAATCCCAGCAGGACGACCCGGCCGCGATAGTCGCTGAGCTTCAGCGGCGCACCGCCCGAGCCTTGCAGCGAGAAGTCCGGTGCCACCCGCGGCGGATCGAACACGCCTGCCTTGAGCGCCGGGGCCGCCGCCCCCGCGGAAGCCGAGAGCGTCGCCAGCCCGATCGCGCACAACAGTCCCAGGACCGCCCGCCTGCCCTTGGGGTGCTGGAAATTTCTTCGTGTCGTAGTGGGCCGGCTCGTCATGATGCGTCTACATTTCCCCAGCGTGCTTATAGAGCGCGCCGTCCGCCAGCGGCAATCGGCAGCCCATTGATTCTCGCTATCGGCAGACCGGTGTGGAGTTATGGACGAAGCGCCCGATCAGAGATGGATCGTCGCGGCCTGCGCCACGCGCGCGAAACTCTCGTCCATGTATTTTTCGTAGGCGATGGGATGCTTGATCGTTCCTGCCTCGATCGACAGCTGCATCAGCTCCTCAAACTCCGAGCGGATCATTCGCAGGTCGCCGTACGTCACGCGATCGGTGGGATTCTCCATGACGAAGCGGATGATGTTCGGGTCCTGATTGAAGTAATCGCGGCCCGCGGCGATTTCGACCGCCTTGTTGCGATGATCCTGTTTCTGATCGAGCCATACCCCGGCGCCGAGGATCTGATTGACCAGGTCCTGGACCATCGGCCGGTTCTCCGCGATCAGTTCCTCGCGCACCGTGAGCACGCAGCAGATGTACTTCGGCCATTCATCGCGCGTCATGCGCAGCGGTCGTGCATAACCCGCGCTTTGCGCAGCCGCGCCGAACGGCTCGCCCGTGCAATAGGCATCGACTGCATTCGCATACAACGCCGCCGGCATGTCGGGCGGCGGCATCTCGACGATCTGCAGCTGGTCGACCGTCATGTTCTCTTCGGCCAGCATCTTGCGCAGGAAGAGGAGATCCACGGCAAACCGGCTCGGAATGGCGATGCGCTTGCCGGTGAGCTGCTTGAAGCTCTGAATCGTGGAGTCCGTGCGTACCATGATCACCGCGCCCGAGCGATGGCCGAGCGACACGATCTTCACGGGAATGCCCTTGTCGGCGAGATCCATGACCAGCGGCGCGAGCATGTAGGCCGCCTGGATGCGGCCCGCCATCAGCGATTCCTTGATCTCCGGCCAGCCGCTGTACTTGCTGTAGACGAAGTCATAGCGCGGCGCGTCCGGCGCTGACTTGGCATTGCTGGCCGCCTTGGCGACGCAGGCCACGGGCAACGTGAGGTTGCAGGTGACGGGCAGGCCGCCGACGACGAGTGAATTCGGGTTGCGTTCGGCGCAGGACATGAGGCCCGCCGGCAACGACGCCGCCATGAGGCCCTGGATGAATTGCCGTCGATGCAGGAATGCGGTGGTCACTGCTTCTCCCGAGCGTGATGCCCGTTGAAGCGGACAGACCTTTGCCGGTCGCTTACCGGCCTGGCGTGCTCGATGGCGGCATTCTAGCGGAGGAATGGTGCCCGGCCACTCCGCCGACGATCATGCATTGCAACAGATCCCTGTCGGGATCCGGCTCAGCCGCGTTTCGCGTCCAGTGCTTTGAGCGCACTCTTCGGGGCCACGAGACGCCAGGCGCGCTCCAGCTGATCGGCGAAGTCGCCGCTCGTGATGCCCTTGAGGAGCACCTTGGTCCATCCCTGCTCGGCCCACTGGTCGACGGTGAACGTGTACGGGTCCATCGACAGCAGCTGATGCTGGTCGTCGGAGGACAGCTTGAGGATGGCGATCGATTCCACGGGCCACAGGACGGCGAACGTGTGCTCGCCCACGCGAAAGCCGCGATGACCCCAGTGATCGTGCTCGTTGGTTTCCGGCAGGGCCATCGCCATCCGGATTACTTCGTCGGTCCTGACCAAGATCCACCCCTTCTGTTCAATGCGCGAAAGTCTATAGCAGGCCGGGACCCCGGAATCGTGACGCCTGCCGCATTCGTGCAGCCGGATCGGCCGGGCGCAGGCACTGACCCCGCGGATTTCCCTGTCAGACCGGTCTGGCCGGCTGAAGCCGGCCCCACAGAAAAGCGCGCCTGGAGCCGCTCTCGTCAGCCGCTGCAACTAGAATCGCATCGTGAAACCGCGATCCTTCAACCAGCCACAGCAGCCGCGCGAACCTGCCGGCAAGCGGGAAATCCTCGTCCCCGCATCGGTGCGGATCGCACGGGAGAAGATCGCCGCCCGGCTCGAAGCGGCACGCGCGAAGGCCGTGGCGCGCGCGAAGTTGCGGGCTGCGCGCGAGGAACGGGAGATCGCCCGGGCCGCGCTGAAGATCGCCCGGATGCTCGATCGCAAGGCCGCAGAGAAGGAACGTGAAGCGGCCCGGCTGGATCGGCAGGCACAACGCGTGGCCTTCCAGCTCGCGCGACGCGACCGTCTCGAGGAACAGCGGCTATCGCGTCGCGCCCGCGTCACCGAACTGAAGGCGAAGCGCAGGCAACGCAAGCGAGCGGCGCCCAGGAGTCCGAAATGAGAAGCCGCTATCGCCGATAGCAGCAGACAGGCGCCACGGGCAGTTCATAGCGATCGTGGAGCCGCACCCAATCGGTGAGATCGAAAGCGGGGCCTGTCTCGTTGCGTCCCTTCGGCGTCAGATCGAGATAGCTGTAGGCGCCGACCAGCAGTTCGGTGCCGCGACCGTAGGCAGAGTAAGTGCGATAGATGACGCCGTCGCTGTCGCGCAGGAATACGCTGATGCCGGGCATCTCCTCGCTCGCCAGATACTGATCCTCGAAGTTGTAGAACACCGGTCCGTCAGTCAGCTCCTGCGGCTGGAACGACACGCTGAAATCCCGGTTGAAATCGCTGCCGTAGGACGAGACCCAGTGAAACTTCCAGCCCATGCGGCGCCGAAAGGCATCCAGCTTCGGCCACGGCGCGCGTGCAACGGCCGCGAAGGCGACATCGTGATGCTGCAGATGGACGAAGGCGGCATCGACATGATCCGCCTGGAACGAACAGCCGACGCAGCCTTCTTCCCACTCCGGCGCAAACATGAAGTGCTGCACCACGAGCTGGCTGCAGTTGCCGAACAGATCCACCAGCGTCTGCCTGCCTTGCGCGCCGAAGAACGAATATGCCTTGATCACTGCCATCCACGGCAATTCCCGCCGCTGTCGCCGCAGATCGTCGAGCTGCCGCCGCAGATCGTTCTCCCGCAACAGATGCCGCCTGCGCGCGGCAAGCCACTCGGCTTCGCTGACGACGGGGTGATTCATGGCTCGGCCCTCACGATGACGCACATCCCGAGGACGGATGGCGTCGCGCGAAGTCGACACGGCCGGAGATTTCACACGGAGTGACGATCAAGGAAACTCTCTGTGGGGCCGGCTTCAGCCGGCCTCTTCAAGTGCAAAGGCCGGCTGAAGCCGGCCCCACAGAAAGAGGGATCTCAGCTTCGATGCGGATGCACGCGACGCAGGGCACGCTGCTCTTCGGGTTCGCCGCTGTCGATGAGCTGGTCGAGGTGCTTGCGGATGTGGCTGGCTTCGGCGGCCGTGTTGGCGAGGGACAGGGCGCGGTCGAAGGCGAGGCGTGCGTCGTCGCGGCGATCGAGCTGCAGCAACAGGGCGCCGCGGGCACCGTGGAAATGAAAATAACCGGCAAGTGCCTCGGCCAGCGGCTCGATCATGGCGAGCGCGGCAGCCGGACCGCTGACTTTCGAGACCGCCACGGCGCGATTGAGCGTGACCACCGGCGAAGGCTGCACTGTTTCAAGCACGGCATAGAGCTGGTCGATCTCGCTCCAGTCGGTGTCGTCGAACTTGTCCGCCTGGGTGTGCACGGCCGCGATCGCGGCCTGCAGCTGATAGGGACCGACCCTGCGCATGCGCAGCGCCGCCTCGACCAGCGCGAGGCCTTCGCGAATCATGTCGCGATTCCACAGGCGCCGATCCTGGGCTTCGAGCAGCACGATCTCGCCCGCCGTGTCGAGCCGCGCCGGCGCGCGGGCGTGCTGCAACAGCAGCAGCGCAGCCAGGCCCATGATCTCGCTCTCGCCCGGAAACAGCTGCAGCAACAGGCGCGCGAGACGGATCGCCTCTTCGCACAATGGCGCGCGCAGATGTACATCGCCGCCGCTGGCCGCATAGCCTTCGTTGAAAAGCAGATAGACCATCGCCGCCACGGTCGCGAGTCGCTCCGACCGCTGCTCGGCGCCGGGCGTTTCGAACGGCACGTCGGCCACGCCGACGCGGCGCTTGGCGCGCGTGATGCGCTGTTCCATCGCCGACTCGGTGACCAGGAAGGCGCGTGCGATCTCGCGTACGGACAAACCGCAGACGATGCGCAGCGCCAGCGGAATCTGCTGGGTCGGCGGCAGCTCCGGATGGCAGCAGATGAACAGCAGCCGCAGCACATCGTCGCGATACCGGGAATTGTCGAGCTTCTCGGCGAGCGGCGTTTCGGTGTCGTCCGTGTCGGAGATCACGTCGTCCGGCGGCAGTTCCTGCAGGCGGCTGTTGCGACGGACTTCATCGAGCGCGACGTTGCGCGCGACCAGGATGAGCCAGGCCACCGGATCGTTCGGCGCGCCGTTCACCGGCCAGCGCTTCAGCGCCCGCAGGCAGGCTTCCTGGAAGGCTTCCTCGGCCGTATCGAGATCGCGGAAATACCGCAGCAGCGCCGCAATCGCCTGCGGGCGTGCATTGGTGAGCGCGGTGTCGATCCAGCCGGGATCGCTCATGCCGAAGGGCCGGGGAAGAAATTGCGCACCGGACGGATCTCCATGCAGCCCGGCGCCTCGACAAATTGACGCGCGATCTCCGCGGCTTCCTCGGCGCTGTCGCAGTCGACGATGTAGAAGCCGAGCAGTTGCTCCTTCGTTTCGGCGAACGGACCGTCGAAGGTCGCCTTGATGTTGCCCGAGCGGACAGTCGTCGCCGTCGTCGTGGGCTGCAGCCGCGCGACGGGACCCATCTTGCCGCGCGCCGCGAGATCCTGGATCACCTTCTGGTGCCGGGCCATCACTTCGTCGTCCTGTTCCTGGGTCCAGCGGCCGACCTCGGCCTCCTGGTTGTAGCAGAAGATCGCGTACTGCATGGAAAACCCTCGCTGGCTGATCGGGGCTGGAGTATGCCGCATGTTCCGAACAGCCCGGGCGGGCGCGCCATTACTGTGGACGTTCGCGCTGTGTACGCGATTCTTCTGCAACGGGCAGAGCAGGCGGCGCTGGACGCTGTTGCTCGCGCCTGCGTAATTTCCGCGCGACGAATACCGTCAGACCGCCGGCAGACGTCGTACCGGCAACCGCCCACGCGGCGGCGGCGAGACAGGCTGGGCACATGTCGGGTCCTCCGAGGATGTTTCCTCTAGGACGGAGGAGTCGTGGGCGAGCCGACATTTCGTCCGGCGGTGGGAGCCTCTTACTGTGGGGCCGGCTTCAGCCGGCCTCTTTTCAGAAGTCAGGCTAAAGCCTGACCTACAGAACCCCCATCCTGTCCTTCCCCCCGCTACGCGGAGGAAGGGACGCTCATGCGAACCTCATGTGATTCGTTGAAGCGTTATCCTGCCCGTCATGAACACCGCTCCCGACTTCGCCATCCTCGGCGCCGGCGCCATCGGTTCCATCCTCGGTGCACACCTCGCGCGCGCCGGTCACTCGGTCGTCATGCTGGTGCGCGAGCGTCGCGCGCAGCAACTTCGCTCCAGCGGCCTGCGGATCCGCGGACTGGCCGAATTCGACATCGATGTGCCCGTGCTGACCGATGCTTCGCAGCTCAGGCAGATCGGCACCCTGATCGTCGCCATGAAAACCATGGGCACGGCCGAAGCATTGCAGCCGCTGCGCGCAGCACAGATCGATGCCACCTTCTCGATCCAGAACGGCGTCTTCAAGAACGATCACCTGATCGCCGCGTTCGGACGCGAACACGTGCTCGGCTCGCTCGCCGACACCAGCGGCGAACTGCTGCCGTCGGGCGAAGTGCTGTTCACTCGCAACATCAATTTGCTGGTCGGCGAACTGGACGGCCACCTGAGCGAGCGGGCTCAATCGATCGCCTCGACCATCGACCGCGCGGGCGTCCGCTCCACCGCCGTGGACGACATGCTCGGCCGCGAATGGTCGAAGTTCGTCGCCTGGACCGGCTTCATGACGCTGGCCGTCGCGACCCGCGCCGTGACCTGGAAATACCTGGTGGATCCCGACATCGCCATCCTGCTGGCGCGCACGGTTCGCGAAATGGGCGTCCTCGCCCGCGCCGAAGGCATCGCGCTCAACGACCAGGCGATGCTGCCCGTGGCATCGATGTGCCGCGGCAGCGAACAGGAAGCGATAGAGGTCGTACTGCGCGCCGGCGAATCGTTCCGCACGAAGGCGCCCGACCATCGCATGTCCGCGCTGCAGGATTTCAGTTCGGGCCGGCCGCTTGAGATCGAAGATACGGTGGGAGAAGCGTTGCGCGTCGCCGCGCGTCATGGACTTGCGATGCCGGTGCAGGAATCGCTTTACCGGCTGGTCCGCGGACTCGAACGGCTCGGAGCCTAAGAATATTTCACACGGAGTTCACGGAGAACACGGAGGCAGAAGAGACAGAGAATGGCCGCAAAAGGCGCAAAAAGCGCAAGGTGGGAAAAGAGCATTCTTGTTTTGCGCCTTTTGCGCTTTTTGCGGCTATTTTTCTTCGATCTCCGTGTGCTCCGTGAACTCCGTGTGAAACCTTCTCAGCTCTTCTGCAGAGAACGCCGGCGCTGCCGGGCGAATTCGACCAGCGACGCCGACAACACCGCGCCGAGAATGGCGAGCGTGGTATGCGGTGCGAACACGAGCGCGATACCCGTCAGCGCGAACAACGCGAGTGCGAGGCAGAAGCCGGCGATCTTTGGCGCCAGATGACGCAGCGCGCCAAGCGCGTCGTCGAGTTCGTCGATCCAGAGCAGTAGAAATTCCATGCGGATGCCTCGGTGGTCGGCAACGACTGTACGCGGCCGGTTGCGGGGTCGGTGTGAGCGGACTCACAGCCGCCCGCTACGACCAACGGGCAGGCGAGTGACCGTCGTCACAAAGTCGACCTTGAACCTGGATTACCCTGTCCCGTAGGCTGAGGGTTGAACGCCGGCCTGCGGCAAGCAGTTTCGAATGCAAAAAATCGTCGTATTGAATCCGAAAGGTGGTTCCGGCAAAACCACGATCGCGACCAATCTGGCGAGCTATTTTGCTGTTTCCGGCCTACGGCCGACCCTGATGGATCTCGACGCGCAGGGATCGAGCACGCGCTGGCTGAGCAAGCGCGCCAAGGGACTGCAGGCCATCCACGGCATCGCGGGCTACGAACGCAATTCGCGCGTCACGCGCAGTTTCGCGACGCGGTTGCCGCTCGACACCGAACGGCTCGTCGTCGACACGCCCGCGGCGCTCGAGCCGCAGAACCTTCCGGACATCACGCGCAACGCCACCGCGATCCTGGTGCCGGTGCTACCGTCGGACATCGACATCCACGCCGCCGCGAAATGCATTTCCGATCTGCTGCTGATCGCCAAGGTGAAGCGCGAGGAACAGCGCATCGCCGTCATCGCCAATCGCGTCAAGAAAAATACGCTGATGTACAAATCGCTGATGCGGTTTCTGGAGACGCTGCAGATTCCGGTCGTGACCACGCTGCGCGATTCGCAGAACTACATCCGCGCCGCCGAATCCGGCACGGGCCTGTTCGAAATGAAACCGTACCTGGTGCGCGAGGATCTGGATCAGTGGCTGCCGCTGCTGGGCTGGCTGGCGCAGCGTACGCCGCTGACGTTGCAGGCGGGCGTACCGGCGATGACGTCGGTATTGCGGGCCAGTGCGATCGCACCGACGCCCGATGCCGTGCCCGGCGCGACGACGCCGGCGGCGGCTTCCCTTCCGGAATGATCTTCTCCCTGTAGGTCAGGCTTCAGCCTGACTCCTCAGAAGGCCGGCTAAAGCCGGCCCCACAGCAAGAGAGAAAGAACAAGAGTCCCAATCTCTACTTCTTGTCCTTGTCCCAGCCGTGGCGAACCTTGTCGCTCCAGCTCTTGTAGTTGCTCCAGCTGTTCAGCGAACGCGTGATGGCGGCATGACGCGAGTTGCTCGGCTGCGAGCGCTGCAGCCAGGCGCGCTGCGTGTCGCGGCCTGGATTGCCGACACGAACCGCCGCACTGCCCGCCTCGCCGACCCAGGCCCGATGCCTTCCGGTCGCTGACAGCTCATCGCTGTTGTGCTCTGACATATCGTGCCTCCTGTTGGGAAGGCACGTTAATGAGTCCACTGCAGCGCACGTGAGGAACTGGATCACAGCGACCCTGCGCATGGCGCGAGACTGCGACAGTTCTCTCAGAGAACGCGCGGATCGCACGCACCATTTAACCGGCGATTATTCGTTATTGAGCGAAGAGAGAAGAAGCATTTCCACGGGGGACACGGGGAGCACGGGGACAAGAAGAGATTTTTCTGTTCCGCCCCGTGTCCCCCGTGTCCCCCTTCCTCCCCGTGGAAATTCTTCTTCTCTCTTCAGGAAGGCTCGGCAAGCAACGCCGCAAAGGCGGGTTTGATCTCGTCGAGGATCTCGTGAATCGCCGAGGGCACGAGGCTGCTGTAGACATCGAGCAGCACGATGGCGTTGACGATGGCGTCCTGCCGGCTCGCCGCGCGCAGGCGCTGCGCCATGCCGCGGTTCACGGCGTGCATGCCGTGATACACGCTGTCGAGGTTGTCGAGCGAGAGGTCGGCCGTGCCGCCAGCGCGCGCCTTGAAATGCTGGGCGACGAGATACATCGCGGCGACGCGATAGGCGGTTTCGGATTCGTTGGAAAATGGCAGATGGAAGCGAGCCATCGGCCGGAAGTTGGCCGTGCGCGGGCAGCCGCTGGAGGCCATGATGAGTCCCATCAGCGAGGCCAGCGCCTGCTGTGCCGAGAGCGTGGCGACCACGGCGCGCTCTTCGCTTTCCACCGTGACGCGCACCGTGTCGTACGACACCAGATCGGAGAAGCCATCGATGACGCTCGCCAGGTGCACGGCGGCGGGGCAATGCGTCGTCTTTTCCTTGTCGAGCGGACAGCCCGCACACTGGTGAAACGGCAGCTCCGTCCAGGCGGGCGGATTCGGATCGGTGGACGGCGGCAGCTGCGCCGTGTCGCGATCGAGCTTGAGATCGAAGACGCGTTCGCGGGAATCCGGCAGGGCGAATCGGTACGTCGTTTTCAGATGACTCATGCGACCAGCCGGTAACAGGGCCGGTATTCGCCGGCGATTTTCATGCGTTTCTGCGCGACGAACGCGGCCAGCAGTTCGTCCAGCAACGTCATGACCTCCCTGTCGCCGTGCAGTTCGAACGGGCCGTGCGCCTCGATGGCCTGCACACCCTGCTCCTTCACGTTGCCCGCGACGATGCCGGAAAAGGCGCGACGCAGGTTGGCCGCCAGCACGTGCGGCGGCAGGTCGCGACGCAGTTCGAGCTTCGCCATCGCCTCGTGGGTCGGTTCGAAGGGCCGCTGAAAATCGGGCTGGATGCTGAGCAGCCAGTTGTAGTTGTAGGCGTCGCGATGCGAGCGGCGGAACTCGCGCACCGCGTCGACGCCGCGCGCCACTTCGCGGGCGGCCTGGGCAGGATCGCCGGTGACGATCTTGTAGCGCTTCTGCGCGGCAGGGCCGAGCGTCGCGCCGATGAAGCGGTCGATCTGCGCGAAGTACGCTGCGGACTCGGCCGGCCCGGTGAAGATCACGGGCAGCGGCTGATCGGCATTGGCCGGATCGAGCAGGAGGCCGAGCAGGTAGAGGATCTCCTCCGCCGTGCCGGCGCCGCCCGGGAAGACGATGATGGCGTGCGCGATGCGGACGAAGGCTTCGAGACGCTTCTCGATGTCCGGCATGATCACGAGCTGGTTCACGATCGGATTCGGCGGCTCGGCGGCGATGATGCCGGGCTCGGTGAGACCGATGTAGCGACCGTCGCGGATGCGCTGCTTGGCATGGCCGATGGTGGCGCCCTTCATCGGGCCCTTCATCGCGCCCGGGCCGCAACCCGTGCACACGCTCAGCGCGCGCAGGCCCAGTTCGTAGCCGACCTTCTTGGTGTAGTCGTATTCGTGCGAACCGATGGAATGCCCGCCCCAGCACACGACGAGGTCGGGACGTCCCTTGTAGTCGAGCACGCGCGCGTTGCGCAGGATGTGATAGACCGCGTTGGTGATCGACACCGGATCGTTCAGGTCGAAGCGGTTGTTGCCGAGGATGGCGTCGTGGATGTAGACCAGATCGCGCAGTGCGGCGAACAGGTGTTCCTTGATGCCGCGGATCATCTGGCCGTCGACGAAGGCGCTCGACGGCGCGTTCTTCACTTCGAGCTTGATGCCCCAGGCCTGCCGGCCGAGGCGGATGTCGAAATCCTCGTAGCGGTCGAAAATGTCGCGGATGTCGTCGGTGTGCAGGCCGGACGAAAGCACCGCGAGTGCGCAGCGCCGGAACAGCTGGTAGACGCCGCCGTGCCCCGCACTCAGCAGCTGCGCGACTTCGCGCTGCGACAGATTCTCCAGGCTGCCGGTCGGCGAGACGCGCGCATCGACCAGCGATTCGGCCTCGGCATGCGAGAGCGAAATGGTGGCGCCCTGATCGCCTGCTGCCGTCACGGCTGGATCTCGATGGGCGTGTCCGGCGGCGTCATCAGCCAGATTTCCACCATGTCCGAATTGGAGACGGCGATGCAGCCCTCGGTCCAGTCGACGTTGGCGTAGTAATCGCGCGGCTTGCGCGGCGTGTTCGGCTGGCCGTGAATCATGATGGCGCCGCCGGGACGCTGGCCCTGACGGCGCGCGCGTGCGACGTCCTGATCGTTCGGATAGGACACCTGGATCGACAGGAAATACTCGCTGTTGGGATTGCGGCGTGTCAGCAGGTACTTGCCCTCGGGCGTGCGGAAATCACCTTCGAACTGCTTGTGCCCTTCCGGACGCAGTCCGAGCGCGATCTTGTAGGTACGCAGCACCTTGTCGTTGCGCAGCAGCTGCAGCGTGCGCTTCGACTTGTTGACGACGACGTAGTCCGCCAGCGGCAGACCGGATTCGACGCTGGAGCCCGCGATGGCCGACGACGACAGCGGACCGTCGGCGCGAACGCTGAAAGCGAGCAGTGTCAGCAGACACAGCAGACTCGAAGAAAACACCCGATCGATCGACGGCATTCGGTTCAGCCCGGTTCGCAACATTTCGATGGCTCGCGAGTATAGCTCGCTTATGTTCACCCACCCGCGGCAAGCCGCCGGGCAAGTCGCCATCTTGCGAGGGAATTCACGAAAAGCCGTGACCGGCATCACCGGGCTGCAAGATTGCTCTTGCTGTGGGGCCGGCTTTAGCCGGCCTTCTCTCATTGAGGCGTCAGGCTAAAGCCTGACCTACAGCCTGACCTGCAGCCAGACCGGCAGCTAATCCTGCGCCTCAAGATGCACCGCAACGCAGCCCTCGCGCGCCGATCCGGTCTCGGGTACGAGCCGGTAGCGTCGTCCGGCGGAGACATCGACATCGAGCGAGAAGCGGCTGGTCGAGCCGGTTTCGCGAACGATGCAGTCCACCAGCAACTGATGGCTGCCGGGATCCACGTCGACGCCGCTCTGGGAAACACTCAGCGCGCGCCCGTCGACCTGGCGCAGCAGCGCCGACACCGGCGCGCCCGCGGTGAAGCGCAGGTCGCCGCTGATGTGGGCGACCTCGTCGCGCGCGAGCTTCGGGCCGTCGTAGGCCTGCTGGGTCATGCAGCCGGCGAGACCGAGCAGTGCCGCCACCATTACTACTGTCCGCACCTTGCCATTCCTCGGAGATCGGATTTCACACGGAGAGCACGGAGGACACGGAGGTCAAGGCAAAGAAGAAGAGGAGTTTCCACGGGGGGAAGAAAGGGAACACGGGGAGCACGGGGTCTCGGAACAGAAATTTTCTTTCCCCGTGTTCCCCGTGTTCCCATTCCTCCCCCGTGGAAATTCTTCCTTCTTGATCTCTGCTCCGTGGTCTCCGTGATCTCCGTGTGAAACATTCTTCTAATCCGACCCGCCCGCAGCACCGCCGTTCACCGGCGCGACCGTCGGGATGACGAGTTTGGTTCCCGGGCGCACCGCGCCGAGGTCAACGTCGGGGTTGTACTGACGCAGCAGCCAGATCGGAATGTTGTAGCGCTGCTGGGCCAGCACCCAGATCGATTCGCCGCTCTTCACGGTGTGACTGACGTCGCCGCTGATGCGGAATTCGGTGAAGAAGGCTTCCTGCAGCTGGCGGTGATACGCGGTGCGGCGCGCCTCGAACTGGTCGGGCGTGACTTTCGAGAAATCCATTTTCAGCTTGCGGCCGATGACGACCGGCGTCGCCGCCGTCATGCGATTGAGCTTGCGCACCTGGCTGCCGCGGACTTCGAGCCACTCGGCGTAGTGGCCGATGGTCTCGGCGGCCTGCACGCGAATGGTGTTGCCGTCATGAACCGAGTAATCGGCGGGATCGGCCGATGAGGCCGCCTGGGCGCCGGGCAGCAAGGTGGGCCCGATTTCTTCCGCTTCCTTCTCCGAGGCAGGTTCGACCGCTTCGGCGACCGCCGCGACTTCGGCCGTCGGCGCGGGCGTGACGGTATCGACCGGCACGCTGGCTTCCACCGGCGGCGCGACACGCGCCGACGCGACCAGCGCGAGCACCTGGCCCTCATAGACGAAGTTGCGATTGCGGATGTCGTTCATGTCCATGAGCGCCTGCTCGGTCAGGCCATGCCGGGAGGCGATGCGCGACAACGTATCGCCGCGCTTCACCACGTACTTTTCGCTGCCGACCACGCCGGTCGGCACTGCCTCGCGCTTCGGCGGCTCCTTCTCCGCCTGAGCGACCGCGGCGGTGGGCGGCGCGGCGCCGGGCTTCACGGGCAGGGTCAGGACCTGACCGATCCGGATCTGGTACGGACGGCGCAGGCCGTTCATCTCCGCGAGCTGGTTCATGCTGACGCCATAGCGGCTCGCGATGACCGAGAGCGTCTCGCCCTTGCCCACCTTGTGATGCGTGTCGGCCACCTGCGCGTCGAAGCTCGCCGCATTCGACAGGCGCGCGACGACGGCATTCATGTCGACGCTCGCCGGGATACGGAAATCGAAACCGCGCGGCACGTGGCGCGAACCGTTCCACACCGACGGCAGCAGCGAAGGATTCAGCTTGCGCAGCAGGTCGCGATCGACCTGCAGCGCCGCGGCGAGTTGCGTCGCGGGCACGTAGTTCGCGAGCGACAGGGTCTGGCTGTTGTCGACCGGATCGAGCTTGATCGGACCGAAGAACCTGGCCGGATCGGCATCGATCTCGAGCGCCGCGAGGAAGGCGACATAGAAATTACGCGAGGCGAAGCCGAACGAGCGGCTGCTGTAGTTGCGTACGATCGTGGTGATGTCGCTCGTGCCCATCTGTTCCTTGGCGCGACGCATGCCCGCCGTGCCGTGGTTGTAGGCGGTCAGGGCCAGCGGCCAGCTGTCGAGCACGATGTAGTTCTGTTCCAGGAATTTTCCTGCGGCTTCGGTCGCGACGTAGGGATCGAGGCGCTCATCCACGACGCTGTCGATGCGCATGAAGCGCCGGCCCGTGGCGCGCATGAACTGCCACATGCCCGCGGCGCCCACCTTCGAATAGGCATACGTGTTGAAGGACGATTCGACGTGCGGCAGCGCCGCCAGCTCCGTCGGCAGACCCATCTTCGCGAAGGTCTTTTCGATGTGGGGTTTGTAGGCACCGGAGCGGATCACGCCTTCGAGGAAGCGGTCGGCCTGCCCGAGCTGGAAACGCACTTCCTCGGAAGCCTGCTCGAAGCGGCTGCGCCGCGTGCCTTTCGGCCACAGGTCATGGACGCGCTGCTCTTCCGCGCTCAGGTCGGTGGCGCCGGCGGCGAGACGGTCGAGAATGCGGCTGTACTTGCGCTTGATGTCGTCGATGCGGTTCGAGCGTTCCTTCGGCGACAGGTCGGCAGGCAGCCGGATCTTTTCGTAGACGACGTCGAGGCGGACCGGATCGTGGATGAGTCCGCCGTCGGTGCCGACCTCGGTGTAGATGCGCCGCCAGAACGCGATGTCGCGTTCGAGTTCGGCGGGACGCGGAAAGCCATCGCTCGCCAGCACGTGAGTCGTGGCGAATGCGAGGACGAGAAGGAGCAGCAGGCGATGGAACATGGGGGAAGACTATCAACCGCAGTTCGTATCGTCGAACGATGCTTCTGCCTGTGGGGCCGGCCTCTGTCTGTAGGTCAGGCTTCAGCCTGACTTCTCAGAGGCCGGCTGAAGCCGGCCCCACAGGCAGAGGCAGAGGCAGAGGCAGAAAAAAATCGGGGCGCTTGCGCGCCCCGATTTCCGGTCCGTCATCCGACCTGCGTCACAGGTTGCGGATCATCGCGTCCGCAAACTCCGAGCACTTCACTTCCTTCGCACCCTCCATCAGGCGGGCGAAGTCGTAAGTGACCGTCTTCTGGCCGATGGTCTTGTCCATCGAGCTGATGATGGCGTCGGCCGCTTCGGTCCAGCCCATGTAGCGCAGCATCATTTCGCCCGACAGGATCACCGAACCCGGGTTCACCTTGTCGAGGTTGGCGTACTTCGGCGCGGTGCCGTGAGTGGCTTCGAACACGGCATGACCCGTGACGTAGTTGATGTTGCCGCCCGGCGCGATGCCGATGCCGCCGACCTGCGCGGCCAGTGCGTCCGACAGGTAGTCGCCGTTGAGGTTCATGGTCGCAATGACATCGAACTCTTCGGGACGCGTCAGCACCTGCTGCAGCGTGATGTCGGCAATCGCATCCTTGATGATGACCTTGCCGGCCTTCTTCGCCGCATCCTGTTCTTCGTTCGCGGCCTTCTCGCCCTTCTCTGCCTTGGTGCGTTCCCACTGATCCCAGGTGTAGACCTGGTCCGCGAATTCCTTCTCGGCCAGCGCGTAGGCCCAGTTACGGAAGGCGCCTTCCGTGAACTTCATGATGTTGCCCTTGTGCACGATCGTCACGCTCTTGCGCTTGTTGATCAGCGCGTACTCGACGGTTGCGCGGAACAGGCGCTCGGTGCCTTCCTGCGAGACGGCCTTGATGCCGATGCCCGAGCTGTTCGGGAAGCGGATCTTGGCGTACTGCTTCGGGAACGCGGCCTTGAAGGCTTCGAGGAACTTCTGGTTGTCCGGCGTGCCGGCTTCGAATTCGATGCCGGCGTAAATGTCTTCGGTGTTCTCGCGGAAGATCACCATGTCGACCTTGTCCGGCGACTTCACCGGCGAAGGCACACCCTTGAACCAGCGCACCGGGCGCAGGCAGACGTAGAGATCGAGCATCTGGCGCAGCGCGACGTTCAGCGAACGGATGCCGCCGCCGATCGGCGTGGTCAGCGGACCCTTGATGGAGACGAGGTAGTCGCGGCAGGCCTGCACGGTTTCATCCGGCAGCCAGGTGTTGAAGAGATCGTTGGACTTCTGGCCCGCATAGACCTCCATCCACTGGATCTTGCGCTTGCCGCCGTACGCCTTGGCCACGGCCGCATCGAGCACGCGAACCGACGCGCGCCAGATGTCCGGACCGGTGCCGTCGCCTTCGATGAATGGGACGATCGGCTGATCGGGAACGCTGAGTTTGCCGTTCTGGATGGTGATCTTCTGGCCCTGGGCGGGCACGTTGAGCTTGACCGCTGTCGACATCGACGGAACTCCGATGGATCTTGGGGGAAAGGCTGAATCGCGGGGGATTTGGAGGCGCGGAATGATAGCAGAAGGCTACCGGCGACAGGCTGCAGGCGACTGTCAGAGTCCGCATCTGACTTGTTGCCTGTTGCCTGTTGCCTGTCGCCTGTCGCCCGTAGCCTTGGTTCAGAACCCCACCCTCGCCCGCACCCCGTCCACCGTGTTTTCCAGCTTCATTTCCCAGCGATATCGCTCGCAGATGCGCCGCACCAGATAGAGGCCCATGCCATGGCCGCCGGGATGGGTGGTGAAACGGCGTGCGGGTTGCGAGAGGTCGGCGGACGGCAGGGAACCGGCATTCGAGACGCTGAGTTCGCGGCCGCTCAGGCGGCAGAGCACGTCGTCCGCGGTGCCGTGCTGCAGGGCATTGCGCACGATATTGCCGATCAGCATGGCCACCATGCTCTCGGGCGCGGCGACGCGGACGGCTTCGCGCCGGTCGATGTCGACGCGGATCTTCTTGTCCGGCGTCACGCTGCGCAGGTCTTCGACGACGCGCGTCAGCAGTTGCTGGATTTCGCAGCCGGCGTCGCCATCGCGCGCGATGCGTTCCTCGCGCGACAGGGTCAGCAGTGCGTCGGTGAATTCGGTCATCTCGCGCACCGCGCGCTGGATGCGACCCAGCGCATTCGCCGCGGCGGGACGATCCGCCATCTGTGCCTCGAGCAGTTCGACGGCGCCGCGAATCACCGCGAGCGGCGTGCGCAGCTCGTGACTCGCGGTCGACGTGAACGACTGCTCGCGTTCGACGAAGCCGTCGAGCCGTTCCATGTACGTGTCGATGGAGCGCGCGATGGGCTCGAGTTCGTTGCCGGCGAACTCTGCGCCCATGCGCACGTGCCGCTGTCCCGGGTCGATGGCGGTGAGACGGTCGGCCAGCGCATTGATGGGCTTGACCAGCCGGCCGGAAATGCCGAACGCCGCCCAGCCCGCGACCGCGACGATGCCGACGACGCCGAGGGCGATGATGAGGATGGCGATCAGCTCCTGGCGCGCATGCGTGGTCACGTCGTACGTGATGTACAGACGCCCGAAATCGCCGTCGCGCACCAGCACATCGAGCACACGCCCTTCGGAACGCACGCGATGCATCTCGCCCGGCCGCAACGTTGCGATCCGCCGCGGCAGTTCGGCGAAGTCGCTGGAGCGATAGATGCTCAGGCGCGCCGAACGCAGCGGCTCCGCGCCGCGATCGACGCGCATGCGCTGTTCGTAGTGCGCGAGTTCCTCGGAGAGCAGGTCGTAGGTGACGTTGCGCTTCAGGCGTTCGTCGGCGAGCACGGCCCACGCCGCGAGCACGACGCCCGCGATGGCGACGAGCGCGATCATCGTGCCGGCGATGCGACCGCGCAGGCTGAGCTGCGCGAGCCGCTCGTTCAGCTCACGGACGAAGCGGATCCGGCGAAAGTCGATAGCCCGTGCCATGAATCGTGTGCAGCAGTTTGACGGAGAAGTTCTTGTCGATCGCGGTGCGCAGCGCATGCATGTGGGCGCGCAGGAAATCGCCCTCCGGCGCGCGATCGCCCCACAGTTCGTGCTCGAGTTCGGCGCGGGTGACGACGCGGCCGGCATGCTGCATGAGCACGGCGAGAATGCGCCGGGTCGTGGGATTGAGCTTGATGCGCTCGCCGGCGCGCTCGGCCTCGAGCGTATTGAGATCGAATTTCAGATCGCCCACCGTCAATACCCGCGGCGTGTCCGGCGGACTGGCGCGACGCACCAGCGCCTTGAGCCGCGCGTCGAGTTCGATCAGGGAAAACGGCTTGATCAGGTAGTCGTCGGCGCCGGCCTCGAAGCCTTCGACCTTGTCCTCGAGCAGATCCTTGGCGGTGAGCATGAGGATCGGCACGCGCGTATGGCCGGCCGAACGCAGGTTGCGACACACGGTCAGCCCGTCCATGCCGGGCAGCATCAGATCCAGCACGATGACGTCGTACTGCTCGTTCATGGCGAGTTCGAGCCCGATGCGCCCGTCGGTCGCATGCGCCACCGCATCGCCGCGCGCACCGAAGTATTCGGCAACGTTGGCGGCAATGTCCTTGTGGTCTTCGATCAGCAGGATCTGCATGGTCGGGCCTGGCAGTAGGTCGCAGCCATTCTAGGCCATGCCTTCTTGCTGTAGGTCAGGCTTTAGCCTGACTCCTCAAGAGAAGGCCGGCTGAAGCCGGCCCTACAGGGGAGTCCCCACAGGAAAATCAAAGAACAGGGAACGAAGTCACGAAACAGTCACCTGCCTGTCAACCGGATGCAGCACGGCATCCCCAAGATGTGCGGTAACTGTAGCGAGGTGACCGACATGGCCTCCGCAAGAACCGCAGCATTGTTCCGGCGCGTCGATGCGATCGAATACGGCTGGTGCCTGAAGCTGAATCGCGGCTGCAGCCGGCGGCGCATCCGCGAACTGTTCGCCGCCGTGAGCCGGCTGGGCGACGGGGTGCTCTGGTACACGCTGGTCCTGTCGCTGCCGTTCATCTACGGCCAGTCGGCGCTGCTGCCGGTGCTGCGCATGGCGATCGTCGGATTCACCGGACTCGCGCTCTACAAGTTCCTCAAGTCGCGGCTGGTGCGCGAACGGCCCTACATCTCGCTGGCCGGCATCGTGCCGGGCACGAAGGCGCTGGATCGCTACAGCTTTCCTTCCGGTCACACGCTGCACGCCGTGAGTTTCACGGTCCTGATCACGGCCAGCTATCCGGAACTCGGCCTGCTGTGCATTCCGTTTGCCGCGCTGGTGGCGATGTCGCGCGTCGTCCTCGGATTGCACTATCCGAGCGATGTCGCGGCGGGCGGCGTGATCGGCGCAGTACTCGCGCTGGCGAGCATGGTCCTCATGCCGCTCTGAGAGGGGCCACGAAAGTGGCAGAAGTGACGGAAGTCACGTAGGTCAGAAAACCACCCGCGTCACCCTCGCGACGTTCCTCGTCACCTTCGTGACTTTCGTCACTTTCCCCTACACTCCTCGGCGCAGTCCCTGCGCACCGGAGTGTCGTCATGTGCCGCAACATCAAGACCCTGTTCAACTTCGAACCGCCCGCGACGCCGGATGAAATCCGCGCCGCCTCGCTGCAGTTCGTCAGAAAGCTGAGCGGATTCACCCGCCCCTCGAAACTCAACGAAGCGGCGTTCGATCGGGCGATCGACGAGGTCGCGGCGGCGGCGCAGACGCTGATCTCGTCGCTGGTCACGACAGCGCAGCCGCGCGACCGCGAACTGGAAGCGGAACGTGCGAAGGCCCGTTCGGCGATGCGCTTTCCGCCATTGCGGCAGAACTGACCTCGTCATCACCCGCTCGAATCGCAGGAGAGGATCATGCCCGCGGTTAGCCTCTATTCCACGCTGGCCAAGAAGGCTGCGCGCTTCACCGGCAAGCCGGCCACGTTTCTGCTGGCGATGCTGATCGTCGTCATCTGGGCCGTCACCGGGCCACTGTTCGGGTTCAGCGATACCTGGCAGCTGGTGATCAACACCGGTACGACGATCGTCACGTTCCTGATGGTGTTCCTGATCCAGAACACCCAGAACCGCGACACCGAAGCGATGCAGGTGAAGCTCGACGAACTGATTCGCGCCACGAAGGGCGCGCACAACGCGCTGCTCGACCTGGAGGAACTGGACGAGCAGGCACTGCGCGATTTCAAGCAGCGCTACGAAGCGCTGGCGACCGCCGCGCGCGTGGCGCTGGAGAAAGGCACTCTCGATACCGACACGCCGGAAACCTGATGTCCTCTGCAAACAGACTCTGGAAAATTGCTGCGGTGCTGCTGGTCTGCATCGGACTGGATCAGCTCACCAAGGCGATCGCCAAGGCGACTCTGCCGCGCGAAGACGCGTGGTCCTACCTCGGCGATACCGTGCGCCTGCAACTCGCCCACAACTACGGCGCCTTCCTGAGTCTCGGCGATTCGTTGCCGCCCGGCTGGCGACAGGCATTGCTGTCCGCGGGCGTCGGCATCGTGCTGCTCGGCCTGCTGGTCTATCTGCTGTGGTGGAAGAACGTGAATCCGCGCAACCTCGTGCCGCTGTCGCTGATCCTTGCCGGCGGCGCGGGCAACCTGATCGATCGCGTCGCCTACGGCGGCTACGTGGTCGACTTCCTGAATCTCGGCATTGGCACGCTGCGCACCGGCGTATTCAACGTGGCGGACGTTGCGATCATGGCCGGTGTCGTGTGGTTGCTGCTGACCGACTTCCTGGTCAAGCCGGGAAAACAGGAGACCGCTTGAAGATCGTCACCTGCACGCTCGATGCTCACGGCGCCGCGATCCTCGACATCTTCAACGACGCGATCCTCAACACGACCGCGCTGTACGACTACAAGCCGCGCACGGCGCAGAGCATGACGGAATGGTTCGAGGTCAAACGCGCCGGCGATTTTCCGGTGATCGGCGCGGTGAACGACGACGGCGTGCTGCTCGGATTCGCGAGCTACGGAAAATTCCGGCCCCACGCTGCCTACAAATACTCGGTGGAACACTCGATCTACATCCACCACAAGCATCGCGGCAAGGGACTGGCGCCGCTGCTCATGCAGCAACTCATCGATGCCGCCCGACAGCAGAACTATCACCTGATGGTGGGCGGCATCGACGCCACCAACACCACCAGCATCCGACTGCATGAGAAGCTCGGATTCACGCACGCGGGCACGATCAGCCAGGCCGGCTTCAAGTTCGGACGCTGGCTGGATCTCGCCTTCTATCAGCTGATTCTGGAAACACCGGCGCAGCCGGCGGACGGCTGATCCTCACCAATGAACCCGCAGCCCCAGCGCGCCGTTGACGCCTTCGCCGAGCGTGTTGCGGTCCCAGTATTTCTCGTCGAACAGATTGTTGATGCTGCCGGCGATCACGGTACGCCTCCCGCCCAGCTCCGTCTGATACTGGAAGCCCGCGCTGACGATCGTGCGGTCCGGGATCGGGAACTTCGCGCAGCGGCGAAACACTAATGCCCGGCACCGAATATTCCAGGTCGGTGCGTCGCGGGGACGACCTCGCGGCTGCAGTCACTCCAGGGGACGACCCCGCAACTGCGGTGTCATCATGTCCTCACAGCTTCCCTGGCTCCTGTTATTGCTGGCCGGCCTTTTCGAAATCGCATGGGCCGTCGGGCTCAAGTACACCGAAGGTTTCACTCGCCTGTGGCCGAGCCTCGGTACGGGCGCCGCGCTCCTCATCAGCATCACGCTGCTGGCCGTGTCGTTGAAATCACTGCCGGTGGGCACGGCCTATGCCGTGTGGGTGGGCATCGGCGCCGTCGGCACCGCGATCGTCGGCATCGTCGTGTTCGGCGAATCCGCCAGCACGACGCGGCTGCTGAGCCTGCTGCTGATCGTCATGGGTGTTGCAGGTCTCAAATTGAGCACGTCGCCGCTCTGACGCGGACGGGGGATTCTTGTGGGTCAGGCTGTAGGTCAGGCTTCAGCCTGACTCCTTAAAAGAAGGCCGGCTAAAGCCGGCCCCACAGTAAGAGGCCCACCCTGACCCTCCTCCGCTGTCTCAAGGACACGCAGCCACGCGCGTGAAAGCAAGGTCCTCATAGTCGTAGCTGAAGTCCGCATCCGGATCCACCTTGCTCAGCGTGAGCGACGCGCCGGCGAAATGCAGCCAGGGCTCCACGTCGACGCTCTCCTCATCCCAGTCCACCAGCACGCGTTCGCCGACCTGCATGAGACGCCCGTGCAGTTGCGTCGATCTGGCCGAAGCGAACCGCACCTCCTCGCCTGCGGCACAGACCATCACCTCGCCGAACCAGGGGTCGCGGTAGACGCCAAGCTGCTGCGTCATGTTCCGTGCGAGCGCGGGCCGTCGCGACGAGGTATCCGGCGCACGCTTTTCCGCCGGCTTCCCTGCCCGCTCCGCTTCGATCGCCTGCGCATACCAGGACGCCGGTTTCGCGTTGTCGGGTGCGGTGAAATGTTTTGCCAGCGCGGAATTCAGCACGGCGCGCGCGTCGGCGCCGTCACCGTTGATCATGAACACGAAGCCGCCATTCTTCTCCGGAAACAGATTCACGGCGGAGAACATGCCCGCGAGCGTGCCGGTGTGCGCGACGCGCCAGACGCCGTCGACGTCGGAGAGCCGCCAGCCGTAGCCGTACGCATTGAAGCGGCTGCCGTCCCAGTCGCGCTGACGCTTCGAGATCGGCATCGGCGTATGCGCGCTCCACAGTGCAGTGCGCTGCGCCTGCGACAGCCACGGTTTGCCGTCGCGTGACTTCAGGTCGGGATCGAGCCACAGCTGCATCCAGGCGAGCATGTCGTTCAGGCTGCAGCGAATGCCGCCGGCCGCGGCGGAGGGAATGACGGGAACGATCTTCTCGTCCGCACGAATCACGACATTGCCGTCGTACTGACGCATGTGCGGCTGCGCGACGTTGCCGACCGACTCCCGATCGAACCCGCCGACCCGGCAACGTGTCATGCCGAGCGGCGCGAAGAGTTCGCGCTGCACGAGTGTTTCGTAGCTTGCACCGCCCGCCGCCGCAGCCACCTCGCCGGCGACGACGTACATCAGATTGTCGTAGTCGTAGCGCGAGCGGAAGCTGTGCAGCGGCTTCAGATGCGCGAGCGCCGCGATGATGTCGGCGCGCGTGAACAGCGTCGGCTCGGGCCAGAACATGAGATCGCCTGCGCCTTCGCGCAGCCCGCTGTTGTGGATCAGGAGATCGCGTACCTGGAGGTTCTGCGTCACCCACGGGTCGTACATGCGGAACTGCGGCAGATGCTTCGTGACGGGATCGTTCCAGTCGAGCTTGCCGGCATCGACCAGGCGCGCGAGCACGCCCGTCGTCATCGCCTTGCCGTTGGAAGCGATCTTGAACAGCGTGTCGGCGTCGACCTTCTCGCCTGAACCCGCGACGACTTCGCCGATCGTGCGCGTGTAGACGACCTCGCCGTCTTCGATCACGCCGATGGCGAGGCCGGGCAGGCGATAGCGCTGCACGACGTCGTCGACGAGGGCGTCGAACGATGCCGCAGATTGCGCCGGTGTCTGGGCGCAGGAGACGACACCGAACAGCAGGGAACAGAAAGCGATGCGAACGAAGGAATGGCGCATGCGTGCAACAGCCATCGGGAGACTCGATCGAGACTACCTCGCCCGTGCACGTCCGTGTACGCGTGCTCGTTGCCGCCACTGCAGCCGCGAGCGGCTGGCCGCCGTCCTTCCCGAAGTCCCGGTCGCCATCGTGTTCCCCGAACTGCATCGGCCCGGCGGCGCTCGCAGCGGTGCGAATGACGGTGCCGGCCCCGCGCAGTTCGCTGCGCTCGGCGGTCCGACGATCGGCACAGTGGGCGGCGGCAAGCCGTCCGGCGAAGGCGCCGCGCCGGTGGAGCCGATGCCGGCCGAACCGCCGTCGAACACCGTCGATGACCCTCACGACGATGCCGGCGACGGCGATGCACCGACGACCGACCCGCTGCCGCCGCAAGATCCGATCGTTCTCACGCCGATCGATTCCTGGCCTGGCGACGACTTTCCCATCGACGAACCCGTGACCGAACCCGTCAGCGTGCCGGAGCCCGCGACGCTCGGACTGCTCGCGCTGGGCCTCGCGGGCATGGCGGGCGCACGCCGCCGACGCGCCGCCAGACGCGACTGATCGCGCGACGGAACTTCCGCTCCGGGTCGTCCTCTAGAACCAGCGCACGGACTCGCGTCGTGCGACACAGGGGGACGATCTCTGGTGCGGCCACCGTCCGGCGCGGATACATCGAGGTCGCGTGCGCTGGCGGCATGCATCGTCGTCGCGGGGCATGCGCTGTTGCTCGTGCTTGCATGGCATGGCGCGTTTGCGCCGCGCTGGCTGCTGCACGGCGACGATCCGGCCCTGACATGGATCGAGCTGCAGCCGTCGATCGCTGAACCGCCACCCACCGCAACCTCGAGCACGACCCGCGCCGATCGCACGCCCGCCACCGATCTCCGCAATCGTCGCGACGAAACCCGCAACGCGGTCAGTGCCGCTCCCGAACCCGCGTCGCTGCCGCCGCGACAAACCGACTGGAGTGCGCACGCCGCCTACAACGCAAAGAAAGCGGTCGAAGACGCCGTCACCGAACGCTATCGCAATCTCGGTCCCCGCAAGCCCGGACCGGCCCCCGAACCATCGGCGCCATCGATATTCGAATCGCCCGGCAAATCCTTCGGCGAACTCGACACGGACATCAACGACAACCCGGTCGTGTGGCTCAACGAGAACTGCTACTTCGAACTCGACAAGCTCGTTCCCACGGCACGCGACGTCGTCAACCCCGGGCTGCCGCCCATGATGAAGTGCAAGTTCAATGTGGGCCGGCGCGAACCGCGCGGCGATCTCTTCAAACCGCTCGAGCGCGACCGTCCGCTGCCCGAACTGAAGCCGGGCGTCACGCCGGAACTGCCCGAGCGCGACGGGAACTGAAAAAGCCGCTGGGGGGCTGTCTTGCTTCTGCTGGGAATCACTGCGCCGCGAGCGCCCTGAACTCGCGGAACCAGGTCGCGAGCGACTCGTGGTAGTGATGCTTCTCGTAGCCCGGACCGTTGTAGTAGCGCGCAACGGCGCGAAAGTCGCTTTCGCCCGGCGTCGTCCGGCCAACGCTCTTCGCAACGCCGGCGGAAGCAGCGAGAAAACGTCCGATCTGCATCACCTGCTCCGGTATCGAACTCAGATACATGCGTCTCGCCGACGCGGCGCCGACGCGCCGGTAGTTCTCGCCCAGGATCTGGCCGAGACCGAAACTCATCGAGCGATAGCGCAGTTCGACGAAGTCCTCCACCGGCCGCTGATGGTTGAGCCGCGTCAGCAGATGCTGTTCGAAGCGCGGGCGCACGATGCCGCTCGTCTCCTGCTTGATGATCGCGAGCAGCCATTCGCGCGCGATGACGACGCCGTGCGCCGCGACCGCGTCGACCGCCCGATCGGCGACCGCTGCGTATTTCTCGAAGACTTCCCTGCAGGTGAGCAGGCGCCGGCGATGCAATGCATCCAGATGAAACAGCGCCTCATCGAGGCTGCCGCACATGACTTCGCCCTGTTCGAGCATTGCGGCCGCGCGCGCCAGCATGCGCTCGAGCGTCGCGGGCGTGAGCTTCGCGTCCGGAATCGCCACGATGCCGGCACTCGCCGTCTGCCAGGTGCAGGCGTAGCACAGCGTGCCGCGATCGATGGCGCGCGTCAGCGAGTTCTCGAACTGGAATTGCGCGACGGCGCGATTGGTACCGCGACCGAAATTGCCGTCGATCAGGAATGCGCCGGTGGAAGCTGTCGAATAGCCCAGGAAGATCAGCAGGCGCTGCACGGCCCGCATGGTCGATTCGCCCACCGAGCGGCGCGTCAGCGTTTCATCGCCTTGTCGGAACCGGTCGAGATCGGCCTGCCAGGCGTTCCCATCCTGTTCCGGCAGCCGCAGAATCCGTTCGATCCGCGGGTCGACGACGATGCGCATCCAGCGATCTCCTCGTGAGAACGCCGTTACCTTCCTCGCCCCGCCACCTCACGGCAATTGGCTGGAGGTGCAGCTCCGTTTTTTCTTCCTGTGGGGCCGGCTTCAGCCGGCTTTTTCAGGAAGTCAGGCTGAAGCCTGACCTACAGCCGGCCTCTTCGGAGTCAGGCTGAAGCCTGACCTACAACAAGAGTCAGCCTCGATCGTTCGTGCAGCGAAAGGTCGTGACCTGCCTGCCCGTGCCGGGCGGCAGCGAAGCATCCTTGTTGACGGTCGAGACCACCTTGCCGTAACCGCTGCCGGCGCGATGACAGGCGCGATCCGCCAGTTCCTGCGCTTCCGCCGCGCCGCCCTCGTGAGTGATTTCGTTGACGCCGCCGTGATCGATCTTGATGGTGGTGCAGGCCGCCAGGAACAGGCCGGCACAAACGAACATCGCGCGTCTCATGAGTACCCTCGATGCCACTGTCGCAACGGAACCGATCATATACGCCTTCGTGGCCTGCGGTCGCTGCAACGGCGCACGCCCGCGCTATGCTCCGCACATCGCGCTCGGAGAACTCATCTTGATGAAAACCCCGCTGCTGGCATTCGCAATCCTTGCCATCGGCTCGCTCGCGCATGGGGCGGTCGAAAAACCCGCCGCGCTGGTGGCCGACGGCATCCCGGCGATTCCGGAAGAACTGGTGGCCGCGACCCGGCCCTACATGGAATTCCGCACGGCCACCTTCATGGGCTGGAGTCCGTCGGACAAGTCCATGCTGGTCGCCACACGTTTCGGCAATACCGCGCAACTGCACAGGGTGGCCGGCCCGATGATGGCGCGCACCCAGCTCACGTTCGAGGCGGAACCGGTGTTCGGCTCGTGGTCGCCGCGCGGCGATGTCGTCGTCGCACGCAAGGATGTCGGCGGCAGCGAATTCTTCCAGCTGTACACCTTGCAGTCCGGCCAGCTGCGACTCCTCACGGACGGCAGGAGCCGCAATGCGCACGGCTGCTGGAGCAAGGACGGCAGGCTCATCGGTTACTCGTCCACACGGCGCAACGGCGCCGACAGCGATCTCTACGTGATGGATCCGCGCGATCCCGCGACCGACCGCAGGGTCGCGCAGGTGTCCGGCGGCGGCTGGCAGATTCTCGATTTCGCGAGCAACACGCGTACCGCCGTCGTCATCAACCAGCTGTCGATCACGAACTCGGACCTGTATCTGCTCGACCTCGCCAGCGGCAAACTCAGCCCGATCGGCAATCCGGAAAAAGACATTGCCTACGGCGCCGCACGCTTTGCAGCGGACGGCACACTGTGGGCGACATCCGATGAAGGCGCGGATTTCCTGCGCCTCGGCACCCTCGACCCGGCCAGCGGCAGATTCACCGCCGTCTCGCCCGAGCCGCGCTGGGACGTCGAGGACTTCGACATCGCCGACGACGGCAGCTTCATCGCCTACAGCCTCAACGAAGCCGGCGTCGGCCGCGTGAAGGTGCTCGATCCGAAGACGCGCGCCGTGCGCACCGTGACCGCGCTGCCCGCCGGCTCTGTCGGCAGCGTACACATCGCACCGTGGGGCACGATCGGACTCACGCTCTCTTCGGCACGCAGCGCCGGCGATGCGTACGCAATCGATCCGCAGACGCTGGCAGTGACGCGCTGGACGCAAAGCGAAACCGGCGGCCTCGATCCGAACGTCAATGTCGAACCCGAACTCGTCGAAGTCGCGAGTTTCGACGAGGAGAAGGTGTCGGGCTTTCTCTATCGACCCGATGCGAAGAAATTTCCCGGCAAGCGGCCGCTGCTCGTCAACATCCACGGCGGTCCGGAATCGCAGTTCACGCCGGTATTCCTGAGCCGCTCGAACTACTACCTGAACGAACTCGGCATCGCGATCTTCTTTCCGAACGTGCGCGGCTCCAGCGGCTTCGGCAAACGCTTCGTCAGCCCCGACAACGGACCCGACAAGCGCGAAGACTCGGTGAAGGACATCGGCGCCTTCCTCGACGCGCTGGCAAAGGACGACGCACTCGATGCCTCGCGCTTCGCCGTCACCGGCGGCTCCTATGGCGGCTACATGTGCTACGCGGTCGCGATCCGCTACGGCGCGAGATTGAAAGGCGCGAACTGCGTCGTCGCCATTTCCAACTTCGTCACGTTCCTGGAGAACACGCAGAGCTACCGGCGCGACCTGCGCCGCGTGGAATACGGCGACGAGCGCGATCCGAAGCAACGCGCCAGGCTGCTGGAGATCTCGCCGCTGACGCACGTCGACAAGCTGAGTATTCCGCTGTTCATCGTCACCGGCGGCAACGATCCGCGCGTGCCGGCGAGCGAGGCTGACCAGATCATCCAGGCGGTGCGGTCGAAGGGCGGTTCGGTGTGGTCGCTGCTCGGCACCGACGAAGGCCACGGCTTCGCCAAGAAAGCGAACGTCGATTACCAGTTCTGGTCGACCGTGCTGTTCTGGAAACAGACGCTGCTGTCGGAGTAAGAGTCTTACTGTAGGTCAGGCTTTAGCCTGACTCCTTCGTGCAAGGCCGGCTGAAGCCGGCCCCACAGCAAGCACACAACCCGCCTACTTCACCAGCGTCACCGGCACGTCCGCCAGGTGCAGCACCTTCATCGCGACCGAACCGAGAAACAGGGTCGCGATGGCGCCGTGACCGCGATTGCCGAGCACGATCTGTTCGCAGTGGTACTTTTTCGCGTAGGCCGCGAGCGTCGCGGCGGGATCGCCGAGACAGTCATCGAACACGGCCGTCACGCCGGTCCGCTTCACCAGTTCGCGCGCCGGCTTGAAGGCCGCCTGCGACTGGCGTTCGTAGTGCTCTTCGATGAGTGAACGCGGCATGAGCCGGCTGCTCTTGATGCGCGGCTGGACGTGCACGATGTGAATCGCCTGGTCGCGCTGCCTCGCCCAGGCAAGCGCGAGCTTCAGCGCACGCAGCGCATTTTCCGAACCATCCATCGCCACCAGCAGTGCAGCGGCGCTCCGCCTGGATCGAGTAGCCATTGAACGCAATCTCTCCGTATCGACGCCCGGACCGTTAGTATCAGACTTTGCGGTTCGCGGCCAGCGAGGGAACCTGGGCTCGTCCGGTCGCGTCCATGGGATCTGCTTCGTCGCTTCAACTCACGTACTGGAGAAGTCATGACCGCACATGCCTCGGCTGCGCGACTGATCGCCGCCTTCGCCGTCATTGCCGCCTGTGTCGCCTGCGCGCGCGAAGCCGGTCCGCCAGTCGCGGGCACCACGCTGGAAACGCGCGCACCGAACGGCAAGGACTTCAAACCCGCGTTTGCGGGGCAGACGCGCGCACCGGCCCTCGTCAGCAGTACTGCACCGCAGGTATCGGTCGTCGCGACGGGATTGAAAGGTGCGTGGGCCTTCGAGTTCCTGCCGGATGGCCGCATCCTCGTGACCGAACGCGCCGGCAACCTGCGCATCGTCGGCAAGGACGGAAAAGTATCGGCGCCGGCCACCGGATTGCCGAAAGTGTTTTTCGAAGGCCAGGGCGGCCTGCTGGACGTCGCGCTCGATCCGCAGTTCGCCAGCAACCAGACCCTCTACTGGAGCTATTCGGAGCCGCGCGACGACGGCAATGGCACGGCGCTCGCGAAGGGCGTGCTCAGCGAGAAGGACGGCGTGCCCGCCGTGAGCAATGTGCAGGTGATCTTCCGTCAGCTGCCGAGCTGGAAATCGAACCTGCACTTCGGCTCGCGCATCGTCTTCAACCCGGACGGCACGCTGTTCCTGGCGCTCGGCGAACGCTCGGTACCCGACGCGCGCGTGCACTCGCAGGATCTGTCGATGCACCTGGGCAAGATCGTGCGCCTGAATCCCGACGGCAGCGTGCCGAAGGACAATCCCTTCGTCGGCCGCAGCGACGTCAAGCCGGAGATCTGGTCGTACGGTCATCGCAACATCCAGGCGGCGACGCTCGATCCGGACGGCAACCTCTGGGACATCGAACATGGCCCGCGCGGCGGCGATGAGCTCAATCAGCCGCAACCCGGCCGCAACTACGGCTGGCCGGTCATCACGTACGGCATCGAATACGCCGGGCCGAAGATCGGCGAGGGCATCACCCAGAAGGCCGGCATGGAACAGCCCGTGTACTACTGGGACCCGGTCATTGCTCCGTCCGGCATGACCTTCTACACCGGCGAGGTCTTTCCGGAATGGAAGGGCGATCTGTTCGTCGGCGGGCTCAACAGCATGAAGCTGGTGCGACTGAAGCTGCAGGACGGCAAGGTGACCGGCGAGGAATGGCTGCTGCAGGATCAGAAGGCCCGCATCCGCGATGTGAAGCAGGGGCCGGACGGGGCGATTTATGTCGTTACGGAGTCGGCGGAGGGGAAGCTGCTGAAGCTGACGAAGGGATGATCCGACTTCTTCCTCTGGACTCTTCCTGTGGACTCTTCCTGTGGGGCCGGCTTTCCCGCGGGATTTCCTTCGGTCACAGCCGGCCTTTCGGAGTCAGGCTGAAGCCTGACCTACAGGAAGAACGCCCTTGCCCATCGCCGGTCACTTCAGCTACCTTGCGGCCCGCATGAATCGCACGACGATCAAACGCACGATTAAAACCTGGACGCTCTTTGCGGGGCATCAGGGCTGTCGGCGCGCGTAAGTCAGAACCGATTCGACAGTATTCCAAAGGCCCCGCCGGTTACCCGACGGGGCCTTTGTTTTGTGGGGCGCCCGTCATCGGCACAACGATGAGGTAAGTCCCATGTGTTCAGCAGTCGCGGCCGCCGTCTCCGGTGCCGCTCCCGTGCGTCAGCCCAACCTGGTCAATCCCGTCGTTGCCGTGGTCGGCGCGACCGGCGCCGTCGGCGTCGAAATGGTCCAGTGCCTGGAAAAGCGCAGGTTTCCTCTCGCCTCGCTGCGCCTGTTCGCCTCGGCCCGCTCCGCCGGGCAGACGATGCCGTACGCAGGCCGCAAGATCGTCATCGAAGAACTGCGCGAAGACGCACTCGCCGGCATCGACATCGCGCTGTTCTCCGCGGGCAGCGGCATCTCGAAGCGCTTCGGCCCGCTGCTGGCGGCGCAGGGCACGATCGTCATCGACAACTCCTCGGCGTTTCGCATGCACGATGACGTGCCGCTGGTCGTTCCGGAAATCAACGCCGACGCGCTCGCCGGTCATCGCAACATCATCGCGAATCCCAACTGCGCCGCGATCCTGAGCATCACGCCGCTGTGGCCGATCCATCGCGTGAATCCGATCCGTCGACTGATCCTCTCCACCTACCAGGCCGCGTCCGGCGCCGGCGCCGCCGCGATGCAGGAACTGCGCGAAGCGACGCGCGCGCATCTCGAGGATCGCCAGTACCAGCACACCGTGCTGCCGCATCCGTATGCATTCAACGTGTTCAGCCACAACACGAAGATCGATCTGGCGACCGGTTACAACGAAGAAGAAACCAAGGTCATGCAGGAGACGCGCAAGATCTTCAACGAACCGGACCTGCGCATCACCGCGACCTGCGTACGCGTGCCGGTGCTGCGTGCGCATTGCATTTCCGTGAACTTCGAATGCGAGCGGCCGATCCCGGCGGCGGACGTGCGCGAGATCGTGAGCCGCGCGCCGGGCGTGAAGCTGGTCGACGATCCGGAGAAGAATTACTTCCCGATGCCGAAGGATGCGTCCGGTGCGGACGATCTGCTGGTGGGACGCATCCGCCAGGACGTCAGCGATCCGAGCGGACGATCGGTGTCGCTGTTCGTCGCGGGCGATCAGTTGCTGAAGGGTGCGGCGCTGAATGCGGTGCAGATTGCGGAGAAGCTGTTGCAGCGGGCGTAATCGGAGCGCCCCCACCCTGCCCTCCCCCGGCGACCGGGGGAGGGGAAGATCTGCCCCCTCCTCCGCGCAGCGGGGGAGGGTTGGGGTGGGGGTCTCCTCAGCTCTCCGGCACCACCCGCACCCGCCTCTCCCCGATCTGCAATTCCTTCCACGGCGGCGCAATCGCCTCGAACCGGCCGTTCTCGAGATGGCGCAGCAGCGCCCGCCACGAGGCCTCGTCGTAGCTGCCATAGAAACGACCGATCTTTTCCCATCGCGTCCCGCGTTGCGCGAACGTCAACCCACCGTACTGATTCATCACGACGAACTCATCCGCGCCGTCGTCATCGAGATCGATGAACACGCCGGCCACTTCCGAATCGATCATCGCGAGACCTTCGCCGCGTGCCTGCACGGCCTGTTTCAATACCTCCTGCAGTCCGACGTCCATCGACCGGCCCTCGGGGAACAGCTGCACACTCTCCACATAGGCGTCAGGATCGATCGGTGCGATGGCATCGCCGCGATTCTTCTGCGCCAGCGCATTGCGCGCGGCCTTGCTGATGCGTGCTGCCTCCGTGCCGCCCTCGATCTCGGCGAGCATGTGCAATCGCTGCAGGCCGTAACGACCGGCCTGGAAACGCAGGTATTGAAACGGCGTTGATTGCCAGCCGTCGCGCTGCAGTCTGCCGTTGCTGGAGGAAACGGATTCCAGCGGCAACTGCGCACGCCGGAACTGGCTGCTGGCGGCCAGCCGGTGCGGCGACAGGATGGGCGTCAGCGCGCAGGCGAGCGTCGCGATCAGCGCCAGCGCGACCACGACATTGACGCGCGACAGGCGCGCCAGCCAGCCCGTTCGATCGAAGACGGCCATCGAGTAGCCCACCGCGTACATCGTGGCGGCGCCCGCGACGATGAATGCCCATACGCGCTCGACGGTGAGCCCGAAGTGACTGGCGCGCACGGTCAGCGCATACAGCGCGGTCAACGCGACGATCACGGTGAGCGGCACGATCCAGCGCAGCATCTGCGCAATCGCCCGCGGATAGGGCCGCGCCACCGTGCCATCGCGATAGGCGGCATTGAGCAGCAACACCATTACCGCCACCAGCCACAGCAGCCACACCGCGCCGATCGCACGCTCGCCCGACGCCAGCAGTCCCGGCAGCTTCACGACGAGCGCCAGCGTGAACAGCGTCAGGATCACGCCCGCGACGATCGCGAGCCACTTGAGCACATTCAGGATCTGTTCGAGCACCACCGAGGTAAGCCGGTCGATCGAACCGATCAGATGCAGCGCGATACCGAAGGTCAGCGCCGTGACGGGATAGACGAAGATCGGTTCGCGGAACAGGTCGCGAAAGAAATCGATCCCGAGCATGTGGAAGAGCGCGGCCCACAGCGCCAGCAACAGCCAGAACAGCCCCGTGAACAGCGCGCCCTCGGCCAGCACCAGCACGTTGTGCCAGGCGGAGGCAAAGAGCGTCGGATAGTCGGCATTCCAGCGCCCCGACAGCAGCCGCGCCTGCAGGAACGGCAGCAGCATCAGCCACAGCACGCAGGCTTCGATACCGAGCGCGAACAGTCCGTCTTCGTTCACGAACGGATCGACGCCATCCGCCACCAGCACCGCGCTGCCGTGATGCCAGCCGAAATAGAAATACGCGGCACCGACCACCGCCACGATCGTCCAGAGGTCGCGGCGGCGCGCGAAACCGGCCAGGAGCTGCAGCGTGACCGGCACGAACAGCGCGACGCCGTAGAAAGCCAGCTGCCACGCCGGCTGCGTCGCCGGCCAGTGCCGGTCCACGAGCGCATGATGCAGCCCGTACAGCGCCCAGCCCTGCAGCACGGCCACGATCAGGATGAACGGCAGCGATCTCCCGGCCGTCCGCGTCGCATCTTCCATCGCTTTCCCCTGTATCACTTCCGGCAGCATCGCCGGCAATCCTGACGATCCTGTACCGCAATTCTGGCCGACTGCGGGCAGATGATGAAACGCGAAAGTCCAGGAGGCCGCGAAGGACCCCATGAAAGAAGCAAGGGGCTCTGATCTGAAAACCACCCTTTCCTGTTGCGGTCTTTGCGGCCTCCCCTGCTCTTCTTCCCGGATTCCGCGCGCGCCGCATCTGATACTGTCGCCGCATGAGGGTCTTCATCAGCTACGCATCGCAGGATCGCGCGCAGGTCGAGCCCGTGCGCTATGCGCTGGAAGAACAGGGACACGATGTCTTCTTCGATCGCGATGACCTGCCTGCGGGCGAGGGCTACACGACGCGCATCCGCGCGGCGATCGAGCGCTGCGACCTGTTCGTGTTCTTCATCGGCCCGAACGCCATCGATCCCGGCAGCTACACGCTGAACGAACTCGACGTTGCACGGCGCGTCTGGCCGAAGCCCTCGGGCCGCGTTCTGCCCGTGGTGCTGCACCCCGTTCCGCTGACGCAGCTGCCCGCCTGGCTGACGTCGGTCACGCTGCTGGAATCCGCCGGCAATACGACGGCGGCGGTGTCGGAAGCCGTGCACACGCTCGCACAGCTGCGCGCTCGCGAGCGCCGACGCCGCATCGCCCTGTTCGCCGCAGCGCTGCTCGTTCCGGCCATCGCGCTTGCGTGGTGGTTCATGCAGCGCCCGGCGATCACGACGCGCGACGGCGCACCGCTGGTGCGCATCGAAGGCGGCACCTTCACGTTCGGCGACGACGAGCAATCGCCGCAGCGCCAGATACACCTCAGCCCGTTCTTCATCGACCGGTTCGAAATCACGACGGCGCGTTACGCGAAGTTTCTCGAAGCGACGGGATCGGTCGCACCGCCCGACGAATGGGACATGCTCGATCTGTCGCAGCAGGGCGAGCTGCCGGTCGTCGGCGTCTCGTGGCGCGATGCCGATGCCTACTGTCGCTGGGCCGGCCGGCGCCTGCCGACGGAAGCCGAGTGGGAACGGGCGGCGCGCTTCACCGATGCGCGGCTTTATCCCTGGGGCAACGACGAGCCGACGCCGGAACGTGCCGCGCATCGTCGCGATGCCGAATATGCGTATCAGGGCGGCGTCGCTGCGGTCGGTTCGCATCCTGCCGGCGCGAGCCGCGAGGGCGTTCAGGATCTGGCCGGCAACGTGTCGGAGTGGGTCGGTGATCGCTATTCGGAGAGCGTTCCCATCGATGACGTTCGCGATCCGCAGGGACCGGCCGAAGGCAATGGCCGCGTGGTGCGCGGCACCGGCTGGCATCAGCCCGTTGAGACGGCAACGCGGCGCTATCGGGCGGACGAACAGACGCGGGCGGATGATCTGGGGTTTCGGTGTGCGGTGGGTGTGAGATAGGCGCGGAGAAGACCCCCACCCTAACCCTCCCCCGCTGCGCGGAGGAGGGGATCGGAGTTCCCTCCCCCGCTGCGCGGGAGAGGGATCGGAGTTCCCTCCTCCGCGTAGCGGGGGAGGGTCAGGGAGGGGGCCTCTTCCCTTCTGACCATCCTTCCTGCGCATCCACGGCGCTACACTCGACGCGCGATCCGATCATGGAGTCCACCATGCCGCACGTCACCTTCATCCACGGGATCGCCAACAAGCCGCCCGCCGACGACCTGCTGCGCATCTGGCGCCGCACGCTCGCCGATGCCACCGATCCACTGCCGCTCGGCGATCTCGGCGTCACGACCTCACTCGTGTACTGGGCCGACCTGATGTACGGCAAACCGGATGAAGATCTCTCCGCACACGAAGGCGTGCTCGAGAACACACCTGCTGCCGTCGATGCGAGCGGCGGCGACACCCCGCCGCAGCCGCACAATGCCGAAGAAGCCGCGTTCCTGGAACGACTGCGCGCCGAGATGACGGCGCTCTCCGATGCACAGATCGAAGCGGTGAACACACCCGCCGTGCCCGCGCAGCCGCAGGGCGCGCTCGAACGCGTGCCGCTGCCCTGGTTCCTGAAGAAACGCATCATGAATGCCTTCCTGCGCGACGTGCATCACTACCTGTTCGACGTCGAATACGCGCCCGCAGGCGGCACGCCCGTGCACATCCAGCAGTCCATCCGCAAACGTTTCATCGATGCGGTGTGCCATGCCGACGTCTCGCGACCGCACGTCGTCGTCTCGCACAGCATGGGCACGGTGATCGCGTACGACTGCCTGAAGCGCGTGGGCGGCTGCGCCGGCGTCGACGGGCTCATCACCATCGGCAGTCCGCTCGGACTCGACGAAATCCAGGACAAACTGCAGCCCGAATGGACCCGCGCGAACGGCTTTCCGCGCGCCAGGGTGGCGAAGGACTGGGTCAATCTCTTCGACCGGCTCGACCCCGTCTGCGGACTCGATCCGCTGCTCGCCAACGACTATCGCGAGAACGATGCCGGCGTGATCAAGGATCACGTCGTCGAGAATGGCGGTGCATGGCGTCACTCGGCGACCAAGTATCTGCGCCAGCCGGTCTTTCGCGATTCGCTGCGCGGGATGCTGGGCCTGTGACCATGGCCGATACAGGCACGGTTCCGATCCCCTCCTCCGCGCCAGCGGGAGAGGGCCAGGGTGGGGGTCTTTCTTCTCTTCCCGATCTGCGCGACGCCGCCCGCCGCACTCTCGACGCCCTCTCCACCCTCAACGCCCGCGCCTCGCTCGACACTGCGCGAGCACTGCTCGAACCGCTGCGCGACGCACGCGAATACCGCGCATTGATGCGACTCGCAGAAGCCATCGGTCGCCTCGATCCGAAAGACTTCCGCACCCGGCGGCTCTACGCACAGGCGCTGATCGAAGTCGACCTGGTCACGGCCGCCATCGACGTACTGCAGGCGTTCATCCATCGCCTGCCGGCGAACGACTGCGAAGCAGTCGAAGCGATGGGCCTGCTGGGCCGCGCGCACAAGCAGATCTTTTTCGATGCGCGCGACCGCACCGATCCCGGCGCACGTCATGCGCTGACGCAGGCCATCGCGGCGTATCGCAACCCGTTCGAGCGCAATCCCGCGAACGTGTGGCACGGCGCGAATCTCGTGGCGCTGCTCGCGAACAGCCGCCGCCTCGGCATCCCTGTGGCAACCGACCTCGATCCCGTCGAGGTCGCGCAACGTCTGGTGAAGTCGCTCGACGCAGTGCCCGACAGCGCGCGCGACGAGTGGTACCTGCCCTCGCTCGCCGAAGCCTATCTCGGGCTCGATCGCTGGGACGACGTCGAACGCACGGTGAAATCCTTCGCCGCCGGTCCCGGCGCGCGCGCCTTCCTGCTCGCGAGCGCACTGCGACAGTTCACCAGGGTGTGGGACCTCGAAGCGACCGAGCGCGGCCGCGGCCTCGTCGACATCCTGCGCGCACGCCTGCTCCAGGTACCGGGCGGCGAACTGCGCATCGATTCCGGCGATCTGCAGCGTCTGCACCAGCAGCCAGCGCCGAGCGACGCGCAGCTCGAAGCGATCCTCGGCAAGCGCGGCGCGCAGACGTTCAAATGGTGGAAGACCGGACTGGCGCGCGCGCAGTCGGTCGCCTCGATCCGCCCGCGACTCGGCAGCCGCATCGGCACGGGCTTTCTGCTGCGCGCGGGCGATGTGGGAATCGCTCCCGCGGACGAACTCGTCGTGCTCACGAACTTCCACGTCGTCAATCCCAACGGCGCCAGTCCCGGCATCCGTCCGGAAGATGCCGAAGTCGTCTTCGAAGCCGTCGATGCCGACACCGTCTACGAGATCGACACGCTGCTGTGGAGTTCGGCGCCCGAGCAGTGCGACGCCAGCCTCCTGCGGCTGAAGCAACCCGTGCGCGGCATCGAACCGCTGCCCGTCGCAAAGTCGCTGCCCGTGCTCGGCGAATCGGCACAGGTGTACGTCGTCGGCTATCCCGGCGGCCGCGATCTTTCATTCTCGTTCCAGGACAACGAACTGCTCGATCACGAAGGCCCGCCGAACGGCGTACCGCAGATTCCCGGCGTCTGTCGCGTGCATTACACGGCGCCCACCGAGGGCGGCAGCTCCGGCAGTCCCGTGTTCAACGCCAACCTGTGGCAGGTCATCGCCCTGCATCACAAGGGCGGCAAGACCGGCATGCCGAAACTCAATGGCGCGAGCGGCAGCTACGGCGCGAACGAAGGCATTTCGATCCAGTCGATTGCGGCGTTTCCGAAGAAGACGTGAGGATTCTGCCTGTGGGGCCGGCTTCAGCCGGCCTGAAAACTGTCAGGCTGAAGCCTGACCTACAGAAGAACTCTGATCCCCTCCTCCGCGCAGCGGGGGAGGGTTAGGGAGGGGGCTGTCACTGTGGGGCCGGCTTTCAGCCGGCCGCTTTCAGAGTCAGGCTGAAGCCTGACCTACAGAAACCCCTGTCCTTCCCCCGCTGCGCGGAGGAAGGGACGCTCGATGCAACCTCATCTCAATCATTGAGCGCTTGATGCAGCGCCAGATGCGCCGCACCGCGAAAATCGGTCGGTGCCGGCTCGCCTTTCGCTGCCGCCTTCTCGCGTGCAACCCGATGATTCATGTCCGCGGGAATGAACGTCACCGGCTTGTTCAGCCGCTTCGCCTCCAGCAGTTCGTCGCGCGCCGCGTTGCCGCCGCCGATGCCGATGAACACGTCGCCCGAGGACACGATGGCCTGCGAGGTCGGCGACAGCGTCGTCGTGCCCGGCAGATAGCCGCCCCACTGGTCGTCCTTCACATGGAAAACCTGATCGACATCATTCGCGAGCGGCTCGTTCTCGTTCTGCGCCAGACTCGACACGATGCCGACCGTCGTGAACCCCAGGCGTTTCGCCAGTTCGTAGACGGCGCCGATGCCTGCCGCCGTCGCACCGCTGGAAACCGTCGTACGTCGCGGATCGAACTTCGCCAGCACGGCCTGCACCTGCGCGCGCATCGCGGCCTCGTCCTCGTAGCCCATGCCGGAGTAGCCGGCAAACACCACGATGCTCCTTTGCTGCGAGCGCAGCGCCTGCGCGACCTGCTGCGGCGAATCCACGGAGACGATGCGCGGCGGATGCTCCGTCATGATCGCGGCGTCATCCCCGCTTCAATATGTACTCGCGATCCACATGATCGCCGACCGGAAATCCATACTCGCCGACTTTCATGAAACCGTAGCGTCCGTACAGCCGCTGCGCGCCTTCGTTCTCGGACCACACGCCGATGTAGACCGGTGCGAAGCCCTGCTCGTCCAGCCATCGGAACGCGACGTTCAGCAGGCGTGATCCCAGCTCCAGGCCGCGATGACCGGAAAGGACGTAGAGTTCCTGCAGTTCGCCGGCCGTCGATTCCAGATTCTCCACCGGCAGTTTGCAGCGGCCGACCACGGCGTAGCCGACCGGCGGCTGCGATTCCGCGCCGGCAAGCCAGATGCCGGTCTTCGCATCGGCGAGCATCTTTGCGTAGCGCGCCTCGGAGCGCGAACTCGTGAGGAAGGTCTGCAGGTCCTGCGGCTTGTAGAGATGACCGAAAGTTTCGACGAACGTGACGGCGCCGAGCCGCGCGAGCTGCGGAATGTCATCGGGCGTGGCGCGACGGATCGTGACCGACATGTGCTAGGTCCCCAGTTTCGTCATCGAGAACACGCGCGGGCAATCCGACTGCGGGCACCACATCGACACCACGATGTGCCAGCCATCGCACTTCACGTCGACGAACTCCTGCGCGGAACCGCGGTTGAGATAGCACGGCGGCGCCAGCGCCTCGCGCAGCGGATAGCCCTGGAAGTTGCCGGACGATGCGATCCCGTGGATCGTCTGATACGACACACCGAGCGGAATCTGGCCTTCGACGCGGACCGGAATTTCGCCCTCGTCGACCTTCACCAGGATCTCGTTCCATTCTCCGTGGCAGTCCCACTGCCCGAGCGAACGCGCGCATTGCACGATGTAGTGCATGGGAGATCCCATGAACACGCCGTGCGAACTGCAACGCACCTCGGCGGAGACGTGGTCGCCCCGATAGGCACGCGCGTCGATGGTCTCGACGCCGACGTCATGCCGGCTGCGGCAGGCGAGCTTTTCCACGGTGGCGCTTTCGGCCGCCGGCAGCTGGAACGAAGTCGCGTCCGCGCCGGCAGCCAGTACCGGGCTCAGTACCAGCCATGCGGCGAACCCTGCGTGTCGGCGTTTCATGGTCGATTCCCGCTCGTTGCGTGCGGTCGTCATTGTGCCTCACCCGCGTCGAATCTGCGGCTCTCGGCGATGATGGCTCGGGCAACATCGGCCGGCTTGAGTCGTGCGATCGCCGGATCGAGGAACAAGGAATAGACCTTGATGGCGAGCACCGCAATGCCGGTCGGCGCAGTGGGCGAGCGGCCGCCGGGGAAGGCTTCGCGCTGCTGCCGGATGAACGTTGCCGCGGCAGTGACGGCCGCATGCGCCCGGCGATCCGCCTCGGAGTCATAGCGAAACCGCGGGGGGGGCGGGGGGGGGAGGCGCCGGCCGGAGCGGGGGGCCGCGGGGGCGGGGCCGGGGGCTACC
>OEIU01000197.1_pt1 | contig 61778 bp, 57 predicted proteins | sample 1539221 | NCBI WGS metagenome assembly OEIU01 (sample SAMN03792071, study PRJEB22550) | activated sludge metagenome | feature: wastewater treatment plant; material: activated sludge; isolation source: Wastewater treatment plant of a petroleum refinery complex | place: Argentina: Zarate | collected...
CGATGGTGCGGGGCCCGCCCGTGGCCGGGGGGGAGGGGGTCGCGGGGGCGGGGGCGCGTCGCCGCCGGGTCGCCGGGGCCCGCCGGGGCCCGGCCGGGGACGGCCGAGCCGATGGAGACCAGCGGCAGGCCGAGCCGGTCGACCAGCTCGACCTCGTCGGCCTCCATCGGCACGTTGAGCGTGATGACGCCGTCGACCCGCTTCCACAGCATGTTCTGGGTCAGCGGCAGCCGCTGGTCGTAGCTGTCGTCCTCGAGGTCGAAGAGGATCGCGTGGTGGCCCTGGGAGCGCAGCTCCTTCTCGATGGCGCTGACGAGCGTCGCGAAGAACCACCGGGTGAGGAACGGCGCGACGACGGCGACGACGCGGGTCCGTCCGGACGCCAGCGACGTCGCCGTCGGCGACGCGACGTAGTGCAGCTCCTCGGCGACCTCGAGGACCCGCTGCCGGGTCTCGGGGGAGACCCGGTCCAGGCCCCGGAGCGCGCGGGAGACCGTGGCGACCGACACCCCGGCCGCCCGCGCGACATCCGTGATCGTGCTGATGGCGACGACCTTCCCCTCGGCCGGTCCGCTCAGCCCTTCGTGCCGCCGGCGAGCAGCCCGCGGACGAAGTACCGCTGCAGGCTGAGGAACACGATGACCGGGAAGGCGATCGAGACGAACGCCGCCGCGGACATCAGGTACCACCGGTTGCCGAGGGTGCCGCTGATGTTGTTGAGCACCATCGTCAGCGGGGCGTTGCTGCCCTCGCCGGCGTTGCCGCCCAGCATGGTGATGGCCACGAGCAGGTCGTTCCAGACCCAGAGGAACTGGAAGATGCCGAACGAGGCCAGCGCCGGGGTGATCAGCGGGAGGAGGACCTGGAAGAAGATGCGGACGTGGCCCGCACCGTCGACCCGGGCCGCCTCGAGCAGCGACGGCGGGATCTCCTTCATGAAGTTGTGGAGGAGGAAGACCGCCAACGGCAGCGCGAAGGCGCTGTGCGACAACCAGAGCGACCAGTACGTGCCGCCGATCCCGATCTGCTGGTACATCGTGACGAGCGGCAGCAGGGCGATCTGGAGGGGGACGATCTGCAGCGCGAACACGGCGACGAACAGCGCGTTGCGGAACGGGAAGTCGATCCACGCGAACGCGTACGCCGCCAGCGAGGCGAGCAGGAGGGGCAGGAACACCGACGGGATCGCGATGACGAAGCTGTTGACGATGAAGTCGGTGAGCGGGGGCTGTCCCTGCGCTCCGGAGAGCACCTGGGAGTAGTTGTCGAGCGTGAAGCTGCTCCCGAGGGCCTGCCACCAGCCGGTCTCCTGGATGTCCTTCTGGTTGCGGAAGGAGGTGACGAGGAGGCCGAAGGTCGGCGTGGTCCACGCGATCGCCATGATGATGGCGACGGCGGAGGCCCACGGCGAGGTGACGGCGCGGGCGGCGTTGCCGGCCGCCGACTTGTGCCGGCGGCGGCCCTTCGGGGTGTCGGTGTGGACGTCGGCGGCCTCGTCGGCGACCTGGTCGGAGACCGGAGGGGGAGTCGCGGTGCTCATCAGGCGTCCTTCCGCAGCTGGATGACGTTGAACACGATGATCGGCGAGACGAGCAGGAAGATGACGATGGCGATCGCCGCACCCAGCCCGGGCTCCTGCGTGACGAAGGAGCGGTTGTAGAACTCGTTCGCGAGGATCGAGTCGCCGAACTTGCCTCCGCTGGAGGCCTGCACGATGTCGAACGCCTTGAGGGTGGCGATGGCGATCGTCGTGAGCACGACGATGACCGAGGAGCGGATGCTCGGCAGGGTGACGAACCGGAACATCTGCATGCCCTTGACGCCGTCGAGCTTGGCGGCCTCGATGATGTCGTCGGGGATCGCCTTGATCGCGGCCGAGAGGACGGTCATCGCGAAGCCGGCCTGGATCCAGACCATGATCGCGATGAGCGCGAAGGTGTTGCCCGGTGGGTTGCCGATGAAGTCGACCGGGTCCATGCCGAGCTTGGTGATGATGGCGTTGAGCAGGCCGGTCTGCGTGGCACCCGGCGCGCCGTTGTAGAAGTAGACGAACTTCCAGATGAGGGTCGCGCCGACCATCGAGATGGCCATCGGCAGGAAGATCAGGGCCTTGGCGGCGGCCTCGCCGCGGGCCCGGTCGATGAGGATCGCGTAGAGGAGACCGAGACCCGTCGCGAGGAGCGGGACGAGGACGACCCAGAACGCGGTGTTGCGGAAGACGTCCGGCAGGCCCGGCGTCGTCCACAGCTTCTGGAAGTTCTCGAACCCGACGTACTTGCCGCGGGTGCGCGGCGTGCCGAAGTTGAGGTCGAAGAACTTGCCCGAGTAGAACGCGCGGCGGACCGTGAGGATCGCGGGGTAGATCAGCGCGATCGCGATGAAGAAGACCGTGGGGCCGACGAACGCGACGGCCTGCACCTTCTCGCCGACGCGGCCCTTGAAGAGCGACGCGATGAGCAGGATGCCGATGAAGACCGCGCCGAAGACGACGAGGCCGAGGAACATCGTCCCGATCCGGCTCGCGGTCCCGCCGGCGGTGGCGGTGAGAACTGACGTGGCGAACATGCGCACCTCCCGTGCTGGGGTCTGCCGGTGGGCGGGGCGTCGCAACGCCCCGCCCACCGGCCCTGGAGGGTCCTGGTGCTCAGGTCCCGGTCAGCTCGTCGGCCAGGACTTCTCGATGTTGTCGAGGGTGGTCTTGTCGTCCTGGCCCTTGATCCAGTTGGTCATCTCCGACCAGAAGGTGCCCGCACCGACGGCGCTCGGCATCATGTCCGACCCGTCGAACCGGAAGACGGCCTTGGGGTCCTGGAGGATCTCCGCGGACTGCTGGTCGATCGGCGAGACGAGGTTCTTCGGGTCGAGGCCCTTGTTGGCGCTGACCCAGCCACCACCGGTCGTCGCCTTCGCCTTGGCGTTGGCCCAGTCGGGGGAGGCGAGGAACGCGGCGAAGGCCTTGACCTCGGGGGCGTCACGGAAGGTGGCCACGAACTCGCCACCACCGAGGACCGGCTTGCTGGTGTCGTCGACGCTCGGCAGGTAGAAGGCCCACACGTCGCCGTCCTCGGCGACCTTGGTGCCCTCGGGCCAGTTCGAGGCGTAGAACGACGCCTGACGGTGCATGTAGCACTTGTTCTTGAGGATCGGCTGGCCGCCGTCCTGGAACGTCGTCGTGGCGATCGTCGACGGCGCGCCGAAGCCACCGTTGGTGTACTTCGGGTCCTTGAGGATGGCGCCGACCTTGGCGAGCGCGTCCGCGACCTTGGGGTCGTTGAACGGGATCTTGTGGGCCACCCACTGGTCGTAGACGTCCGGGCCGGCCGTGCGGAGCAGCACGTCCTCGACCCAGTCTGTGCCCGGCCAGCCGGTGGCGACACCGGAGTTGAAGCCCGCGCACCACGGCTTGGCGTTCGGGTCGTCCGCGGCGATCTTCGCGGTGAGGGTCATCAGCTCGTCCCAGGTCTTGGGGACGGTGTAGCCCTTGGCGGCGAAGGTCTTCGGCGAGTACCAGACGTAGGACTTGACGTTGGCGCCGAGCGGGGCGGCGTAGAGCGTGCCGTCGACCGAGCCGTACTTGCGCCAGTCGGCGCCGAAGTACTGGTCGACCTCCTTGCCGACGGTCTCGCTGGCCGGGATGGCCTTGCCGGTGTCGACCATGGTCTGGAGGAGGCCGGGCTGCGGGATGAAGGCGATGTCGGGCAGGTTGCCGCTCTGGGCGCGCTGCGGGAGGTTCTTCTCGAAGTCCTTGTCGCCCTCGTAGTTGATCTTGACGCCGGTGCAGTCCTCGAACGCCTTGTAGGACGCCTTGTGCGAGGCGTCCTCGGGGGTGACGATCGAGGTGTAGATGCTCACCGACTTGCCGGTGAGCTCCGACTTCATGTCGCACCACTTCGAGTAGTCGGTGGTGTCGGCCTTGCCGGTGTCTCCGCCGGTGTTGTCGTTGCTCGAACCGGAGCTGCACGCAGCGGTGACGAGGGACATCGCAGCGATGCCCGCGAACGCCACCACCTTGCGCTTCGAGTTCAGGGCCATTGCCCGCCTCCATTTCACTGGGTCGCGTCGAGGCGGGATGCCTCGACGGTGAGGGGAACCGGGACAAACGTAAAAGCGTTTACACACGCGGTCAACGCCCTGTGGAGCGTGGGCGGTAACGATTCCGTAACGCGCCCGTCACCGGGCCGTCGGACGGCGCGGGGTCAGCGCACCGGCGCGCCGATGCCCGCGACGACCGCGCCGTGGGCCACGCCCGAGCCGTCGCGCCGGCCGGTCGCGGCGGGCAGCTCGAGGGCGACGCCGCCCGCGCCGGACGCCCGGGCCGGGGTGGCGCCCACCCAGGCGAGGACGAGGGCGTCCTCACCGCGGAGGAACCGGTGCGCGCGCACCCCGCCCGTGCCGCGCCCCTTGGCGGGGTACTCGGTGTACGGCGCGACCTTGAGCGAGCCGGCCTGCGTGCCGGGGAGGGCGTCGGCGGAGCCGGCCGAGGTGACGACGACGTTCTCGGCGGAGGGGTCGACGGCGCCGAAGAAGACGACGGATGCCTTGGGGGAGAGGCGGATCCCCGCCATGCCGCCGGCGCCGCGCCCCTGCGGGCGGACCGACGCGGCGGGGAACCGGAGGAGCTGTGCGTCGCTGGTGACGAACACGAGGTCCTCGTCGGCGGTGCGCAGCTCGACGGCCCCGACGACGGTGTCGCCGTCCTTGAGTGCGACGACCTCCCAGTCGGTGCTCCTCGGGTACTCCGGCACGACCCGCTTGACGACGCCCTGCGCGGTGCCGAGGGCAAGCCCGGGCCCGCTGGGGTCGAGGGAGGCGATGGTCAGCGGCTCCTCGCCGCGGGGCAGGTCGACGAAGACGGCGAGCGGTGCCCCGCCGGACAGGCTCGGGGCCCCGCCGAGCGGCGGCAGCGCGGGAAGCTCGAGCGCGGACATCCGGATCATCCGGCCGCGCGAGGTGAGCAGGCCGAACTCGCCGCGCGCCGTGGTGCGGACCGCCCCGACGATCGCGTCGTGCTTGGCCCGCGGCCCGTCGCTCGGCACCGGGTCGGCGCCCGAGGTGCGGGCGAGCAGCCCGGTCGAGGAGAGCAGCACCCAGCACGGGTCGTCGCTGACCTCGAGCGGCGTGGTCTGGGTGGCCGGGGTGCCGGCGGACTCGAGGAGCACCGTGCGGCGCGGGGTGCCGTGGGCCTTGGCGACGTCGGCGAGCTCGCCGGAGACGGTGCGGCGCAGCAGCTTCTCGTCGGCGAGGATCGCCTCGAGCTGCTCGATGAGACGTTGCAGCTCGTCGCGCTCGGCCTCGAGCTCGATGCGGGAGAACTTCGTGAGGCGGCGCAGCTGGAGCTCGAGGATGTACTCGGCCTGGACGTCGCTGAGGTCGAAGACGGAGACGAGGCGCTCCTTGGCCGCCGCGGCGTCGTCGCTCGCGCGGATCAGCTGGATGACCTCGTCGATGTCGAGGATGGCGACGAGCAGCCCCTCGACGAGGTGGAGGCGGTCGCGGCGCTTCCCGAGCCGGTACTCGGTGCGCCGGCGAACGACCTCGATGCGGAAGTCGACGTAGACCCGCAGCAGGTCCTTGAGGCCGAGGGTCTGCGGCTGGCCGTCGACGAGCGCGACGTTGTTGATGCCGAAGGAGTCCTCCATCGGGGTGTGCTTGTACAGCTGCTCGAGGACGGCCTCGGGGTTGAACCCGTTCTTGACCTCGAAGACGAGGCGCAGGCCGTTCTTGCGGTCGGTGAGGTCCTTGACGTCGGAGATGCCCTGCAGCTTCTTGGACTGCACGAGCACCTTGACCCGCTCGATGACCTTCTCCGGGCCGATGAGGTAGGGCAGCTCGGTGACGACGATGCCCATCCGGCGCGGGGTCAGCTTCTCGACGCGGGCGGTGGCCCGGGTGAGGAACTTGCCGCGGCCGGTGAGGTAGGCGTCGCGGATGCCCTCGAGCCCGACGATGCGCCCGCCGCCGGGCAGGTCCGGGCCGGGGACGAACCGCATGAGGTCGTCGAGCGAGCAGTCCGGGTGGTCGATGAGGTGGCGGGCCGCGCCGATGACCTCGACGAGGTTGTGCGGCGCCATGTTCGTCGCCATGCCGACCGCGATGCCGCTCGTGCCGTTGACGAGCAGGTTGGGGAACGCCGCCGGCAGCACGCCGGGCTGCTCGAGCGAGTCGTCGTAGTTGGGGACGTAGTCGACGGTGTCCTCGTCGAGGCCGGTCACCATGAGGAGCGCGGCCGGGGCCATCCGGGCCTCGGTGTACCGGGAGGCGGCCGGGCCGTCGTCGAGGGAGCCGAAGTTGCCGTGGCCGTCGACGAGCGGGAGGCGCATCGTGAACGGCTGGGCGAGCCGGACGAGCGCGTCGTAGATCGCCTGGTCGCCGTGCGGGTGGTACTTGCCCATCACCTCGCCGACGACGCGGCTGGACTTCACGTGCGGGCGGTCCGGGCGCAGGCCCAGCTCGGACATCCCGTAGAGGATGCGGCGCTGCACCGGCTTGAGGCCGTCGCGCGCGTCCGGGAGGGCCCGGCTGTAGATGACGCTGTAGGAGTACTCGAGGAACGCGCTGCGCATCTCCTCCTCGACGTCGATGTCGACGATGCGGCCGAGGGCGTCCTCGGGCGGCGGGGTGCTCGTGCGCTTGGCCATGGGGTGGTGCGGTTCCTCGTCTGGTCGGTCACCGGGCCGGGGGCCCGGCAGGGCTCGGCACCATCCTCACAAACGCCCGGACCGGCTCCACGACGACACTCCGAACCGGCCGTGGTGGACGACCTCGGCGAGGGGGCGGCGGCGCCGGGTGCGGGCCGAGCCGGAGGTGCGCCGCGCCTCGTGGCCCAGGGCGACGACACCGACGACCCGCCGGCCGTCGGGGACCCCCAGGGCCTCCCGCACCGCGTCGTGCCGACCGGCCGGCACCCCGAAGAAGAGGCCCCCGATCCCGGCGTCCTCGGCCCCGAGCAGGAGGATCATCGCCGCCATGGCCACGTCGGTGTCCCAGTAAGGGATCGGCCACCGGTCGAGCGAGCGGTCGGTCCAGCCCTTGTCGGGCAGCGCGTAGCGCTCGAGGTAGGCCTCGGGGTCGGACAGGCAGACGACGAGCACCGGTGCGGCGGAGACCCCCTGCAGCCAGGCGTCACGGCGGCCGGTCTCGGTCGCGGCCTCCCAGAACAGCCCGCGGTCGGCGGGGTCGTCGAGGACGACGAAGTCCCAGCCCTGGCTGAAGCCCGCGCTCGGTGCCCGCACCGCGAGGGCGAGGAGGGAGTCGACGAGCCCGGGCGCGACCGGCCGGGACGGGTCGAACCGGCGCACCATCCGCCGCCGGCGCACGGCCTCACGTAGCTCCACGCCGCCAGTCTGCCCGCCGCCCCACCCGGCACCCGGCACCCGGTCGCGGATGGCAGGATGGGGGCCATGGTGGAGGCGACGCTCCCCCCCGGCTACCCGACCGCGTGGGAGGCCGACGTCGTGCTCCGCGACGGCACGGTGGCCAGCCTGCGCCCGATCCGGCCCGACGACGGCGACGCCCTGCGCCGCTTCCACGACGCGCAGTCCGACGAGTCGATCTACCTGCGCTTCTTCGCCCCGCTGCGACGCCTCTCCGACGCCGACGTCCACCGGTTCACCCACGTCGACTACGTCGACCGGGTCGCCCTCGTGGTGACGATGCGCGAGGAGATCATCGGGGTGGGCCGCTTCGACCGGCTCGACGCCCGCAGCGCCGAGGTCGCCTTCAACATCAGCGACCACTACCAGGGCAAGGGCATCGGGTCGGTGCTCCTCGAGCACCTGGCCGCCGTCGCCCGCGACCTCGGCATCAGCCGGTTCACCGCCGAGGTGCTGCCGCAGAACCGCAAGATGCTCGCCGTCTTCTCCGACGCCGGGTACGAGGTGACCCGCCGGGTCGAGGACGGCGTCGTCGAGGTCGGGTTCGACATCGAGCCGACCGACCGCTCCCGGGCGGTCGAGATGAGCCGCGAGCACCGCGCCGAGGCGCAGAGCCTGCGCTCGGTCCTCACTCCCGGGACGATCGCCGTCATCGGCGCCAGCCGGCGCAAGGACACCGTCGGCGGCCAGCTCCTCGACCGGCTCCTGGAGTCCGGGTTCGCCGGGCGGGTGGTCCCGGTCAACCCGCGCTCGAAGCGGCTGCGCCGCCTCACCTGCTACCCACGGGTCACCGACGTCCCGGGCCCGGTCGACCTCGCGATCGTCGCGGTGCCGGCCGAGGCGGTCCTCGACGTCGTCGACGAGTGCGCCGAGGTGGGCGTCAAGGGCCTCCTCGTCGTCTCGGCCGGGTTCGCCGAGGACGGTCCCGAGGGGGCGGCCCGCCAGGCCGAGCTGGTCCGCCGCGCCCGCGGCGCCGGGATGCGGGTCATCGGGCCCAACTCCTTCGGGATCATCAACAACGACCCGGAGGTGCGCCTCAACGCGACGCTCGCCCCCACCCTGCCCCCGCCCGGCCACCTCGGCCTCTTCGCGCAGTCCGGCGCCCTCGGCATCGCGGTCCTCGCCTCGGCCGCCCGGCGCAACCTCGGCATCTCCACGTTCGGCTCCGCCGGCAACCGGGCCGACGTCTCCGGCAACGACTTCATGCAGTACTGGATCGACGACGCGTCCACCGAGGCCGTCGGGCTCTACCTCGAGTCGATGGGCAACCCGCGCAAGTTCTCCCGGATCGCCCGCAAGCTCGCGATCGTCAAGCCGGTCATCGTCGTCAAGTCCGGGGTCTCGCGCTTCGGGGTGCCGCCGGGGCACGCCGTGCGCGAGACCAAGGCGCGCCCGGAGGTCTTCCGGGCGATGCTCAACCAGGCCGGCGTGATCCGCGTCGAGAACGTCCACCAGCTCTTCGACGTGGCCCAGCTCGTCGTCCACCAGCCGCTGCCGGCGGGGGACCGGGTGGCCATCGTCGGCAACTCGGCCGCCCTCGGCGCGCTGACCGGGGACGCCTGCTCGAGCTGGGGCCTCACCGTGGCGCACGGCCCGGTGTGCCTGCCCAGCGAGGCCTCGGCCGAGGACTTCCGCGCGGCGCTCGAGCGGGCGTTCGCCGACCCGGGCGTGGACTCCGTCGTCTCGTGCTTCATCCCACCGCTCGCGACCGGTGACGCCGACGTCGCCGCCGCCGTCCGCGACGCCGCCGCGGGGTCCGACAAGCCGTGCGTGGCGACCTTCCTCGGGCTGCGCGGTGTCGACGACCGCGGCTCGGTCACCGGCACCGGTGGCGAGGTCCGGGCCATCCCGGTCTACGCGATGCCCGAGGACGCCGTGCGCGCCCTCGCCGCCGCGACCCGCTACGGCCAGTGGCGCTCCCGCGACCAGGGCACGCCCGTCGCGCCGGTCGGCATCAACCGCCGCGTCGCCGAGGACGTCGTCGAGACGGTCCTCTCGGTCAGCCCGAACGGCCGCCGGCTCACCCACGACGAGTCGACCGCGCTGCTCTCGGCGTACGGCATCGACCTGTGGGGGCAGCACGAGGTGGAGACGGTCGAGGACGCCGTGGAGGCCGCCGGCCGCGTCGGCTACCCCGTCGTCCTCAAGTCGGTCGCCCCGATGGTGCGCCACCAGGGCGGCAGCGGCGGCGTACGGGTCGACCTCGGCAGCGAGGCGGAGCTGCGGGCCGCCTGGCACTCGCTGAGCGAGCGGCTGGCACCGCTGCAGGCCGACCGCTTCGTCGTCCAGCGGATGGCCAGCCCCGGGGTGGCGTGCGTCGTCACCTCCGACGAGGACCCGCTGTTCGGGCCGGTCATCGGGTTCTCCGTCGCCGGCCTGCCGACCGAGCTGCTCGACGACGTGGCCCACCGCATCCCGCCCCTCACCGACGTCACGGTCTCCGAGCTCATCTCGTCGGTCAAGGCGGCGCCCGTGCTCCACGGCTACCGCGGGCAGACGCCGGTCCACCGGGCCGCGCTCGCCGACCTCATCGCCCGGGTCTCCGTGCTCGCCGACGACATGCCGGAGGTCGCCTCGCTCGTGCTCAACCCGGTCAACGCGCACCCGGGGGGCGTCGAGGTGCTGGGGGCCGAGATCACGCTCGCGCCCGCCCCGCGGCGGATCGACCCGGGACGCCGTTCGCTCACCTGAGCCGGCGGCGCGCGCGGGCCCCGCGCCGGGGCGCGGCACAATGGGGCCATGACCAGCGCCCACGACGCCCCCGTCCTCCCGGCGGACCTCACCTCCGCCATCGAGTCCGCCGGCTACTACCCGGCCCTCGTCGCGGACGTCGTGGCGGCGGCGCTCGGCGAGGAGCGGCTCGACAACCACCTCGTCCACCTCGAGACGACCTTCGACCGCGACGTCGTCCGCCGGCACATCACCGTCCTCGCCCTCACCCCCTCGCGCCTGCTCATCGCGCACGCCGACGACCACGCGGACGAGCCGCCGGCGCCGCAGGAGGTCGCCACCGCGACGACCGAGGCCATCCCGCTCTCGGCGGTCAAGGGCGTCATGCTCACCCACGTCGTCGAGAACCCCGAGTCCTACGTGCCGGGCTCGCTCGGCCGTGAGGTCACCCTCACCCTCGGCTGGGGCACGGTGGCCCGCGTCGACCTCGTCCCCGCGTCGTGCAGCGACCCCGACTGCGAGGCCGACCACGGCTACGAGGGCACCATCACCGGCGACGACATCGCGCTGCGCATCTCGGCCGCCGCCGACGGCGACGACAAGCTCGCCCGGGCGCTCGCCTTCGCCCGCGACCTGTCCGCCGCCATCGGGCAGGGCTGAGTGCCGCTGCCCGCCGCGCCCGACTACGCCGGCGCGAGCCTCGCCGACGTGCTGCCCGGCGTCTGTGCCTCGCTCGGGGTGCCGTCGGCGACGGGGGAGCGGGCGTGGCCCGCCCGCCTCGCCCTGCCGCCGGCCCGGCGGGCGGTCGGCGTCCTCGCCCGCGGGCTCGGCTCCGCACAGCCCGGGCCCCCGGTCCGGCCCGCCCCGTGGGTGGGGTGGCTCGCCCGCTGGACCCGCCGGGTGCCGGCCGGGTTCCCCTCGACCACGGCCACCTCGCTGGCCACCTTCGGCACCGGGACGCCACCCGGCGCGCACGGGATGCTCGGCTACGAGGTGCTCGTGCCGGAGCAGGACCGCGTCTTCAACGAGCTGTCCTGGGAGGACGGCCCGGTCCCGGAGCGCTGGCAGGCGCTCCCGACGTGGTTCGAGCGCGCGGCCGCGGACGGCGTCGCGGTGACGCGCATCGGCCCGGCGTTCTTCGACGGCTCGGGCCTGACCCGGGCCGCCCTGCGCGGGGGCCGGTTCGCGGCGGCCGACTCCCTCGCCGACCGCGTCGACGCGGCCCTGACGGCGCTGCGCGCGCACCCGCGCTCGCTCGTCTACCTCTACTGGGGCGAGGTGGACAAGCTCGGCCACGTGCACGGCCCGGAGTCCTTCGAGTGGACCACCGAGCTCGAGGCCGTCGACCGCGAACTGGCCCGGCTCGCGGCCGGTCTCCCGCCGGACACCTCGCTCACCGTCACCGCCGACCACGGCATGGTGGCCTGTCCGCACGAGTCCAGGCTCGACGTGGCCGAGGACCCGGGGATGCTCGAGGGGGTGCGCCACCTCGGCGGGGAGCCCCGCGCGACCCACGTCTACTGCCGGCCCGGTGCCGCGCCCGACGTCGCCGCCGCGTGGAGCGCGCGGCTCGGCGACCGCGCGGTCGTCCGGACCCGGGCCGACGCCGTCGCCGACGGCTGGTTCGGGCCGGTCTCGCCCGGCAACCTCGAGCGCATCGGCGACCTCGTCGTCGTCGCCCAGGGCGACTTCTGCCTCGTCGACTCGGCCCGGATGCGACCTCAGTTCCTCGCCCTCGTCGGGATGCACGGCGGCCTCACCGGCGAGGAGCTGGACGTGCCGGTGGTCCACGTCCCCGCCTCCGTCGCCTAGGGTGGGCGCCCGTGGCGGACCTGGTCTTCTTCTCGGGCACGATGGACTGCGGCAAGTCGACGCTCGCGCTGCAGATCGACCACAACCAGCGCGCCCGTGACCGCCGGGGGCTGATCTTCACCAAGCTCGACCGCGCCGGGGAGTCGGTGCTCTCCTCACGGCTCGGCCTCGAGACGACGGCCGTCGAGGTGCACGACGACCTCGACTTCTGGGACGTCGTCGTCGAGTGCCTGACGGCCGGCGCACGGGTCGACTACGTCATCTGCGACGAGGCGCAGTTCTACACCCCGACCCAGGTCGAGCAGCTGGCCCGGCTCGTCGACGAGCTCGGCATCGAGGTGACGGCGTTCGGCATCACCGCCGACTTCCGGACCGAGCTGTTCCCCGGGTCGCGCCGGCTCATCGAGCTCGCCGACCGGGTCGAGGTGCTCCAGGTCGAGGCCCTCTGCTGGTGCGGCCGGCGGGCCACGCACAACGCCCGGGTCGTCGACGGCGTCATGGTCGTCGAGGGCGAGCAGGTGGTGGTCGGCGACACCGCCGCGGCGAGCGCCGGTCTCGTCGAGTACGAGGTGCTCTGCCGCCGCCACCACATGCGGCGGATGAACAGCCACGCCGCGCGGGCCGCGTCGCCGACGCCGGACACCCTGCCCTTCGACCTCGACGCCTGCCCCGTGCCGCCGCGCGGCTGACCGCCCGCGCCGGACCCGGGAGGACTCAGGCCGGGCCGGAGCCCTTGGTGCCGAAGACGATGTCGTCCCAGCTGGGGACACTCGGGCGACCCTTGCGCGACGACGACGCGCCCGCGGGACGGCTGCGGTCGGGCTCGTCCTCGCCCGGGCGCTCGGCGGCATCGGTCTCCGGCCGCTGCGGCTCGTCGTCCTCCGGCCACCCCCCGACGACGGCCGACGAGCGGGTGGGCCGTTCGAGGTGCTCGCCGACCGGCTTGCGGGCCCGGGCGGCCGGGGGCGGGGGAGCGGAGGCGAGGTCGAGGGCGAGCTCCTCGATGGGGAGGGCGTCCGGGCGCGACTCGTCGTCGCCGGGGGTGTGCGTCGGGGAGGAGCGGCGCCGCGAGCGTCGGCCCCGCGCACTGTGCTCGCGCATCGCCGCCATGAGGTCGATCGGCTCGTGCGCGGCCCGGGGGGTGCTCGTCGCGCGCTCGATGCCGCCGTCGGCGTCGACGTCGTAGACGTCGAGGTCGCCGGGTGTGGGCGCCCGGTGCGGTGCCGGGATGAGGCCGGAGGTGGCGTCCTCGCTCAGCCAGCGGGCCTCGTCGTTGGTCGGGAGGACCGACCCGCCGAGCGGCTCGTAGTGCCACGTCGCGGTGCGCCGGCGCCCGCCGGCCGCGAAGGTCATCGTCAGCTGCCAGACGCCGTCCTCGTCGCGGCTGGAGTCCCACTCGACGTCGTCACGCTCGACGCCGCGGTCGCGCAGCCGCTCGGAGACGCGGTCCTCGAGGGAGACCGGTGACGGGCCGCGGACGCCGACGGCACAGCGCCGCGCCAGGCCGGCGACGTGCTCGCGCTCGGCGAGGATCGGGCCCTCGAACCGGTGGACCTTCTCGACCGGCCAGCCGGAGCGCTCGGCGACCTCCTCGGCCGACAGGCCCCGGCGGATGAGGGCCTGCACCTCGCGCGGGCGCATGCCCCCCTCCATCTCGATCTGGAGCTGGCCGAGCCGCGGTCGGTCGCGGCGGGCCGCGGCTCGCAGGGGCTCGTCGAGGGCGAGCCGGAACCGGCCCCCGTCGGCGTCCGCGAGCAGGAGGTGCTGACCGTCCTCGTGGACGCCGATCAGGCGAAGGTCCTGCATGTCGGTCTCCCGGGTCGCTGGTCGTCACGCCGACGATGCCACCTCGGCGGGCCCGGATGGTGGAGCCCACGCCGGGCGTGGCCCGATTGCCCGGATAGCCTCGTGCCATGCCCGACGCGCCCGCCGACCTCGCGCCCTACGACGTCGTCCTCCTCGGGTCCTTCGGGGGCCCCGAGGCCGAGGACGAGGTGATGCCGTTCCTCCGGCGGGTCACGGCCGGACGGAACATCCCGGACGAGCGGCTCGTCGCCGTCGGCGAGCACTACTACGCGCGCGGCGGGCGCAGCCCGATCAACGACCTCAACCGCGACCTGCTCACCCGGCTGCGGGCCGAGCTCGACCGCCGTGGCCTCGAGCTGCCGCTCGTGTGGGGCAACCGCAACTCCGAGCCGTTCTTCGCGGACGCGCTGCACGAGGCCCTCGACCTCGGTGCGTCCCGGGTGCTGGCCCTCTTCACCAGCGCGTACTCGTGCTACTCCTCGTGCCGTCAGTACCGCGAGGACCTCGCCGCGGCGCTCGAGCAGGTCGGCCCGGCCGGCGACGGTCTCGTCATCGACAAGGTGCGCCAGTACGTCACCCACCCGGGCCTCGGGCGGGCATGGGCTCGGGCGATGGTCGCGTCGCTGCGCGGGCTGCCGGACCCGGGGGCCGCGCGCGTCCTCTACGTGACCCACTCGGTGCCGCTCGCCATGGACGACACCTCCGGGCCGGGGGACGGCGAGGGCAACCTCTACACCGACCAGCACCTGCGGCTCGGCCGCCGGCTCGACGAGGTCGTCGGCGCCGAGCTCGGCACGACGGTGCGCGGCGAGCTCGTCTTCTGCTCGCGCTCCGGGCCGCCGAGCCAGCCGTGGCTCGAGCCGGACGTGAACGACCGGATCGAGGAGCTCGCCGCCGAGGACCCGGCCGCGCCGGTCGTCGTCGTGCCGATCGGTTTCGTGTCCGACCACATGGAGGTCGTCCACGACCTCGACACCGAGGCCGCCGAGACGGCGGCCCGGGTGGGCGTCCCGTTCGTCCGCGTCCCGACGCCGCACGGCGACGACGTCTTCGTCGAGGGGCTCGTCGACCTGCTGCTCGAGCGGGCCGCCGAGGCCCGCGGCGAGGTCGTCGTGCCCGAGTCCTGGCTGCCCGGCGACGTGCGCCCCTCGGTGTGCGCCCCGGGGTGTTGCCCCAACCTGCGGGTCGCGCGGCCGGCGCTCTGCGGGAGCGACTGATGCCGCCGGAGCTCCCCGAGGGCACCGACCCCGCGGCCCTCGAGGCGGTCGCGTGCACGGTGGCCCGCGCGGCCGGCCGGCTGGTGCGCGACGAGCGGCCGGACGACCTCGGCGTCACCGCCAAGTCGACCCGCACCGACGTCGTCACCGAGATGGACCAGCGCAGCCAGGAGCTGCTCCTGGACCGGCTCGCCGCGCTGCGGTCGGACGACGCCGTCCTCGGCGAGGAGGAGGGCGGCCGCGAGGGCACGAGCGGTGTGACGTGGGTCGTCGACCCGATCGACGGCACGACGAACTACCTCTACGGGGTGCCCGCCTACGCCGTGTCGGTGGCCGCCGTCGTCGGCGACCCCACCGTGCCGGGCCACTGGTCGCCCGTCGCGGGCGCGGTCCTCGACCCCGAGCGCGGCGAGCTCTACCACGCGCACCTCGGCGGCGGCGCGTCCCTGACCACCGCCGCCGGCACCCGCGCGCTGCGACCGCGCCCGACGACCGACCTCGCCCTCGCGCTCGTCGGCACCGGCTTCGGCTACGCCGCGGACGTGCGTCGCCGCCAGGCCCGCCTCCTCGTCGACCTCCTGCCCCGGGTGCGCGACATCCGGCGGCACGGCAGCGCGGCCCTCGACCTGTGCGCCGTCGCCTCCGGCCGCCTCGACGGCTACTACGAGACCGGCCTCAACCCGTGGGACCGCGCGGCCGGTGAGCTCGTCGCCACCGAGGCCGGCGCCGTCGTCGGCGGGCCGGCCGACGAGGTCCCCACCCGCGACCTCACCTGGGCGGCGGCGCCCGGCCTCGCGGTCGAGCTGTCCGCCCTCGTCCGCGAGCTCGCGGCCCGCCACGTCGGGTCGGTCGGCGAGCCCCGCTGACGCCCGTCGGGAGCGGTGCGGAACCGGCCCGGCAGGGTCGTCCGGTGGACCCGCGTGGCGGCACGGGCACGCGATGGTGCACAATCTGGCGCGCACGGCTGCCGACCGGGCACAAAGCCGACGCCCCGTGCGTTGTCAGGGCCGGCCGACGATGTGGGTCGACCGGCACGGTCGGCCGGCCCGGCCGACCGGCACGACGAAGGGTGGAACACCAACAATGGCGACGGACTACGACGCACCGCGCAAGACCGACGACGAGCTCTCCGAGGACTCCATCGAGGAGCTGAAGAACCGGCGCGTCGACAAGCGGTCCTCGAGCGTCGACGTCGACGAGACCGAGCAGGCCGAGGGCTTCGAGCTGCCCGGAGCCGACCTCTCCGGTGAGGAGCTCTCGGTGCGGGTCCTCCCGCGCCAGGCGGACGAGTTCACCTGCTCGCAGTGCTTCCTCGTGCACCACCGCAGCCAGCTCGCGAGCGACAAGGCCGGCGTGCTCGTCTGCCGCGACTGCGCCGCCTGAGGGGACGCACCACCGTGGGGGAACCGACCCGCGTCCCCGTCGCCGTCCGGCGGCTGCACGAGGACGCCGTCCTCCCGCGCTACAGCACCGACGGCGACGCGGGCGCCGACCTCACGAGCGTCGCCGAGGTGACGCTGGCGCCGGGGGAGCGCGCGCTCGTCCCGACCGGTATCGCCCTGGCCCTGCCGCCGGGGACCGTCGGCCTCGTGCACCCGCGCTCGGGCCTGGCCGCCCGGCACGGCGTGAGCATCGTCAACGCCCCCGGCACCGTCGACTCCGGCTACCGCGGTGAGCTGCTCGTCAACCTCGTCAACCTCGACCCGCACGAGGCGTTCACCGTCCGGGTCGGGGACCGCATCGCCCAGCTCGTCGTCCAGGAGTACCTCCACGCCGACTTCTCGGAGGCCGATTCGCTTCCGGGGAGCGCCCGGGGGGAGACTGGACACGGGTCCACCGGCGGCTTCGGCCCGTCCGTCCGCCGGTGACCCACCGCCCACCACCCGTCCCGAGGACCACACGACCGTGAGCATCTTCCGCAGGAACAAGTCCGCCGAGCCGGCCGCCCCCGACGAGCTCGACGACGTCACCCCGTCCGAGGTCGACGAGGAGGCCGCGGCCGACGACGCCGAGGTCGGGACCGAGGACGAGGTGGACCGCAGCGGCGGGCCGCACGACGTCGCCGACGTCGAGGGCCGTGACGGCCGGCTCGACCTCGGCGCGATCTGGGTGCGGGGCCTGCCGGGGATGGAGCTGCGGCTCGAGGTCGAGCAGGAGTCGCAGCAGGTCAACGCGGCGACCGCCGTCCTCGGCGAGTCGGCGCTCCAGCTCCAGGCCTTCGCCGCGCCGCGCTCCGAGGGCCTCTGGGGCGAGATCCGCCGCGAGATCGCGATGTCCGTCGAGCGCCAGGGCGGCACGGTCGAGGAGCTGCGCACCGACCTCGGCACCCAGCTGCGCACCCGGCTCCCGTCCGCGGGCCCGGACGGTCGCACCGTCTTCGCCCCGGCGACCTTCGTGGGGGTCGACGGCCCCCGCTGGTTCCTCCGCGGCGTGCTCTCCGGCCGCGCGGCCATCGACGACGACGCCGCCGAGCCGCTCCTCGAGGTCTTCCGCGAGGTGGTCGTCGTCCGCGGCGGCGACCCGATGGCTCCGCGCGAGCTCCTCCCGCTCCGGCTGCCGCAGGACGGCGCCCCCGAGGCCGCGGCCGACGCGGACGAGGACCGGACGCCGGACCTCGACCCGTTCGAGCGCGGTCCCGAGATCACCGAGGTGCGCTGATGAGCGTGCGCGAGCGGCTGCGTGACCTCACCCGCACCCCGTCCGAGCGCGACGACGCGGAGCTGCAGCAGCAGGCGGCGTCCGAGGGTGGCGACGACCTGTCCGCCCTCGCGCCGCGCTACCCGGCGTGCGTCTGCGGCACGGTCCGCGCCGTCACCCTGCCACCCAGGCGCAGCGTGCCCGCGCTCGTCGCGGAGGTCTGGGACGGCAAGGGCTCGGTCAACCTCGTGTGGGTCGGCCGGCGCTCCATCGGGGGCATCGAACCGGGGACCTTCCTGCGGGCCCGGGGCCGGGTCACGACGGTCAAGGGCACCCCCACGATCTTCAACCCCGCCTACGAGATCCTCCCGACGCAGTGACGGCCGAGCACACCCGGCCCCCGAGCGCGGAGACGGTCGAGGCCCTCATCCGGCACCGGCTCTCGACCGCCCTCGGCGGGTGGCGCGGGTCGCTCGAGACGGCGCTGCCCACCGTGGTGTTCGTGCTCGCGTGGTCGCTGAGCGACCACGACGTGCGCAGGGCGGCGGTCTGGGCGATCGGGGTCGCGCTCCTCCTCGCGCTCGTGCGGGTGGTGCAGCGATCCTCCCTCCAGCACGTGCTCGGCGCGGTGTTCGCCACGGCCGTCGCGGCGTTCTTCGCCCTGCGCTCGGGGCAGGCCCAGGACGCCTTCCTCCCCGGCATCCTCACGAGCGCGGGCTTCCTGCTCGCCTCGCTCGTCTCCATCCTCACCCGGTGGCCGGCCGTCGGCTTCCTCGTCGGGGCCGGCGACCCCCGGGCCGCGGAGGATCCCTTCGGCTGGCGGCGCGACCGCGGGATGGTGCGGGTCTGCTCCCGGCTCACGTGGGTCCTCGTCGCGATCTACCTCGTCCGGCTGGTGCTCATGGTGCCCCTCTACCTCGCCGAGCAGGTGACGCTCCTCGGCGTCGCGAAGGTCGTCCTCGGCTGGCCGCTCTGGGTCGCCGGGCTGGCCGTCATGGGCTGGCTGCTCGTCTCCGGGCACACCCCGCTCGAGCCCGAGGACGAGCCGGTGCTCGAGGTCGACTGACCGCCCGGCCGCAGGAGGTCAGCCCTCCTCGTCCTCCTCGCGCTTCTGGCGCCGGCCGGGGGAGAGGAGCGACTCCAGCTCGGACTCGGCCTCCGGCGTCGTGACGAAGAGCAGCTCGTCGAGCGGCTCGAGGGCGTCGTCGCGGCTCGGGGCGATCGGGTGACCGTCGCGGATGATGCCGGTCAGCACGGTGTCGCCGGGGAACGGCACGTCGCCGACGCGCGCGCCCGAGTAGGGGCTGCCGACCGGGAGAGTCATCTCGACCATCATCGCTCGGCCCTGCTGGAACTCGAAGATGCGCACGAGGTCGCCGACGCTCACGGCCTCCTCGACGAGGGCCGTCATGAGGCGCGGGGTGGACACCGCGACGTCGACGCCCCACGCCTCGTCGAACATCCACTCGTTCTTGGGGTTGTTGACCCGGGCGACCGTCCGCGGCACGCCGAACTCGGTCTTGGCCAGGAGGGAGAGCACGAGGTTGACCTTGTCGTCGCCGGTCGCCGCGACGACGACGTCGCAGTCGGCGAGGCCGGCCTCGGAGAGCGTGTCGATCTCGCAGGCGTCGGCCTGGAGCCAGCTGGCGTCCGGGACCTTCGAGACGCGCTCGCCGTCGGCCTCGCGGTCGACGAGCAGGACGCTGTGGCCGTTGCGGATCAGCTCGCGGGCGATGGAGCGCCCGACGCTGCCGGCTCCGGCGATGACGACGCGCATGGAGGGTGGCCTTTCGGGGTCAGTGGGTCGGGGGCGGCCCGTCGAGCACGCGCTCGGCGGTGGCGAGGTCCTCGCGCAGCAACGCGAGGTGGACGAGGTCGCCCTCCTGGTAGACCGTGTCGGCCCCGGGCAGGAAGCCGTCGCCGAGGCGCGTCACGTACGCGAGGCGCCCGCCGGTGGCCGCCTCGACCTCGGCCAGCCGGTGCCCGACCCAGGCCGCGGAGATCGGCATCTCGGCGATGACGACGTGGCCCGAGGGGTCGGTGTACTCCGGCACGTGTCCCTGGGGCAGCAGCCGCCGGAGCATCTGGTCGCTGGTCCACTTGACCGTCGCGACGGTCGGGATGCCGAGCCGCTGGTAGATCTCGGCACGGCCGGGGTCGTAGATGCGGGCGACGACGTTCTCGACGCCGAACTTCTCGCGGGCCACGCGGGCGGCGAGGATGTTCGAGTTGTCGCCGCTGGAGACCGCGGCGAAGGCGTAGGCGTCCTCGATGCCGGCGGCGCGCAGGGTGTCGCGGTCGAAGCCGACGCCGGTGACCGTGCGGCCCTCGAACGAGGTGCCGAGGCGGCGGAAGGCCGACTCGTCCTGGTCGACGACGGCGACCTCGTGGCCGGCCCGCTCCAGGGCCCGGGCGAGGGAGGCGCCGACGCGGCCGCAGCCCATGATGACGAAGTGCACGACGCCGACGCTACTACGGGCCCGCCCGCCCGGGTCGGCCGTCCGGCCGGTGCCCGTGGACACCGCCCCACGGAACACCGCCCGCCCTGAATACAGTGGGCCTCGTGTCCACACCGGGTCGTCTCGTCAAGCGCGTCATCCTCGGGCGCGCGATGCGCAGCGACCGGCTGGGCGAGACGCTGCTGCCGAAGAAGCTCGCCCTCCCGGTGTTCGCCAGCGACGCCCTCTCGTCGGTGGCCTACGCCCCGGACGAGATCCTCCTCACCCTCGGGCTCGCCGGCGGCACGCTCGCGCTGACCCAGTCGTGGAAGATCGCGCTCGTCGTCGTCGCCGTGATGGCCGTCGTCATCATGAGCTACCGGCAGAACGTGCACGCCTACCCGAGCGGCGGAGGCGACTACGAGGTCGCGAGCGTCAATCTCGGGCCGCGGGCCGGGCTCACCGTGGCGAGCGCGCTGCTCGTCGACTACGTGCTGACCGTCGCGGTGTCGGTGTCGTCGGGCGTCCAGAACGCCGCGTCCGCCTTCACCTTCATCCGCGGGCACGAGGCGCTGGCCGCCGTGGTGATCATCATGGCGCTCACGGCGATGAACCTGCGGGGGGTGCGCGAGTCGGGGACCGCGTTCGCCATCCCGACGTACCTCTTCATGGCGAGCGTGCTCGGGATGGCCGCGTTCGGGGTCTTCCGCAAGGTCTCCGGCGACCTGCCGCTCGCCGAGAGCGCGCCGCTGACGATCCGGCCCGAGGACGGCTTCGGCCAGCTGGGCACCATCGCGATGGCCTTCCTCTTCCTCCGCGCCTTCTCCTCGGGCTGTGCCGCGCTCACCGGCGTCGAGGCCATCTCCAACGGCGTCCCGGCGTTCAAGAAGCCGAAGAGCCAGAACGCCGCCAACACCCTCCTGCTCATGGGCACCATCTCGGTCACGATGCTCATGTCGATGATCGCGCTGGCCGGCTGGACCCAGGTCAAGATCGCCGACGACGAGGCCAACCAGCTGCTGCGCGACGGCGTGCCGGTCGGCGACGACTACGTCCAGGACACGGTGATGGGCCAGGTGTCCAAGGCCGTCTTCTCGAACTTCCACCTCGGCGTGGTGGTCGTCTCGATCGTCACCGGCCTCATCCTCGTCCTCGCCGCGAACACCGCGTTCAACGGCTTCCCCGTCCTCGGGTCGATCCTCGCCCGCGACGGCTTCCTCCCGCGCCAGCTGCACACCCGTGGCGACCGGCTCGCGTTCTCCAACGGCATCCTCATCCTCGCCGGTGCAGCGGCCGCGCTCGTCGTCGTGTTCAACGCCGACGTCACCCGGCTCATCCAGCTGTACATCGTCGGGGTGTTCGTCTCGTTCACGTTGTCGCAGACCGGGATGGTGCGGCACTGGAACCGCTACCTGCGGGTCGAGAAGGACCCCGCGGCCCGGGCCCGGATGATGCGCAGCCGCGTCATCAACGGCGTCGGCGCGACGATGTCCGGCCTCGTCCTGCTCGTCGTCCTCGCGACCAAGTTCATCCACGGCGCGGGTTACGCGATCGCCGCGATGGCTGTCCTCTTCTTCCTCATGCTGGGCATCCGCCGCCACTACGACCACGTGCGCGACGAGCTGAGCGTCAGGGAGGGAGACACCAAGGCGCAGATGCTGCCCTCACGGGTCCACGCGATCGTCCTCGTCGCGAAGATCCACAAGCCGACGCTCCGGGCGCTCGCCTACGCCCGGGCCACCCGCCCCTCGGTCCTCGAGGCGATCACCGTCTCGGTCGACCCGGACGAGACCAAGGCCCTGCAGCAGGAGTGGGACCGCCGCGACATCCCCGTGCCGCTCAAGGCCCTGGACAGCCCCTATCGCGAGATCACCCGGCCGGTCACCGAGTACGTGAAGTCGATCCGCACCGACAACCCGCGCGACATCGTCGTCGTCTACATCCCGCAGTACGTCGTCGGTCACTGGTGGGAGCAGCTTCTGCACAACCAGAGCGCGCTGCGGCTGCGCACCCGGCTGCTCTTCACCCCGGGCGTCATGGTCTCCTCGGTGCCCTGGCAGCTCGCGTCCTCCGAGGGGGCCGAGGAGCGGATGGACGGCCCGGTCGCCGGCGACGTCCGTCGCGGCGAGTGATGCCCGACCGGGGGCCCGGCCTCGCGGTCGGCGACGAGGTCGAGGTAGAGGTCACCGCGTTCGCGCACGGCGGGCACTGCGTCGCCCGGCACGACGGCCAGGTGCTCTTCGTCCGGCACACCCTGCCCGGTGAGCGCGTGCGGGCCCGGGTGACCGAGGTCGGCTCCGGGGCCCGCTTCGTGCGGGCGGACGCGGTCGGCGTCGTCTCGGCCTCGCCGGACCGGGTCGAGCCCCCGTGCCCGTGGAGCGGGCCGGGGGCCTGTGGCGGCTGCGACCTCCAGCACGTCGACCTCGCCGCGCAGCGCCGGCTCAAGGCCGGGGTGGTGCGCGAGCAGCTGCGCCGGCTGGCCGGCCTCGACGCGGAGGTCGAGGTCGAACCGGTCCCCGGCGACGCGGACGGGCTCGGGTGGCGCACGCGCGTCGAGTTCGCCGTGGACCCCGCCGGGCGGGCCGGCCTGCGCCGCCACCGCTCGCACGAGGTGGTCCGCGTCGACACCTGCCGGATCGCCACGCCCGGGGTGGACTCGCTGGCCGTGACCGCGCGCACCTGGCCGGGGGTCGAGGCCGTCGACGCCGTCGCCCCGTCGGTCGGACCACCGGTGGCGGTCGCGGTCCCGGCCGAGGAGGTCCCGGAGGTCACCGAGCGGGTCGTCGCCGCCTGGGGACCGTCCGGTGCGCCGACCCGGTTCGAGCACGACTTCACGGTGTCGGCCCGCGGCTTCTGGCAGGTGCACCCCGGCGCCGCCGCCACCTTCCTCGCGGCGGCGATGGAGGGGCTCGCGGTCCGACCGGGGGAGCGGGCCCTCGACCTCTACTCCGGCGTGGGGCTCTTCGCGGCGGCGCTCTCCGACGCGGTCGGACCGGACGGCCAGGTGGTCGCCGTCGAGGCCGACCGCGACGCCGTGGCCCGCGCCACCGCCGACCTCGCCGGCCGCGGCAACGTCGTGGTCCTCGGGGCGCGGGTCGACGACGCGTTCGGGCTCCCGCGCACCGACCGACGACGCGGGCGCGCCGGGGGGCCCGGCCGCCGCCGTCCGACGCGCTCGCCCCTGCTGCCGCAGCGGGCCGACGTCGTCGTCCTCGACCCGCCGCGCACCGGGGCCGGGGTGGCGGTCGTCGGCGCGGTCACCGACCTGCGCCCGCGGGTCGTCGCCTACGTCGCCTGCGACCCCGCGGCGCTCGCCCGCGACACCGCGGCGCTGCTGGAGCGTGGCTACCGGCTCGCGGCGCTGCGGGCCTTCGACGCGTTCCCGATGACCCACCACGTCGAGTGCGTGGCCCACTTCGTGCCCGACGCCGGATGATGCGGGGGCCGGGTGCGCGGCCCACGCGGCGGACGGCCCTCGGGCTCGCGGCCCTGTCGGCCGGCGGGCTGCTCGGCGGCTGCGGGCGGCCGTCGACCCCGTCGGACCCGTCGACCCCACCCACCGCAGAGGGCGGTGTCGAGCGGATCGAGTACGGCTCGGACGCGGCCCAGTTCGTCGAGCTGACCCGTCCCCGCGGCGCCTCCCGTGGCACGGTCGTCGTCCTCCACGGCGGGTTCTGGCTCGAGGCGTACGACGTCTCGCTCGCCCGGCCGCTGGCCGCCGACCTCGCCGCGCGGGGGTGGACGGCGCTCGCCGTCGAGTACCGGCGGGTCGGCGGTGGGGGCGGCTACCCGGCGACCCTCGACGACGTGTCGGCCGCGCTCGACCTGCTGGCCGGCCGGACGGGGGCCGGCCCGCTCGTGGTGCTGGGGCACTCCGCCGGGGGCCAGCTGGCCGTGTGGGCCGCGACCCGGCGCCGGCTCGCGCGGTGGCGGTCCGCCCGGGTCGTGCCGACCCACGTCGTCGCGCAGGCCGGTGTCCTCGACCTGCGGGCCGCCGCCGCAGAGGACCTCGGTGGCGGAGCGGTGCGGGGCTTCCTCGGCGGGTCGCCGGGCGAGCGGCCGGCGGCGTACGCCGCCGCCGACCCGCGCACGCTCGTCCCCGCCGGCGTCCCCGTCGTCTGCGTCCACGGCCGGGACGACGCCACCGTGCCGATCGAGCAGTCGCGCTCCTACGTGCGGGCCGCGCGGGCCGCCGGGGCCGGGGCGAGCCTCGTGGAGGTACCGGGCGACCACCTCGACCAGGTCGACACCGGGTCGCGGGCGTGGGCCCGCACCCTGGCCGTCCTCGACGACCTCTGACCCGGTCCGAGCACGTGTCCGAGCACCGGCCGGAGCACTCCCTCGCGACACCCACACGGCGGGCATAGGCTCGACGGGACCGACCCGGTGTGGTTAGATATCTTGACGTCAAGATAAATGACGGGACCGCGCGACGACGCAGCGACCCGGAAGGGAGACCCGGTGGCCAGCACGAACAGCTTCGACGCCCACGGCACGCTCGAGGTGGGTGAGCAGTCCTACGAGATCTACCGGCTCGCGTCGGTCGAGGGCCACGAGACCCTCCCGTACAGCCTCAAGGTGCTGCTCGAGAACCTGCTGCGCACGGAGGACGGCGCGAACATCACGGCCGACCACATCCGCGCCCTCGGCGGCTGGGACGAGAACGCCGACCCGGACACCGAGATCCAGTTCACGCCGGCGCGCGTCATCATGCAGGACTTCACCGGGGTGCCGTGCGTCGTCGACCTCGCGACGATGCGCGAGGCGATGAAGGACCTCGGCGGCGACGCGACGAAGATCAACCCGCTCGCGCCGGCCGAGCTCGTCATCGACCACTCCGTGCAGATCGACGTCTTCGGCCGGGCCGACGCCTTCGAGCGCAACGTCGAGATCGAGTACCAGCGCAACGGCGAGCGCTACAAGTTCCTCCGCTGGGGCCAGACCGCGTTCGACGACTTCAAGGTCGTCCCGCCGGGCACCGGCATCGTCCACCAGGTCAACATCGAGCACCTGGCTCGCACGGTCATGGTCCGTGACGGCGTCGCCTACCCCGACACCTGCGTCGGCACCGACAGCCACACGACGATGGTCAACGGCCTCGGCGTCCTCGGCTGGGGCGTCGGCGGCATCGAGGCCGAGGCCGCGATGCTCGGCCAGCCGGTCTCGATGCTCATCCCGCGGGTCGTCGGCTTCAAGCTGTCCGGCGCGATCCCGGACGGCGCCACCGCCACCGACGTGGTCCTCACGATCACCGAGATGCTGCGCAAGCACGGTGTCGTCGGCAAGTTCGTCGAGTTCTACGGTGAGGGCGTCGCGGCGGTGCCGTTGGCCAACCGCGCGACGATCGGCAACATGAGCCCCGAGTTCGGCTCCACCTGCGCGATCTTCCCGATCGACGGCGTCACCCTCGACTACCTGCGCCTCACCGGCCGCTCCGAGGAGTCGGTCGCGCTCGTCGAGGCGTACGCCAAGGAGCAGGGGATGTGGCTCGACCCGAGCCGCGAGGCCCGCTACAGCGAGTACCTCGAGCTCGACCTGTCGACCGTCGTGCCGTCGATCGCCGGCCCGAAGCGTCCCCAGGACCGCATCGTCCTCACCGAGGCCAAGCAGTCCTTCCGCGAGGTGCTGCCCACCTACGTCTCGCACGAGGAGGGCTCGGACGGTGAGGCCTCGTCCTTCCCGGCCTCCGACCCGACCCCGCAGGGCAGCCCGGACGGCCGCAACGGCGGTGACGCCCCGGCGCACTCGCACGGTGCCGGCCGCCCGTCGAAGAAGGTCACCGTGACGACCGCCGACGGCGCGTCGTTCGAGATCGACCACGGCATCGTCTCGATCGCCTCGATCACCTCGTGCACGAACACCTCGAACCCGTCGGTGATGATGGCCGCCGCGATGCTCGCGAAGAACGCCGTCGAGCGCGGCCTCACGGTCGCGCCGTGGGTCAAGACCTCGATGGCGCCGGGCTCGAAGGTCGTCACCGGCTACTACGAGAAGGCCGGCATGTGGCCCTACCTCGAGAAGCTCGGCTTCCACCTCGTCGGCTACGGCTGCACGACCTGCATCGGCAACTCGGGCCCGCTGAACGACGAGATCAGCCAGGCCATCAACGACAACGACCTGGCCGTCGTCTCGGTGCTCTCCGGCAACCGCAACTTCGAGGGCCGGATCAACCCCGACGTCAAGATGAACTACCTCGCCTCGCCGCCGCTGGTGATCGCCTACGCGCTGGCCGGGACGATGGACTTCGACTTCGAGACCGAGCCGCTCGGGCAGGACGAGTCCGGCGCCGACGTCTTCCTCCGCGACATCTGGCCGGCCCCGGCCGACGTCGAGGCGACCATCCAGCGGGCGATCAGCCAGGAGATGTTCACCGAGGACTACGCCGACGTGTTCGCCGGCGACGAGCGCTGGCAGTCGCTGCCGACGCCGGAGGGCGACACCTTCGACTGGGACGCCGACTCCACCTACGTCCGCAGGCCCCCGTACTTCGAGGGCATGGGGATGGACCCGGAGCCCGTGTCCGACATCAGCGGTGCGCGGGTCCTGGCGAAGCTCGGCGACTCCGTGACCACCGACCACATCAGTCCGGCGGGATCGATCAAGGGCGACAGCCCGGCCGGCACCTACCTCGCCGAGCACGGCGTCGAGCGCAAGGACTTCAACTCCTACGGCTCGCGGCGCGGCAACCACGAGGTGATGATCCGCGGCACCTTCGCGAACATCCGGTTGAAGAACCTCCTCCTCGACGGCGTCGAGGGCGGCTTCACCCGCAACTTCCTCGCCGGCGGCGAGCAGACCTCGATCTACGACGCCTCCGCCGCCTACCAGGCGGCCGGTGTCCCGCTCGTCGTCCTCGCCGGCAAGGAGTACGGCTCCGGGTCCTCGCGCGACTGGGCGGCCAAGGGCACCGCGCTGCTCGGGGTCAAGGCGGTCATCGCCGAGTCCTACGAGCGCATCCACCGCTCCAACCTCATCGGGATGGGCGTCCTGCCGCTCCAGTTCCCGCAGGGTGAGTCGGCCGAGTCCCTCGGGCTCAACGGCACGGAGACGTTCTCGGTGACCGGGATCGAGGCCCTCAACGACGGCACGACGCCACGCACCGTCTCGGTCGTCGCCATCGCCGAGGACGGTTCGGAGACCTCGTTCGACGCGGTCGTCCGGATCGACACCCCCGGTGAGGCCGACTACTACCGCAACGGCGGCATCCTCCAGTACGTGCTGCGCAGCCTCGTGCGCTGACGTCGCCGCCCGGCACACGCCGCCCCGGACCCTCACCGTCCGGGGCGGCGTGCCGCGTCCCCCGGGGAGCGCCCCGGGGTGGTCCTCAGCCCTTCTCGGCGCCGGCGTTGGCGCCCTGGGTGAAGTAGCGCTGGAAGAGGACGAAGACCAGCGCCGTCGGGATGGTCATGAGCAGGCCGGCGGCCATCGTGATCGGGAACTGGTTGCCCGAGCCCAGTCCGCCGGAGGTCAGGCTCGCGACGCCGCGGGTCAGGGTGTACAGGCGCGGGTCGTCGGCGGCGATGATGAAGTGCGCCAGCTCGTTCCACGACCCCTGGAACGAGAGGATGGTCAGGGTGATGACGGCCGGGCGGGCCATCGGCAGCACGATCGACCAGAAGATCCGGAAGGTGCCGGCGCCGTCGATCCGGGCCGCCTCCTCGACCGAGGCGGGAATCGTCTCGAAGAACTGCTTCATGATGAAGACGCCGGCGGCGTCGACGAGCAGCGGGAGGATGAGCGCCGGGTAGGTGTTGTAGATCCCGAGGTAGTTGAGCACGAGGAACTTCGGGATGAGCAGGACGATGCCCGGCACCGCCAGCACGGCGAGGATCGCCGTGAAGACCGCCTCGCGGCCCCGGAACCTCAGCCGGGCCAGGGCGTAGCCGGCGAGCGAGTTGAAGAACACCCGGCCGATGGTCACGCAGACGGTGACGACGACCGAGTTGGTGAACCACAACGGGAAGTCGGTCTCGGCGAGCCGCCGGAACGCCTCGGTCGTCACCGGGTTCGGGACGAGGCCGAGGGGCCGCCCGACGGCGTCCCCGTTGGTCTTGAGCGAGGTGGAGAGCTGGACCACGAACGGGTAGATGTAGATGACCGCGAAGACGACGAGGGCGAGGTAGACGGCCAGCTTCCTGCCCCGGCCGCCCGACCGCTCGGCGGCGGTCCCTGCCCGCATCGGTCGCATGAGCTCGGCCTCGGCCCGGGCCCGGGCCTCCGGGGCGACGCTGTCGGTGGGGGCGAGGTCGCTCATGCCGCCGCCCCCGATCCGGCCGCCCGCTGCTGGCGTCGCTGCCGCCGCTCGGCCCGCTTGCGGGCCGCCTCGTCCTTGTCGCGCAGGACGAAGCGCTGCAGCGAGGTGAGCACGAAGATGAGCACGAAGAGGATGAACGCGATCGCGGCGCCCTGGCCCCACTGCTGCTGGCCGAAGGCGGCCTGGTACGAGAGGTAGGCCGGGGTGAGCGTCGTCTTCGCCGGGCCGCCCTGGGTCATGACGTACATCTGGTCGAACACCTGCCAGGTGCCGATCACCCCGAGCGTCACGACGAGGAGGATCGTCGGGCGCAGGTGCGGGACGGTGACGTTCCGGAACCGCTGCCAGCGGTTCGCGCCGTCGACCAGCGCGGCCTCCTCGACCTCGGTGGGCAGGTCCTGGAGGGCGGCGATGAACATGAGCATGAAGGTGCCGGTCGTCGTCCAGACCACCTGGAGCATGATCGCCGAGAGCGCGACCGACGGCCCGGAGATCCACTGCCACACCGGAAGTCCGGCGATGACCGTGTCGTTGAGACCGGACGGCGGTCTGTCGATGCTCCACAGGCCGAGCCCCTGGCCGACGAGGTGGATGAGGCCACGCGGGTCGGAGAACCACGTCGGGCCGTCGATCCCGAAGATCCCGAGGAAGCGGTTGACCGCACCGGTGCCGGTGAAGAGGAAGAGGAAGACGAGGGAGATCGCGACCGAGGAGACGACTGACGGGAAGTAGAAGGCGGTGCGGAAGAAGGTGCGTCCCTTGAGGAAGCGCTGGTTGACGATGACGGCGAGGAGCAGGGCGCCGACGGTCTGGAGGGGGACTACCCCGATGACGTAGTAGAAGGTGTTGCGCAGCGAGATCATGAAGTCCTGCTGCGAGAGCCCCGGGCCCGCGAGCAGCGCCCGGTAGTTGTCGGTCCCGACGAAGCCGACGCCGGTCGAGAAGGGGCTGCCCCGGCCGGACCAGTCGGTGAACGAGACCCACAGCGCCATGACGATGGGCACGACGAGGAACAGCCCGAGGACGACGAGCACCGGCGTGACGAACAGCCATCCGGCGCCGGACTGACGCTGCGGCGCCCCGCGGCGGCGTCCGGCGCCCGGGACCCCGCCCCGTGGGGCCCGGCCGGTGCCGGACCCCACGGACGTCTGGGTGGTGGTCACTTCCCGAGCACCGCGCCGGCGTTGGTGTCGAAGCCCTTGAGGACGCTCGACAGGTCGGCGCCGCCGAAGTTCTCGAGCTTGGAGTTGAGGTCGGCGACCACCTGCTCCATCCCCGGGGCGTTGATCGGGCCGTGGCCGTACTCACCACCGGCGATGAACGGGGCGTCCTCCGGGAACTTCGTCTTGTACTGGTCGGCCGCGGACTGCCGGCTCGGCATGACCCCGAACGCGTCGGCGAAGGCCATCTGCTGCTCGACCGTCGTCAGGGACTTCACGAGGTCGACGGCCTGCGCCTGGGCCGTGGAGTCGGAGGCGATGCCCCAGCACTGGGTGAACTGGAGGGTGCCCTTGCCCTTCGGCCCGGCGGGCAGCTCGACGGTCTTGTACTTGAGGTCGGGGTAGTCGTTCTTCACCGCGCCCTTGATCCAGTTGCCCTCGATCGTCATCGCGGCCTTCTTGGTGCCGAACGCCTCACCGCCCCAGCCGGAGTCGAGCTGGTTGGACATCTTGAAGTTGCCGGCCTTGACGTTGCGCTGCACGTACTGGAGCGCCTCGGTGACGGCCGGGGTGCTCGCCGTCGGCTTGGTTCCGTCCTCGGAGAGCCACCAGCCGCCGTTCTGCACGACGAAGGCGCCGAGCCGGTCGATCCCGACCCCGATGCCGAGCCCGACCTGGTCCTTGGTCGTGAGCTTCTTCGAGACGGCCTCGAGCTGCTCCCACGTCGTCGGGACGTCGGCGTCGGTGAGCCCGGCCTTGGCCCAGGAGTCGGTGTTGATCTCGAGGGCGAGGGTGGAGAAGTCCTTGGGGACGCAGTACTGCTTGCCGTCGTAGGTGAAGGTCCGGCGCAGCGACTCGTAGAAGTCGCTGTTGTCCTTGAACTGGTCGGCGTAGGCGAAGAGGCTGCCGTTCTTCGCGTAGTCGGCGAACCGCGAGGCGTCGAGGTAGAAGACGTCGGCCGGCTTGCCGCTCGCGAAGCCCTGGGCGAGCTGCTGGTTCATGTCGCTCGCGACGGTGACCGTCACGGTGTTCCCGCTCTTCTTGGCCCAGGCGTCGGCGGCCGCCTTGACGGCGTTGGTCTCGGCGTCGCCGGAGGACGCGATGAGCATCTTGAGGTCGACCGGGCCGCTCGCCGAGGCGGGGGCGCTGGAGCCGCTGTCGTCCTTGAACCCACCTCCGCCACAGGCGCTCAGGGTGAGTGCTCCGGCGATGGCCAAGGCCAGGCTGGTCGTGCGGACGGTGCGCGTCATCGGGTGACTCCTTCGTCGGGGTGGTGCGCGGGGGAGGGGGAGGCCGGTCAGGCCCGGGTGCTGCGGGAGGTGGTCAGGGTGGGCAGGAGCAGGCGCCCCTCGTCGGGGGCCGGGTCGCCGACGAGCGCCGAGCTGACGAGCCGCAGCGACTCCTCGGCGATGGCGTCGAAGGGCTGGGCGACGGACGTGAGGTGGTGCATCGAGGCGGTCTCGGACCCGTCGAAGCCGACGATGCCGAGGTCGGCGCCGGGCTCGAGCCCGGCGCGGACGGCCGCGTGGTGCACCCCGAGGGCGAGGACGTCCGAGGCGCAGACGACGGCGTCGCCGGGCGAGAGGTGGCCCAGCAGGCCGGTGGCGGCGCGCACGGCGTCGTCGAGGTCCTGCTCGGCCTCCCCCTCGGGCCCGAGGGCGTCAGCCGCGACCGCGGCCCGGTGCCAGCCCTCGCGACGGTCGTCCCCCACGACCGAGCCTGACGGCCAGCCGAGGAACCCCACCCGCCGGTAGCCCTGCGTCAGGCAGTGCTCGACGGCGGCGCGGGTGCCGGCGCCGCCGTCGACGTCGACCCAGCGGGTGAAGGTGGGGTCGTCCCAGACCCGCCCGAAGGTCGCGTAGGGGATGCCCTGGTCCTCGAGCCACGGCGGCCGCGGGTCGCCGTGGTGGGTCTCGGCGAGGAGGAAGGCGTCGACGAGCCGGCCGGCCCACATCGTCCGGTAGCCCTCGAGCATCGGGTGGCCGGTCTCGGAGCCGAACGGGACGACGTGGCAGTCGAACCGGGCCGCCCGCAGGGAGAGGGCGGTGAGGACCGGGGCGGTCGTCGCGTTGTGCGAGCCGAGGGTGTGCAGCTCGACGCCGATGGCTCCGGCGCGCCGGTTGCGCAGCGACTGGGCCGAGCTCGAGGGGTGGTAGCCGAGCTCGTCGATGGCGGCGCGGACCCGTTCGAGGGTGTCGGCGCGGACCCGGTCGGGGTTGTTGACGGCATTGCTCACGGTCTGCCGGCTCACCCCGGCGGCGCGCGCGACGTCGTGGATGGTGACGCGGTCGCCGTCCGGCGGGTGCGGTGTCATCGGTCCTCCTCGACCCGGGCGTCGGGGCCCGTCCCGTCCTGCTGTGAACGTTCAAACCACTGAGGGAAAGGCATTGATTTGAACGATCAAATGGATAGGGTCGTCACTGTGCATCCTCCCGACGCCGGAAGTCAAGACCCCCCGACCGCGCCCGAGCGCTCGCGGCAGCCGTGGCTCCACCGGCTCGAGGTGGCGGTCCGGGGTCCGGTGACGTGCCTCGCCGCGTCGGACGGCGACGTCGACGCCGGGGCGCCCGCTTCGGAGGCCGCCGGCCTCTTCGTCGACGACCGGAGGGTGGTCCACCGCCTCCTGCTCCGGGTCGACGGGCGGGCGCCGACCGGGGTCGTCGCCGCCAGCCGCGGCGGCCGCACCGAGACCCTCGCGGTCGCCCGGCACCTGGGTGACCCCGGGCCGGACCCGACCGTCGAGGTGGCGCGCCGGCGGCTGCTCACCGACCGTGGTCTCGACGAGACGGTCGAGGTCCGCAACCGCTCGGCGGAGCCCGTGCGCTGCGTCGTCGAGCTGCGGCTCTCCGGTGACGGCGCCGACCTGCATGACGTCAAGCACGGTGTCGCACAGCCGCATCCGTTGCCGGTTCTCGTCGCGGACGGCACGGCGTCGTGGGCCGACGACCGGCACGCGGTCTCCGTCCGGGGCGAGGGAGCGCAGGTCCTGGTCGACGGCCCGGACGCGGTGCTGCGCTGGACGCTCGAGGTGCCGCCCGCCGGCCGCCGCGAGGTGACCGGCAGCGTCGTCGCGGCGCGGGTGGCGGCGACGGCCTTCGACGCGGAGGGCGGCGTCGAGGCCCTCGACCTCGACGCGGTGCGGGTGGAGGCCGGCGACGCCCGGCTCGGGCACACCGTCGCACACGGGATCGACGACCTGCGCCACCTCGCGATGCGCGACCCGCTCGCGCCCGAGGACGTCTTCGCGGCGGCGGGCACGCCGTGGTACCTCACCCTCTTCGGCCGGGACGCGGTCTGGGCGGCGCGCCTGGCCCTGCCGTTCGGCACCGACCTCGCCCGTGGGACGCTCCGCGCGCTGGCCCGGCGCCAGGGGCGGACCGACGACGTCGCGACCGCCGAGGCGCCCGGCAAGATCCCGCACGAGGTCCGGCGGACCGCGTTCGGCAGCTCCGGGGGGATGGTCCTGCCGACGACCTACTACGGCACGGTCGACGCCACGCCGCTGTGGGTCTGCCTGCTCCACGACGCATGGCGCTGGGGGCTCCCGGCCGCGGAGGTCCGCGATCTGGCACCCGCCCTGCACGCGGCGCTCGGGTGGATGGAGCGCGCGGTGCGGGAGAGCCCCGACGGCTTCCTGCGCTACCTCGACGAGTCGGGGACCGGCCTGGCCAACCAGGGCTGGAAGGACTCGGGCGACTCGATGCGCGACGCCGTCGGACAGGTCGCCGTCGGGCCCATCGCCCTCGTCGAGACCCAGGCCTACGCCGTCGAGGCGGCGCGGTCCGCCGCGAGCCTCCTCGAGGAGGTCCTCGGTGCCGACGGCGACCCCTGGCGGGCCTGGGCGGGAGCCCTCGCAGGCCGGGTCGAGGAGCGGTTCTGGGTCGACACCGGCGGCCGGCGCGTCCTCGCCATGGCCCTCGACGGTGCCGGTCGGCCGGTCGACGGGCTGGGGAGCAACATCGGCCACGTCCTCGGCACCGGAACGCTCGGGGCGGCCGGCGAGGCCCGCGTCGCCGCAGCGCTCGCCGGGCCGGACCTGCTCGGGCCGCTCGGCGTCTCGACGCTGGCCCGGGGCAACCCCGCGTTCAACCCGATCGGGTACCACACCGGCTCGGTCTGGACCCACGACAGCGCCATCTGCGGGCTCGGGCTGGCCCGCGCCGGGCACCTCGACGGCGCGACGGCCGTCGTGCGCGCCCTCGTCGACGTCGCCGCGGCCAGCGGGTACCGGTGGCCCGAGCTCTACGGGGCCGACCCCGTCCTCGGCCGGCCGGCCCCCTACCCGGCGAGCTGCCGGCCGCAGGCCTGGGCGGCGGCGAGCACCGGCGCGCTCGTCACCATCGCGCTCGGGCTGCGGCCCGACGCCCCGGGCGGCACGCTGCACCTCGCCCCGCTGGCCTCGGCGCCGTTCGGGGCGCTGCGCGTCGAGGGACTGCGGCTCGGCGGGGCGCCCGTCGCGGTCTCCGTCGACGCCGAGGGGCAGGTCGTCTCGGTCGACGCTCCGGCGGGAGGCGACGTCGTCGTCGGCTGACCGGCCCCCCGGTCGCCTCCCTCAGGTGGGGACGGGTGCCGGGGCGTCCGCCATCGCCGCCGCGAGGGTGCGACCGTCGTCCGGGTCGACGAGGAGGAAGGACCCGCCGCTGCGTGAGCGGGCGTACTCCTCGACGGGCAGGGCGGAGGCCAGGCGCACCGTCACCCGGCCGATGTCGTTGAGCGACAGCGAGTCGGCGGCCGACAGCTCGAGCGCGTCGAGGTCGAGCCGGCCGTCGACGGAGCGGACGACGGCGAGCACCGTGCGCGCGCCGTGCTTGACGAGCAGGCGGGCGCCGGGGTGCAGCGGGGTGTCGGCGAGCCAGCAGACGAGGGCCTCGACGTCCTGGGTGAGCAGCGGCACCGCATCGGCGGCGACGACCACGTCGCCCCGGCTGACGTCGACGTCGTCGGCGAGCCGGAGGGTGACCGACTGAGGCGCGACGGCGACCTCCAGCGAGCGCTCGCCGAGGTCGATCCCGACGACCCGCGTCCGGGTGCCCGCGGGCTGCACGACGACCTCGTCGCCGACCCGGACGGCGCCGGAGGCAACCGGCCCCGCGTAGCCGCGGTACTCGACGTGCTCGGCCGAGCGGGCCGCACCCTGCGGCCGGATGACGGCCTGGACCGGCAGGCGGAAGTGCTCGGCAGCCGGGTCGGCGGCGGGCTCGAGGGTCTCGAGGAGCTCGAGCAGCGACGGCCCGTCGTACCACGGCGTGGACGCCGACCGCTCGACGACGTTGTCCCCGTGGAGGGCCGAGACCGGCACGGCGTGGGCGTCCGGGATGCCGAGCGCGGTGGCGATCCGGCGGACGTCGGCGGCGACCGTGGCGAACACCTCCTCGCTGTGCTCGACGAGGTCGATCTTGTTGACCGCGATGACGACGTGCGGCACGCGCATCAGGCCGGCGACCGCGAGGTGCCGGCGGGTCTGCTCCAGCACGCCCTTGCGCGCGTCGACGAGGAGCACGAGAGCGTCGGCGGTCGAGGAGCCGGTCACCGTGTTGCGCGTGTACTGCACGTGGCCGGGGCAGTCGGCGAGCACGAAGGAGCGCTTCGCGGTCGCGAAGTAGCGGTAGGCGACGTCGATGGTGATGCCCTGCTCGCGCTCGGCGCGCAGGCCGTCGGTGAGCAGTGCGAGGTCGGCGCCCTCGAGCCCGCGGGCGCGGCTGACCCGCTCGACGGCGTCGAGCTGGTCGGCGAGGACGGACTTGCTGTCGTGCAGCAGCCGGCCGACGAGGGTGGACTTGCCGTCGTCGACCGATCCGGCGGTCGCGAGGCGCAGCAGGGTCGGCATCTCAGAAATACCCTTCCTTCTTGCGGTCCTCCATGGCGGCCTCGGACAGCCGGTCGTCGGCCCGGGTCGCCCCGCGCTCGGTGACGCGGGTCGCCGCCACCTCGGCGACGACGTCGGCCACGGTGGCGGCGTCGCTCTCGACCGCTCCGGTGCACGACATGTCGCCGACGGTCCGGTAGCGCACCCTCCGCCGCTCGACCGCCTCGCCGTCCCGGGGCGGCGACCACGGGCCGACCGCGATGAGCATCCCGTCGCGCTCGACGACCTCGCGCTCGTGCGCGTAGTAGAGGTCGGGCAGCTCGATGCCCTCCCGCTCGACGTAGCGCCACACGTCGAGCTCGGTCCAGTTCGACAGCGGGAAGGCGCGCACGTGCTCGCCCGGACGGTGGCGGGGGTTGAAGAGCGACCACAGCTCCGGGCGCTGGTTGCGCGGGTCCCACTGCCCGAACTCGTCGCGGAGGCTGACGATCCGCTCCTTGGCACGGGCCTTCTCCTCGTCGCGCCGACCGCCGCCGAAGACGCCGTCGAAGCGGTGCCGGGCGATGGCGTCGAGCAGCGGCCGGGTCTGCAGCGGGTTGCGGGTGCCGTCCGGGCGCTCGCGCAGCCGGCCGTCGTCGATCCAGTCCTGCACCGAGGCGACCTCGAGCCGCAGCCCGAGCCGCTCGACGGTGGCGTCGCGGTAGGCGAGCACCTCGGGGAAGTTGTGCCCGGTGTCGACGTGGAGCACGGGGAAGGGCACCGGGGCGGGCCAGAACGCCTTCGCCGCGAGGTGCAGCATGACGACGGAGTCCTTGCCGCCGCTGAAGAGCAGGACCGGTCGCTCGAGCTCGGCGGTGACCTCGCGGATCACGAGGATCGCCTCGGCCTCGAGCACGTCGAGCTGGCTGAGGACCGGCAGGTCGGTGGATGCGCGGGGCGCCAGGTCGGTGGTCACGTCGGTGAGGACCTCGTTCGTGGTCGTGGTGGTCATGACGGGTGCAGCCCGCACTCGGTCTTGGCGAACCCGGCCCAGCGCCCGGACCGGGGGTCGGCGCCGGGCTCGACCCGACGGGTGCACGGCTCGCAGCCGATCGAGGGGTAGCCGTCGGAGAGCAGGAGGTTGACCGGCACCTGGTGCTCGGCGGCGTACCCGACGAGCTCGTCGACGGTCCACGCCGCGAGCGGGTTGACCTTGACGAGACCGAACTGCTGGTCCCACTGGACCAGCGGGGTGTCGGCGCGGGTCGGGCCCTCCTCGCGGCGCACCCCGGTGACCCAGCACTCGTAGCCGCCGAGGGCCGCGCGCAGCGGGTCGACCTTGCGCATCCGGCAGCACGCCGCGGGGTCGCGCTCGTGCAGCCGCGGGCCGTACCGGATGTCCTGCTGGGTCACCGACAGGGTCGGCCGGACGTCGACGACCCTCACGTCGAGCTCGGCGGCGACGCGGTCGCGGGTGCCGTGGGTCTCCGCGAAGTGGTAGCCGGTGTCGAGGAAGAGGACGTCGACGCCGGGGGCGTGCCGGGCGACGACGGCGGGCACCACCGCGTCCTGCATGCTGCACGCGACGGCCAGGCTGCCGGGGAAGGTCCGGGCGGCCCAGGCGGCGACGTCGTCGGCGCTCGCGTCGGCGCCCAGCTCGCGGGCGCCCTCGGCGGCCAGCGCGCTGAGCACCTCCGGGTCGCGGCGGGTGGTGGTCGGGGTGGTCGGGGCGGTCATCGCAGCTCCTCCTCGTCGACGCGGTGGGCCCAGCTCGAGAACGTCTCGCCGGCGCTGCGCTGGGCGAGGAAGCGGCGGACGAGCCGCTCGACGAGGTCGGGCAGGTCGTCGGTGGTCACCCGGAGGCCGCGGACGGTGCGGCCGAGGCCGGCCTCCTCGCGGTCGGCGGAGGCGAGGCCGCCGCCGAGGTGCACCTGGAAGCCGGGGCGCTGCTCGCCGTCGATCGTCACGAGCTGACCCTTGAGCCCGATGTCGGCGACCTGGATGCGCGCGCACGAGTTCGGGCATCCGTTGACGTGCAACGAGATCGGGGTGTCGAGGTCGCCGGTGACGTCGGCGAGTCGCTGCTCGAGCTCGGCGACGGCCGACGCCGCGGACGCCTTGGTCTCGACGATGGCCAGCTTGCAGTACTCGATGCCGGTGCAGGCGATGGTGCTGCGACGGAACGGGCTGGGGGAGACCGAGAGCCCGAGGCCCTCGAGGCCGTCGACGAGGGCGTCGAGGTGCTCCGGGGGGACGTCGAGGACGACGAGCTTCTGGTGCGGCGTCAGCCGGAGCCGGTCGGTCCCGGTGGCGGCCATGAGGTCGGCGAGGCCCGCGAGGACCTCGCCGCTGACCCGGCCGACGACCGGGGCCGCGCCGACGTAGTGGTTTCCGTCCTTCTGCCGGTGGACGCCGACGTGGTCGCCGGGCGTCGTCGCGGGCGGCGGCGGAGGGCCGTCCGGGAGGGCGTACCCGAGGTAGTCCTCCTCGAGGACCCGCCGGAACTCGGCCGGACCCCACTCGGCGAGGAGGAACTTCAGCCGCGCCTTGGTACGCAGCCGGCGGTAGCCGTGGTCGCGGAAGATGCGCACGACGCCGTGCCACACCTCGGCAGCGCGGTCCCCGGGGACGAAGGTGCCGAGCCGCTCGGCGAGCCGCGGGGCCGTGGACAGGCCACCGCCGACCCAGAGGTCGTAGCCGGGGCCGAGGTCCGGGTGGACGACCCCGACGAGCGAGACGTCGTTGATCTCGTGGACGACGTCGAGGCTCGGGTGGCCGGTGACCGCCGACTTGAACTTGCGCGGCAGGTTGGCCAGGTCGGGGTCGCCGACGAAGCGGCGGACGATCTCGTCGATGACGGGGGTCGGGTCGATCACCTCGTCGGCGGCGATGCCGGCCAGCGGGCTGCCGAGGACGACGCGCGGGGTGTCGCCGCAGGCCTCGGTGGTCTGCAGCCCGACCGACTCCAGGCGCCGCCAGATCTCCGGGACGTCCTCGACCCGGATCCAGTGGTACTGGATGTTCTGCCGGTCGCTGATGTCGGCGGTGCCCCGGGCGAACTCGGTCGAGATGTCGGCGAGGACGCGCAGCTGGGCCAGGGTGAGCGCGCCGCCGTCGAGGCGGACGCGGAGCATGAAGTACTCGTCGGAGAGCTCGGTGTCGTCGAGCTGCGTGGTGCGCCCGCCGTCGATGCCCGGGCGGCGCTGGGTGTACAGGCCCCACCAGCGGAACCGGCCGGAGAGGTCCTCCGGCGGGATGGAGGCGAAGCCCTCGCGGCTGTAGACCTCCTCGATCCGCTGCCGCACGTCGAGCCCGCCCTCGGCCTGCTTCCACGCCTCGTTGGCGTTGAGGGGCTCGCGCCCGTCGACCGCCCACTGCCCGTTGGAGCGCCCGGTGCGTGGCGGCCGGAGGGGGCGTGAGGTGGTGGAGTGGGTGGTGGTCATCGGGTCCTCGCGGCGTCGGAACAAATCACGTTTGCTTGGCCAAGGTATAACAACTGATTATCAAATGAACCGTGGTCCACGATGTGGCCCGTCGGCGTATCATCGAACACGTGTTCGACGACGCGGGGCCGGCCGGGGGTCCGCCGCTCCGCGCCCCGACGCCGGGTGCCCCGGTGCGGCAGCGCTCGACGGCCGGCGCCACCGGCGCCGGGGGCCCGCCGGGGTGGCCCCAGGGGGTGCCCCCGCCGGGCACCCGCGGCTGGGAGCAGCGCGCGGTCGGCTGGCTCCTCGACCACTGCCCGCCCGACTACCGGCTCTACCCGGCGTGGCGCCGGCACCCCGTCGCGCTCGCCTGGCTCGCCGTGCGCCACCTCGACGCCCAGCTCGAGGCGATGCGCTCCTCCTACCGCGAGGTGCGGGTCGCCCTCGTCGACGACATCGGGCCCGAGGGCGTCACCCAGGTGCTCGCCGACCTCGAGTGCGAGGGGGTCCGGCTCGTCGCCGCGCGCCGGGCCGCGGGGCTGCTCCTCGACGGCCTGCGCGGCCTCGAGTTCGTCCCCCGGCTCTGAGCCGGCGGGTTCGGGTCGGCACGGCCCCAGCGCCTAGACTCGGATGGTTCGCCCGGACCCGAGAGACCACGAGGAGGTAGGCGCGGTGAGCCTGCTGGAACGGATCGGCGGTCCGCGCGACCTCAAGGCACTCCCGGCGGCGCAGCTGCCCGCGCTCGCCGAGGAGATCCGCTCCTTCCTCGTCGAGCAGGTCTCGCGCACCGGCGGGCACCTCGGGCCGAACCCCGGGGTCGTCGGGCTGACCCTCGCCCTCCCCCCGGTCTTCGACAGCCCCCACGACGCGATCGTCTTCGACACCGGCCACCAGTCCTACGTGCACAAGCTGCTCACCGGGCGGCACGACTTCTCCGGCCTGCGCACCGAGGGTGGTCTGTCCGGCTACCCGAGCCGGGCCGAGTCGCCGCACGACGTCGTCGAGAACTCGCACGCCTCGACCTCCCTCTCGTGGGCGCACGGCATCGCCGCGGGCCGCGTCGTGCGCGGCGAGCGCAACCGGCACACGGTCGCCGTCATCGGCGACGGTGCGCTGACCGGCGGCATGGCCTGGGAGGCCATCAACAACATCGCCGCCGAGCGCGACCTGCCCCTCGTCATCGTCGTCAACGACAACGAGCGCTCCTACGCGCCGACCCGCGGCGGCCTCGCCGACCACCTCTCGACGCTGCGCACGACCCGCGGCTACGAGCGCTTCCTCGACTGGGGCAAGCGCAACGTCTCGCGCACGCCCGTCGTCGGCGGTGCGATGTACGAGACGCTCCACGGGGTGAAGAAGGGCCTCAAGGACATCGTCGCCCCGCAGGGCATGTTCGAGGACCTCGGCCTGAAGTACATCGGCCCGATCGACGGGCACGACGAGCCCGCCGTCGAGGCGGCGCTGCGCAAGGCCAAGGCGTTCGGCGGCCCGGTGCTCGTCCACGTCATCACCCAGAAGGGCAAGGGCTACGACCCCGCCGTCACCGACGAGGCCGACCAGTTCCACGCCGTCGGCGTCATCAACCCCGAGACCGGCCTGCCGCTCGAGATCGCCGGACGCAGCTGGACCGACGAGTTCGCCGACACGATGGTGCAGCTCGGGCAGGAGCGCCCCGACGTCGTCGCCATCACCGCGGCGATGATGATGCCGGTCGGGCTGCAGCCGTTCTGCGAGCGGTTCCCGGAGCGCACGTTCGACGTCGGCATCGCCGAGCAGCACGCCCTGACGATGGCCGCGGGCCTCGCGTTCTCCGGGCTGCACCCGGTCGTCGCCGTCTACGCGACCTTCCTCAACCGCGCCTTCGACCAGCTCCTCATGGACTGCGCGCTGCACAAGGCCGGCGTTACGGTCGTCCTCGACCGGTCGGGCGTCACCGGTCCGGACGGCGCCTCGCACCACGGCATGTGGGACATGACGATCAGCGGCGTCGTGCCCGGGCTGCACCTCGCGGCGCCGCGCGACGGCCAGCAGGTGGCGCGGGCCGTGCGCGAGGCGGTGGACATCTCCGATGCCCCGTCGGTCGTGCGCTTCCCCAAGGGCACGGTGGGGGAGCCGCTCGAGGCGGTGCGCGGCGTCGGCGGCGTCGACGTCCTCGTCGAGCCCGACGACGGCGACGTCGAGGTCCTCCTCGTGGGCGTCGGGTCGATGGCGGCCACCGCGCTCACCGCGGCCGAGAAGCTCGCGGCGGAGGGGCACCGGGTGCGGGTCGTCGACCCCGTCTGGGCGCTGCCGGTCCCGGACGCGGTCGTCGACCTCGCCCGCGGGGCCTGCCGGGTCGCCGTCGTCGAGGACAACGTCGTCGTCGGGGGCATCGGGTCCCAGATCGCCCAGGCGCTGCGCGACGCCCGCATCGAGGTGCCGGTCGACACCTTCGGCATCCCGCGGCGCTTCCTCGACCACGCCTCCCGCGGGCAGGTCCTCGACGCCGTCGGGCTCACCCCGGACGCCGTCGCGGCCGGCCTGCGCGACCGCCTCGGCTGACCCCGGCGCCGTGGAGAGCCGCGCGGGGCAGGTCCGGGTCGCCTACGACGTCATCGCCGAGGACTACGCGGCGACCTTCCCCGGCACCGAGCCCGAGGCGCGGGTCGACCTCGCGATGGTCGACCACCTCGTCGAGCGGGTGCGGGCCGGCGGCGGTTCACGGGTCCTCGACGCCGGCTGCGGCACCGGGCGGATGGCTCGCTACGTCACCGACCGCGGGTGCTCGGTCGTCGGGGTCGACCTCTCGCCGGGGATGCTCGCGATGGCCCGCCGCGACCACCCCGACCTCGACGTGCGCGAAGGCAGCCTCGTCGACCTGCCGTTCGAGGACGCGACCTTCGACGGGATCCTGTTCTGGTACAGCCTGATCCACCTCAGCGACGACGAGCTCCCTCTCGCGCTCGCCGAGGCCGTCCGGGTGCTGCGCCCGGGCGGCCACGTGCTGCTCGGCTTCCAGAAGGGAGAAGGTGTCTTCGACGTCGGCGCGGTGCTCGCCGAGCGCGGTCACGACGTCGAGCTCGTCCGCTGGCACCGCGGACCGAAGGAGGTCCTCGACCTCCTCGCCGCCGCCGGGTTCGAGAGGGTGGCCCGCCTGGTCCGCGCGCCGGTCGGCCGCGAGCGCCACGGCCAGGCCTTCCTGCTCGCCCGCCTGCCCTGAGGTTCCCGCGGTACATCGCCCACCGTGAGCCAGGTTTCGGACGGGCTCCATCTGCGGTCCTCCCGCTTCATCGGGCTGTTCCGGATCGCCGGTGAGTCAGGGGGTTGGGGATGGTCCGACGCCGAGGCCGGCGTCGCGGGCGAGGATGGCGGCCTGGATCCGGTCGGTGACGTGCAGCTTGGCCAAGATGTTGGAGATGAGGTTGCTGACGGTCTTCGGGCTCACCCCGAGCGACGAGGCGATGTCTCGTGGTGTGGTGCCGGCGGCGAGCTGTTCGAGCACGTCGTGCTCGCGGGGGGTGAGCTGGGGGAAGGGTCGTGACGGTCGCGTCGGTGGACTGGTGAGCTGTTGCAGGACGCGCTGGGCGACTCCGGGGCCGAAGACCGCCTCGCCGCCGGCGACACCGCGGACCGCCCGCTCGATCTCCTCCTGTTCGGACCCCTTGAGGAGGTAGCCGCGGGCGCCGGCGCGGACCGCGGCGAAGAGGGAGTCGTCGTCGCTGAACATCGTCAGGACGCACACCGGGGTGTCTGGCAGGAGGCGGGCCAGCTCGCGCAGGGTGTGGAAACCGTCGGAGCCGGGCATCTGCAGGTCGAGAAGGACGACGTCCGGGCGGCTGAGCACGGCTTCTCGGACGGCGGCGGCGCCGTCGGAGGCTTCGGCGACCACGGTGATGCCGGGGAGGGATCCGAGCACGGCGGTCAAGCCCTGGCGCATCACCGGGTGGTCGTCGGCGACAAGGACGCGGATCACGCCGCACCGATCGGCAGGAGGGCGCGGACGACACCACCGTGGGGTCCGGGGCCGGGATCGCATCTGCCGCCGAGCTCGGCGGCGCGTTCGCGCATGCTGGCTGTGCCCACGCCGGCGCCCCATTGCCGCGAGGGTCCGTCGTCGAGGACCTCCACCTCGAGCATGCCGTCGGAGGTGAGCAGGGAGATGGTGGCGTGGGTGGCCTGCGCGTGACGGATGACGTTGGTCAGGGCCTCGGTGGCGATGCGGTAGGCCGCGACCTCGAGGGCCGCGGGCAGGGGGTGGGCGACCCGTGAGACCACGGTGACCTCGAGGGGTCGCCCGTCGGCGCGGGTGACGGACTGCGCGGCGCGGACCTCCAGTGCCCGCACGAGGCCGAGCTCGTCGACGGCAAGGGGCGCGAGGTCGTCGACGAGCCGGTGGACCTCGGCGACGGCGTTGCGCAGCTCGGAGCGAACCGTGGCGAGCAGCTCTGCGGCGCGTTGCGGGTCGGTGGTCAGGGTGTTGGACGCCGCGTCCGCGGTCAGCACGACGCCGGTCAGCAGGGTCCCAAGGCCGTCGTGGAGGTCGCGCTGCAGGCGGCGTCGCTCTTCCTCCCGGGCCGTGACGAGTCGGCCGCGGGAGGCTTGGAGCGCAGCGGCGGTCGTCGTGGCGGTGATCGCGACGGTCAGCGGGCCGGTGAGCATCGACAGCACCCGTTCGTCACGGGAAACCAGCCGGCGCTCCCCGGCGCGAAGTCCGACCTCAAGGGAGTGCTCGACACCCAGGGCGGTGGTCCACGTCCTGCCGCCCGGTTCCCCGCACATGACGAGGTAGGTGCCGGTGTGGTCCCGAACTGCGGCGAAGGGCAACCGGAGGCTTGTGCGTACCTGTTCGAGTGTCCCCTCCAGGTCGTGGAGGACCGCGCCCACCCTGGTCGCCAACCGGGCGGGGTCCCCGCGATCCCCGTAGACCAGACGCTCCGCGGCGCTCTGGAGGCGGTCTCGCAGCGGGAGCGCGAGCAGTGCCACGAGCAGCGCGGAGGTCACCCCGGACAGCCACACGACCAGGAGGGCGTACCCGGCGAAGATCACTGTCGACAGCAGCAGGTACGTCAACGCACGGGCGACCACGACCCGGACGTCGAGGAGCCCGTGGCGCAGGATGGCGACGGTCACCCCGGCGGGGATCAGGGGTATCGCGAACAGCACGGCGACTGGTGTGCCGGCGATCAGCGCCCAGGGCGTCACTGCGACGAAGACGGTGCCTGCTGCGACAACCACCCACAGCAGCTGGCGACGAATCGTCTCGTCGCCGCGCCGGAAACGGACGACGAGGGCGGCGACCCCGAGGAGCATCGACGCGACCCACACCGGCTCGCCCGCGCCCCAGAGCGCCTGCCAGCGCCCGTCGACCGGGAGGAGGAGGTACCCGTCGGGATGGGTGCCGTCGGACCTGCCGTTCGCCGCGGCGAGCACGAACAGCGGGGACACGACCGCCACGACGCCGAACGCGTACCGCCACCGGGGCGACGGCAGGTGCCCGTCGGGGAGGAGCATGAGCGACAGTGGGAGACACACGCCGATGTGCACCGGCCAGGCCACGAGGAACGCCGTGACCAGCGCCCGGGTGACCCACAGCGGCTGACCGTCCTGGGCGGAGAGCTCCCCGAGCGGGGCAGCCGCGGCGCTCACCGTCTGACCCAGGCCGCCGACGAGGAAGAGCCACCCGACCGGATGGCTCGGGCGGTTCCAGGCGATCAGCGCGCCACACAGCCCGAAGCTCATCCCGATGACCAGGTTGCTGACCACGAAGGCGTCCTGTGCCCGCGCGGGCCCCCACCCGGCAGTCCAGGTGGCCAGCCCGGCGGCGAATCCCAGCAGGCAGAGCAGGACGGTCAGCGCCGCTGTGACGGTCTTCGCGCGCACGAGACGAGTGTGGGGCACGACGGTTCCCGTTGTCTCGGGTCGGATTCCCGGGGCGGCCGGGCAGCTTCCCGGCACGCCGAGTCGGCGGGCCCTGTCGACGGGAACGCCCTCGCGCGGAATCTGGGACTGTCCGACCGAACCGACCCCGGAGGTGCCCCCATGCGACGACTCGGTCTCGCGCTGCTGGCTCTACTGTCCATGGGCGACATCGCCCTGCTGTTCCTCACCGACGGTGGGCAACCCCCGTACATCGTGGCGGCGTTGGCGGCGGCGCTCGGTGCCTGCTCGCTCGTGCTCGTGACCCTTGCCTGGCAGGGCAGGCCCCACGTCGTCACCCCACTGCTCGTGCTGCGCGTGGCGTCGGCGCTCACCGCGCTACCCGCGCTGCTCGGAGCAGACGTCTCGACCTCGACCGCGGCGGGTGTGGGCGTGATCCTGGGTACCACTGCCCTGGGCATCGCCCTGGTGCTCGTGGGCCGCCCGCGCAGGACGGCGTCGGCATGAAGCGCCTCAGCCTCGTAGGGCTCGGGGTCGCGGGACCGGTAGCGGTCGCCTTCCTCCGCCTCCTGCTGCCCTACTACCGAGCCGCCGACGACACCGCCACGGCCCGACTGGTCGTCGACCACCCCGGCCAGCAGAGCGCCGTCCTGTGGCTGGGGCTCGTCGCAACCCTCACCCTGGTGCCCGGCCTGTACGCCGCCCGTGACGCGCTGCCCCCCGGTCGGCTGAAGAGCTGGTCGGTCGGACTCACCCTCGTCGGGTACCTCTGCCTTCCGGTCGTGCTCGTCACCGACCACCTCCTCTGGGCCGCCGCCGACCTCGGCCTCGACCCTGACGAGACGGGCCGCCTGGTGGCGTCGCTGCACCCCACCGCAGACATCGCCACCGGCATCTTCGTCCTCGCCCACGTCGTCGGGACCACACTCATCGGCGTTCTCTGCCTGCGCCGCAGCGTGATCCCCACGTCGGTCGCCTGGGCGCTCACGGTCTCCCAGCCACTTCACTTCGTCACCACGGTGCTGCTCGGCCAAGCTTGGATCGACCTCATTGCCTGGTCGCTGACCGGCATCGCCATGGGCTTCCTCGCGGCCATCGCGCACCGGCCCAGCTCCGCACCCGTCCCCGCCCGAGCCGCCGCCGTTTCGGCGCGACCGTCCGACTGAGGAACGTGCCCCACTTCACCGCGAGGCGCGCGGCCCGTCAGTCGAAACCCCGGTGCACGCCGTCGTCGCCGACTGCGGAGGCGAACTCCTCCCAGTCCATGTTGGCGAGGTTCAGGTTGTTCTCGACCGACCACAACGCAGCCGCCGCGCACCTGAACGGAGGGCGCTGCTCGTCGCTCAGGTCGGCGACTTCAATCGGATGCTCCCCGGTCATCGCATCGCGGTCGGCAATGAACAGCACCGCGGCGTGCTGTCCAGTCTCACGCGCGGCAGCCCGCAGGTCCTCCCAGGGCGCGTTGGCAAGTGACGGTTCGTCGACTACTACGACGTAGGCGCGGAACCCATCCTCGTTCGTTCCATCCCATCAGAGCTGGTCGACGACTGCACGGGAGCGGCTCACTCCAGAGCACTGATGTGCGTCATTGCGCAGCCAGTCGACCGCGTGCGGATCGGCGTCGGGAGTCTCCAACCCTGGCTAGCCTTGGCAGGTGTCTGCTTCCACTGGGGTGACTCCTCGGCCGCGACTGCCGTGGAAGTGGCCGGTCATGATGTGGGGGCTTGCGCTGCTTGCGACTACCTTCCTTTTCGGCTGGGCGGGTGCCGTCGTGTGGAGCCAACCGGATGACGGAACCGACGGCGCTGCAATGTTGGCCTTTTCGCTCTTCAGCGTGGCAATGACGGCACTGGCTGGGGCATTGCTGCTCGTGGGCTACGTCATCTGGCGCCGCCTTCGCGCCCCGCGACCCGCTCCGACACCGATGTGGCGCCCCGACCCGTGGCGGCAGGGCCGCTGGCGTTACTGGGACGGAACGGCGCGGAGCGATTACATCGCTGACTGAACAAGCATCGGCCGAGGCGCCCGCGTCTATCCGCCGCGAAGCGCGGTGGCTCAGGCGCTCTGCAGGGGATGGATCTGCTCAAGAGTGGCGCCGAGGTGGTCCTTCTCGATCTCGAGGTCGTAGCGGGTCTGCAGGTTGAGCCAGAACCGGTCGGTGGTGCCGAAGTAGCGGGCCAGGCGCAGCGCGGTGTCGGCGCTGATCCGGCGCTTGCCGTGGACGATCTCGTTGATGCGACGCGGCGGGACCCCGATCGACACGGCGAGATGGTGCTGCGTGACGCCCAGCGGGGTCAGGAAGTCCTCGAGGAGGACCTCCCCGGGGTGGATGGGTGCGAGGGTCGCCATCGGTGTTCCTCCTTCGGGCTAGTGGTAGTCGACGATCTCGACGTTCTCGGGGCCGGCGGGGGTCCCGGGGGCGCACATCCCCCCCGGCTGGGTGTTCCCGGTGCTGTGCTTTCCGGCGCGGGCGCCCCGGGCGGCCTCGAGTCGGGTGCCTGGTGGGGCTCGTAGGTCCTCGAGGGTCTCGGCAGCGTCCAGGATGGTGAGCTTTCGTAGGGCGGTCCGTTCGATCCGTGGGTCGAGCTTCTTGGTGCGTTCTCGTGACCAGAGCCGTTCGGTCATGGCGTTGCCGAACGACCTGATCACCCTTCGAGCATAACGCGTCGCGTTATGCCATGTCGATCGGATGCCGGCAGAGGGCATGCTCTCCGACGTAGCCCCATCCGCCGCGAGCCGGGCTATCGCGTCGCGGCAGGTGCGGGTGGCCGCAGCAAGGCCAACCGCGCATCATGAGCGGCTTAGTGATCGAGGGCGGTACCGGGCCTCTTGCCACGGATGGTTCGCGTGTCCTCGGTGGTCGACTGCTCCAATCCCCGAGCCGCCCAGTCCCGGATCGACATGTCCTCGCTGCGCAACTCCCGTGCTTGAAGAGGCACGCAGCCTCCGACGTGGCGGCTCCGATCAGTTGGAGGCGCCGTGGGGGATCTCCGACGGGGTCACCGGAGGAAGCGGCGGGCTCCCGAGAGCTGAGAGGCGAAGTCTGCCGCGCTGACGGCGATCACCTCGACGGTGTGGCCGGTCGACGGAGCGTGGACCATCTGCCCGCCACCGGCGTACACGGACACGTGGTGGACCTCGCCGTCGACCGCGTAGAACAGCAGGTCGCCGGGGCGCAGGGCGTCGACTCCCACCGCTACCCCGGCGTCGGCCTGGGGTGCGGCGTCGCGCGGGATCACGACGCCGTGGACGCGATGGACCAGCCAGGTGAGGCCGGAGCAGTCGACCCCGAAGCCGGACGTGCCGGCCCACAGGTACGGCAGCCCGACGAACATCCGTGCCGACCTCACCAGCCCCGCTCCCTCGGGAGGCAGGGCCGCGGCGCCACGCTCGGTGACCGACACGTCTGCCGCCGGGGCACGAAGCACCCGGCCACCGGGCAGGCCGAGGCGGGTCATGGCGCCGACGGAGCCGAGGACGGGCAGTCGCGTCCCGAAGCTCACCTCCATCGCACGGCGACCAGCGGTGTCGTCGTCGTGCAGCCACGCGGTCCGCGACACCACGGTCGCACTCGTGGTGGCCGGTGGCGGCGCGGTGGCGCTGAGCTGCACCAGCGGGACCCATCCCGGGTAGCCGCGAGGGTCGAGTGGGGTGCGTTGGTCCGGCACGACGACCTTGGCGAACCTCCCGCTGACGGCTGTCAGGTGCACTCGGTCACCGAGCAGCGCCTGGGTGTCGGCCCGTCCGACGAGTCCGCGTCGGGCGGTGGTGCCCAGTCCGGACAGCCACGTCCGGATCGCGACCGGGTTCGTCAGCGCGGGCGCGTCGACGTGCCGCGGTGCCCGCGGCGAGCGCCAGATCGTCGCGACGGAGACCGCGACCCACGCGTCGTGACCCACGCTCGGTGGCGACGGGGACGGGCTGGGTGAGGCAGTGTCCGGGGTCCCGCTGGGGGGTGGGCTCGTCTTGGGGGGCGCGGTGGACGCGGAGGAGGATCCGCCGGAGGCGGACGCCGTCATCGCGTGGTCCGGCTGCGCGAGCGTGCATCCGGCGAGCACAGCGAGAGTGACCACCGTCCGGCCCAGTACGCCCAGCCACCTCACTCCTCAAGCATTCGAGGACCTGGCGGGGCTCACGAGACCAGCGGCGTGTTCTGTGCGACACGCCCGGTGGCCGCTGCCCCTGCCTGCGCACCGAGGCGACCCCCGGGCCCGACCGACTGTGGGCGGTCTCACGCGGCTGGGGGTGCGGCCTGCTGCGACACTCGGGGGTGAGCGCCCTTCGCTGGGTGTCCGCCGTTCTGGTGGTCGCCATGGCAGCGGGCTGCGGTGGTGACCGGAGCCGCGACGGTGCGTCGCCGCCGCGGTCGGCAACCGGTCTCGCGCTCCAGTCGCTCCTCGCGGTCGAGCGCGCACGGTTCGGCGCTCCCGGTGCCATCGCGGTGGCTCGGGTCGACGACAGGCGTTGGGCCGTGGCGGACGGGACCGCGGACGCCTCGGGCACGCCGGCCAGTGCCACCGGGACCTTCCGGATCGCGAGCATCACCAAGCCGCTCGTGGCCACCCTGGCGCTGCAGGCGGTCGCTCGGGGGCAGCTCTCCCTCGACGACGACGTCGGGCACCTGCTTCCCGGGGTGGTCCCACTGGAGCCTGCAGTGACCGTCCGGACCCCGCCGACCCACACCAGCGGCATCTTCGACGAGCTGAACGAGGGCGACGCCACGACGGATGCTGCCCGGCTCCGTGATGCCGCCCTGCGGTCCGAAGCCCGACGGCTCATGGCCCAGCGCGCAGCAGGGACGCGCGCCATCGCCTCGGACCGCCTGCTCGTCGCACTGGCCGAGACGCACGACAGGTACTTCCCCCCGGGAAGCGCGTACCACTACAGCAACACCAACTACCAGCTGGCCGCGATGGTGCTCGAGAAGGTCACCGGGCAGTCCTTGAGCACCCTCCTGCGAACCGGGATCGTCGAGCCACTCGGGCTGCAGCACACCACGGTGGCGCCGCCGGACCTCGCCTCCCCCTCCCTGCGCGGATACGTCGTCACCGATGGTGGAGCAGCTCCCGTCGACGTCACCGACGACCTCCTGGCGTTCGGCAACGGGGGCAACGGCGGCGTGCTCTCCACTCCTGACGAGCTCCTGACGATCCTCCGCACGATCGTCACCGCACGCCTCATCCCGCCGGCGCTGGCCGCTGACATGATGAAGCCGGCCATGGGGAACTACGGGCTGGGACTGGCCGTCTACTCCACCCGGTGCGGCAGCTTCCACGGACACGGCGGCGCCGTCAACGGCACCGGCTCCATCGCGATGGTCTCCAGCGACGGTCACGACGGCATCGTCATCGCCCAGAACCTCCTGAGCGACCACGAGCCGACCTGCCTGCGCTCGCCGAGGACATGATCTGCACGGCCATCGGTGGGTGACGAGGCCACCGGGGGGCGAAGCGTTCGATCGACTGGTGACGGCGTCAGGCGGGGAAGACGCCGCTGGAGAGGTAGCGGTCGCCGCGGTCGCAGACCACGAAGACGATCGTCGCCCCCTCGACCTCCTCGGCCACCTGCAGGGCGGTCCAGCACGCCCCGGCCGCGGACACGCCGCCGAAGATGCCCTCCTCGCGGGCCAGCCGGCGGGCCATCTCCTCGGCGTCGGCCTGGGTGACCTCGACGGTCCGGTCGACCGCCGACGGGTCGAAGATCCTCGGCACGTACTCCGGGGGCCACGCGCGGATGCCGGGGATCCTCGACCCCTCCGCGGGCTGGGCCCCGACGACCTGGATGCCGGGGTCGCGCGACTTGAGGAAACGCGAGACCCCGGTGATCGTGCCGGTGGTGCCCATCGCGGACACGAAGTGCGTGATCCGACCGTCGGTCTGGCGCCACAGCTCCGGTCCGGTCCCGGTCTCGTGCGCCCGGGGGTTGTCGACGTTGCCGAACTGGTCGAGGACGTGGCCGCGGCCCTCCCGCGCCATCCGCGTCACGACGTCGCGGGCCTCCTCCATGCCGCCGTCGGCCGGGGTGAGGACGAGCTCGGCGCCGTACGCCCGCATCGTCTGGATCCGTTCGGTGGAGGCGTCCTCGGGCATGACGATGACCAGGGGGTAGCCGCTGATCGCGGCCGCCATCGCCAGCCCGATCCCCGTGTTGCCGGACGTCGCCTCCAGGAGGGTGTCGCCGGGCGCGATCTCCCCGCGCTGCTCGGCGCCCCGGATCATGCTGATCGCCGGCCGGTCCTTGACCGAGCCCGCCGGGTTGTTCCCCTCGAGCTTGGCGAGCAGGACGTTGCCGCGGCGCTCGTTCGCCGGTCCCGGCAGCCGCTGCAGCCGCACCAGCGGGGTTCCGCCGATGACGTCCTCCATCGTGGGGTACACCGGCGGGTTGCTCACGGGCGGTGAGTCTACGGCGCCGCTCACCGGGGGGCCGCCACCGCTCTACGCTGGCCGGATGATCACGAACCGGTCGGCGCCCCACGCACGGGTCGTTCCCGTGCTGGTCGTCGCGGACGTCCGAGCGGCGGTGGCCTGGTACTGCGAGGTCCTGGGGTTCGTCGAGCACGTGCGCATCGGCGAGCGGCACCGCGCCCAGCTCGGGCTGCCCGACGGGCCGGCCGCCGAGCTCGTCGTCGCCGAGGTCCGCCCGGGACGGCGGACACCGACGCAGACCCGCTCGCACCAGGTGATGCTCAAGGTCGAGGACGTCGCCGCCGTGGTCGCGGAGGCGGTGGCACGCGGAGCCACGGTCGCGGACCCGCAGCACGACTGGGAGTACGGCGAGCGGCAGGCGACGGTCGACGACCCGTTCGGGCACCAGTGGGTGCTCAACCAGACGCTCGTCGACACGGCGCCCGAGGAGTGGGGCGGCGAGGCCGTGACACCGCGCCCCGGCGACCGGCGATGAGCCGGCCGGGCGACGCCACGGACCCGGCGGCCGAGCGTCGTCGTCAGGCTCGGGAGAACGCCGAGTACCACCACGCGGCCGCCGCGCGGGCGGCCGAGGCCGAGGCCCGGCGGACGGCGCCGATGGTCGCGGAGTTCGCCGCCGCGATGCGCGCCGCGGGCGTCGAGCCCACGCGGCTGCGCGCCCGCCCCTACAGCGGCAGCGGGACGCTGCGGACCGACGTCGAGGGGTGGTACGTGCGTCGCGACCACCGGGCGGCGGTCGGGACCGACGGCCTCTGGTACGTCCTCGTCGTCGCGCCGAGCCTGCGCGGACGGCTGACCGGCGTCCACGTCGACCCGAGCGACGCGCCGCTCCAGGTCGGGGCCGGTGGCCGGGACGGGGACTCGGTGGCGCTCGAGGTCCTGCTCCGGCTCAGGCGCGAGGCCGGCCCGGACTTCCCCTGACGGCTCGCGGCGAGGTCAGCCGGCCGCGGAGCGGGGGTGGCGGCCGAGGTCGTAGCCCTCGGCGAGCCCGCTGACGAGCACCTCGACGAGCTCGGGCACGTCGTCGGGGTCGACCCGCACCGTGGCGACGCACACGTTCTCGCGCCAGACCGACAGGACGACGACCCCTGCCTCGTGGTGCCACGTGGCCCGCAGCGCGCGTCCCTCGCCGCGGGTGTCGGTGACGACCCCGCTGCGTCCCGCGCCGGACGTGCGCTCCATGACGAGAGTGTGCGCCGACGGGTGGTCCCCTGTCGAGGCTCGGGAGCGGCCGGCCGAACCCCGACCGTCAGATGTCGCGGAAGGTCTCGATCGTCGCGCCGAGGGCGTTGAGGCGCTCGGCGAGGTCCTCGTACCCACGGTTGATGACGTAGACGTTGCGCAGCACCGAGGTGCCGGGCGCGGCGAGCATGGCGAGCAGGACGACGACGCCCGGGCGCAGCGCCGGCGGGCACATCACCTCGGCCGCGCGCCACTTCGGCGTCGGGCCGGTGATCATCACCCGGTGCGGGTCGAGCAGCTGCACCTGGGCGCCGATCTTGGTCAGCTCGGTGAGGTAGATGGCGCGGTTCTCGTAGACCCAGTCGTGGATCATCGTCGTCCCGTCGGCACACGCCGCGATGAGCGCGAAGAACGGCAGGTTGTCGATGTTGAGGCCGGGGAACGGCATCGGCGCGATCTTGTCGACCGGCGCGGTGAGCGGGCCCGGGTGGATCGTGAGGTCGACCAGCCGCGTGTGCCCGTTGTTCGCGAGGTACTCCTCGGTCGTGTCGAACGTCAGGCCCATCTCCTCGAGGGTGGCCAGCTCGATCTCGAGGAACTCGATCGGGACCCGCTCGACGGTGATCGTCGACTCGGTGACGACGGCCGCGGCGATGAGGCTCATCGCCTCGATGGGGTCCTCGGACGGGAAGTACTCGATGTCGGTGTCGACCCGGCCGACGCCGGTGACCGTCAGCGTCGTCGAGCCGATGCCCTCGATGCGGACGCCGAGGCCCTGGAGGAAGAAGCAGAGGTCCTGGACCATGTAGTTCGGGGACGCGTTGCGGATGACCGTCGTGCCCTCGTACCGCGCCGCGGCGAGCAGCACGTTCTCGGTGACGGTGTCGCCGCGCTCGGTGAGCACGATGGCGCGGTGCGGGTGCCGCTCACGGTCGACGACCGACTCGTAGAAGCCGTGCGTCGCGGTGACGTCGAGGCCGAAGTGGCGCAGGGCCGACAGGTGCGGCTCGACGGTGCGCGTGCCGAGGTCGCAGCCCCCCGCGTACGGCAGGCGGAAGGTGTCGTACTCGGCGAGCAGGGGGCCGAGGAACATGATGACGGTGCGGGTGCGCCGGGCGGCCTCGACGTCGATGCCGGCGAGGTCGAGCCGGGCCGGCGGGACGATCTCGAGGTCGTTGCTGTCCGGGAGCCAGCGCACGCGCACGCCGATCGAGGTGAGCACCTCGATGATCCGGTTGACCTCCTCGATGCGGGCGAGGTTGCGCAGCGTGGTGCGGCCCTTGTTGAGCAGGCTCGCGCAGAGCAGCGCGACGGCGGCGTTCTTGCTCGTCTTGACCGGGATCGAGCCCGAGAGCTTCTTGCCGCCGACGATCCGCAGGTGCTGGGGACCGGAGTGGCCGAGGGAGACGAACTCGCTGTCGAGCTTCTCGCCGACCCGGGCGAGCATCTCGAGCGAGAGGTTCTGCTTGCCCTGCTCGATGCGCGCGACGGCACTCTGGCTCGTGCCGAGGAGGTCCGCGAGCTCGCTCTGGGTGAGCCCCTGGTGGCGTCGGGCGTCCCGGATGAGGGTCCCGATGCGGGTCAGGTAGGTGTCGCTGGTCGTCGTCACGTCGACCATCGTAGATCACATGTGAGATAAAGCCAGTTTCCGGGGCGGTCGCTCTCAGCGCGTCCTTCGGCACCGTCCCGACCTGCGACGACGGCACGGACCGCAGCGGTCCGTGCCGTCGTCGGGCGGCGCACCGGGTCGCTCAGGCCGTGGCGGGGACGCTCGCGACACCGTGCGGGAGGACGCGCCGGCCGAGCACCCGCTCGGTGACGCCCTCGCGGTCCAGCAGGGGGATGATCCCGCCGTTCCAGAACTGGAAGCCGGCGCCGGTGATCATCGCGAGGTCGATGTCCATCGGGGCCTCGACGACGCCCTCGGCGAGCATCAGGCCGACCTCCTCGGCGATGGCGCCGAGGACGCGTGCCCGGACCTCCTCGACCGAGAGCTCGACCGGGGCGGCCGGCCTCTCGCGCAGCGCCTCGACCTCGGGGTCGGGGACGGGGCGACCGCGCTCGTCGGTGGCGTAGTACCCACGCTTGCCGGCCTCGACGATGCGCCGCAGGGTCGGCGAGACGAAGAACCGGTCGCCGAACGCCCGGTGCAGGGTCTCGCTGTTGTGCAGGGCGATCGCCGGCCCGACCAGCCCGAGGAGGACGAAGGGTGGCATGGGCGCGAGACCGGCCACGGCGCGGTCGGCGACCTCCACCGGCGTGCCCTCGTCGACGACGCGGGAGTACTCGCCCATGAAGCGGCCCAGCAGCCGGTTGACGACGAACGACGCGGAGTCCTTCGAGCGGATGCAGGTCTTCTTCAGACCCTTGCCGACCGCGAAGCCGGTGGCGAGGGTGGCCTCGTCGGTGTGCTCGCCGGGGATGACCTCGAGCAGCGGCATGACCGCGACCGGGTTGAAGAAGTGCAGCCCGACGACCCGCTCGGGGTGCTGCAGCCCGCTCGCCATCTCGGTGATCGACAGGGACGAGGTGTTCGTCGCGAGGACGCACTCCGGGGTGACGACGGCCTCGACCTCGGCGAACACCTGCTGCTTGACCGACATCTCCTCGAAGACCGCCTCGATGACGAGGTCGGCGTCGGCGAAGCCGTCCTTGCTCGTCGAGCCCGTCACGAGGCCCTTGAGGAAGGACGCCTTGTCGGGGGAGAGGCGGCGCTTGGCGAGCAGGCCGTCGACCTCGGCGTGCACGTAGCCGACGCCCTTGGCCACCCGCTCCTCGTCGAGGTCGGTCATGACGACCGGCACACCGAGGCGGCGCGCGAACAGCAGCGCGAGCTGGCTGGCCATGAGGCCGGCGCCGACGACGCCGACCTTGGTCACCGGGCGGGCGAGGGCCCTGTCGGGGGCGCCCGCCGGCCGCTTGGCCCGCTTCTGGACGAGGTCGAAGGCGTAGAGGCCGGCCCGCAGCTCGTCGGACATGATGAGGTCGCCGAGCGCCTCGTCCTCGGCCGCGAAGGCCTCCTCACGTGTCGCGGTCCGCGCAGCGCGCACGAGCTGGACCGCCCGCAGCGCGCCGGGCGCCCGGCCGGCCGTCTTCGCGAGGACGATCTTCCCGGCCCGGTCGCACGCGGCGTCCCAGGCCTCGGGGGAGCGGTCGACCTCGGCGCGCTCGACGGTGACGGCGCCGGTGAGCACCCCGGCCGCCCAGCGCAGCGAGTCCTCGAGGAAGTCGGCCGGCTCGAGGAGCACGTCGCCGATGCCGAGTCCGACGACCTCCTTCGCCCCGAGCATCCGGTTCTGCGACAACGGGTTCTCGATGACGACCTTGAGGGCCGCCTCCGCCCCGACGAGGTTCGGCAGGAGCCAGCAGCCACCCCAGCCGGGGACGAGGCCGAGGAAGGTCTCGGGCAGGGCGAACGCCGGCACGCCGGCCGAGACCGTGCGGTGGTCGGCGGAGAGGGCGAGCTCGACGCCACCGCCCATCGCCGCCCCGTTGACGAACGCGAACGTCGGGACCGGCAGGTCCATGAGCGTCGCGAAGGCGCGGTGGCCGGCCTGCGCGATCTCGACGGCCTGGCCGCGCTCGGTGACGTAGGGGATGCCGGACAGGTCGGCGCCGACCGCGAAGACGAACGGCTTGCCGGTGACGCCGACGGCCTGGATCTCGCCGGCCTCGGCGCGGGCCCGCAGGCCGTCGAGGGCGGCCTGCAGGCCGGCGATCCCCTCCGGGCCGAAGGTGTTCGGGCGGGTGTGGTCCTTGCCGTTGTCGAGGGTGACCAGGGCGAGGGTGCCGGCGCCGCCGGGGAGCTCGACGTCCTGCACCGGGGTGCGGGTGACGACCTCGGCGGGCAGGGCGGGGGCCTGGGTGGTGGTCATGGCTCAGGCGTCCTTCCGGTCGTCGGCGGGGGAGTGGTGGGGGTTCTCCCAGATGACGGCGCCGCCCATCCCGAGGCCGATGCACATCGCGGTGAGGCCGTAGCGCACCTCGGGATGCTCCTCGAAGTGGCGGGCCAGCTGGGTCATGAGGCGCACGCCGGAGGAGGCGAGCGGGTGGCCGGTGGCGATCGCGCCGCCCCACGGGTTGACCCGCTCGTCGTCGTCGGCGATGCCGAAGTGGTCGAGGAAGGAGAGCACCTGGACGGCGAAGGCCTCGTTGAGCTCGAAGAGCCCGATGTCCTCGATGCCCAGGCCGGCCTTGGCGAGCGCCTTCTCGGTGGCCGGCACCGGGCCGATGCCCATCACCTCGGGCTCGACGCCGACGAAGGCGTAGGACACGAGGCGCATCCGGACGGGGAGACCGAGCTCGTCGGCTGCGGCCCGGCTCGCGAGGAGGCAGGCGGTCGCGCCGTCGTTGAGGCCGGCGGCGTTGCCCGCGGTGACGTTGCCGTGCGGGCGGAACGGCGTCCTCAGGGCGGCGAGCTCCTCGAGCGTCGTGCCCGGTCGCGGCGGCTCGTCCGCGGTGGCCAGGCCCCAGCCCTTCTCGACGTGGCGGGTCGCCACGGGCACGAGGTCGGGCTGCACCTTGCCGGCCGCGTAGGCGGCGGCGAGCTTGCGCTGGCTGGCGACCGCGAACGCGTCCGAGCGCTCCTTGGTCAGCTGCGGGAAGCGGTCGTGGAGGTTCTCGGCGGTCTTGCCCATGACGAGGGCCGACTCGTCGACGAGGCGCTCGGCGACGATCCGCGGGTTGGGGTCGACGCCCTCACCCATCGGGTGCCGCCCCATGTGCTCGACGCCTCCGGCGATCGCGACGTCGATGGCCCCGACGCCGATCGCGGAGGACACGGTCGTCACGGCGGTCATCGCACCGGCGCACATCCGGTCGATCGAGTAGCCGGGGGTCGTCGTCGGCAGTCCGGAGAGCAGGCCGGCGAGGCGGCCGAGGGTCAGGCCCTGGTCGCCGATCTGGGTCGTCGCGGCGATCGCGACCTCCTCGACCCGCTCCTTGGGGAGCTCGGGGTGGCGGCGCAGCAGCTCGCGGACGCACTTGATGACGAGGTCGTCGGCACGGGTCTGGGCGTACATGCCCTTCTCACCGGCCTTGCCGAACGGGGTGCGGACGCCGTCGACGAAGACGACCTCCTGGAGCTCACGGGGCACGAGGTGGCCTCCCTGGTCGGGGACGGGGCGTGGACCGGCGCAGGGCCGGGCTCCGACGATCGTACTAAGCAAGCGCTCAGTCAGACAGCGGCGGCCGGGTGAGCACCGTCACGCCCCTGCGTCATCGCGGGCTACACCGCAGTAAGTGTCGTCATGGCGACGCTTACTGCGCTGTAGCCCGGTACCGACGCGGATGTCAGGGCCGGGCGCCGCGGTCTGCGGGGGGCCTACGCTGCGGAGCATGGACGACACCTCGTGGACCACCGTCGAGGACTCGGAGAGCCTCACCGCGCTGCTCGGCGAGCCGGCGCAGCGCGCCCGGGACAAGGAGCGCGACCACCTCCTCGACATCGACCGGGCCTGGCTCGCCGCGTCGCCGTTCTGCGTGCTCGCGACCGCCGGAGCGGACGGCACGTGCGACGCCTCGCCCAAGGGCGACCCCGTCGGCTCGCTCGTCCACGTGCTCGACGATCGCACCATCGCCGTGGCCGAGCGGCCGGGCAACCGACGGGTCGACGGCTACCGCAACGTCCTCGAGAACCCGCACGTCGGCCTGCTCTTCCTCGTGCCCGGCCGCGGCGACACGCTGCGCGTCAACGGCCGGGCGCGCCTGGTCTCCGACGCGCCCTTCCTCGACGAGATGGTCGTCCGCGGCCACCGCCCGGTGCTCGCCCTCGTCGTCGAGGTCGAGCAGGTGTTCTTCCACTGCTCCAAGGCGTTCCTCCGCTCGGGACTGTGGGACCCCGAGGGATGGGCGCCCGACGGCAGCGTGCCGCGGCGGGCGGTCATCGCCCACGAGGTCGAGCCGGACGGACGGAGCATCGAGGAGCTCGACGCCTACTACGGCCCGTCCTACGCCGACGGTCTCTACGGCTGAGGGTCCGGCGCGGGGGCCATGAGCTGGACGAGGTTGCCGCAGGTGTCGTCGAGGACGGCGGTGACGACCGGGCCCATGGCCGTCGGCGGCTGGGTGAAGGTGACCCCGAGGCCGGTGAGCCGGCGGTGCTCGGCCTCGACGTCCGCGACCGAGAGCACCGCGACGGGGATGCCGTCGGCGGCCATCGCCTCCTGGAAGGCCACGGCCGCCGGGTGGGCGTTCGGCTCGAGCACGAGCTCGACGCCGTCCGGGGCCTCGGGGCTGACGACGGTGAGCCAGCGGTGCTCGCCGAGCGGGACGTCGTGCTTGGTCGTGAGGCCGAGGACGCCGGTGTAGAAGTCCTGGGCCTTCTGCTGGTCGTCGACGAACACGCTGGTCAGGGCGATCTTCACGGGTCGTTCCTCTCGTCGTGGCGGGCCCAGCGCTCCCGGAGGGGGCGCAGGGGGGTGGTGTCGAGGTCGTGCAGCCGGTAGCGGCCCTCGCGGCGGACCCGGACCAGGCCGGCGGCCGCGAGGACGTCGAGGTGCTGGGAGATGGCCTGGCGGCTCGAGCCGATGCCGAGGGTCGCCATCCGGGAGCAGAGCTCGAACAGGGTCTGCCCGTCCCGCGCGACGAGGGCGTCGAGCAGGGCCCGCCGGGTGGAGTCGGCGAGGGCCCGGAACACCTCGTCCGCGCCGTCGTCCACGGCGGTGACAATAGGCAAGCGATCACTTGCCTGTCAAGAGGTTCGGACCCGCCTCCACCCGGGTTGCCCACGCTTCACCCGAGAACGGTTCCGGGGTGAAGCGCGGCCGTATCGGGTGACCCGATACGCGTGTGACTGGTGGGGAGGGTTTCGCGCTCAGGCGCCGGGGTGGGCGTCGAACGCGGCGACGAGCATCGGCGCCACGATGTCGGCCTGCCACCGGCGCACGCCGAGGCCCGCGAGGGCGGCCCGGAAGCCGTCGAGGTCGCGCTGCTCGGGCGGGCTCCAGACCACGCGGCGCAGGGGGTCGGGGGAGCAGACGTTCTCGACCGGGATGGTGTGCTCGGCGGCGAACGCGGTCAGCGCGGTCCGGGTGGCCCCGAGGCGCTCGGCCGCGACCGGGTTCTTGTCGGCCCAGACTCGCGGCGGCGGCGGGCCGTCCGAGGGCAGGGTGCGCGGCGGCAGCTCGTCCTCGGGGAGGGTGACCGCGCGCTCGACCGCCTCGACCCACTGCCGCCCGTACCGCTTGATGGCCCGGTGGCCGGACGGCAGCGCCGCGGTGTCGCGCGGCAGCGCCTTGGCGATCTCGACGAGCGCGGCGTCCGGGAGCACGCGCCCGACCGAGGTGTCGCGGTCGCGGGCGATGGCGTCGCGGGCGTACCAGAGCTCGCGGACGACGCCGACGCCACGACGGGAGCGCAGCGTGTTGATGCCGGAGGTGCGCCGCCACGGGTCGACCCGCTCGACCGGCGTCCAGTCGAGGAGGGCGGCGAACTCCTGCCGGGCCCACTCGTCCTTGCCCTGGGCCGCGAGGTCGACGCCCATGAGGTTGCGCAGCTCCCCGAGCACCTCGACGTCGAGCGCCGCGTAGCGCAGCCACGGGTCGGGCAGCGGCCGGGTCGACCAGTCGACGGCCGAGTGCTCCTTGGCGAGGCGCAGCCCGAGGTAGTGCTCGACGACGGCGGCGAGGCCGACCCGCGGCAGCCCGAGGATGCGGGCCGCGAGCTCGGTGTCGAACAGCTGGCGGGGCCGCAGGCCGACCTCGGCGAGGCACGCGAGGTCCTGGGTGGCGGCGTGGAGGATCCACTCCGCGGGCCCGATCGCGGCGTCGAGCGGTGAGAGGTCGGGCACCGCGATGGGGTCGACGAGCCACGTGCCGGAGCCCTCGCGGCGGAGCTGGACGAGGTAGGCGCGCTGGCCGTACCGGTACCCGGACGCGCGCTCGGCGTCGATGGCGACCGGCCCGACCCCGGCCGTGACGGCGCGGGCGGCCTCGTCGAGGGCGCGCTCGGACTCGACGACGGCGGGGACGCCCTCGGCCGGCTCCTCGAGCGGGACCGGCTGCTCGACCTCGACCGCGGGGCCGTCGGCGGGGGTGGTGTCGGGGCTCATCCGCGGGTCACCGGCGCGGCCCGGGCAGGGCGACGACGCCCTCGGGGAGCGGGGGCAGCCCGGCGATCGTGCACAGCAGGTCCGACCACGCGAGCAGGTGCTCGCCGGCCTCGGGGCCGAGCGGGGTCCACGACGCGCGCAGCTCCATCTCGACGCTGGCCGGGCGGTCCGAGAGGCCCCCGAAGGACTCCGACACGACGCGGGTCACCGTGCCCGCCTCGGCGGTGAACGGCACGCCCCGGCCCTCGAGCGCGTCGGTGAGCCAGCTCCAGCCCACCTCGCCGAGCAGCGGCTCGGCCGCGAACTCGGGCTCGAGCTCGGCCCGGGCGAAGGTCACCGCGCGCCACTGGCCGCCCCAGGGCTCGGGCTCGGAGGGGTCGTGGAGGAGGACGAACCGCCCGGACGCGAGCTCGGCGTCGGGGTCGTGGGGGTCGACGACGTCGGCGGTGAGCGCGACGGCGTGCGGGGCGATGCGCTGGGGCGCCGGGACCTCGGTGAGCCGGATCTCCGGGCGCAGGCGGGCACGGTGCAGCTCCTCGAGTGCCCGGGCGAACTCCGGGGACTCCCGCCCGGTCACGGTGCTGCGTGCCACGTGGAGCAATGTAGGCCGACCTTCGCGCCGAGGCGGGCAGGGCGCGCCGGGCGCGCCCCGACGCGTCGAGCCCGCGCGTGGCCGGACCCGACGGCGGGGCCGGTGGGCGCTGGCCTAGCCTGCGGACGTGGTCACCCTGCTCGCCCTCGGCTCCTCGCTCGTCTGGGGGACCTCCGACTTCTTCGCCGGGCTCGCCTCCCGGCGCCGGCCGGCCGTCGCCGTCGTCGGCTGGACCCAGGGCCTGGCCCTCCTCGTCGTCACCGCCGTCGTGCTCCTGCGGTGGGACACGGTGAGCTTCACCGGCTGGCCGCTGTGGTCGGTCGCGGCCGGGCTCGCCGGGATGACCGGGCTCGTCTGCTTCTACTCCGCGCTGTCCAGCGGCACGATGGGCGTCGTCGCCCCGATCGCGGCGCTCGGTGTCGTCGTCCCCGTCGTCCTCGGAGTCGCGAGCGGGGACACGCCCTCGCCGTGGGCCTGGGCCGGGATGGCCGTCGCGGTCGCCGGGGTCACCCTGGCGAGCGGCCCCGAGCTGAGCGGCGCCGTCTCGCCGCGGCCGGTGCTCCTCGCCGCGGTGGCGGCCGTCGGGTTCGGGCTCGCGCTGTTCTGCCTCGACCGGGGGGCGCGCGAGTCGACCCTGCTCACGCTCTGGGGGATGCGGATCACCTCGGTCGCCATCCTCCTCGTCGTCGCGCTCGCCGCCCGCTCGACCGGCGGCGTCACGCCGCGCGAGCTGCCCGGCCTGCTGCTCATCGGGTGTGGGGACCTCGGGGCCAACCTGCTCTTCGGGCTCGCGTCCTCGCGCGGCCAGGTGAGCATCGCGTCGGTCCTCGGCTCGCTCTACCCCGTCGTCACCACCCTCCTCGCCCGCGTCGTCATCGGCGAGCGGCTGCGTCGCGTCCAGCAGGTCGGCGTCGTCCTCGCGGTCGGCGGGGCGGTCCTCATCGCGGCCTGAGCCGGCGGGCCGTCCGGGCGGTCCCCACCGGATGGGAGGATCGGCTCGTGACGAACTCCCCGCCCCCGGCCGCCGCTCCCGCCTCCCACGCCGCCCTCGTCCGGGCCGCCCGAGGCCTGCCCGTGGCCCACACCCCGGTGTGGT